>Ga0075420_100003421_pt1 | contig 13874 bp, 14 predicted proteins | sample SoiMetdeltSBSDD4_FD_75296 | JGI IMG/M metagenome (GOLD analysis project Ga0075420, IMG submission 75296) | Bulk soil microbial communities from a Populus tree surrounding site in Tennessee, USA - Soil MetaG P. deltoides SBSDD4 | ecosystem: Environmental > Terrestrial > Soil > Tree plantation... | reverse complement strand
TCTGGATGGCGCGCGGCGCGAACGACCGGCTGGCCGAGGCGATCGAGCACCATCCAGATCGCTTCGCCGGCTTCGCGGCGTTGCCGACGCCCGACCCCGAGGCCGCCGCCGCCGAGCTGGATCGGGCGGTGACGACGCTCGGCTTCAAGGGCGCGATGGTCCACGGCCTGACCAACGGCGTCTTCCTCGACGATCGTCGCTTCTGGCCGATCTTCGAGCGGGCGCAGGCGCTCGACGTCCCGCTCTACATCCACCCCGCCGTGCCCGATGCGGCCGTCGTCGAGGCCTATTACCGCGACTACCTCCAGGACTTTCCGTCGCTGCTGACGGCCGCCTGGGGGTTCACCGTCGAGACGGCGACCCAGGCAATCCGGCTGGTCCTGAGCGGCGCGTTCGAGGCGTATCCCGGCCTGAAGGTCATCCTCGGGCACATGGGCGAGGGGCTGCCGTTCCTGCTCTGGCGGCTCGATCACGCATTATCTCGGCCCGGCAACCGCCCGGTCTCGTTCCGCGAGCAGTTCAGCCAGCACGTCTGGATCACCACCAGCGGCAACTTCTCGACGCCGGCCCTGCTCTGCTCGATGCTGGAGCTAGGCGTCGACCGGATCATGTTCTCGGTGGACTGGCCGTTCGTGCAGAACCCGCCGGGGACCGAGTGGCTACAGTCGCTCCAGATCTCGGCGGAGGACAAGGCGAAGATCGCCGGCGGCAACGCGCAGCGGCTGCTCAAGCTGTAGTGGGCTCTGGGCGATTTCGGGCGCCGAGCGGCTGCAACAGCTCCAGGAGGTTACCGTCCGGGTCGCGCAGGAAGGCGATCCGCATCGTCGGCGCTTCGGGCGGGAAGCTCTCTGGCGGGGAGTGGACCGAGACGCCGCGCGCCGCCAGCTCGGCGAAGGCGGCGTCCACGTCCTCGACCTCCCAGGCCAGGTGGTGCCAGCCTCGGTGGGAGGCGCGATCCTCGGGGCCGGACGCCGCCGGGCCCTTCTCGCCGATCAGCTCGATCTTCGTGGTACCCGCCTGGATGAACACGATGTCGTGGCCGGAGAACCCGCCGACCACCGGCAGCCCGAGTGTCTCGACGTAAAACCGCCGCAGGCGCTCGAACCGGACGGTGGTCAGCGCGACGTGGTGCGTGCCCAGGATGCGCATGGCGCCCGGCTCACGGGAGGATCAGGTGAAGGTCGCCGAACTCGTGCCAGAGGTAGCGGCCCTCAACGGCGGCCCGATACGCCACCTCCAGGTGGGCCCGTCCGGCAATCGCCGCCAGCATGTCCAGGTGCGAGGCTTCGGGCTCGTGAAATCCCGTCAGCAGCCCGTCGACCACCCGGACGCCGCGCTCCGGGGTGATGACCAGGTCGGTCCAGCCACGCGTCGGGATCACCCGGCCGTACGCGTCGGCTGCTGACTCCAGCGCCCGCACGACGGTCGTGCCGACGGCGATGACCCGTCGGCCGGCCAGCCGGGCCGCCTGGACGCCCTCGGCGGTGGCCGCCGGCACGGTGAACGGCTCCTCGTATGGCCGCTCGTGCGACTCCAGGCTGGCGACGCCGGTGTGGAGCGTCAGGGTGGTGAACCCGATGCCGGCCTGTGCGAGCCGCGCCAGGAGGTCGGGCGTGAACGCGCGCCCGGCCGACGGCATCTCGGCAGATCCCGGCTCGTCCGCGTAGACGGTCTGGTACATCTCGATCGACCAGCGCTCCGGCACGTATGGGTAGGAGATCGGGCGGCCCCAACGCGCCAGGTACTCCAGCAGCGGCGCCGGCAGGTCGAGTCGGGCGACCCAGAGCCGGGCAGAGTCGGCGTACGGTGCCAGCAGCGTGGCCGTGCCGCCGCCCGGCAGTCCCAGCACCTCCAGCGGCCCGACCGCGACCATGCGCGGCTCGACCACCCAGAGGCCGCCGGGCAGCCGGGTCGAGAGGTGCAGCGCGATGATGCTGCCGTCCCCCCGCCGGGCCGTCAACGCGGCCGGCAGTGTCGCGGAGTCGTTCGCCACCAGCAGGTCGCCGGGCTCCAGGAAGCGCGGCAGGTCGTCGAAGCGCGCGTGCGCGACGTGGTCGTCGCGGTAGTGGCTGACCAGGAGGCGGACTTGGTCGCGCCGGAGGCCGCGCGCCTCGGGCGGCTCGTGCGCCTCGAGTTCGGGCGAGAGCGTGAACGCCAGCGACCGGGTGAGCGGTGTCGATGGAGGTTGGATGGGTTGGATAGTGTGCACGGTCTCTGTGGGGAGCATCGTCAGCGCACTCCGGAGAGCGCCGGCTCGGGCAGCTGGGCCTCGAACCGGCCGAATGGGACGGTCGCGTCGGAGATCAGGCGGACGATGGCCGGCGCCGAGACCTCGGGGCCGGGCAGGTGCGAGAGGTTGACGCCCGGCTCGGCCTCCTGATGCATCTGGGTGTTCATGTCGCCGGGGTCCACCGTGTAGACGCGGATGCCGCTGCCCTCCAGTTCGGTGGCCAGCACGCGTGACAAATGCTCGAGTGCCGCCTTGCTCGCGCCGTACCCGCCCCAGGTCGAGTAGGCCTGGACGGCCGCGTCGGAGGTGATGTTGACGATCGCGCCCGTGCCGCGCGCCCGCATCGACGGCAGGACGCGCTGGATCAGGTGGAGCGGCGCGAGCGTGTTGACTCGGAAGACCTCGGTGAAGGCGTCCAGCGGGTACGCGTCGAGCGTCGGCATCGGGCTCGGGCCGATGGTCGAGGCGTTGTTGACCAGGACGTCGATCCGGCCGAACCGGTCCAGGCCGGCCTGGACCAGGCGCTCGACGTGGGCCGGATCGGCGACGTCCCCGGCCAGCGCCACGACCTCGGCGTGGGCGCGAAGCTCGTCGGCCGCCGCCCGGAGCGCGTCGGCCCCGCGCGCCGTCAGGATCAGGCGTGCGCCCTGCCGGGCGAGCAGCCTGGCGACCTCGCGCCCGAGTCCGCGCGACGCGCCGGTGATGAGTACCACGCTGGGTGTTGTGGTGCTGCTCATGATGATGGGTTTCCTTCGAGTCGATCAGGCGACTGCCTGTACTGGCAGTTTCGATCTCGAAGGGCGTCCGGGGCGTCGTCACGGCGAACAGCAGCTGGTCCGGCAGATTGGGCAGTGGCGGACCTGTCCTCGGGTACAGGTCTCGGAGATTGCCGGGGAGTATCATGGCGGTCGGCGTTGAGGAGGGGTCATGGCGATGGAACAGCCGAAGCCGAGCGAAGCGGGCGCGGCGTGGGTCTCTCAAAATGCGGCCAGCGGCTGGCAGAACGCGGCGGCGGCACGTGGTCAGGCCCTGGTGCCTGTGAATGCGATGATGCTCGACCTGGCCGGGGTCACGACCGGCTGCCGGGTCCTCGATCTGGGCGCGGGTACCGGCGACCAGACCTTGCTGGCGGCACAGCGCGTTGGACCGAGCGGCTCGGTGCTGGCGACAGACATCTCCGCGTCGATGCTCGACCTGGCCCAGAAGGCCGCACGTGAGGCCGACCTGCCCAACGTCCAGACGCAGGTGATGGATGCTCAGGATCTCAAGCTGGAGTCGGGATCGTTCGACGCCGCGATCGCCCGTTTCAGTCTGCAGTTCGTCCCGGACCTCCAGAGGGCGCTAGCTGAAGTCTTGCGCGTGCTGAAGCCCGGCGGTCGATTCGCGGCGGTGGTGTTCTCGTCGGTCGAGAGGAACCCGTTTCGCGCCGCCCCGCAGGTGATCGCCAGCCGCCTGGCTGGCCGCCGCTTCCCGGAGCCCGGTCCGGGCCAGTGGGCGCTCAACGATCCGACTGTGCTCGAGAACGCCTTCCGGCAGGCGGGCTTCGGCGCGGTGGACGTCCGGCCGGTGCCGTTCGCATACCGCTTCCCCTCGCTTACGGAAGCCATGCACAACGTTGAGTCGGCACAGCCGCTCTTCGTGAAGCTGATGGCGGAGTTAAGCGAGGCTGACCAGGCTGCTGCTCGGGCCGAGATCGAGCAAACGCTCCAGCAGTTCGTGAGACCGGACGGATTCCTGGCGCCGAGCGAGGCCCTGGTCGCCGTCGGGACAGCCTGACGCGCTCCCGAACTGAACCGTCACGGGACCTTTACCCAGGGGTAGAAAGCAACGGTCAGCGTGTCTGAGGCGGCTCCAGCAGGCCACGCTGGGCGGCGAGCGCAACGGCCTGCGCGCGGTTGTCCGCGCCGAGCTTGCGGATCAACGAGGCGGTGTGGAACTTGACGGTCCGCTCGCTGATGCCGAGCGCGCCGGCGATCTGCTTGCCGGGCAGCCCCTGCGCCACCAGCCGCAGCACCTCGCGCTCGCGGGCCGTGAGCGGCCCGGCCCCGCGCGGCGCCCGGACGGCGTCGGCGAGGCGGGCGGCCGCCGACGGTGCCAGGACAGTCTCACCGCCGGCGACGCTCCGGACGGCGCTGGCGATCTCGGCGACGGCGGCCCCCTTGAGGAGGTAGCCGCCGGCCCCCGCCCGGACGGCGCTCAGGACGCGCTCGTCGGTGTCGTAGGCGGTGAAGACCAGGATCCTGCTCGCGGGGCTGGCCTCGCGCAGGCGCGGGATCGCCTCGACGCCGCTCGCGCCGGGCAGCTCCAGGTCGAGCAGAATCACCTCGGGCCGCTGCCGCTGGACCAGGCCCACCGCCTCTTCCGCCGAGCTGGCGGCGCCGACCACCTCGAAGTCCGGCTCGTCGTCGAGCGTCGCGACCAGCCCCTGCCGCACGATCGGGTGGTCGTCCACGACGACGATGCGGATCATCCCTCACCCTCCTGGCCGCGCGGGATGCGCACGCTCACCGCTGTGCCCCGCCCTTGCCGACTCGTGACGCGCAGCCGCCCGCCGAGCAGCCGGGCGCGCTCGCGCATCCCGACGATGCCGTGGTGGGACCCCCCCTCCCCCAACCCCTCCCCCGTGCGCGGGAGAGGGGCGGCGGGTGCCGAGTCCAGTCCGACGCCGTCGTCGCGGATCGACAGGAGGATGCTCTGCGGCGTCGCCCGCAGCACGATCTCGACCTCGGTCGCTTTCGCGTGCTGCCGGACGTTCGCGAGCGCCTCCTGGGCGATGCGGTACAGCTCGGCCTCCTCGCGCAACGAGAGCGCCGCCCCATCCTCGGCCCGGACGTGGACCTGGATGCCGGTCTCGGAGGTGAACGCCCGGCCGAGCGCGGTGATCGCCTCGGCGAGGGGCCGGCCGGCCAGCGAGGCGGCCCGCAGGTCCAGGACGGAGCGGCGGGCCTCGTCCAGGCTGCCGCGCGTCGTCGCCAGGGCCCGCTCCAGCCGCTCGCGGGCGCGTTCCGGGCTCTCTTCGAGGTGGCGCAGCGCCCCCTCGATGTCGAGACCGATCGCCGTCAGCCCCTGCGCCAGCGTGTCGTGGATCTCGCGGGCGATCCGGGTCCGCTCCTCGGCGCGGACCAGTCGGGTGCTCTCCTCGGCCAGCCGCGCCCGCTCGACGGCGATCCCGACCTGCGAGGCGACGGTGCTCAGCAGCCGCAGCTCCTCGGGCTCGAGCGGGCGCCAGGCCGGCCCGGCGATGTTCATGATCCCGAGGCCCCGGTCGCGAAAGTAGAGCGGGATCGTCGCGTGGTAGCGCAGGCCCTGAGTCGCGTTCGGGTCCTGAGCGTGGATGGCCGGGTGGAGGCGGCTACATTCGAGTACGTCGACGTTGGCGGGCGTCAGCTTCCCCTGTTTGAACAGGTCGGTGCAGAGGCACCAGCGACCACTCATCCGGACCGGCTCCTGGAGGTACGGCGGGAGGCGCTGAGCGGCGGCGACGTAGAACTGGCCGGTCTCCGGATCGACCAGCCAGACCCAACCGGTCCGCAGCCCGAGCAGCCCGGCCACCAGCCCCAACGTCCGTTCGAGGGCCTGGCGCACGTCCGTCGAGCCGTGGAGCGCCTCGGCGACGGCATTCAGCAGGGCCAGCTCGCGCGGATGCTTCCCGTCGGCCGCTGACCCCTCGGACGCCCGGTCTCGCTCAACGTGACGCGTGTGTGTCACCCTCGATCGCCCAACGAGAGATCGCGCTCAACACTGTAGCATCGCACCGTGATCGGGACGGAGATTGCACGTACCCTACGCCCTGGCACCCTTCCCGTACGCTCGCGCGTGCTCCCATGCGAGCGCGGCCTCGACCTCCGCCTGATCGAGTCCGAGTCGGCTCGCGACCATGCCGAGCGTGTCGCTGCCGCGCGCGTAGCGCCAGATCGAGGTGGTGAGGATCGGCGTCCCGGACACGCACGGTTGACCGGACTGCATGGTCGGTCGCAGCTCGATGTGACTGGCGGGGAGCCAGGAGATCGGGCGACCGCTCTTCGAGTCGAACGCCAGGCCCGTCTCGATCGCGGGGGGCAGCTCCTTCATGAACGGCATCGCGAGTTGACCGCCGCGCGTCCCGGCGATGAGCATGTCGTGAAGTTCGCCGAAGATGTCGTGGCCGGACGTCCAGAAACGTCGGTGCGCGTACGGCCGGTCGACGCCGTACAGGTCGGCGAAGAACTCTTCGGCCCGCTCGATGGCCCGTAGCGAGATCCCGGCCGCCCGCAGCAACGAGATCGCCTGGCCGGTCACGAGATCGTCGAAGTCGACGACGATCGCGACCTCGGGAGCGTGCCGAAACCCCGGCGCCAGCAGCCCACGCCGGATCCAGCTGTAGACCTGGCGCGACGATGGCGCCCAGGTGGCAACCGGCGAGGCCGCTCGAAGATACGAAGCCACCTCGGATGGCAGATAGATGGCCCGGCGGCGTGACGAATCGTTGCCCGGTACGGTCATCGTGGCCATGGTGCGTCCTCCATCACCGGAGGTACGCGGGCCGTCGATTCGTTACGCCCCGGGGTGGCTCACATCGCCGGATTCTCTGTCTCCGGTGCCGTCGATGCTTTGCGTCAGGTAGACGTTCCCGCCGCTCGCGACGCCGGTGTCGGACGCGCCGAGCCGGAGGATCCTGGCGCCACCCGGGCTGACCACGCGGAAGCCGTGGACCTCCTGGCAGGGGAACAGCATCAGCGAGTCCGGCCCGATCCGCTCCTCGTGATCCCCGACCCGGGCGATGACCTCGCCTTCGAGCACGTAGTAGGCGTGATCGAACTCGACGCCGGCGTGGTAGTGCGGCTCGATGCCGCCGCCCTCTTCGATCTCGTTCAGCGTCAGATGGAGCCAGCGGCTGTTCGTACCGGGCCGCGCGAAGCGGTAGATCCGCATCCCGCCGTGGCCCTCGACGTCACTCCTCGGCTCGATGTCGGACTTCCGGATGATGGCGTCGTTGCCGGCCATGGTTGCCTCCCTCGCCGTGCCTGCTCCGGCCCGTTTATAGGAGTCGCTCGGGAGGCCGTCAAGGCCAGGAGCGAAGCACGTGGGCGGGAACGAGGGAGGCCACCGTCGCCGTGGCGCTCCCGAGCTCCGGGTTGTTCCCCTACGAGGTCAGGTCGAGATTGGAACCGGCTTTGGCGATGGCGACGATGTCGTCGCCATCGAGCACCGGGATCATGCTCACGGCCCCCGAGGCGTCTCGGTAGATCGCCCCGAGCACGAGCTGCGAGACCGCATCCACGCCGTTCAGGCGGAGATAGTCGGTTACCACCGCAATCGCCTCCTTCTTCGCCTCAAAGGCGGCGATCTGGTTCGCGGACTTCGTGTCCCACAGCTCGTAGCGCACGATTATCTGGCGTCAGCCGGGGAACGTGACGACGCTCCGGGCCACCTCGCCGCGCCCGAGGCTGTCGTACGCTTCGTTGATCTCGTCCAGCGCGTAGCGCCGGGTGATCATCTCCTTCACCTTCAGCTTGCCGGCCAGCGTCATCTCGATGAAGCGGTGGAAGTCCAGGCGCGGCCGAGACGAGCCGTACCACGATCCGAGCAGTCGGGCCTCCTTCTGGACGAACAGCAACGGATCGAAGCCGGCCGTCTGGTTCTGCGGCGCCATCCCGACGATCACCGCCGTGCCGGCCTGGCGGAGCATCTTGATCGCCTGCTCGACGGTCCGGTAGTTGCCGATCACCTCGAAGGCGTAGTCCACGCCACCGCCCGTCAGGTCGCGGACCTGCTCCACGGCGTCGCCCTGCGAGCCGTTCACCAGATCGGTCGCGCCGAACGACGACGCGTAGTCCAGCTTGTTGTCCAGCAGGTCGACGGCGATGACCTTGCTGGCACCGGCGATGGCGGCGCCCTGCACCACGTTGAGGCCGACGCCGCCGCAGCCGATCACGGCCACCGTGCTGCCGGGCTCCACCTTCGCCGTGTTCAGCACCGCGCCGACGCCGGTCGTCACGGCGCAGCCGATCAGCGCCAGCGACTCCATGTCGATCTCCTGCTCGATCGGCACCACCTGCTCGGCGGGCATCACGACGTACTCGGCGAAGCTGCCCATCCGCCCCAGCACGCCGATGTCCTGGCCGTCCCGGTGGACCCTCGCTGTGCCGTCGTGCATCTTGAAGCGGTCGCCGGCGTACCCCTCGCAGAGGACCGACTTGCCGATGATGCACAGTCGGCACCGGCCGCACCAGGGCCGGAACGAGAGGGCCGCCCGGTCGCCCGGCTTGATGCCGACCACGCCCGGCCCGACCTCCTCGACGACGCCGGACGCCTCGTGCCCGAGCAGGACCGGCAGCGGGAACTTCCACTCGCCCTTCATCACGTGGTAGTCGCTGTGGCAGACGCCCGTTGCGCTGATGCGGACCTTGACCTCGCCGCCCTTCGGCGGATCGATCTGGACCTCCTCGATGCTGAGGGGAGTCTGATACTCGTTGAGAATGGCGGCCTTCACCGGAGTCCTCCCAAGTGGGCGCCCTCCGAGGAAGTCCGGAGCGCGCGGCCCGGGGAGGATACCATTGAGGGGCGAGGGGCGAGGGGCGAGGGGGACGGATGAGCGAGTACCAGTACTACGAGTTTCAGGCGATCGACCGCCGGCTGACGCGCGACCAGATGGCCGAGCTGCGCGCCATCACCTCCCGCGCCGAGATCACCCCGACGAGCCTGACGAACACCTACGAGTGGGGCGACTTCAAGGGCGATCCGGTCGCGCTGCTTGTCACCCATTTCGACGCTCACCTCTACGACTCGAACTGGGGCGTCCGGACGCTGATGTTCAGCTTCCCAGGCGGCGCGGTGGACCTGGCGCAGCTCCAGTCGTACCGCGCCGAGGCCGTCGCCGACTACGAGGCCGGCCTGATGGTGATCGAGCAGGGCGGCAAGGTCATCGTCACCTTCGGGGCGTACGAGGAGGAGCCCGCCGCCTGGAGCGAGGACGAAGCGTCCGAGGTCTGGCTCCCCGGCCTGCTCTCGCTGCGCGCGGACATCGCGAACGGCGACCTGCGCGCCCTCTATCTGGGCTGGCTCGCCGGCGCCACCTACGGCCTGGTCCCAGGCCAGACTGACGACGAGGACGACGACCTTGCCGAGCCGCCGGTGCCGCCCGGCCTTGCGCGCCTGACCGAGCCGCTCAAGACGCTTGCGAGGTTCCTGCACCTGGACCTCGCGCTCGTCGAGGTGGCCGCCGAACGGAGCGAGCCGCTCCGTGACACGCGCCTTCCTGAGCGCGCCGTCAAGGCCTGGATCGCGGCCCTGCCCACGGCCGAGAAGGACGATCTGCTCCTGCGACTGATCCGGGGGGAGGCGCGGCTTCAAGCCGGTCTGCTCCGGCGCCTCCGGGCCGATCTGATGACCCCGGGCGAAAGCGGACCGTCCGCGGACACGCCACGGACCGCTGCCGAGTTGGTGCGGGCGGGCCGGGAGCGGGCGGCTCAACTGAAGCAGCAGCACGTCGAAGCGGAGAAGCGAGAACGGGAGGCGCGGCTAGACCGGCTCGCCGGCCAGGAAGCGCAGCTCTGGGAGCAGGTCGAGCGGCAGGTCGACCTGCGGAACGTGGCCGGGTACGGCGAGGCCGTGCGCATCCTTACCGATCTGCGCGATCTCGCCGCGCGTGCGCTGGACTCCGATGCCTTCGCGGCGCGGGTGCGCGATCTTCGGCAGCGACATCGGCGGAAGATCGGGTTCGTGGAGCGGCTCGAACGGGCGCGCCTCGCCTGACGACCAACCCTTGCCCGGTCGGCTGAATCGTCCCGGCCGGCTCAGCCGGTTGGTGCCGTCCAGACAACGCCGGACGCGGTACCATGTGCACACGGCGACCTCGCCGAGCGCGGTCGCCTGGCCCGGCTCGTTCGGCCGGTGGGGTGCTCGCAGGTCGTCGCATCACCAGCCATTGTCGGACTTGGCGTAGCGCAAGTAGGACGTTACGATCATCCGCACACTCGCGGACAATCCCGTGGAGGGGAAACCGATGACGATGACCGCTCCGCTGCCCAAGCTCATGGGACAGCCAGTCAAACGTCGTGAAGACCCGCGCCTGATCACCGGCACCTCGCAGTACGTCGACGACATCCAGCTCGCCGGCATGCTCCACCTGGCGTTCGTGCGCAGCCCGTACGGCCATGCGAAGGTCAACGGCATCGACACGGCCGAGGCGCTGAAGATCCCCGGCGTCGTGGCGATCGTGACCGCGAAGGACATCGCGGGTGACACGACCGGCCCGCTGCCCTACGAGTTCGGCTTCGAGCCGTTCCAGAACGTCAAGAACATGGAGCGCGGCCCGCTGGCGACCGACAAGGTGCGCTACGTCGGCGATCCCGTCGCGGCCGTCTTCACCGAGACCCGCTACGCCGCCCGCGACGCCGCCGCCGCCGTCGAGGTCGACTACGACCCGCTGCCGGCCGTGATCGATCCCGAGAAGGGGCTCGAGGAGGGCGCGACGCTCCTCTACGAGGAGTGGGGGACCAACCTCGGCCACACCCAGTCGCTCTCGCACGGCGACGTCGACACCGCCTTCGCCGAGGCCGACAAGGTCGTCACCGTGAGGGTCGTGAACCAGCGCGTGCTACCGGTCGCGATGGAGACCAGGGGCTGCCTGGCGGACTGGCGGCCCGGCCGCCCCGGCGACGCCGGCGAGCTGACGCTCTGGACCTCCACCCAGATCCCCCACGGCGTCAAGACCAAGCTCTCGGTGCTCCTGGGCCTCCCCGAGAACAAGGTGCGGGTGATCGCCCCGGAGGTCGGCGGCGGGTTCGGCAACAAGGTCGACGTCTCGCCGGAGGAGGCGTTGACCGCCATCGCGGCCATGAAGCTCGGCCGCCCCGTCAAGTGGTCCGAGACGCGCAGCGAGAACTTCCAGGCGGCGATGCACGGCCGGGGCCAGATCGACGTCGTCGAGGCCGCCTGCAAGAGTGACGGCAAGATCACCGGCCTCAAGGTCACGGCGATTTGCGACATTGGCGGCTACTACCAGTACGTGTCGCCGCTGATGGGCATGCTGACCGGTCTGATGCTGCCCGGCCCGTACGACGTCGAGAACATCACCTACGAGCTGAAGGGGGTCGTCACCAACAAGACGCCGGTCGGGGCGTACCGCGGGGCCGGCCGCCCGGAGGCGACCTACCTGCTGGAGTGCGCGATCGACAAGGTGGCGCACGAGCTGGGGCTCGATCCGGCCGAGGTCCGCCGGGTCAATTTCATTCCGCCCGACAAGTTCCCGTACAAGACGCCGTTCGGCGCCAACTACGACACCGGCGAGTACGTCAAGGCGCTCGACAAGGCGCTGGAGGTCGCCGGCTACCAGCAGCTCCGCGAGGAGCAGAAGACGGCCCGCGACGAGGGGCGGATCGTCGGGGTCGGCATCGGGGCCTACGTCGAGATCTGCGGCTTCGGGCCGTGGGAGAGCGCCACCGTCCGCGTCGAGCCGACCGGCAAGGTGATGGTCCACACCGGCACCTCGCCGCACGGCCAGGGCACCGAGACGGCGATGGCCCAGATCGTCGCCGACGAGCTGGGCGTGACGATGGACGACGTGGTGGTGCTCCACGGCGACACGGCGATGACCCAGACGGGCGTCGGCACGTTCGGGAGCCGCGGCGCGGCCGTTGGCGGCGGCGCGATGCGGATCACGGTCGAGCAGGTCCGAGACAAGGCGAAGCGGATCGCCGCCGAGGTGCTCGAAGTCTCCTTCGAGGACATCGAGGTCTCGTCCGGCGGCTTCGCCGCGCGCGGCGTCGCTGACAAGTCGATCACGCTGGCCCAGATCGCCGGGCGGGCGTACGGCGGCGCGGTCCCGGCCGGCGACGAGCCGGGCCTGGAGGCAACGCGCTTCTTCAAGCCGGACGACTCGGTCTTCCCGTTCGGCGTCCACATCGCCGTCGTGGAGATCGACAAGGAGACCGGACGGGTCACGCTCCAGAAGTTCGTGGCGGTCGACGACGTCGGCAACGTCATCAACCCGCTGCTCCTGGACGGCCAGCGGCACGGCGGGATCGCGCAGGGCGTCGCCCAGGCACTCTGCGAAGAGGTGGTGTACGACGAGAACGGCCAGCTCCTGACCGGCACGCTCTCGGACTACGCCCTGCCGACCGCGCACATCCTGCCGATGTTCGAGCTGGACCGGACGGTCACGACGACCGATCGGAACCCGCTCGGGGTCAAGGGCGTCGGCGAGGCCGGCACGATCGGCAGCACCCCGACGCTCCGCAACGCCGTCCTGGACGCCCTGGTGCCGTTCGGCATCACGGACCTGGACATGCCCGCGACCTCGCAGCGGATCTGGAGCCTGATCAACCAAAAGTAGCGAGGGGCGAGGGGCGAGTGAAAGGCTGCTCGCCCCCGCCCCATTCATGACGATGGTGTGGCGATGCGTCGGCACTACTCGTCGTTGACGTGGGCGAGCAGGTACTCTCGCAGCGCCGCCTGCACGTGGCGCTCCCAGTCGTCGCCCTGGGCCTAGTACCAGCAGAGCACCACGGGGTCGACCTGGACGGTCACGCTGACACGCTGACGGCCCCCGGATGGCTCGCGAATAGTCGCCCGAGCGAAGAACTCGTCCGTGAGCTCGGGGATGTCACTGAAGTCGATCTCATCGTCGGTCATCGCTCTGACACGTTCCCAGTCAGTGCGTGATCTCCCGGTAGAACCGCTCTCGCTCATGCCGTGATGCCTTTCTCATCGAGATGCCCCGAGTGGTCTGTGGGTCGGACTCGGTGAAGACGATGACGACGACAATGTCTGTACGCCATCCGGTCGCGATCCATCGGTCCTCGCCGTACTCGTCTTGATTGTCGTACAGCACGAGCGTGCGGCGACCTGGTCGATCCAGCGCTCGCCTCGCTCACCGGCGAAGTCCTCGAACGGCTCATCGCTCGTAGCGTCGAGTGGATCGGTCAGTGACCGCTCATCAAGAACGATCTCGGCGTCGCCGATCCGCACGTCGCCTCCGGCGCGGCAACCCGCCAGAACCTCATCTCGCGTGGGATCTCGCCTGCGCCCGTCATGGTCGACGATGCAGCCGAGCTGGTGCGTCGAGCTCAGCCGGCACCAGCTCGGCTGCATCATCGTCGGCCGCGACGGCGTCGGCGAGCGGCTCGACGAACACAACCACGACTCCGACGAGCGCCCCACGCGAGCCCAGGGCATCACTTGGCACGGCTGGCGCGCTCAACAGACCCTCTGGACCCACCTCGACCGCACCGGTTGCCTCATCCGTCTCGGATCCGGCCTCGCTCGTCACTTGCTTGCAACGACCGTCGAGCCGCCGAGCCACTTTGGGTAAGTGCGTCCAGATCGGGTCCGACCAGCCTTCCATCCTCAAGCCACAATACCCGAACGCCGCGATCACGCCGCAGATACTCGACGAGCCAATCCGTCCGCGGGTGGCCTGACAAGACGATCCAGAGCGACGCTTCGGGCACTTTGTAGAGGAACCGATACTCGTAGAGCTGGCTCAGGGCGTGACGGCACTGCTCGCGTTCGTTTTGTGGTGTGATGCTCTTCACCTCGAAGATACCGGTAGTGTGTTAGCTACGGAGGTAGCGGTCGAGCGGGCGTCCCTGGCCGACGGCGTCGAGGAGGGCGCGTAGTTCAGGTGGCGGGGGCGCGTTCGACGAGGCGCGCCAGCAGCGCC
>Ga0075420_100003417_pt1 | contig 13885 bp, 14 predicted proteins | sample SoiMetdeltSBSDD4_FD_75296 | JGI IMG/M metagenome (GOLD analysis project Ga0075420, IMG submission 75296) | Bulk soil microbial communities from a Populus tree surrounding site in Tennessee, USA - Soil MetaG P. deltoides SBSDD4 | ecosystem: Environmental > Terrestrial > Soil > Tree plantation... | reverse complement strand
CCAGGTCATCGACGCCGTCGAGTCCTGCTCCCTGCTGGGCAGCAACTGCACCGCCGACCTCAGCTACATGGGCCGCTGGAGCGACGGCCTCCCCGTCACGCCCGCCTTGTCCACCGACAACCCAGTCGACAGCGGCACCATAACCAGCTCACTCGCGCTGTTCGGAACCCAAGGCGAGTGCACCGCCCCCATCAACCCCCGAGCCGCCACCTGCGGCCCCTGAACCACAACCTGTCCCCGGTGGCAGCCCGGGAGATCGGCGCTGCCACCAAGGCAACACCCTGCGGGGATGACGATGGTGGTGACGCCCGAAGCTCTGCTGGCACCTGAATATCGTTCTCGGGTAGCTCGCTGTGGCGGTCAGGAGGGGCTGGCAACCGAGATCGACTTGGTGTCGAGGTAGGTGTCGAGGCTCTCGGGGCCGAGTTCACGGCCGTAGCCGCTGGCCTTCACGCCGCCGAAGGGCGCGGCGGGGTCCATGCTGTAGCCCTGGTTGACGCCGAAGGTGCCGGTGCGGACCCGTTCGGCGACGGCGAGGCCGCGGTCGGTGTCGGCAGTCCAGACGGCGCCGGCGAGGCCGTAGATGGAGTCGTTGGCGAGGCGGATGGCGTCGTCCTCGGTGGCGTAGGGGATGACGGCGAGCACGGGGCCGAAGATCTCCTCCTGGGCGATGCAGGCGCCGTTGTCGACGTCGGCGAACAGCGTGGGCTTGACGTACCAGCCCCGCTCCTGCCCTTCGGGGAGACCGGTGCCGCCGGTGACGAGCCGGGCGCCGTGGTAGAGGCCTTCGTCGACGGAGCGCCAGACGCGTTGCTGCTGGGCGCGGGTGACGAGCGGCCCGAGGTCCGTGGCGGGGTCGTTCGGGTCGCCGACCTGGAGCGACGTCATGGTGGCGGCCAGGGCGTCGACGACCTCGGCGCTGCGGCCGGCCGGGACCAGCACGCGGCTGAGGGCGTTGCAGAGTTGGCCGCTGTTGCTGAGGCTGGCGACCCGCACCCCCTGAGCGACGGCGGCGGGATCCGCGTCGTCGAGGACGATTGCGGCGGACTTGCCGCCGAGCTCGAGCGTGACCGGCTTGAGGCCGTCGGCGCAGGCGATGGCTACCTCGCGGCCCGCGGTCGTGGACCCGGTGAAGGAGACCTTGTCGACGCCGGCGTGGTCGACCAGTAGCTCGCCGACGTCGCGGCCGCCGGTGATGACGGTGACCGTGCCGGGCGGCAGGTCGGTGGCGGCGGCGACCTCGGCGAGGAGCAGGGCGTCCAGCGGCGTCTCGGCGGCGGGCTTGACGACGACGGTGCAGCCGGCGAGCAGCGCGGGCACCAGCTTGGTCACGATGAGGAACTGGGGCATGTTCCAGGGCACGACCACGGCCACCACGCCGCCCGGCTCCTTGCGGACGCGTAGCTCGCCGCCCCAGGCGCCGGGACGCTGCTCGGTCCAGGCGAACCGCTCGGCGATGTCGGCGAGGGCGCCCATCATCGCCCAGGGCAGGCCGACGTGGGCCCGGTGGGCGAACGTCGTCGGGGCACCCATCTCGGCGGTGATGACGTCGGCGATCTCGCCGCGGCGCTCGCCGTACACGGTCGCGAGCCGGCGGACGGCGGCGATCCGCTCGGCGGGATCGAGGCGCGGCCAGGGCCCGTGGTCGAACGCCAGCCGGGCGGCGGCGACGGCCCGGTCGACGTCGTCCGGGGAGGCGGCGGGCACGGTGGCGACTACCTGCTCCGTGTGGGGCGAGACGACCTCCAGGATGTCGCGGCTTCCGTCCACGACGGTCAGGTGCCGTCGTCGAGATCGGTGAGCCACTGCACGGTCGGCGGCGGGTCGAGCTGCACGCCGGTGGGACGGGTCATGGCCCCGGACTGCTGGAAGTCGGCCAACGCGGCGCTGGCAGCCTCGACGTCGTCGACCTCGTAGACGACGACGTAGGACGCGCCGTCGCCGGCCGCGAGCCGGCGGGCGGCGCTGAACCCGTCGATGGCGAGGATCTCGGGGATGTGGGTCTCGTCGTACCAGCGGTGGTAGGCGTCGACCTCGGCGGGCGAGGCGGGCCGGGACTGCACGAGCAGGATTCCCTTGGGCATGGCGGTGCTCCTTTCGGGGCCTCAGGGTCGGAGGTGGACCAGGCCGTCCTTCATCACGAAGCGGACGTCCTGGGTGGTGGTGATGTCGGTGGTGGGGTCGCCGGGGACGGCGATGACGTCGGCCAGGTAGCCGGGGGCGAGGCGGCCGAGGTCGTGGCTGCGGTCGATGAGCTCGGCGCTGGTGACGGTGGCGGCCTGCAGCGCCTGGATCGGCTTCATGCCGCGGTCGACCATGGCCCACAGCTCCTTGGCATTGTCGCCGTGGGGGATGGCGGGGGCGTCGGTGCCGCAGGCGATCTTCACGCCGGCGGCGATGGCCTTGCCGAGCATCGCCCGGGCCTTGGGGAAGACCTCGGCGGCCTTGGCCTGCAGCTCGGGGGCGGCGCGGGAGATGTCGAGGCCTTCGGAGAGGTAGCTGGTCGGGACCAGGAACGTGCCGTGCTCGACCATCAGCCCGATGGTGTCGTCGCTGGCCAGCGAGCCGTGCTCGATGCAGTCGACCCCGGCCCGGATGCAGGCCCGGATGCCGGCGTCGCCGTGGGCGTGGGCGGCGACGCGGATGCCGGCGCGGTGGGCCTCGTCGACGATGGCGGCCAGCTCCTCGTCGGAGTACTGCTGGGCGCCGGCCGCGCCGCTGTGCGACATGACGCCGCCCGAGGCCGAGATCTTGATGACCCGGGCACCGTGCTTGATCTGGTAACGGACGCACTTGCGCACCTCGGGGACCCCGTTGGCGATGCCCTCCTCGACGCTGAGGGGCAGCACGCCGGGGGCGAACCGCTGGAACATCGTGGGGTCGAGGTGGCCGCCGGTGGGGGTGATGGCGTGGGCGGCGGGGACGACCCGGGGGCCGACGACCCAGCCGTTGTCGATGGCCCGGCCGAGGGCCACGTCGAGCGGGTAGCCGCCGGTCTTGACCATGAGCCCGAGGTTCCGCACGGTCGTGAACCCGGCCAGCAGCGTGGTGCGGGCGTTCACCGTGCCCCGCAGGGTCCGGTAGACGGGGTCGTCCTGGACGCCGTGCATCGGCAACGGCAGGCCGGTCGGGGTCTCGGGGCCGCCGATGAGCAGGTTGAGCTCCATGTCCATCAGCCCGGGCAGGAGCGTGAGGTCGCCGAGGTCGATGTCCGGCCTAGGCGCGGCGCCGGGCGGCGGCTCGGTGCCTGCCGACGTGATGCGGTTGCCCTCGACAGTCACGAACCCCGGCGACCGCAGCTCGCCGGCCTCGACGTCGACCCAGCGGCCGGCCCGCAGGACGATCCGGTCGGCAACGGTCACGGCACGGGCTCGATGTGGCAGTCGAACGAGGCGGACCCGGTGTCGGGCACCCGGGGCTGGCCCCAGGCCTCGACCGGGAACGACACCATGATCATCGAGTACAGGAGGTGGAGGAGGTTGGTGGCGTCCTCGGGGAGGTCGTGCAGCGGGTGCTGCTCGAGGTAGGCCATCGCCGCCTCGGCCCGGGGTGTGATGGCGTCGTAGAAGGCGGCCATGTCGGTCATGGTGCTGGCGAGGCGCTGGTCGTAGCGCTCGGGCTCGGTGGGCAGGCACCAGGTCTCGGCGAAGGGCTCGAGGTCGGCGAACTCGGCGGGGAGGCGGGCCATCAGCGCTGCACCTCCACCGGCGCGCCGTCGCCCTGGGCCTCGTGGTCGGCGATCCAGTCGGCGACCTCCTTGTGCAGGTGGCGGCAGAGGACCTCCTGGTCGTTGAGGAGGAAGTCCTGCACATAGCCGGACTCGATCCCGATCTGGGTGGCTTCGAGGGTGTTGGCGTCCTGGAGGGCGAACTCCTTGAAGGTGACCGCGGCCATCTCCTGCGCGACCCGCTCGCGGACGGTGGTCGCGGGCAGGAAGTAGACGTTGCCCTCGAAGACGTGGGTGTTGGGGGACGTCGGCCAGTAGTGGTACGTGAGGTACCAGCCCTGGCTCCACAGCAGGACCACGAAGTTGGGGAACAGCTGGAAGGAGTCGAGGCCCCACGGGTCGCAGCGGGCCGGGTTCACGCCGGTCGGCATCTCGCCCAGGTCGACCTGGTCCCACGGGCCGAACAGCCCGCTGCGGGTGACCACCTCCATGGGCTTCACCAGCTCCTGGTCCATCTCCCAGAACCGCACCCCGGACGTGCTGACCAGCCGGTGCGGGCCTTCGATGCGGTAGTGCGGGGCCTCGAACCCGGCCTGCATCGCCAGGGTCGAGTACTTCTCGGGGGACTGCTTCGCGTGCAAAACGGGTGCGTGGTAGAACTCCTGGAAGGCGTCCATGAACAGCTTCCAGTTGGCCGCGATGTTCGTGCGGTAGCCGAAGCGGGCGGTCATCCGGTCGAAGGGGTAGCCCTCGAGGTCGGTGATCATCGGGCCGAGGAACTCGCGCAGCGACTGCTCGGGCTCGGCGGCGAAGTTCACGAAGATGAACCCGGCCCACACGTCGCAGCGCACGGGCAGCAGGCCGTAGCGGGACTTGTCGAGGTCGAAGAACTCGCTCTCCTGCTGGACGAAGGTGAGCGCGCCCTCTAGGTCGTAGCGCCAGCCGTGGTACTTGCAGGTGAACTGGCGGCAGACGCCGTGCGTCTCGGCCCGGGGGTAGTCGTTCCAGGCGAGCTTGTTGCCGCGGTGGCGGCAGATGTTGTGGAACGCCCGGACCTCGCCGTCCAGGCCCCGCACGATGATCACCGAGGCGTTGGCGACGGCGACCTCCTTGGTGAAGTAGCTGCCGGTGCGGGGCAGCTGCTCGACCCGGCCGACGTTGAGCCAGGCCCGCTGGAAGACGGCCCGGCGCTCCCGCTCGTAGAAGTCCGGCGAGGTGGAGTCGTCGTAGGAGACGGGGGCGGTGCCCAGCTCCGGGTAGTGCTCGGTCCAGCTGCCTTCAGCTGGCTTCGGGAAGCGGGCCATCGGGCCTCCTCATTGGATGGGCTCGTCGCCCAGGACGGTGGTGCGGAGCATCTCCCGGGGCGAGCCGGGGTCGTAGGGGACGGCACGGTGGAGGACGCCGCGGTTGTCCCAGATGACCGTGTCGCCGACCGACCAGCGGTGCTGGTACACCCGCTCGGGCCGGGTGGCGCGGGCGAGGAGATCGTCGAGCAGCGCCCGGCTCTCCTCCGGGCCCATGCCGACGACGTGGTCGGCCGAGGCGCCGACCACCAGCGAACGGCGGCCGTCGTGGTGGGTCCATACGAGCGGGAACTCCGAGGTCTTGCGCCGCCGCCACCGTCGGAGCTGCTCCTCGGTCGGGTTCGGGTGGGTCAGCCGTTGCGACGCTTCGAGCGAGTAGACGACCCGCAGTTCCCGGAGGCGCGCCTGCTCGGCTGCGTCGAGGTCGTCGTAGGCGGCGTACGTGCTGGCGAACTCGGTCTCGCCGCCACGGTCGGCCACGGCTTGGGCCGACAGCACCGTCGCCATCTGCGGGCACTCGTCGCCCTCTGGTGTGCAGCCGTCGATGTGCCAGCGGAACGTGCTGTGGAGGTACTCGGCGGCCTTGTTCTTCGTGCTGTCGAGCGTGACCCGGAAGATGCCGGGGACCGGGTGGTGGCCGGCGGAGCGGTCGACCTCGCCGAGGTGGCTGCAGAACTCGACCTGCGCCTCGGGCCCGAGGTGGAGGCCCCGGAAGACCAGGACGCCGTGGGCTTCGAGGGCGTCGCGCACCGCACTGGCGACGGTGGAGTCGCCGGCGAGCTGATCGGCGGTGACGCCGTGGACCTCGGCGCCGACGGTGTCGGACAGCCGGGTGACCGGGACGGTGGTCGGGCTCATGGCAGCGGCTCCTTCACCCGGTGCAGCACGGCGTCGGCGGAGTCGACGGTCTTGGGCTGGCAGAAGATCTCGACCGCCATCGCCACCATGACCAGGGAGTGGACGAGCTGCAGCAGCCGCTCCTCCTCCGGGGGCAGATCATCGAGCGGGTACTTGTCGCAGTGCTCGATGGCCTCCTCGAGGCGGGGGAAGGCGTCGTCGTAGAAGGCGCTGAGCTCGGCCATCGAGCTGGTCATGCGGCGCTCCCACCGGTCGGCCTCGGTCGCCAGGCACCAGGTCGGGGCGTAGCGCTCGAGGTCGGCGAAGGGCACGGGGAGGAGCGGGCTCACGGCAGGGCCACCCAGTCGGCGACGACCTTGTGGAAGTGGCGCACGAGGACCTCCTGGTCGCTCAGGGGGAACTCGTGGAGCACCCCGGTCTCCAGCGCCGCCTGGGTACCGCCGAGCATCCCGGCGTCCTGCAGCGCGAACTCCTTGAACACCACCGCGGCGACCTCGTGCTCGACGCGCTCGCGGACCGTGCGGGCCGGGTGGAAGGCGAGCGAGCCGTCGAACCGGTGCGTGCCGACCGAGGTCGGCCAGTAGCGGTAAAGCAGGTACCAGCCGGTCGAGTAGATGAGTAGCTCGACGTTGGGGAAGATCTGGAAGTTGCTGATCCCCCACGACTCGACGCCGCCGGGGTTGACGCCCTGCGGGATGTTGCCGAGGTCGGGCGCCTGCCAGGGGCCGACGAGGCCGCTGCGGGTCGCCCGCTCGATGGGGTACATGTAGGCCGGGTCGAGGGTCCAGCGCCGCGGGCCGGCTGTCGACACCACCCGGTGCGGGCCGTCGCACTGGAAGTGGGCGCAGGTGAAGCCGGCGTCGGGGTTGCGGACGGCCGGCGGGACCTGCTGCGGGTGTAGCGCGGGCACGTGGTAGTACTCCTGGAAGGCGTCGGCGAAGAGCTTCCAGTTGCTGTTGTTGTGGGCGACGAAGTCGTAGCGCTCGGTGAGGCGGTCGAAGGGGTAGCCGTCGAGGCCGGTCAGCATGGGGCCGAGGAACTCCCGCAGGTCCTGGCGGGGCTCGTCGTCGAGGTTGACGAAGATGAAGCCGTTCCAGATGTCTGTGTGGACGGGGACGAGGCCGCGGGTTTCCTTGTCGAGGTCGAAGAACTCGCTGTCCTGCTGGACGAAGGTGAGCTGGCCCTCGAGGTCGTAGCGCCAGCCGTGGTACTTGCAGGTGACCTGGCGGCAGGTGCCCTGGGTCTCCGCCCGGGGGTCCTCGTTCCAGACGAGCTTGTTGCCGCGGTGGCGGCAGACGTTGTGGAAGGCCCTGATCTCGCCGTCTCGGTCACGGATCAGGAGGACCGAGGCTTTGGCGATCTCGATCTCCTTGGTGAGGTACGAGCCGGGCCGGGGGAGGTCCTCGACCCTTGCGATGTTGAGCCAGGCCCGTTTGAAGATCCGGTCGCGCTCCTGTGCGTAGAACTCGGCCGACGTGCAGTCGTCGAAGGAGATCGGCCCGGTGCCGAGCTCGGGGTGGTGCTCGGTCCAGCTGCCCGCTGCGGGCTTGGGCCATGTCGTCGTCATGGTCGTGCCTCCGATCCGGGGATCGGCGTCCCGGGTTCGTCGGGTTCGTCGGGTTCGAGGCCGGCGCTGTTGAGGACGAGCGCCAGGCAGAGGTAGCTGCCGACGACGAAGAGCACTTCGAGCAGCGCTCGCTCGTCGAAGCGCGCGGCGAGCCGCTCCCAGGTGGCGTCGTCGACGCGGTGGGCCGCCACCATCTGGTCGGCGGCGGCGAGGAGGTCGCGCTGGTGGTCGTCCCAGCAAGCTGCGTCGGCTGATCCCGCGACCGCCGCGACCTGCTCGGCCGTGAGGCCCGCGGCGAGCGCCATGCTCGTGTGCTGGGCCCACTCGTAGCGGCACCCCGTCCGCCAGGCCACCCGCAGGATCAGGAGCTCCCGGTCGCGGGGGTCGAGGGTCGGCTCGTCGAGCAGGCCGCCGCTGAAGGCCAGCCAGTTGGCTGCGAGCTGGGGATGGTGGCCGAGGAGCCCGAGGATGCCGGGCATGGGCGGGGCGTCGGGTCGGCCGGACAGGTAGCGGTCCGCAGCGGCGAGGCGGCCCCGCAGCAGGTCGCGGTCGGCCCGGCCCCAACGCTCGGCGGCGAGCGGCGCCAGCCTCACAGGACCGAACCGCCATTCACACCGAGGACCTGGCCAGTGATGAACCCGGCGTGCTCCGAGGCGAGGAACGTCGCCGCGAAGGCGATGTCGTCGGGGGTGCCGAGATGGCCGACAGGGACCGTCGCCGCGATGACGTCGTTGGCGGGAAGGTCGCCGCGCTGCTGGGAGGCGTGCTGCATGGGCGTCTCGATCGCCGACGGCGGGATGCAGTTCACGGTGATCCCCGCTGGCGCGTAGGCCCGGGCCAGGGACCTGGTCAGGACGATCACCCCGCCCTTCGCCGCCGCATAGTGGGCGTTGCGGGGCGAGCCCCGCTGCGCGCTGGACGAGGAGATCGTGACGATGCGACCCCACCCCGCCGCCACCATGTCGGGCAGCGCCGCCTGGCAGGGGTGGAACGTGCCGGTCAGGTTCACGGCGACGACCTCGTCCCAGCGCTCGGGCGTGATGTCGGCGAAGTCGTCGAAGGCGACCATCCCCGCGGCAGTGACCAGGATCTGCATGGGCCCGAGCTCGGCCCGGACCTTGGCGAACGCGTCGTCGATGCCGGGACGGTCGGTGACGTCGACGCCGAGCCCCACGGCCTGGTGGCCGTCGGCCTGCAGTTCCTCGGCGACCCGCCGGGCGCCTTCGGCGTCGCGGTCGAGGACCGCGACCCGCCGGCCGGCGGCGGCGAGGTGGCAGCAGGTGGCCTCGCCGATGCCGGACGCGCCGCCGGTGACGACCGCCACCCTGGTCTGCTGCTCCCTCATCGGCGCTGCTCCCTCTACTCGCTACTCGTAGATCACGCTGAGTGACGGGGTCACCGGCTCGGCCTGGCAGGTCAGGACCCAGCCGTCGGCGACCTCGTCCTGGGTGAGGGCTTCGTTGTTGCGCATGCGGGCCTCGCCCTGGAGCACCCGGGCCATGCACGTCGCGCAGCTCCCCGTCTCGCACGACGACGGGACCCCGAGCCCCGCGAACCGAGCCGACTGCAACACCGTCGTCCCCGGCCGGTGGCTGACCGTCACCTTCCGACCGCCGAGCCTGATCGTGATCTCCCGCTCCGTTGCCTCCGGCCCAGTCTCGAGGCCTCGTCCGATCGGCGCGGCGGGGGTGAATCGCTCGACGTGGACCCGTGCCGAATCGACGCCGTTCTCCTTGAGCGCCGCCTCGACGGTGGCCATGAACCCGTCCGGCCCGCAGACGAAGTGGTGGTGGTCGGTCCCGGCGGCGGATCGGACGAAGGCGGCCACTGCCGCCCGTGTGACGAACCCGGCGTCGACGTCGAAGTGGTGGACCACGCGGAGGCGACTGCTGTGCCTCTCGGCGAGTTGGTCGAGCTGCCAGGCGAAGATCGTGGAAGCACGGTCCCGGTTGCCGTACAGCAGCGACATCCGCCGGTCGCCTTCGGCAAGCTCAGCAGCCAGGATCGACACCACCGGGGTGATCCCGCTGCCGGCCGCGTACGCGACCAGGTCGCCTGCGTCGGCCGGGACCACGAAGCTGCCGGCCGGCGGTGTCACCTCGAGCGTGTCACTCGCACGAACGTTGTCGGCCAGCCAGTTCGACACACGGCCGCCCGGCACGCGTTTGACCGTGATGCGCAGGTCGCGGTCGATCCCGGGCGTCGAGGACATCGAATAGGCCCGGAGGTGAGCCTCGTCGTCGATCTCCACCCGGACAGTGACGAACTGCCCTGCCCGGTAGGCAAATGAGGACTCCAGCCCGGGCGGGACGGCGAGCACGAACGTCCTTGCGTCGGCCGTCTCGTCGACCACTGACTGCACCCGGACCGGGTGGAACCGGGCGCGGGCACGACCGTCGAGCATCGGCGCCGTGTCGGCAGCGCGCATCGTCCCCCTTCCGGTGTCCCCGAGTCGCATGTTCATCAACTGATGAACGAGTTCATCACATGATTAACACGGACACCAGACGCGGGCAACCCCGGATGCGGTGCGAGACTGCGGCCATGCCTGCGCGGCGAGGAAACGTCGGGGACCCCACCACCCGCAACGCGCTGCTGGACGCCACCCAGGAGCTGATGCTCGCCGAGGGCTACGCCGCCGTCACCACCCGCCGGGTCGCCGCCAAGGTGGGCGTGAACAGCGCCCTGGTCTTCTACTACTTCGACTCGATCGACGGCCTGTTCATCGCCCTGTTCCAGCGGGGCGCGGAGCGGAGCTTCGAGCGACTGCAGAAGGCCTTGTCGTCGCCGCAGCCGTTGTGGGGGTTCTGGGATCTGATCCACGACCGCTCCGGCTCGGCCCTGACGATGGAGTTCATCGCCCTCGCCAACCACCGCAAGGCGATCCGGGCCGAGATCGCCGAGTACTCACGCCGGTTCCGGCGGGCGCAGCTCGACACCTTGTCGACCGTGCTCGAGGCCTACGGCATCGACCCACAGCGCTGGCCGCCGGCCTCGGTGATCGTCATGCTCTCGGGCGTCTCCCGATTCCTCCTGATCGAGGAAGCCTTCGACGTCGACATCGGCCACGCCGAAACCGAAGCCCTCGTCGAATCCCACATCCGCGCCCTCGAAGGCGAACGCCTCACTGCGACACCCGCCCCCTGACAGGCCCTTTCACTACGTCAGAGTGATTTGGCTAGGGCAATCGAACGGGACCGAGTCCGCCGGTGCAGGGAAAGCCCCCGGTCCCAGTCGTGCCGCGAAGTGGACCATCGTTGTCCGATTGAGGATCTGACCAGGCAAATGACCTAATCGAACCTGCGGTGCGTCAAAGCACCTAATGCCGCCACCCCCGACACCAACCCTCACGCACGCAAACCCGCTAGCTGGGCCGATGCCGCGTGCGGGAGAGTCCGTTTCCCGGCCCGACTCGAACCCCCACGGTGCCGGTAGCCACTCGTTCGACGTCCTGGGTCCGAGAGGCCGGCGTCGGCCGCCTCTACCCGCCTCACGCGCACAGATGGACGGATTCGGCCCCAAGCGTCAGTCGGCCTCCACCCGGCGACGTGGTCCACCCTGACGAGGACGGATCACTGCGCCGGTTCCCGAAGTGATCGAAGGACCGTGTCAGCACATACCCCGAGGCGTTCCGCCACCCGCGCTGCCGACCAGCCAGCCGCATAGAGGGCTGCCGCCTCGCGGGACTCGCGCTCGCCCAGACGACTCCCGCGGACCGCAACACCCGTACGCCGCAGGTGTCTCGACACCGTCACCCGGTGGATGCCGAACTCGGCCGCAAGCTCCTTCATGGTCCTGCCGGCCTTGTAACCGGCCACCAGCGCATCGACCTGGTCAGACCTCAATGGCCGCGAGTTCCGTGACTTGACCTGTGGAATCGGCGCCGAGAAATGGACCTTCTCTGATGAGGAGCCTCCAGGAAATGTCCAGATGTCCAGGTCAGCGAGAGCCTCAAGGACAGGTTGAGGGTTCGAAAGCTGTCCACTTAGGTCCCCTATCCACAGACCTAATGCGCCCTATTCAAACCCGACACGCTCGATGACGCAGCACGGGGCCTGACTAACTGACCGTGGTCGGGTCCTCGCGACTTGCGTGGTCGGCTGCGGGTAGTGACCTGCTTGTCTGTGGTCAACTCCGCACAATCTTGGTGAAGCCCGCGACGAAGATCGATCCGAGCACCCAACCCATGGCCACGAATCCGAACCGGACTGCATCGAGCCACCCGTGAGCCCGCCAGTCACCCGCGACGTCGAACTCAGCGACCGGTAGGAACGTGTCCGCCGCATACGCGAACGCCGTCCAAGGACGGAAGCTGCGGTTCGCCTCCCCGACGTAGGTCATGTCACCCCTCGCCAGCCAGGTCACAACGGAGAGCAGCGCTATGGCTCCGAGTGCCCACCAGCCGGCGCGGGCTGGGCGATAGCCGTGGCCGACTATCGCGGCGAGTATCCACCGCCACAGCTTTTGACGATGCGACAGGCCGCCACGCCGAAGCCGATCCCGCTGCTTCTCGATGGCAGCCAGTCGGCCTTCGTCTTCGTGCCCATTTTGCAGGTACACGCGCTGCAGTTGCTCCCACGGGCCGGGGCGGTATCCGTCCATCCCGTCCAGCCAAGCGAAGCGGGCGACGTGGTCCCACGTCGCCTCACCGCCGAACCGGTCATAGCTGAAACCCTCAAGCCGTAGCGGCCGCGCGCCGGACCAGGATCCCTTGACTCGACCGTCCTCAACAGTGAGATCGTCAACGAGCTCCGATGCACGGCACCGCCGAAGATCCAGCTCACCAGCCAACTCGGCTCCGGTGCAATTGAACACGCCGCCTATCTGTGCACCGGGCAACCAGATGTCGCCGGCAACTGTGCACGGGACCGGCGTCGATCCGGGGCGAGATCGAGCGCGAAGCAGCACACTGCTCCTCACATGGACATCCTCGGCAACGAGCGCGGCGCCGCCCGGATTGCTCAGCGTGGCGCCTTGTAGGGAAACGCCCCCGGCGACCCGTGCGCCCACCAACCTGACTGCACCCGTGACGTTGCACTCAAAGGTCTCCCCGCGACTCGAGTCCCAAGGCTCAAGCGAGACGTCACCGACCTCCGCTTGGTCAATGACCAGAGCGTCGCTTCCCGCGCTGTCGAGCGTGACTCCGACACAGCGCAGGGGACCACCGATTCGGCTGCCTAACATGCGCACCGCACCCTCGATCCGACACTGCAGGATGGCGCCGTCGTCGAGCTCCAATGGCCCGAGGAACACTCCAGCGCCGATCTCGGCTCCATGAGCGACGAGAGCATCGCCTCCATGGTTGGCCAGGACGGCGCCCGCAGATGAGATCCAGCCTCGGACACGCGCGCTGAGGAAGCTGACTGCGCCCGTGATCCGACAGGCCATCGGCTCGTCACTCGGTCCTGCTGCACCGACGAGCAGGACATCGGCCCCGATGTCGGCATGGTCGCCGATCAAGGCATCTGCGCCCCGGTTGGTGAGCGTGAGACCCCCGCAACGAAGCGAACCGCCGATCCTTGCGCCGCGCAGATTCACTTCGCCGACGACCTGGCACGCACTCAGCTCAAGATCGTGCTCTACCTGGACACCGTCTGCGGAGAGACCTGGGAGAACGCAGCGATGGAGATCGAGGGCGGGTACCGTCGCCCGGTCGAAAGCGGGCGCTTCGGCGAACGTGCAGTCGACGAAGCTCAGGCCAACGAGGCATCGACGGGACCGAAGGTCGAGCGGACCGACGATCCGTGCTCCCGCCAGACGCACGTCCCGGGCATCAGTTTCCCCGATCGTCAACAGCTCGCTGAGCAGCTGGGCGGGAACCCGCCGCCGGTCGGACCGCAACCGCCTCAGATCCGCTATCTCGCCCTCGCGAGCGGCCCTACGGACGAATTCCATGACGTCGCCGGGTTGCTCCAGCCCTCCCTCGCCAACCACCACCGAACTCTATGGCGCCCATCCTGGATGGTGGCCTGAAGCGCAGTGAGTCGCCCCGGGTCGTGTGACTGCTCGGGTGACGTACACACCGGTGAGCTGTGGTTCGTGTCCTCGCGGGGCGGGTCGTGGACGAATCGACGGGCAACGTCGATGCCGGATTGTCGGTGGTCCTCGACGCGATGGAGCAGCTCGGCCCGTCGGTGGCCGTCCAGCAGTCTGTGTCCTGGCGGGGAGGCAGGTCGTGTTCGAGTTCTGGGTCGAGGCCGGAGGGTACCCGTGAGGCGACGGGCGGCGCGCGTGTCGCTCTGCGCCAGGGGTTCCGGGCCGCGGGGGTGGGTGACCCCACGCCAGCGAGCGGCGGAGGGGAGGTCGATGTGATGTTGATGCTCGAAGAGTTGCCGACGCTGCTCCGGGACGAGTCATGAGGCTCGTCGGGCTCGGGCGGCTTGCGTGGCGCTTGCGGCGGTCGTGGCGCGGCCTGGGTGCGTGGCGATGGTCAGTCGTCGATCTCTGGACGGGTGGCAGGTTCACCCCACGCGATTCTCACGAGCCGAT
>Ga0075420_100003416_pt1 | contig 13885 bp, 9 predicted proteins | sample SoiMetdeltSBSDD4_FD_75296 | JGI IMG/M metagenome (GOLD analysis project Ga0075420, IMG submission 75296) | Bulk soil microbial communities from a Populus tree surrounding site in Tennessee, USA - Soil MetaG P. deltoides SBSDD4 | ecosystem: Environmental > Terrestrial > Soil > Tree plantation... | reverse complement strand
GCAGTGGGTGTATCAGTCGCCGGTGGCCGGCAACTGGCAGACGACGCCGCTCGTCGTGGACGGCGTCATGTACATCACGCAGCGGCCAAACGACGTCGTCGCGCTCGACCCGCTCACCGGCCGGGTGTTCTGGATCTATCGCTACACCCCCAATGAGAATCGCATTGTCTGCTGCGGCGCCAACAACCGCGGCGTGGCGATTCTCGGGGACACGCTGTTCATGGGCACGCTCGATGCGCACGTGATCGCCATCGACGCGAAAACGGGACGCGAGATGTGGAAGACGCAGGTCGCGAGCACGACCTCGGGCTATTCGATCACGCACGCGCCACTCGTGATCAAAGACAAGGTGGTCATCGGCGTCGGCGGTGGTGAGTACGGCATCCGCGGGTTCATTGCCGCATACAACGTCGAGACCGGCAAAGAGGCCTGGCGCTTCTATACGATTCCTGGACCTGGCGAGAAAGGGCACGAGACGTGGGAGGCGTGTCCGCCGAAGTCCGAGTCGTTTTGCGATCCGGAAGCGTGGAAGCACGGCGGCGGATCGATCTGGATGACGGGCTCGTACGACCCGAAGCTGAATCTCACCTACTGGGGTGTGGGCAACGTCGGTCCGGACTATGCCGGCTCGCAGCGGCCTGGCGACAACTTGTATACCGCCTCGATCGTGGCGCTCGACGCGGACAACGGAACACTGCGCTGGCACTACCAGTTCACGCCGCACGACGTCTACGACTACGACGCGGTGCAGGTCCCAGTGATGATTGACAACTGGGGCAACACCGGCATCGACGTCGTGGCCTGGGCCAACCGCAACGGCAACTACTACGCGCTCGACCGCGCCACGGGACGGTTCCTGCTCGGCAAGCCATTCGTCAAAGTGAACTGGATGAGCGATTTCGACGAGCGCGGCCGGCCGAACCAGACGCCGCAGCCGCCAGGCCAGCCGACGTATCCGGGCAATCAGGGCGGCACGAACTGGTACTCACCATCGTTCAGCCCGCGCACTGGTCTCTTCTACATCTCCGCGTGGGAGGACTACGCCAGCATCTACGGACCGTCGCCGGTCGAATACAAGGAAGGCCGCAACTTCACCGGCGGAGGACCGCGCAACAATTCGGCCGTGCCAGGCGCGCCTGGGTTCTCTCGCGCGCCGATCAACACCTGGACCGAGGCTGCCGGTCACGGCGCCGTGATCGCGCTCGATGCGCGCACGGGTCAGCGGCAGTGGAAGTTCGACATGACCGACGTCACTGACAGCGGGATTCTGACGACGGCGTCGAATCTGCTGTTCACCGGCGGACGTGAAGGCTTCTTCCAGGCGCTCGATGCACGCACCGGCGCGCTGCTGTGGAAGACCAATCTGGGCTCAGCGATCAACAGCGGACCGATCACGTACCGCATTGGCAACAAGCAGTACGTGGCCGTTGTGGGAGGTCTCGGGCTCTTCGTCTTTGCCCTGGACTGAGGAAGCCGAGGGCGCAGCGAAAACCCAAAATCGCAGAGATCGCGGAGGCGCGTCTACGCGAATTTCACCTGGAGACGCGCTTCTCCCAGAACGATCTCGTCGCCCGACTGCAGGCGTACGCCTCGCGATCCGGCAGGCACGCTGATCGTCTTTCCCGTGCGGACGATTGAGGTGCCGTGCGCGCTGCGATCGTCGAACAGACGGTACTCGCCGTTCCCGAGCCGGTCGATGTGGGCGTGCGCGCGTGAGACGGTTTCGTTGATCGCGCCGGCCGCATCGGTGAATACGACGTGGTTGGTGCGCAGCAGGTGATTCCGGCGGTCGCGCACCTCTGGGCATCGCCCGAGATTGATGCGATCGAGCGTCAGCGCATCCGTGGGATTCTCAGCCGACCCGTTGGTGACCGCCAGCGTGATCTCGCGAACCAGCGCGGTCTCGGGCGGCGGCGGCTCGTGTGCGGGGCCACGGTTGAACTCGACGTGAAACTCTGGACAGGTCCACGCCGGGTCGGCCTGCGCGACATACGCCAATCTGACTTGCGGGCTCGCAGCCGCGCAGCCTGCGTCGCGCAGCTTCTTGCTGATGCGCTCCTGCAGCGTGGGCGGTCCATCCAGGACGCCTGCGAAGCGGGCTCGCGCGTCGGGTGAGACGGCCAGGATCGACACTTTCAGCTTGTTGAACGGGAAGACGTGTGTGCCGCGGCCGGCCGGCTCAATGCGCTCGTCGACGGCCTCGAGGATCCCGTGCAGGACCTCGAGCGGGCCCCGCGGACCGGATTTCGACCACTGCTGGGCGGCACGATCGACAGTCCGCGCGAGTTTGGATTCGAGTTGTCGTGCCTTGGAGAGGATGTCCACCCTATTTCACCAAGCCGCTCTGCGCGGCGGCGTTGACGATCTCGCCGGCGGCCGGCGCCGCGGCCGCGCCACCGTATCCGGCGTTCTCGATGATCACCGCGAACGCGATGCGCTTCTCGGCGGCGCCGTAAGGCGCGTAGCCGACGAACCACGCGTGTGACGGCGCGCCATGGACTTCCGCCGTGCCGGTCTTACCGGCGATCCGCCAAGAGTGTGCACGCAGGCTGCGCCCGGTTCCGTTGAGCACCGAGTCGCGCAAATCGCGGCCGAGGATCGCCGCTGCCTCCGGGCTCAGCAGCATCTGCGCAGCGCGTGCCGTCGCGCGCTTCTCGACGCGAGTGTCGCGCAGCATCCCGTTGCTCGCGATTGCGGAGACGAGGCGCGCCATGCGCAACGGTGTGGCGACGACATCGCCTTGTCCGTAGCCGGCCTGCGGCAGTGTCGCGCGCAGGCGTGAGACGGAGTCGTCTCGCGCGACTGAGATCCCAAGCAGGTTGGCCGTATCGAGCAGCGGCTGCGGACCGACGCGTACAGCGAGCTGCGCGAAGTACGCGTTGCACGACTGCACCAGACCGTCGTGCATGTCGATCCGTCCGTGCGGATGTTGGTCGAGCACATCGTCGCGGACGAGGGTGCCGGCGACCTGCGCGCCGACGCGGCCGTGGCCTTGGAGCGAGCACATGAACGTCGAGGCTCGGAAGGATGGACTCTGCCGCAGTGCGGCGGTCGCGGTCACGAGCTTGAAGGTCGAGCCCGGAGGATAAAGACCGAATCGTGCGCGATCGATCAGCGTGTCGGTGTCATCCGTGCCGTGGCCCGACTGCGACGTAAGACTCGGATACGGATAGCTGCCGACCGCCAGCAGTTCGCCGGTGGCCGGGTTCATCACGACCGCCGCGGCGCGCCCGGTCGCCGACCGCGCCGCGTATTTCGACAGGATGTGGACGACCGATGCCTGCAGCGGCGCGTCGATGGTGAGTGTCACATCTCGAGGCCGCTTCAGAAATGCCTCGACATCCGACTGGCCCGGTCGGTCGCGATGACGGAGCAGTGGAACCAGCTCGCGATAGTCGCGCCGGATGGTCTGGCCCGGTCCTGACGCGTCCATCAGCGTGACGGACGTGGCGTGATCGTCGAACCCGCGCAGATGATCCTGCGCGTCGCGCTCGACGTAGGCGGTGTTCGTCGCTGCCCAATTGCGTGCGTCGCGCACGTCGCCGAGCAGGTGGAATGTTGCGCCGCCCAGGGGATAGCACCGTTCATTCGTCCGGCTAAGGCCGGACACTACGCCGTCCTCGTAGTGTCCGGCTTTAGCCGGACCTGACACGCATCCGGAAATATCCACGCCGGCCTTCTTGTACGCGTCGCGAGCCCGATGCGCGAGTGTCGGATCGCCCGTGGCCAGCGGCAGGCCGCGTCGATCGAAGACCGTTCCCCGCGGGATCGTCGCCAGCACGTCGGTCAGCCGCTGGTTGTACTGATACCGGCGGACGCCATCCGCCTGAATGCCGAGGTGCGGTCTCGCCACGAACGCATCGGCGCGGACGACCTGCACGTCGAACAGCACCACGAGGATGACGACTGCGGCGACGCCGAATCCGGTGACGAGTCGTGCGACGCCAGCGCGAAACGGCGCGGTGACTTCCGGCGCGGGCGCGTCCGAAACGACGCGCCCTACGGCGGTGGATTGACTCCGAATCGCGGTCAAGATGCCGAGTGCGATGAAGTTCGCCACCATCGCCGAACCCCCGAAGCTGAGGAACGGGGTCACCACTCCGGTCAGCGGAACGAGGCCGAGCATGCCAGCGCCCATGACCAGCACGGGGAGCGTCAGGAAGAGCGTCACGACGATCGCCAGGAAGAGTCCGTAATCGTCGGGCGCTCGTCGTGCCGTGTCGAAGCCGCGCACCGCGACGATCGCAAAGACGATAGCGACGGCGAAGAGCCCGACAAAGCCAAGCTCTTCACCCACCGCGGCGAGCATCAAGTCCGTGTAGCCCGCGGGTACATAGCTGGTGTCACCGAGGCCCAGTCCGGTTCCCGACAAGCCACCAGTCGCCAGTCCCCAGATCGCCTGCGCGATCTGCTCACCACCACGAGCGCTGTTGTCCCACAACGACTGCCACATTGCGACGCGCGCCGTCAGCGTCGAGGATACGTTCAGGGCGTAGCCGACATAGAAGCCGGCGATGAGCACGGCGAAGCCGGCAACGGCGAGCCCGGCACGGTTTCTGGCCAGCGCGTACGTCAACAGAAACACGGACGAGAGAAACAGCGCCGGTCCGAGATCCCGCTGAAGAAAGAAGAACAGCAGCGCGGCGGCGACACCGCCGAGGACCGGCAGCACGTAGTCCACTCGCGGCAGGTTGAGCCACGCCGGCACGTGCAATGCGCGCACGGTCCGGGCGCGGACCTGCCGCAACAGGTCCCAGCGGCGCGCGAAATAGCCAGCCAGGAACAGCGTCAGGAGCAGCCGGATGAACTCGACCGGCTGCAACGGTCCGAGGTTGACCTTGGCGTTACTGCCAGTCGGACCGCTACCGAACACCATCAGCGCCGCCGAGAGCGCCAGCGCGCCGATCAGCGGCAGATAGCTGAAGCCCGCGCGGGCGAGCCGACGCAGATCGATCGCAGACACAAACGCGAAGCACACAAGGCCCGCAGCGGTCAGCTGAGCATGCCGGACGAACAGGGTCGTGTCGCGCAGCGGATCCTGTCGACTCAGAAGAGCCGCGAAGCCCAGTGCGGTCAGCAGGTGTGCGGCAGCCAACAGCTGGTAGTCGCCGCGCATGCCGAGTACCCGCCAGACCAGCACGACGAACCACACGCTTGCGAGATAGATGGCGCCCCACCAGACAACCGATTGCCGATGTTCGTCCGGTGTCCGAACGATCGCCATGGGCTTGATCGACGCGAGCTCTCCACGTGTCAGCACGCCGCGTCCGGTGGTGTCGGCTCGCGCGTCGAGTAGCGCGCCGACATTCGGCAGGACCTCGCCGCGCTCGTGCCGTGACACGATGAAGCGAGTCAGCGTAGCCGCCACCTCCCGCGCCTGAGGCTCTGGAAAGACGCGAGTGAGCGGCGGCACGAGTTGGCTCGAGTTGGTGATCGCGTTCAGGTTAATCGGTGAAGGGGCGGGCCCACGCCTCGACGATGCGTCAGCCGCGCGCCGTCCGCCGATCGACAGCGCGATTGCGAACACCGCGACGATGGACGTTGCGGCCAGGATCGCGTGCCGTGCATCGATACGCCGGGCGGTGGCAGTGGCCGCCCGCCGATCCCGCTCCAGCGCGGTCACCTGAGTTATGCCCACGCAGGCGTGACCTCCCGTACGGCACCGATCGATTCCCTCTGTGACGAGGGCACGGGTGACTCCACTGGTTCCGATTCGGGTGCGTCGGCGTCGGACCCGGTGAGCTCGTCGAGACGATGCTGGACGTCGTCATGCAGACGTTGAGTCCCGCGGATGCTCTCGGTGATCTTCGGCAGTGTGGTGGAGTGGACGTACAGCTCCAGCGCACGCTGATACGCCTCGAGTGCCTTCGTGAGGTAATCAGTCTCCTGCGGCATGCCCTCGAGCTTGCGGGCGATCCGCACGAAGCTGTTGCCGCGCGAGCGGTAGCCATCCGCGAGGAGGCTCGTCTCACGCTCGGTCAGCGCATAGCCGCGACGCTGCGCCTGGTCCAACGCATCCGCCCCGCGATCCACGTCATCGAGACCAGAGATGAAGACGCGCGCCAGGCCGAGGAACGGGTCGGGCCAGTCGTCGCGAACCTCCGCGGCTTCACGGAAGAGCGACACGGCTTCGCTCAGCTCGCTCTGCGCGTCGGCATCTTGATTCCGCGACTTGGCGGCCTCACCGTTGATGCGACGGAGGTGGCCTTCGCAGTAGCGAAGCGCGGCGATCAGTCGCTCGTTGCCAGGCGCCGCCGGTACGGCACGGCGCAGCGCGTTGCGAGCCGACGTCCACTGCGCTTCACGCACGTTGGGCAGTCCCATGCGGTAGTTGGCGATGATCGCGTCGGTGAGCGTCAACGTGCGCTGCACGAGGGCGCGCTCGAGATCGGTCGTGCCGAACTCGAATCCACTGCGCGCATCCAGCCTCGCGTGCGTTTTCCACAACTCGCCGAGTTGATCCAGGTCGCGTGTCGAGACCTCGCCAACCACCTTCCGCGCGTCCCGCTCCACCGAGAACTCGGTGGCGAACATGTTGTAGATGATGATCGCGGCGATGACGAGCCCGGCGCGCATCACCAGCCGCATCGCGCGCCGGCGTGGGGGTGGAGCGGGCTTGTCCTGACGCAGATTCACCGGCGCGGTTGGCGGGCGTAGCGCCGATGTCGGCAGCGGCGGCGGCACGACGGGACGTGTGCGGCGAGTCGCTTCGTCGATCGTATGCTCGTCGGATGACGTCGTGCGGCGCGTCGGCTCCTCGTCGTGCGGACGTGGCCAGCCGAGTTCCTCCGCGACCGTTCGCTGGCCGGCCTTGAATCGCCCGAGATCCTCCTGAATCGCCCGCGCGCTTTCGTAGCGGACGGCCGGTGTCGGGCCGAGCAGCCGCGCAACGATCGCGGCCAGACCAGGCGGACACGCTCCCGTCAACGCTGGCGCCGGCTGCCGTGAGCGGATGATGCGCTCGAGCCGCTGCGTATCCGGCGCCTCGAACGGAGGCGCGCCGCGAATCATCTCGTAGAGCATCACGCCGACTGCCCACAGATCCGCGAACTCGTTTACGTCGCCGTCATCGTCGAGCCGCTCAGGCGAGAGGTAGGGGCGTGTGCCGAAATCGTTGCGCGTCACCTTGCGACTGAGCGAGAGCGCCTTGGCGATGCCGAAGTCCAGCACTTTGACGGCGCCGCTCGAAGTGATGCGGACATTCTGTGGTTTGAGATCGCCGTGCACGACCGAGCGCCGAGGCTGCCCGTCAATAATCGGGGCGAAGCTGTGGGCGGCTTCGAGGAATGCGCACAATTCGAGCGCGATCGCCAGCGCGCGCTCGACGGGCAGCGCGCCGCGCGCGATCACGTCCGACAGGTTCTCGCCGTCGAGATACTCCATCGCGACGAGAAAGTAGCCGGACTCGTTGGGCAGATGCTCGTACACGGCCGGGACGTGATGGCTGATCTCGCTGAACTGCCGCTGCAGCTCTGCGCCCAGCTGCTCGGCCTCGAGGATGTCGCGCGCCTCGCCCGTGATGCCAATCGGCACGAGCTTCAGTGCGACGTTGCGTCCGGTCCGCGTGTCCGTGGCCAGGACAACCAGGGCCATGCCGCCGCGGCCGATTTCGTGGATGACCTCGTACGGGCCGAGTCTGTGGAAGACGGTGTTCATGGCCTTGACGTCCCGTGCGCCATGAACCAGTTGTCATGCTCCAGTCTGAGCCGTGCCGCGGGATCGGTGGCGAATGCGTCAGGACGCATGCCGAGGAACACGTTCTGCTGCAGGACGGGCACCGCACCTTGTTCTACGGTGAACGCCGCGGGCGTGTTCTGTGAGAGGCCGTTCCGGTGGAACACGTTGTGAGTAATCCGGGGCCGTGCGCCCGGCGAGATCGCCAGTGCCGCGCCGGGATTGTCGTGGATGTCACTGCTCATCAACTCGCCGGCCGAGTCGCGGGCGAACCTGACCGCGGCTGTCGAGGCGCCGGACACTTCCACGTCCACGATGGAGACGCCTGAGCCCTCGACCCGAATGCCGATGCCGAGCGGCGTTTGCGCATCGCCGACAACACGGAAGCCGACGAACGAACCTCTTGCCGAACCCGTGGCAACCACTGCCGGATCGGCGTTCGCGTCGGAAGCCGTGACCGGTAGCCGGATGATGGCGCCGCGTGGCACACGGCTGACCAGCCGGATGTTGCGAGTCAGGATTATTCGCTCGCGGTATTCACCGGGCTCTACCAGGATTTCAGTACCGGGCTGCGCCCGGTTCACTGCGGCGGCGATCGATTCACCGGGACTGACGGTCTGCGTCTGTGGATTCAGCGACGCCATCACGGTCGGCCACTCCAGCGCAGGGATGTAGCCCGTGCGGTAGACGAGCACGGCGGCGATGAGCAGCACCAGCGCAATGAGCGTCCCAATCAGTGCGCCTCGCCGCTTCGCCGGCACTCTCATCGACAGCCGCCCTGCGGACTCGACGGCGTTCTCCACGTAGACCACGGTGACGTTGTCTTTCCCGCCAGCCGCGTTCGCGACATCGATCAGCCCACGGACGACCGCATGAGGATTGCCTGCGTCAGCGCCGACGACACGAAGGATGGTGGCCGATTCAACGAGATCGCTCAGGCCGTCGCTGCACAGCAGCAGTGCCTCGCCGCGATCGAAGCGGACCTCGTGCAGGTCGACGAATTCCGGATCGTCCGGCGCATGCGGCTCCGATCCGACATCGCGATACACCTCATTGCGCCTGGGATGACGCATGGCGTCGAGCTCGGAGATCTCCTGCGCGTCCTCTCGCTCGCCAACCGGCGAATGATCGCGCGTGACCTTCTCGATGCGGCCGTCGCGAATCTTGTAGAGACGCGTATCGCCGACATGTCCGATGGTCGCGATGCCGTCTTTCACGACTGCGACCGTCAGGACGCAGGCCATGCCGGTCCATTCCGGGCGAGTCGCGGCCAGGCGGTGGATTTCGTTGTTGGCGACGGCGATTGCTTCACGCACGCGTTCGCGAACCGGTCCCGTCTCGCGCTCGAGCCGCTCACGCAGCATGCCCAGCGCCACGTCGGCCGCCTTGCCGCCGGCGGCCTGGCCGCCGACGCCGTCGATCACGATGAACAGGCCGCGCGCTTCGTCAACGTGAAAGCGGTCCTCATTCACCTCGCGCTGGAGGCCGGCGTCGGTCGTGCCTGCGGCCGCAATCGTGTTCAGCGTCGTCATATCGAGAACTAACTTCGTCCAGTTCTCATCAGCCACACCTGTCCGGCTACGACGGCAACCAGCGCGGCCAGAAACAGGTAGCGCGCGATGAGCAGGAAGGTCACTCTGGCACCACGTCGAATTCGAGATAAACCGTCTCGGCCAGACCGATACGCGCGCGATCGGGAAGTGGTGTCTCGACGCCGTTCTCGCGCTTCGTGCCGTCTGCGTCGTCGTAGCCGCGCGGGACGTGACGGCCGTTCAGCGTGGTACCGAGCGAACTGAGATCGATCAGGAAGAAGCGTCCGGTCGCGGCGTCGCGGCGAATCCTGGCGTGCTCACGCGACACGTCCGCGGACGAGGCGATCTTGACGTCCACTGGATACGACGAGCCGCCGCGGCCGATCGTGACAGAGTCCTTGACGATCTCGAACACGTGATGGCCTGCGTCGTCGTCGTGGGTCATGCGCGCCAGCACACGCGTGTTGGACGTGCCCTCCCGCGTGACGGTTCGCTGACGCGTCGTGACATGTCCGGTCTGACCGAAATGCACTGTGGTGATTCGGCGCGTGCGGCCGTCCGCGCCCAGTTCCGGGCCTTGCGGTGCGCGGAGCTCGGAGTCGATCACAAACGCGCCTTCGGCGATGTCGCCGTCAGGGTCCTCCAGGAACTCGACCTGCCAGTCGCCCGTCGCGCTCTCGACTGGCAACGACGTCCGGCCGAGCAGCTGTTCCGCATAGCGCTGGACCTTCGAGCGGCGGTTCAGTTTGTCGACGGCATCGGCGAGTCCACGCACCGTCTGCTCGCGCAACAGCGGGAGGATCCCTTCCAGCCGCGCGTATTCGGACGGATGGAGGTAGATCACGTATCGACTGGGCGCGACGACCGAGTACATGAGCGGCTCCTGGTAACGCCGCATGTTCTCGAGCACGGCGACGATGAGATCGCGGGCGAACCGGCGTGGTGTGCCTCTCACAGTAGAATCGCCACACGATGGCATACGGCGGGGATGCAAGTCCTAAGGATCACCGAAGGATTTTCTAGGTCTTGGAGCCGGCGGTGAGGGTGTCCTTCGACGACTTCGTGCTCGATCAAGAGGCGCGGCAGCTCACCCGCGACGGCAAGGAGATCCACCTCTCGCCGAAGGCCTTTGCGGTGTTATGCGCTCTCCTGGAGAAGCGGCCGAGTGTCGTGCCCAAAAGCGATCTGTTCGGCCAAATCTGGCCGGACGTCTTTGTCGTCGAAGGGAATCTCAACGTCCTGATTGGCGAGATTCGGCGTGCGCTGGGCGACGACCGGCAGGAGCCGCGCTTCATCAGAACAGTGCACGGGGTGGGCTATGCGTTCTGCGGCCGTGCGACGAACGCCGATCGACCGGCGCGTGCCGAGGCAGCTCCGGATCGATTCTGGCTGACGTGGAAGAGCCAGACGTTTCCGCTGGCGGAAGGCGACACCATCATCGGCCGCGACCCTCGCTGCGAGGTCTGGCTCGAGCATTCCGGCGTCTCGCGGCGCCACGCGCAGATTCGCATCGGGCCGGGCTCGGATCGTCCACTCATCACCGATCTCGGGAGCACGAACGGGACGTTCGTGCGCGGAGAACGGGTCGACACGCCGACACCTCTGGCCGATGGCGATGTCATCAAGGTCGGCTCGGTCAGCGTCAAGTTTCGCGAGTGGACCGACGGAACAGCGCGGACGCGGCGGATTCGAGGTGCGTCGCGCACCTGATTCCTTCGTGCTGGCTCAGCCCTGATTCCCGATTCCTGTTCCCTGATTCCTTGGTTATCATCTCCGCACCAGGAGCGACCTTATGTCTAAGCGCTTACTTCTTTCCCTCTTCGGTGCCGCTGTGGCAATGTCCGCCGCGACGGCCATCGTCACCGCTCAGCGTGCGGCCGCGCCGCCGCTGTTCATCACCGCGTACAACGGCGGTGCACCCATTCCGTACACTGTGCCGCGGACGCCATGGGGCGATCCCGATCTGCAAGGCGTGTGGAGCAGCGACGATACCAGCGGTATCCCGCGCGAGCGGCCCAAGGAGTTAGGCAACAACCTCTATCTGAGCGATCAGGCATTCGACGCGCGCAAGAAGCAGGTCGAGCAGGGCATCAAGCGCGGCGAGAACGACATCGGTTCGTTTCGCAACGACTTCGCGCGCCGCGCCTTTCGTCAGACATCGCTGATTGTCGATCCGCCTGACGGCATCATGCCCGCGGTCACCGCTGAGGCGCAGAAGCGGCGCGCGCCGCGCGACCGCGGCACCTTCGGCGATGGTCCGTTCAACACATTCGAGGACTTCACGCTCTACGACCGCTGTATCACCCGCGGCATCGTCGGCTCGGTGCTGCGCGTCGTGTACGGCAACGGCAACCGCATCGTGCAGGCGCCGGGGATGGTGGCATTCAGCTACGAGATGATTCACGACACGCGGATCATCTACACCGATGGCCGGCCGCATCTCGGCGAGGCCATCCGGCAATACCTCGGTGATTCACGCGCGCGGTGGGAAGGCGACGAGCTCGTTGTAGTGACGACGAATCTCACCGACAAGACCAGCATCGGCGGCAACGGCAACGGGCTGCGCCACAGCGACAAGATGGTCATCACCGAGCGGTTCAAGCGCGTCGCGGCGGACGTGCTTCAGTACCAGTTCACGGTAGACGATCCGGTGACGTACGCGCGGCCGTTCACGATGTCGATGCCGCTCACGCCGCTCGACGGCGGCGTGCTGCTGCCGTACGAGTGCCACGAAGGCAACTACGGCCTGCCGAATGCGCTGAGTGCCGAGCGCGCTGAAGACAAGGCGATTGAGGAAGATCGCAAGAACGGCATCGTCCGCACCCGCCGCGCCATTCAAGTGCCGGTGCCGAATCGGCCGGCCGCGCCCGCCGAAGAGAACTAAGGGTTTTCCCCCACCACTAAAGTGCACTGCCGAGGGCGGCAGTGCACTTTCGATTTTTATTAACCCCACCAATCGCAGACCCTGATACGATGCGCGACCGCAACGGGCTAGTCGGCGGTCATGCACACTCACCCCTTCATGACATCCGAGCAGGCGGGGAGCCCTTGGGTTGCCTTCGGAGGGACCACATGAAGAGAAGACAGTTTGTTGAACAGTTGGGAATCGGGTCGGCCGTGCTCGCCGCCGCTGGCGTGGCGCAGGCCGCACAGAACGACCACGCGGCGCACCGCCCCCTGACGGGGCCGCTGGCCAGCGCCACGGTGAGCTTCGGTGCGTGGCCGGTCGGCAGCGTCGAAGCACCCCTCGATCGCATGGCCACGCCACTCGCGCCGGCGGCGCCGAACGTTCACGCGCTACTGCCGCAGGAGGTCACCATCAAGGAAGGCGGCGCGGTGAATTTCATTCTCGCCGGCTTCCATCAAGTGGTCGTCTACGCTCCAGGCAAGGATCCGGACGAGGTGGACACGTCGGTGCTGCTGCCGATTAACGGTCCGGTCGGCCTCATCGACGATCCGGCAGGGCGGGTCTTCCGCGGTCTTGACCCGCGCCTGCTCAGCCCTGCGCCTCCGGCTGCGCCGAATGTGATCTCGCAGGATCGTGTTGAAGTGGTCGGCTTCGGCAAACGGGGAACCTATCTTGTCATCTGCTCTGTGAACGTTCACTTCGCCCAGGGTATGTATGGCTGGGTCAAGGTGATCGCCTGAGCTGACATTCGCGCAGCGGAGTACGCCTTGCACTTCCTTCCGTGGTCACTCGAGCGGAAGGGAGTGCAAAGCTCATGAAGATAGCAACGCTTTGGATTGGCACCGCCGCGCTCGTGCTCACGGTCGCGTGCAACCGCAACGACACACAGACGAGCAACGGTCGGATTGGCGATGGCGCCCAAGCGAAGATCACCCTGACCGGCTGCCTGCAGTCCGGCGAGCAGGGCCTGGCATCCCGAGAGCCGAATTCGACCTCGCGCTCGGCCGAGGGCGTCGATCGGTTCGTGCTGACGAACGCAAAGATGCCGGCCTCGGGGTCGGAGTCGCCAACGGCCTCATCCTCTGGCTCGACCGGTTCGCTCTACATTCTCGAAGGCGAGAAGGCCGAGCTTCAGCGGCACGTTGGTCAGCAGGTCGAGGTGATCGGCGAACCGAAGAACGACTCAGCGTCCACGCCTGACGCAGATCGAGGCAACTTCAAGCAGCTCGACGTCGAGTCCGTGCGGATGATCGCTGAGCATTGCTCAGGCATCTAACCTCGCCTTCGCCGACATCTTCGGCGCGGCAGGCGTCGTGCCGAATGACGGCAGCCCGCGCTCCCGAATGGGTGCGCGGGCACCCCACGGGCAACTCATCTCCACACCTGAATTGACCATCGTGCACGGGGCGGCGCAAGATGAAGCCCTGCCATGAATCAGGTGTGAGATGACCATCGACAACCGAATCTCTCGACGCCGATTGTTGAAAAAGGGGTCGGCTGTGGCCGCGGCTGCGGCCGCGCTCGGCCCACGCCATGTAGCTGCCCAGGGGCAGGCGCCTGCGGTGGTGGCCAACCGTACGTTCCGCGCGTGGATCTCGCGCGGCGCCGGCCGCGGGCGGACGACACTGCAGGATGTGCGGCTGCGGCCGATCAGCGGCCGGCAGGTCGTCGTGCGCACCGAGGCCTGCAACCTGTGTTACTCGAACGTCGGCGCGGTGCTCGGCATACAGGCAACGCCCGCTGCTGCGACGACGACCGCGAACCAGGCAGC
>Ga0075420_100003415_pt1 | contig 13889 bp, 16 predicted proteins | sample SoiMetdeltSBSDD4_FD_75296 | JGI IMG/M metagenome (GOLD analysis project Ga0075420, IMG submission 75296) | Bulk soil microbial communities from a Populus tree surrounding site in Tennessee, USA - Soil MetaG P. deltoides SBSDD4 | ecosystem: Environmental > Terrestrial > Soil > Tree plantation... | reverse complement strand
CGGGTTCTGGGCCGCGACGAAATATCGGCGCTCCCCCTCGGATCCGACGAGACCGGGCAGCGCCCCGGCCAAGGCGTCGGCGGCCCTCGCCGTTCCGGCCGCCTCTTCGAGCTGGGCGATCGACCGATCGCGTGCATCGGCGACGGGACCCACGATCCAGGACGTCGGCAGCGACCTCACGCCGGCGAGGGCGGTCTCGAGCTTGGCTCGCGCGTCGCTGATCGCCGGATGGAGCGCCTCGATCTGTTCCACGGGGAGGATGCTGTTGGACGGCGCGAGCTCGGCGATCCCGCCGGGAAGCTGCTCGATCCCGTCCGCCAGGTCCGAGCCGGCCGAGGCGGCGAGCCGGCCCGCGTCCGCGAGCACGGCCACCGCGTCGAAGGAGCGGCCGGCGAGGGGCACCGACCCTCCCAGGCGCAGGACCGGGCTCCTCGCGTAGCCGCCCGCCTCGTCGAACGCGTCCTCGGCTCGACCGAACGCGGCGGACGCTGCTTCGAGGTCCCCGGACAGCAGCAGCTCCCGGGCGTTCTCGAGCTCATCTCGGCCCGTGAGCAGGCGCGTTCGGGCTCCGAGGGCCGGGATGAGGGCGAGCACGCCCAGGATCACCAGGATCGCGGCCGCGATCAGGGCGGCCCAGCCCCAGCGCCGGCGCCTTCGCACGCTCCGGGTCCTCGTTACCGTGCGTACGCGGGTCGCCGACACGCCGGGATGCTATACCTGCCGGATCTGCGAAGGGTTTTCCTGCCCGTCCCGACCATGCTAGCCTCGGGCAGCGGCTCGATCCGCCAAGACGAGGCCGGGAGAGGTCGATGAAGAAGCTCGCAGCCGTCGTGATGCCGGCGCTCATGGTCGTCCTGCTCGTCGGCCTCGTGCCGACGTCGGCGTCGGCCCAGCCGTATCCCCCGCGCAGGCCGACCTGCAACGTCAGCGACACCACGATCAGCCCTGGAGACCAGGTCACCGTCACCGGGAAGCATTGGCGCCCGGGATCCACGGTCACGTTCACCCTGCAGCCCGAGGGGATGAACCTCGGTTCGACGACGGTGGGCGTCAACGGCAAGTTCAGCGCCGTACTGACCATCCCGACCAACATCGTGCCGGGCCCCCATACGATCGAGTGCTCGGGCATCAACCGCAAGGGCATCGCCGTCGTCAGAGCCATCACCATCCAGATCGTCGCCGGGGTCGTAAGTGGCGGCGGCGGGACGGCCTTCACCGGCACGATCCTGAACGTGCCGCTGTGGATGGTGCTCATCGCCGCACTGTTCGCGGCAGGCGTGACGGCGGTCGCGATCGGCCGCCGTCGCAGGCGGAGCGTCCGGACGGGCTCCTAGCGAGCGGCGCTCGGCGCCCAAGAGGAGTCGTTAGAAGCCTCCTCTGCGACCCTTCGGCCGAGCAGCCCACCGCCCGTCGCTCTAAGCTTCTGACCCAAGAGAAGAGCTCCGTAGTCAGATGCTCTATCCATTGAGCTACCGGCGCGAAGCCCCCAGCATACGACTCGGGCTCGTCCGGGCACGGAGACCGGTCGGGCACTTCCGACCGCCTGAGCAGTCGATCCCGTTTCTGGCCAGCCGTCGCTGGGAATCCTCAGCAGGTGGAGACACCGCTGAAGATCGGGATCGTCGCTCCCCCGTGGTACCGCATCCCGCCGGACGGCTACGGCGGGATCGAACGCGTCTGCTACTACCTCGCCCGCGGGCTCGCCGAGAACGGCCACGACGTCACCCTCGTCGGTGCCGGCTCGGGTGACGCGGGGACGACGTTCATCCCGACCTACCCGGAACCCGCCTCGGAGAACGGGAAGATCGGCGACCCCATGCCCGAGGTGGTCCACGCCGCGAAGAGCTCGCAGGCCTTGGCCGAGCTCGATCTCGACCTGATCCACGACCATTCGCTCGCCGGGCCGCTCACGGCCCGGGGTCCGGGCCCGCCGACGCTCGTCACGGCCCACGGGCCGGTCTCCGGTGAATTCGGCGCGTACTTCCGGGCGCTCGCGGACGATGTCGGGATCGTCGCGATCTCGGACTCCCAGCGACGGAGCGCTCCCGATTTGCCCTGGGTCGCGACGATCCACAACGCGCTCGACGTGAACGGCTACCCGTTCACCCAGGAAAAGCAGGACTACGTCGCCTTCGTCGGACGGATGAGTCCCGACAAAGGCGTCGCCGGCGCGATCGACGCGGCGCGTGCCGCCGGGCGACGCTTGGTCCTGGCCGCCAAGTGCTCGGAGGAAGCGGAGCGCGCGTACTTCGAGGCGGAGATCCGGCCTAGGCTCGGCGACGACGTCGAGCTGATCGAGGACGCCGACGCCGAACGGACGAACGAGATCCTGCTGCACGCCCGATGCACGGTGTTCCCGATCCAATGGCGGGAGCCGTTCGGGATGGTGATGATCGAGTCGATGGTCTGCGGGACACCGGTGGTGGCCCTCCGGAACGGTTCGGTCCCCGAGGTGATCGAGGACGGGGTCACCGGGTTCGTCCGGGACGATCCCGACGAGCTCGCCGATGCGATCGAGCGGGCGCACACCCTCGACCCCCGGGCCTGCAGGGACCGGGTCGCCAAGCTCTTCGACGTGCCGGTGATGGTCTCGCGCTACGAGGACGCATACCGGCGGACGCTCGAGGCGACGCGTACCGCCCGCCGTCCATCGCGATCCGCACCTGACCCTCGTCCACCCTCCGTCCCCAAGCGACCGGCCTGACCGGACGGAGAGGCGATCGGATGCTCCTTCGAGCAACTCTGTGCGAGGGGAGAACGCGGATGCGGCGACTCGGCGCGATCACCGCCGTGACGACCGTGTTCGTGGTCGGCGTATGGGCAACCCGGCTTCGGCCGCCCCGCCGTCCAACGACCGGGAGTCCGGCGCGATCGCGATCGGGGCGCTCCCGTTCACGTCCCAGGACACGATGCAGGCGACCGCGAGCGAACCGCGCTTATGCCCCACGCGAGCCTCGGTCTTCTACTCGTTCACCTCCAGCGTGACGCAGCGGGTGCAGGTGTCGACGCACGTTCGCCCCGGGTTCGGCGACGGTGCACACGTTCTTCGAGTTCGCGAGCGACGGTTCAACGAGTTCATCGAGGACGACACGCGCCCGGACGAGATCGTGCTTCGCGTCCGTCGATCCGGTTCCGTCCCTTACGGGGTGTTGTTGTCGATGATGTTCACGGACCCCGGCGGAAAGGCGGGGATCGGCTTCTCACAGATCTTCCCGTCCCCGTTCTTGTCGACCGTGTCGCCCAAATCGTTCGTATTGGCCGAAACCAAGCGGAAGTCGCTGGGGCATCCTCCGACCGCCGGCTTCGCGATGGCCTGTCCGATCCCTGGACCGGCGATCGATGCCACGATCGCCAGCGAAACGATCGATCGCTTCATGGTGCGTCGCTTCATCTCCAGATACCTCCCGGTCGTGCGGGCATGGTGATCGGCGGAGGCGCATCTCGAGATGCGCCTAATCGCACCGCAGACGGGGGAGGTCGTGGCCTCACCCTTCGTCGCCAAGGGCTACGGCACTCATCCATGCGTGATCCCATGCATCCCCTATGCTCACGCAGCCGGGAGCGCGGGCCTCACCCGGCAATCGCCTACCGGTCCGGGGACCGTCTCGGTGTCCATCCGCTTGACGGGCCCCCGCCCGTCTCGCATCCGGCTCCCGAGCGAACGAACCCTAGGAGTACGTGAACATCCTGTCAAACGGATATACACGGGAAGCCGCGTTCTTGTCACTCCCGAAAGGCCCCTCTACCTGCGGAGACGACAGGATTCGAACCTGTGAGGGAGCTATCAACCCCCTAACCGCTTAGCAGGCGGCTGCTTTCGGCCACTCAGCCACGTCTCCGGGACCGATTCTACGGAACCGGCGGGTAGGCTCCCGGTCGTGCCCGACGTGGTCGTGGTCGGCGGCGGGATCATCGGCGCCGCGTGCGCGTTCGAGGCGGCGCGCGCGGGTGCGGCGGTGACCCTGCTCGAGAAGGACGAGCTCGCCGCGGGCGCCTCGGGCAGGAACCTCGGCTACCTCGACACCTCGAAGGATCCGGTGCTCGCCCCGCTCGCCCGCGCCAGCCTGGAGCGCTACCGCGAGCTCGCGACCGACCCGCCATCTCCCTTCTTCCTCGACGCCGAGCCGGTCGGGACCCTCGCCGTCACGATCGACGAGGACGAGATCGACGAGCTGGACGCGTGGGCGAAGGCCGCCGAGGCGGTCGGCGTCCCGCTCGAGCACCTGGGGGCAGCGGTCCGCTCGCTCGAGCCCGGGCTGTCGCCCGACGTGGTCGACGCCTACCTGTTGCACGAGGGCCACCGCGTCGACCCGCTCGCGCTCACCGTGTGTTACGGGGCGCTGGCCCGGGACGCCGGCGCGACGATCCGACACCACGCGCCCGCGCGACGCCTGATCGAACGCCACGATCGCATCGCCGGTGTTACCACCGACGACGGCGTGCTCGAGGCCGACGTCGTGGTGCTTGCCGCGGGACCGTGGTCGTCGGCGCTCGCCCGTCCACTCGGGATCCGGCTGCCGGTCGCCTCCGCCCGCGGCTGGCTCGTGCACGCGGCGCCCGAGCGCCCGCTCTTCCGGCACTGGATCCAGAGTGGCGCGCGGCGACTGCTCGAGGGCGTGGCCGTCGTCGCGACCGAGCCCGGGCCGCTGCTCGTGTCGATGCGCGAGTTCGGCGAGGGACGCGAGATGCGCGACATCGCGCCGATGATCCAGCCGGCGCCCGACGGCTCGATCCTCACCGGCACGTCACGCGAACCGAGCTTCGCCGCCGACGCCTACGACCTCGAGGTGCCCAGGATCGTCGCGGCGCAGGCAGCGCGGCTCGTTCCGGCGCTCGCCGACGCGCCGGTGCTGTCGACGTGGTCGGGGGTCCGGCCGGTCACTCCCGACGAGCGACCGATGATCGGGTGGGCGCGCGACGGGCTGTTCGTTGCGACCGGCCACGGTTCGGAGGGCGTGATCCTCGGCGCGGGGAGCGCGGAGCTGGCCGCGGCGCTCGTCGTCGGCGGCGAGCCACCGTTCGACCCGGCGCCGTTCGACCCGATGCGGTTCGAGGCGTAGGGCCGTGGAGCACGACGGGTTCGTCCGGTTGATGCAGACGATCGCCGACGCCTGGAACGCCGGCGACACGGAGCGCGCGCTCGCGTGCTTCGCCGACGACGCCGTGTACCTGGAGCCGCCCGACGAGCAGCGGTACGAGGGCCGGGCCGCGCTCTACGCGTTCTTCGGCGGCGAGGATCCCCCGCCGATGCACATGGAGTGGCACCACCTGGTCGTCGAGGGCGACGTGGGGGTCGGCGAGTACACGTACCGCGGGACCAACCAGTACCACGGCCTCGTGATCGTGCAGCTGCGGAACGGGGTGATCGCCCGCTGGCGCGAGTACCAGACGCGGTCCCCGCTGCCGTTCGACGAGTTCGTCGGGCCGAGCCGCTTCGCGTGAGCGCCTCGGGACGACGCCCACGGCGGCCCGCGTAGGATAGGCGCACATGGCCTTCCTCGCCCTCGGCATCTCGCACCGCCACGCCCACGTCGAGCTGCTCGAGCGCCTCGCGTTCTCCGACGACGACCTCGTGAAGGCCTACCGGCGGGCGGCGGACGATCCCGCGATCGAGGAGGCCGTGATCCTGTCGACGTGCAACCGCGTGGAGGTCTACGGGAACGTCCCCTCGTACCACGCGGGCTTCCAGACGCTGAAGCGGCTGCTCTGCGAGTCGCGCGGGGTCCCGGCCGACGACCTCGCCGAACCGCTCTACTCCCACTACGAGCTCGACGCCGCCGAGCACCTGTTCGGCGTGGCGAGCGGTCTCGACTCGATGGTCGTCGGGGAGCCGCAGATCCTGTCGCAGGTCCGCGAGGCGCTGAAGCAGGCGCAGGCCGAGGGCGCGGCGGGGACCGCGATCACGGGCCTGTTCCACGCCGCGGCGCGGACCGGCCGGCGTGTCCGGACCGAGACGAGCGTCGGGGCCGCGCCCGACACCTTCGTCGAGGCAGGGGCCGAGCTCGGCGGCGAGGCGCTCGGCGGGCTCGAGGGGAAGACCGCGGTCGTGATCGGCGCCGGCCAGATGTCCGCGCTCGCCGTGAAGCATCTTCGGCGCCGCGACGTCGGGGCCGTGCGGATCCTCAACCGCTCGCTCGAGCGTGCGCGCGCGCTGGCCGAGCGCACGTCGGCCGATCACGGGGATCTCGGGGACCTGCACGCGGCGCTCGCAGGGGCCGACCTCGTGGTCTCGGCCACGGGAGCGGCCGGCATCGTGCTCACCGAGCGGACGCTCCGCGACGCGTTCGCCGGACGGACGAGCCCGATGTTCGTACTCGACCTGGCCGTCCCGCGCGACGTCGAGCCTTCGGCGCGAGAGATCCCGAACGTCACGCTTCGCGACATCGATGACCTCCGCGAGACCGCCTCGGTCCGCGCCGCCGCGACCGCGGAGGACCTCGAACGCGCGCAGGCGATCGTCGACGAGGAGGTCCGACGATTCACGCTCCGGGGCCGCGCCGAACGCCTCGCGCCGCTGATCCACGCGCTGCGCGAACGCGGGGACGCCGTCGTGGAGGCCGAGCTCCGGCGGTTCCGCTCGGACCTCGCCGACCTCACGCCCGACGAGCGCGAGGCCGTCGTCGCCCTCGCGAGGGGCGTCGTCGCGAAGCTCCTGCACGAGCCCATCGTCCGGCTGAAGGAGCTCTCGGGGCCCGGGACGCAGGACCAGCACGCGCGGATGCTCGCCGAGCTCCTCGGGCTCGAGCTCCCCGCCGAGTGAAGCTCCGGATCGGGACCCGCGGCTCGAGGCTCGCGCTCGCTCAGGCCGAGGAGGTCGCCACCGCGCTCCGAGCGACGGGGGTGGAGTGCGAACTCGTGGCGATCACCACCTCGGGGGACCGAGGCGCGGACCCGTCGTCCGATCCGGCCGGGCTGAAGGGGCTGTTCGTCGCCGAGATCGTGCGGGCGCTCCGCGACGGCGACGTCGATCTCGCCGTGCACTCCGCGAAGGACCTCCCCGCCGGCGACGAGGACGACCTGACGATCGCGGCCGTCCCCGAGCGCGCGTCGCCCCTGGACGTCCTCGTGACGCGCACCGGGGTGCTCGAGCCGGGGGCGCGGGTCGGGACCTCGGCCGTCCGAAGGCAGGCGCAGGTGTTCCGGTGGCGGCCGGACGTGCTCCTGAAGGACCTGCGGGGCAACGTGGACACGCGCCTCCGCAAGCTCGCCGAGGGCGAGGCCGACGCGCTCGTGCTCGCCGCCGCCGGCCTGATACGGCTCGGCGTCGTCCCGGAGCACGCGGAACCGATGTCGCTCGCGGAGATGGTGCCCGCCCCCGGGCAGGGATGCCTCGCGGTGCAGGCGCGGGCCACGGACGGGGCGACCCTCGGGGTCGTCGCCGCCCTCGATCACGGGCCGAGTCGGATCGCGCTCGAGGCCGAGCGCGGGCTCATGCAGCGGCTCGGCGGCGGGTGCGCGCTGCCGCTCGGGGCGTTCGCGGAGCCGGTGGCGGGCGGCGTCCGGATGACGGCGATCGTGCTGACGCCGGACGGCGGCCGCTTCGCCCGCGCCGAGGTCGAGGGGCCGACGCCGGGGGAGGTCGCCGAGCTCGCGGCCCTCGATCTCTCGGCCGGCGGCGCCGACGAGATCCTCGGCCTCGTCCGGCCGTGAAACCGCTCGCCGGCAGGACCATCGTCGTCACGCGGCCGCGTCCGGAGGCGGACGAGCTCGCCCGCCTGCTCGAACGGCGGGGCGCGCGGGCGATCGTCGCCCCGGCGATCGAGGTCGCGCCGGTCCGGAGCGCAGCGCTCACGAAGGCGCTCGCCGAGCTTACGGACGGCGCCTTCGCGTGGGTCACGCTCACGAGCCCCCGGACGGTGGACGTCCTCGCCGAGCGCCTGGAGCCGGCGCAGGTCCGGGCGAAGGTCGCCGCGGTCGGCGAGGGCACGGCAGAGGCGTACCGGCGCTGGTCGCGGCGGCGCCCCGACCTCGTCCCGAAGGCGTTCACGACGGCGTCGCTCGGAAGTGCGTTCCCGCGCGGCGACGGCCGGGTGCTGACGCCGCGGGCCGACGTCGCACCCGAGGGACTCGAGGACGCGCTCGAACGCAAGGGCTGGCGCCCGACACGGGTCGACGCTTACCGGACGAGGATGCCGCGGTCGCTCCCGGCCGAGGCGCGGACGGCGCTCCGCGGGGGCGAGGTGGACGCGGTGACGTTCACGAGCGCGTCGACCGTTCGCGGGTTCGTCGGCGCACTCGGCCCGGTGAAGGGGTCGCCGAAGGTCGTTGCGATCGGCCCGGTCACGGCGCGAGAGGCGCGCACGCACGGCCTGCACGTCCACGCCGTCGCATCACCGCACACGATCGAGGGCCTCGTCGCCGCGGTCGAACGCGCGCTGCGCCCCCGGCGGGCGACCACGCTCAGGCGGGGGCGTTGACGTTGAACACCGACTCGCCGCTGCCGGCGCGGACGACGACGATGTCCGCCGGCTCGTCGCTCGGATTCCCCTCGCGATGCACGGCGCCCTCGGGCACGTAGACGAAGTCGCCGGGCACCGCGTCGAACGCCTCGCCTCCGCCCGGCCCGAACTCCATCCGCAGCATCCCCGAGACGATGTAGATCGCGGACTCGTGATCGCCGTGATGGTGCCAGCCCGAGACCATGCCCGGCTCGGTCCGGACGAGCCCCGCCCATATCCGCTCCGACGCCACCGCCTGGGACCTAACCATCCCCGCCGTCGAGGGGCCCTCGACCCGCTCGCCGGGCGGGATCCGCTGGACCATCGCCCCCTCCATCCCCCACCTCCCCGAAGCGCGCTCTCGCGACGCTCTATCATCGAGGTCCATGGCCTACCCACGCCAGCGCCCCCGCCGGATGCGCCGCACGCCCGCGCTCCGAGCGCTGATCCGCGAGACCGACCTCGCGCCCCGGCACCTGATCGCGCCGCTGTTCGTGAAGGAGGGCGTGACCGAGCCGGTCCCGATCGGCTCGATGCCGGGCCAGTCCCAGCACACGCTCGAATCCCTCCGCAAGGAGGCCGTCGAGATCGCGAGCAAGGGCGTACTCGCTTTCATGCTCTTCGGCGTGCCCGAGCGCAAGGACGCCGAGGGCTCCGAGGCGTGGAACCCCGACGGGATCGCGCAGCAGGCGCTCGCGCTCCTGCGGGATGAGCTCGGCGACGACCACGTCGTGATCGCCGACCTCTGTCTCGACGAGTACACCGACCACGGCCACTGCGGCGTGCTCGACGACGAGGGCGACGTCGACAACGACGCGACCCTCGACCGTTACCGCAGGATCGCGCTCGCCCAGGCGGAGGCCGGGGCCCACATGGTCGGGCCGAGCGGCATGATGGACGGCCAGGTCGAGGCGATCCGCGACGCGCTGGACGGGAACGGATTCGAGCGCGTGGGGATCATGGCGTACGCGGCGAAGTTCGCGTCCTCCTTCTACGGACCCTTCCGCGAGGCGGCCGAGTGCGCGCCGCGGTTCGGAGACCGGACCGGCTACCAGATGGACCCGCCGAACGCCGACGAGGCGATCCGCGAGATCCGGGCAGACATCGACCAGGGAGCCGACGTCGTGATGGTCAAGCCCGCGCTCCCGTACCTCGACGTGATCCGCCGCGCGAAGGACGCGACCCGCTTCCCGATGGCCGCCTACAACGTCTCGGGCGAGTACGCGATGGTGAAGGCCGCCGCGCAGAACGGCTGGCTCGACGAGCGCAAGGCCGTGCTCGAGGTGCTCACGTCGATCCGCCGCGCCGGCGCCGACCTCGTCCTCACGTACCACGCGAAGGACGCGGCCGACTGGCTCACGACCTGACCCGGTCGTGACCCGCTCCGACGACCTGTTCGAACGCGCCCGGCGCGTGATCCCGGGCGGCGTGAACTCGCCGGTGCGGGCGTTCGGCGCCGTCGGCGGTACGCCCCGGTTCGCGGTGCGCGGCGAGGGCGCGTACGTCATCGACGCCGGCGGCAACCGGTACGTCGACCTCGTGCAGTCCTGGGGTGCGCTGCTGTTCGGACACGCTCGCAAGGAGATCGTCGAGGCCTCGGTCGCCGCCGCGGAGCGCGGCACGAGCTTCGGCGCGCCGACCGAGGGCGAGATCGAGCTCGCCGAGCGGATCGTGGCCGCGGTGCCGTCGGTGGAGGAGGTCCGGCTCGTCTCGAGCGGCACCGAAGCCGCGATGAGCGCGGTCCGGCTCGTCCGCGGGTTCACCGGCCGGGACGTCGTGCTGAAGTTCGAGGGCTGCTACCACGGGCACTCGGACGCGCTCCTGGCGCGCGGCGCGGGCAGCGGCCTCGCGACGTTCGGGATCCCGGGATCGCCGGGGGTCACCGAGGGCGCAGCACGCGACACGCTCACGGTCCCGTTCAACGACCTCGAGGCGGCGCGTTCGGTCTTCGACGAGGGTGCCGAGCGGATCGCCGCGGTGATCGTCGAGCCGGTGGCGGCGAACATGGGGGTCGTGCCGCCCGAGCCCGGCTTCCTCGAGGGCCTGCGGACCCTCTGCACGGCGAGCGGCGCGCTGCTCGTGTTCGACGAGGTGATCACGGGGTTCCGGATCGCGTTCGGCGGGGCGCAGGCGGTGTACGGGGTCACGCCGGACCTCACGGTGCTCGGCAAGGTGATGGGCGGGGGCTTCCCGTGCGCGGCGTTCGGCGGACGGCACGACGTGATGGAGCGGCTCGCGCCCCTCGGACCCGTCTACCAGGCGGGCACGCTCTCGGGGAACCCGGTGGCGGTCGCCGCCGGCGTCGCGGCGCTCGACCTCGCCGCGGAGCTCGACCCCTACGAGGAGCTCACGGCCCGGGCCACGACGCTCGCCGCGGGACTCGGCCGGGCGCTCGGCGGCGCCGGCCCGGTGACCGTGAACCGTGCCGGGTCGCTGCTCAGCCCGTTCTTCGCCGAAGGCCCGGTCCGGAACTTCGCCGAAGCCAGGGGAGCCGACCACGAGCGCTACGCCCTGTTCTTCCACCACATGCTCGAGCGCGGCGTCTGGGTGCCGCCTTCCGGTTACGAGCTGTGGACGCTCGGCACCGAGCACGGCGACCGCGAGCTCGAGACGGTCGTGCAGGCGGCGGCATCGTTCGAACTCCCCGCGTAGATCGGGAACGTTCCGGCGCCCCCGGGTGTTCTGGCAGGTCGGAAGGGCCGTATCGTGAGGAACGGAGCGAAGGAGGAGCCCTCATGACCGAAACCGCGACGTTCGCCGCAGGGTGCTTCTGGGGCGTGGAGTACGTGTTCGAGCGCGTGCCCGGGGTGATCCGCACCGAGGTCGGGTACGCCGGCGGGCACACCGAGAATCCGACCTACGAGGAGGTCTGCGGCCACGGGACCGGCCACGCCGAGGTCCTGCGGGTCGAGTTCGACCCCGACGCGGTGAGCTACGACCAGCTGCTCGAGGTCTTCTGGGCGATGCACGACCCAACGCAGGTGGACCGGCAGGGACCGGACGTCGGCGACCAGTACCGGAGCGCGATCTTCACGCACTCGCCGGAGCAGCAGGCGTCCGCCGAGGCCTCACGCGAACGCGCGCAGGCGCGGTTCGACCGGCCGATCGCCACGGAGATCGAGCCCGCGGGGGCGTTCTACCCGGCCGAGGACTATCACCAGCGGTACTACGACAAGAACGGACACGAGCCGTACTGCCACGTGATCCCGTGGGCCACGCTCCGCGATCTCGGGCTGGTGAGCGCGGCGGGCTGAGCCCGTCAGAGCGCCTTCTCGAACCACGCGACGTCCCAGTAGCGGTCGAACTTTCGACCCTGCTCGCGGAACGTCCCGACGTGCTCGAACCCGAACCGCCGGTGGAGGGCGACCGAGACCGCGTTCGGCAGCGTGATGCCGGCGTAGGCGCGGTGCAGGTCCTCCTCCACCAGGGCGGCGAACAGGAACTCGTACAGCGAGCTCCCGATCCCGCGGCCCGTCCGGCCGTCCGCGACGTACACGCTCGTCTCGACCGACGTGGCGTAGGCCTCGCGCGCGCGGTAGCGGCTGCTCGCGGCGAACCCCACCACGCGGCCGCGGTCCTCGGCCACGACCACCCGATGCGGGCCCTGCGGCGGATGCTCGGCGAGCCAGTCGAGCCGCTCGGCCTCGGTCGTGGGGGTCAGCGCGAAGCTGATCGCGCACGTCAGTACGTAGTGGTTGTAGATCTCGTTCAGCGTGCCGGCGTCGCCCGCCTCCGCGTACCGGACCACCGAGGTCTCCGACCGCGTCCGCATCACCCGATGATGCGGCAACGGGGTCGCGCGATGGTTACCGCCTCGTAACGGTTCGGTTACCGAACGCTCAGGCTGGGCTCTCGTCGAGCGCCCGGTCCGCCTTCGCGGCGAACACGAAGTCGGCCTCGTGGAGGCCGTCGATCTTGTGCGTCCAGACCGTGATCCCGCATCGGCCCCAGGCGAGATGGATGTCCGGGTGGTGGTTGACGCGCTCGGCGAGCGCGCCGACACGGTTCGTGAAGTCGAGCGCCTCCTGGAAGTCCTTGAAGCGGTACTCCTTCACGAGGTGGTGATCCTCTACAACCGACCACCCGCTGCCGAGGTCCTCGAGGTATCCCTCGATCTCCTCGTGGGTGAGCGGCGGGACGCCACCCCGGCACGGGACGCACTCCATCGACGCGAGGTCGCGGGCCATCAGGCCACCCCCCGGCCGGCGTCGAGCCGCTGCTCCACGATCGCGTCCGCCGCGGCCGCGGTCGAGATCCCTCGCTCGTCCGCGACGCGGAACACCTCGCGGAGCGTGTCCCCGATCGCCCGCACGCGCTCGTCGCGGGCCGCGAGGTCCTCGCCGAGGAGCTCGAGCGACGCGAGGTGGATGATCCCGCCCGCGTTCACCACGTAGTCGGGGGCGTAGAGGATCCCGCGTTCGGCGAGGCGGTCGGCGTCATCGGGTTCGGCGAGCTGGTTGTTCGCGGCGCCCGCGACGACACGACACCGCAGCCGGGCGATCACCTCGCCCGAGAGCACGCCGCCGGTCGCGCACGGCGAGAAGACGTCGCCGTCGACCTCGACGATCTCCTCCGCATCCACGCTGCTGCCGCCGAGCTCGTTCGCGATCTCCTTCGCGCGGACGTCGTCGACGTCGGCGAGCACAACGCGCGCCCCGGCCTCCGCGAGCGAACGCGCGAGCGGCGCGCCGACCGCGCCCACGCCCTGGATCGCGACGGTCCGCCCCTCGAACCGGTCGTCGCCGAACGCGTGCAGGACCGCGGCGCGCATCCCGACGATCACGCCGTCGGCGGTGGCCGGCGCCGAGGTGCCGGAGCCGCCCGCCCGCTCGGTGCGGGCGAACACGTATGAGGAGCGCTCGCCGACGACGTCCATGTCCGGTGGGGCGGTGTTCATGTCGCAGGCCGTCCAATACGTGCCGTGCAGCGACTCGACGAGGTCGCCATATCGGAGCAGGACCTCACGGCGGGCCGCTCCCCTGGGGAGCTCGGGGACGGCGAGGACGGCCTTGCCGCCGCCGAGCGGGAGCCCGGCCATCGCGTTCTTGCTCGTCATCGCCGTCGACAGCCGGAGGCCGTCGCGGAGCGCGTCCTCCGGGGCCTCGTAGACCTTCAGCCGGGTCCCCCCGGCCGCGGGGCCGAGCACCGTCGAGTGCACGCACACGAACATCCACGTGCCCGTCGGCGCGTCGAACCGGACGGCGACCTCCTCGCCGTCCCAGGCCCGGAGCAGGTCCTCGAACACGCCTACTCGGACTTGGCGGACGTGGCTTTCTTCGCCTTCTTGGCCGCCCGCTTCTCCTTGATGGACTTCTGGGCCGCCTTCTTGTTGTGTTTCTCGCCTTTGTCCTTAGCGTGGGCCACGGCATCCTCCGTTCGATCGGCCGACAACCCACCGATTATGGCGCGGCGGGGCGCAGGGTGGCGGTCGCGCTAGGCGAGATCCGCGAA
>Ga0075420_100003414_pt1 | contig 13891 bp, 14 predicted proteins | sample SoiMetdeltSBSDD4_FD_75296 | JGI IMG/M metagenome (GOLD analysis project Ga0075420, IMG submission 75296) | Bulk soil microbial communities from a Populus tree surrounding site in Tennessee, USA - Soil MetaG P. deltoides SBSDD4 | ecosystem: Environmental > Terrestrial > Soil > Tree plantation... | reverse complement strand
CTGCACGTCCCGCAATACGCCTATATCAGCGACACCAAGATCCGCATCGGATGACAGGAGCCGGATGATGGCCGAGCATGCGCCCTACGAGTTCAAGAATCCGGTCGCCCGCTGGCTGGAATCGCGCCTGCCGATCCTGAGCTTCACCAAGGTGCATCTGCTCGACTACCCGACGCCGCGCAACCTCAATTATTTCTGGACCTTCGGCGGCATTCTGGCGGTGATGCTGGTGGTGCAGATCGTCACCGGCATCGTGCTGGTGATGCATTTCACGCCGCATGTCGACTTTGCCTTCGATTCGATCGAGGAAATCCGCCGCGACGTGAATTACGGCAACATCATTCAGAAAATGCATCAGGTCGGCGCGTCGATGTTCTTCCTCGCCGTCTACATCCACATCTTTCGCGGCCTTTATTACGGCTCCTACAAGCCGCCGCGCGAGGTGCTGTGGATGATCGGCGTGCTGATCCTGCTGGTCATGATGGCGACGGCCTTCCTCGGCTATGTGCTGCCATGGGGCCAGATGAGCTTCTGGGCCGCGAAGGTGATCACCAACCTGTTCTCGGCGATACCGTTCTTCGGCGAATCGATTGTAACCTGGCTGTGGGGCGGCTTCTCGGTCGACAATCCGACCCTCAACCGGTTCTTCTCGCTGCACTATCTCCTGCCATTCGTGCTGGTGGGGCTGGTGTTCCTGCATATCTGGGCGCTGCATGTGCCGGGCAACAACAACCCGATCGGGGTCGAGGTCCAGTCCGGGCAGGACACGGTGTCGTTCCACCCCTACTACACGATGAAGGACCTCTACGGGATCGTGGTGTTCCTGCTGCTGTTCGCCGCCTTCATGTTCTTCGCGCCGGACTATCTCGGGCACCCGATCAACTATGCCAAGGCCGATCCGCTGGTGACCCCGACGCATATCGTGCCGGAATGGTACTTCCTGCCGTACTACGCCATCCTGCGCTCGATCCCCGACAAGCTGCTCGGCGTCATCGCGATGTTCGGCTCGATCCTGATCCTGTTCGCGCTGCCATGGCTCGACACCTCGAAGGTCCGCTCGGCCAATTACCGCCCGATCTACCGGCAGTTCTTCTGGCTCCTGGTGATCGACAGCATCATTCTCGGCATTGTCGGCTCCAATCCGCCGGAAGGGGCGTGGCTGACCATCGGGCGGATCGCCACCGCCTACTACTTCCTGCACTTCCTGGTGATCGTGCCGCTGGTCGGCTTCCTCGAGGTGCCGCGACCGGTGCCGAAATCCATCTCCGAGGCGGTGCTGCCGCCGCGGTCCGAATTTCGTGCCGCCGAGTGAGGGGGCTTTGAGGTGTCGATCATGAGCCGCTCGATCTCCTTGCTTGCCGCAGCGCTGCTTGGCCTCATGGTTCAGCTCGTGCCGGCGCTTGCCGCCGACGAGAAGCTCCCCGCCAAGGACGTCGGGTTCAGCTTCGAGGGGCCGTTCGGTACCTTCGACCGGGCGCAGGTGCAGCGCGGCTACCAGGTCTATAAGGAGGTGTGCGCCGCCTGCCATTCGATGTCGCTCATGCGCTATCGCAATCTCGGCGAGCCAGGCGGCCCGGAGTTTCCGCCGGAGCAGGTCAAGGCGATTGCGGCGGAGTCCAAGGTGACCGACGGGCCGGACGCGGCGGGCAACATGTTCGAGCGCCCGGCGCTGCCGTCGGATGCTTTCGTCAAGCCGTTCCCCAACGACAATGCGGCGCGGGCGGCCAATGGCGGGGCGCTGCCTACGGACCTGTCGCTGATCACCAAGAGCCGGGCCGGTTGGTCGGGCAGCCTGAAAACGCTCTATACGACCCAGCTGATCAAGGGCATGGGCGGGCCGGAATATGTCTATTCGGTCCTCACCGGCTATCAGGACCCGCCGCCGGAGCTTGCCGCCGAGGCGCCCGAGGGCAAGCACTACAATCCCTATTTCGAGAACGGCCATTGGATCGGCATGCCGCCGCCGCTCACCGAGGGCGGCGTGACCTATGCCGACGGCACCCAGGCGACCGTCGACCAGATGGCAAAGGATGTGTCGGCCTTCCTGGCTTGGGCGGGCGAGCCGAAAATGGAGGAGCGCAAGCGCATCGGCTTCCAGGTGATGGTCTATCTTCTGGTGTTCGCGGTGCTGCTCTATCTGGTCAAGCGGCGGATCTGGGGGAGGCATGAACCGTGAGAGAGGCAGTAGGCATTAGGCAGTAGGTCGTGTGCTCGCTCTTCCCCACTGCCTAATGCCTATTGCCTACTGCCTGTAGCCTCTGCCCGTCGACGAGAGGACACCCGCTATCATGACCAAATCAGTGCTCGGAGTGATCGGCGGCTCCGGCGTCTATGACATGGTGATGGACGGCTCCCACTGGGAGGCCATCGCCTCGCCCTGGGGCGAGACCTCGGATCAATTCCGCATCGGGACGATCCATGGGATCGAGGTGGTGTTCCTGCCGCGCCATGGTCGCGGTCATCCCATCCCGCCGAGCGCGATCAACTACCGGGCCAATATCGATGCGATGAAGCGGGCCGGAGTCACCGATCTCGTATCGATCTCGGCCTGCGGCTCGTTCCGCGAGCATCTGCCGCCGGGCACCTTCGTCATCGTCGATCAGTTCATCGACCGGACCTTTGCGCGCGAGAAGAGCTTCTTCGGAACCGGCTGCGTGGCGCATGTGTCGCTGGCCGATCCGATCTCGCCGCGGCTTGCCGACCGGGTCGAGGCGGCGGCGCGGAAGGCGGGCATCAGCTGCCATCGCGGCGGCACCTATCTGTGCATGGAAGGACCGCAATTCTCCACCGTCGCCGAATCCAGGCTCTATCGCCAATGGGGCTGCGACGTCATCGGCATGACCAACATGCCGGAAGCGAAGCTCGCCCGCGAGGCGGAGCTCTGCTACGCCACGGTGGCGATGGTCACCGACTTCGATTCCTGGCACCCCGGCCACGGGACGGTCGACATCCAGTCGATCCTCGATGTGGTGCGCGCCAATTCGGGCAACGCCTCGCGCCTCGTCACCGAGATCGCCCTGAACTTCCCGCCCGAGCACGAGCCCTGCCCGATCGGTTCCGACCGGGCGCTCGAGCACGCCATCATCACCGTCCCGGAGAAGCGCGATCCTGAGCTTGTCGCCAAGCTCGATGCGGTGGCCGGGCGGGTGCTCAACCGTTAGAGCAAGATCAAGGCAACGACCATGGACCTCAGGAACGGCTTCGACATCAAGCGCTATATCCGCACCATTCCGGACTATCCCAAGGCCGGCATCCAGTTCCGCGACATCACCACCCTGCTCGCCGACCTCCACGGATTCCGGGCGGCGGTGGACGAGCTGAGCTGGCCGTTCCTCAAGGGCAATATCGATTATGTCGCCGGCATCGAGGCGCGCGGTTTCATTCTCGGCGGGGCGGTGGCGCATGTGCTGGGGCGCGGCTTCGTGCCGATCCGCAAGAAGGGAAAGCTCCCCGGAAAGGTGGTCGGCCAGGATTACTCCCTTGAATATGGCGTCGATCGTATCGAGATCCATGCCGATGCCATTCACGGCAACGACCGGGTGCTGCTGATCGATGACCTGGTGGCGACCGGCGGCACCGCCAATGCCGCCATCGATCTCATCCGCAAATCCGGGGGCGAGGTGGTGGCGGCAGCCTTTGTCATCGACCTGCCCGATCTCGGCGGAGCTGCGAAGCTCAGGCAGAAGGGCGTCAAGGTGCACACGCTGGTCGAATTCGAAGGAGAGTGACGCATGAAGATCGCCGGCAAGCATTACCGCTCGATATGGGTGGATAATGACGGCTGGGTGGTCCACATCTTCGACCAGACCCGCCTGCCGCATGCCGTCGAGGTCCTCACCCTGACGAGCTGTGAAGATGCGGCGCGGGCGATCGAGACCATGCAAACCCGCGGCGCGCCGCTGATCGGCGCCACCGCCGCCTATGGGATGTGCCTGGCGCTCAGGGAGGATCCCTCCGACGAGGCGCTCGAGCGGGCGGCAGCCCGGCTCAAGCGGACGCGGCCGACGGCGGTCAATCTGGCCTGGGCGGTCGAGGAGATCATCGCCGCAGTGCGCAACCGGCCGCGCGCCGAGCGGGTGGCGGCCGCCTATGCGCGGGCCGGCGAGATTGCCGATGACGATGTCGCGACCTGCCGGGCGATCGGCGCCCATGGGGTCCGGCTGATCCGCGAGGTGGCGGTCCAGCATCCGGCGCGGCCGGTCAATGTGCTGACCCATTGCAATGCCGGATGGCTGGCGACGGTCGATTGGGGGACGGCGCTGGCGCCCATCTATATGGCGCATGACGAAGGGATCGAGGTCCATGTCTGGGTGGACGAGACGCGACCGCGCAATCAGGGGGCGGCGCTTACCGCCTTCGAGCTCGGCGCCCATGGCGTGCCGCACACCATCGTCGCCGACAATGCGGGCGGCCATCTGATGCAGCATGGCAAGGTCGACCTCGCGATCGTCGGCACCGACCGGACGGCGCGGACGGGCGATGTCGCGAACAAGATCGGCACTTATCTCAAAGCGCTTGCGGCGCGCGACAACGGGGTGCCGTTCTATGTCGCGCTGCCGCATTCGACGATCGACTGGAGCGTGCGCAAGGGCTTGAGCGAGATCCCGATCGAGGAGCGCTCGCCGCAGGAATTGACCCATGTCACCGGACGCAGCGCCGACGGCTCGATGGTGTCGGTGCAGCTGTCGGCGCCGGGCAGCCCGGCGGCAAATCCGGCCTTCGACATCACCCCGGCCAGGCTGGTCACCGGGCTCATCACCGAGCGGGGCATCTGCGCGGCGAGCGAGGAAGGGCTGCTCTCGCTCTATCCGGAAAAGAGGCAGTCGGCAGTAGGCAAATAGGCAGTGAGCGGTGCTCTTCCCTACTGCCTACTGCCCAATCTTCAGCTTGCCGCCCTGATCACCCGGGCGCGGACCTGCGACATGAGGGTGTCATAGGCGCGCAGCTGAGTCGGGTTGAGGACGCGCGACAGCGCCGCCCGCTCACGGGCGCCGATGGCGAGGAGCTCGGAGGAGGCCCGCTGCAACTTGCTGATATCGGGACGGGCATTGGGATTGATGCCGTAGCGCTTGAACACCCGGCTGCGCTGGCTGCGGCTCTGGGAGATGATCCGTTGCGCCTGGGCGCGCTGGCTTCCCTTGAGCTTCAACGCGCTGACGATGTTGGCGTCATAGACCGACGCTTGCACGGGCAAACTCGTGACCGGCATGGCAAATGCCGTGGCCGCCGCGAGGAGCAAGACGAAGCGCCAGGGCGAACGGAACTGCGTCATCAACTCTTCTCCTTCTTGGGTTGCAAAACCGACCGAACGCTCAGAGATTGAACCTGAAATGCATGACGTCGCCGTCGGCGACGGCATAGTCCCGGCCTTCGAGGCGCAAGCGACCAGCGTCTCTGGCGCCAGCCTCCCCGCCCAGTCTCACATAGTCATCATAAGCGATGGTCTCGGCCCGGATGAAGCCACGTTCGAAGTCGGTGTGGATAACTCCCGCCGCTTCCGGCGCACGGGTGCCCTTGGTGACCGTCCAGGCCCGCGCCTCCTTGGGGCCGACGGTGAAAAAAGTGATGAGCCCGAGCAGGTCGTAGCCGGCCCGGATGACGCGGTTGAGGCCGGGCTCGGTCAGGCCCAGCGCCGCAAGATAGTCCTGCTGGTCGGCGGGGCCGAGCATGGCGATCTCGCTCTCGATCTTGGCCGAAACCACGACGGCCTTTGCACCTTCGGCAATGGCGCGGGCCATGACGAGGCGCGCGCCGGCATTGCCGCGCTCGGCCGATTCCTCCTCGACATTGCAGACATAGAGCACCGGCTTCGAGGTCAGGAGACCGAGCGCCTGAAAGGCCCGCTCCTCCTCGGGCGCCCGCTGCACCAGCCGGGCCGGCTTGCCGGCCCGCAGCAGCTCGAGCGCCCGGGTCATGCGCGAAAGACTGTCCCGCGCCTCCTTGTCGCCGCCCTTGGCCCTTTTCTCCAAGGCGACGCTGCGCTTTTCCAGACTGTCGAGATCGGCAAGCATCAGCTCGGTCTCGACCGTCTCGATGTCGGCGATCGGGTCGATCCGGCCCTCGACATGGGTGACTTCGCCGTCGTCGAAACAGCGCACGATATGGGCGATGGCATCGACCTCGCGGATATTGGCGAGGAACTGGTTGCCGAGCCCCTCCCCTTTCGAGGCGCCGCGCACCAGCCCGGCAATATCGACGAAGGTCAGGCGGGTCGGGATGATCTGGGCGCTTTGGCCGATCCGCGCCAGGGTGGCCAGCCGTGGATCGGGCACGCCGACATCGCCGACATTGGGCTCGATGGTGCAGAAGGGGTAGTTGGCGGCCTGGGCTGCCGCCGTCTGGGTCAGGGCGTTGAACAGGGTCGACTTGCCGACATTTGGCAAGCCGACGATGCCGCATTTGAAGCCCATCACTGCCGCCCCTTGCTGGTCGCGGGGATCTCGCCGCTTTTGGCGGCGGCCCGCGGCGGTGCCGGATTGAGGGCGAGATGGACGCGGTTCTGCAGGGTCGCGAAATCGGCGCGGCCGATCAGATCGGCCTCGGCCGCCATGGCGTGGACGAGATCGTCGGCAAGCGCCAGCTCCGCTTTGGTGAAATCGTCGAGGACGTAATGATGGACCAGGGCCTTCTCGCCGGGATGGCCGATGCCGAGCCGGATGCGGTGGAAGGCAGGACCGATATGAGCCTCGATCGAGCGCAGGCCATTGTGCCCGGCGTGACCGCCACCGGTCTTGACGCGGACCTTGCCCAAGGGCAGATCGAGCTCGTCATGGAGGACGACGATGTTGTCCGGCGCGATGTGAAAAAAGCGGGCGGCCTCGCCGATGGCGCGACCGGAATCGTTCATATAGGTCTGGGGCTTGAGGGCCAGCACCTTGGTGCCGCCGAGCGAGCCTTCCGCCACCTCGGATTGGAATTTGCGCCGCCAGGCGCCGAAGCCATGGCGACGGGCGATGGCTTCGACCGTCACAAAGCCGATATTGTGCCGGTTGGCAGCATATTTCAGGCCCGGATTGCCAAGCCCGACAAGGAGAAGCATGAGGCGATTCCCAAGCGGAGCCGGCAGATCCCGGCAGGCGGTTTACTTCTTCTTCTCGCCGGCGCCCTTGGCCGGCTGAGCGGCGGCAGCGGCAGCAGGCGGTGCCTTCTGGGCGGTGGCCGGGACCTCGGCGGTCGGGGCCGCGACAACGGCCTCCGCCTCGGGGGTGGTCTCCTCCTCCTCCTTGCCGCCGGCACCGGCAATGGTCGCGATCGTGAAGTCGCGATCGCTGATCACCGGCTGCACATTGGACGGCAGATTGACGTGGCTGATATGGATCGAGCCGCCGATCTCCCAGCCGGCGAGATCGATCTCGATCTGCTCCGGGATGTTGTCGGCCGGGCAATAGAGCTCGATCTCGTGACGGACGATGTTGAGGACGCCGCCGCGCTTCAAGCCGGGCGAGGCCTCGTGATTGGAGAAATGCACCGGCACCGCGACCGAGATGCGCTGGCCCGCGCCAAGGCGCAGAAAATCGACATGGATGACGCGGTTCCTGACAACGTCGAACTGGAGGTCGCGGGGAATGGCGCGGACCTTGTCGCCGCCAATCTCGACTTCGACCAGGGTCGACAGGAAGCGACCGGTCTCCACCGCTTTCCACAGCTGGTTGTAGTCGAGGGCAACCGACTGCGGCTCCTTCTCGCCGCCATAGATGACGCCCGGAACCTGGCCGTCGCGACGGATGGCACGGGCAGCGCCCTTGTTGCCGCTCTTGCGCGCCGACGCCTGCAATGAAATGACCCTCGCCATCGCCAAACTCCTCGGCCCTTTGGAAATTCAAACGGAGCCGCATAGGCTCCGCCTCAGGCCCGGCGCGGCCTCCATGGGTGAACGTCGCCCGGCGGGCGCGCTTATACCGCCGAAGTGGCGCAAATACAACCCCGGCCGATCGGGCAGTAGGCAATAGGCAATAGGCAATAGGCAGTCGGCAGGCGAAGGGCACAGATCACTGCCTATTGCCTAACGCCTACTGCCTCCTCAATCAAACAGGCTCGAGACAGATTCCTCGCGCGAGGTGCGTCCGGCGGCCTCGCCGATCAGGGGCGCGATCGACAGCACCCGGATGTTGCGCGACACCCGCACCGCCTCGGTCGCCTGGATCGAATCGGTGATCACCAGCTCCTTGAGCTTCGAGGCGGTGATGCGCGCCACCGCGCCGCCCGACAGGACGCCGTGGGTGATATAGGCGCAGACGTCGGTGGCGCCTTCCTGGAGCAGCGCCTCGGCGGCGTTGCACAGGGTGCCGCCGGAATCGACGATGTCGTCGACCAGGATGCAGCTGCGGCCACGCACATCGCCGATGATGTTCATGACCTCGGATTCCCCTGCCCGCTCGCGCCGCTTGTCGACGATGGCGAGCGGCGCGCCGATGCGCTTGGCGAGCCCGCGGGCGCGGACCACGCCGCCGACATCAGGCGAGATCACGGTGAGATTGGCGCCATCGAAACGCTCGCGAATGTCGCGGACCATCACAGGGCCGGCGAACAGATTGTCGGTCGGAATGTCGAAAAAGCCCTGGATCTGGCCGGCATGGAGATCGAGCGTCAGCACCCGGTCGGCGCCGGCGCGCTCGATCATGTTGGCGACGAGCTTGGCGGAGATCGGGGTGCGCGGGCCGGGTTTGCGGTCCTGCCGGGCATAGCCGAAATAGGGCATGACGGCGGTGATGCGGCGCGCCGAGGCACGGCGCAGCGCATCGATGATGATCAGGAGCTCCATCAAATTGTCGTTGGCGGGAAAGGAGGTCGACTGGATGATGAACACATCCTCGCCGCGGACGTTCTCCTGGATCTCGACGAACACCTCCATGTCGGCGAAGCGCCGGACGACGCATTTGGCCAGCGGCAAGTGCAGATAGGCGGCGATCGCCTCGGCCAATGGTCGATTGGAATTTCCGCAGACGATCTTCATGCGCCATCTCCGCCGTTCGCACGATGACGGGTCTATTACAATCGGATCAAGCAAATGCCAACGGCGGATAGAGCATCATGCTCTGGCTTATTTCCGAAGGCTGTTGACGACTTGGAAAATGCCCTCGGAGGCGGCCTGGGTGGCATAATAGGCCGTGTCGCCCCAGCCCTTGTCGAGCGATCCTGACGGTACGTCATTTGCCTGCTTGATGGTGCCGACGACCTTGCCGTCAGGCAGCTTGACGATCCAGTCCACCCGGACCCGCTGGTTGGTGCCGGAGGGCGGCCCGAGGGCCACCTCGCCGACTATGGTGAAGGCGTCGGCCCGCCCGGCCTCGAGGACCGGCCAGCCGGCCTCGGTGAGGGTGCGGCGCATGGCCAGCACCAGCTCCTCATTGCCCTTGCCGGGAGAGCCGCTCACCTCGGTGACGGCGACGGCGCGAATTTCCGTGCGACTCCCCGGCGCCGGCGGCGGGGGCACCGGCGGCGGCATTGCTGTGGCGACAGCGGCGCCGGGGGGTTGCGGCGATCCGGGCGCGGGCGGCGGGGTCGGTGCCGGCGGGGGAACCGGGACACCGGCGGCGGCTGCCGCGGCGAGCGAGCCGTAATAGGTCTCGTAGTCGATGTCGCGCTCGGCGCCGGGACCAGCCCTGGCAAAGGCGTCGAGTGGCGGCGGCATGCCTCCGCCACGGGTTGCGAAGCCGAGCTCGGCGAGCCGGCTGGACAGGCCCTCGGCGGTCACGGCGGCGATGCGCAGAAGCATGGTCGTGGTGACCGAGGCCCAGGGATCGGTGCCGTTCAGGGGCGCCTGCTCGGCACCCTCGATGACATGCAGGACGCCGCCGGTGTTGCCGGTGAGGACCCAGCGGTAGGACACGCTCACCACGCTTCCTTGCGGGGTGGCACCGAAGGTGCCGGCCATCTTGTAGCCCTCGGCAAAGCTGCCCTGGACGATGCCGACATTGCGGCGGGCAGCCGTCTTGGCCAGCGCCAGCGCAAGGATGCCGGCACGTTCGGGCGGCAGGTTCTCCATGGCGGTGACGGAGATCGGCGGCGGCTGGCGCGCCGACAGCGGCGCCAGCGCATTCTTGGCGAAGGGCGACCGGCCGCCGGTGCAGCCGGCGTTGAGAACGAGCCCGGCGAGGAGCAGAAGGGTTGCCGCCGCCCGGCACAGTCCAGCCATTCCGCGCGCCGCCGTCATTCCCCCTGCCTTACCGAACGATCAGGTCGAGGGGATGCTGCGACAGCGGCGCGGGAGCACCCTCGCCGATGATGTAGGTGCGTCCCAGCGTCATCGCCGTCTGGCTGTCGGAGTCCATCAGGATCATATGGGCGAACATCACCATCCCGGGTTGCAGAACGAAGGAATTGCCGTGATAGAACATCGGTGCGTCCATCCAGGATGGGGTGAATTTGGCGCCGAGCGAGTAGCCGCAGGCATTGAGCCGATGGCGCTTCATGCCGTGCTCGTCGGCAACTCTTGCATGGGCATCGAACACCTCCCCTGCGGCGTGCCCGGCGCGCATCACCGCCTCGCAGGCCTCCAGCGCCGCCACTGCCGCGGCATGCAGCTCGACATGGCGGCGACTCGGCTCCCCGACGACAATCGTGCGCATCAGCGCGGCATGATAATGGCGGTAGACGCCGGCAAACTCCAAGGTGAGCTGGTCGTTCTTGGACAACCTTCGGCGGCCGGACTTGTAGCGGCACAGAAGGGCGTCCGCGCCTGAGCCGATGATGAACTCGTTGCCCGGATAGTCGCCGCCGCCGGCGAAGATCGCGGCCTGCTGGGCGGCCAGGATCTCGCCTTCATCGGCATTGGCGCCGGTCGCCGCGATGCCGGCGAGGAGCGCCCTGTCGCCGAGCTCGCCGGCCTTTCGGACATAGGCGAGCTCGGCCGGTGATTTCACCGCACGCAGCCGGCCGACGAGTTCGGAGGCGTCGACGAGCTGGCAGAAGCCGTCGAGCGCCTGCTCGACCTGCTTGCCATTGTAATGGGTGAGGCCATAGGCGTTGGTCTCCATGCCGAGCCGTTTGCCGGCGGCCCCCAGATCCTCGAGCATGGCCCGCAGCTGATCGGCAGGGCGCGCCCCTGCCTCATCGGTCCAGATGCGGATGTCCTCGATGATCGAGGTGTGCTGCGCCTGCCTCAGATCGGCCGAGCGGGTGAGCAATGCCAGACGGCCATCGGCGCCGAGATAGAGGCATTGGAAGAAGCAGAACCCGAAAGTGTCGTAGCCGGTCAGGTAGTACATGCTCTCCTGATTGAACATCAGGAGCCCGTCCAGCCTGTCCCTGGCAAGCTCGCGGGTGACCTTGTCGATGCGGGCGCGGTACTCCGCCTTGTCGAAATGCAATGCCAATTCTTCCTCCTTTTCGCTCGGGCGCCGTCAGGCGAGCATCACCGCCGAGATCTGGCGGCCATAATCGGTCTCGCCGCGATGGGTGGCACGGCGATAGCTGAAGAAGCGCTGCTCGTCGGTGTAGGTGCAGGCCCTGACGATCTCGACCTGCTGGAGGCCCAGGGCTTCGAGCCGGTAGGCGCAATAGGCCTGGAGATCGAAGCGGTAATGGAGCGGCCGGTCGCTCGCGACGAAGAAGCGGGTGTTACCCGGCTCGCTCGTCAGGAAGCGATCGTAGAATTCCTGCCCCACCTCATAGGCCGCCTGGCCGATGGCCGGGCCGATGGCCGCGACGATGTGGCGGCGGTGGCCGCCCAAACGCTCCATCTCGTCGATGGTCGATTCGAGCACGCGCCCGACGGCGCCCTTCCAGCCGGCATGGGCGGCACCGACGATGCCGACGGTGGTGTCGGCCATGAGCACCGGGGCGCAGTCGGCGGTGAGGATGGCGATGGCCATGCCGGGGTGGCGGGTGACGATGGCGTCGGCTCTGGGCCGGGCATTCGCGTCCCATGGCTCGGTCGCCTGGATGACCGTATTGCCGTGGACCTGAAAAACCGACAGGAGATGCCCTGGCTCGGCGCCGAGTGTCGCGGCCACTGCCTTTCGGTTGCGGCGCACCGCCGCCAGATCGTCGCCCGAGCCGAGGCCGCAATTGAGCGAGCTGTAGAGCCCCTGCGAATAGCCGCCCTCGCGGGTGAAGAAGCCGTGACGCAGGCCTGCGATTTGTCCGAGTCCGGCAGCCTCGATCATGGTTCACCCGGGGTAAAGGGAAATGGCGGCGGCAGGTCGGGATGGCCGGCGCCCAGGACCTTGAACAGGTGCCCCATCTGGTCGGCGGCCGCAAGCCTTGCCGCCCCTTCGGCGATCTCAGCGCGGATGGCCGGCGGCTGGCTGCGCTCGAGGGCGGCGACCCGCGCGGCGAGCCCCATGGCGGCGAGGAAGCCCGCCTGGTCGATCAGGGCATAAACCGCGGCGCCGGCTTGCCGCAGGCACTTTCCGAGGCTCGAGAAATCGACATGGGCGGTGATGTCGGCCTCCCCCGGATGGTCTAACGGGTCGGACCGGCGGTGGCGGGCTACCGCCTGAAGGGTGTCGCCGGCGGCCGATGCCGGATGGCCGTAATCAATGATCAGCGCCAGCGACGGCGCCGCGGCCAGCCGCGCACCGATGGCCGCGGCAAGCTGGCAGCGTTCGGGAGCGATCTCGGCAATTGTCCCCTCGCCGGCATGGCGGGCGAAGGCGGGGGCGAAGTCGTCGGCGACCGGATCGGGTGCGAGGCCGAGGACGAGATTGCCGGTCGCATCGAGCCCCACCACCCGCTCGTGCCAGCGGCCGCCGGTCAACTGGAGCTGCCGGATGGGGATGGCGTCGAAGAACTCGTTGGCGATGAGAATCATGGGACCCGGCGGAACCTCCTCCAGCCGCTCATGCCAGGCGATCCGGTCGGCCGCGCCGGCGAGGGTCTGACGCTGCAGGCCAGCGAGCGCCGGGCTGAACTCCACAAGATGAATGCGGGCGGCCGCGGCGAAGTCCGGGGCGATGCGGCAAGCCCTGAGCAGATCGGCCATCAGCGTGCCGCGGCCGGGACCGAGCTCGACCAGGCGGACCGGATCGGGCCGCCCCATGAGCTCCCAGGCGGCCAGGCACCAGACGCCGATCAGCTCGCCGAAGATCTGCGACACCTCGGGCGCGGTGATGAAGTCGCCGTGCCGGCCGAAAGGCAGCCGCGCCATATAATAGCCGTGGCGCGGATGGGCGAGGCAGAGCGTCATATAGCGGTCGATGGTCAGCGGGCCGTCGCTCGCGATCATCTCCTTGATGATGTTGTCCAGCGCGCTCATCCGGCCCTCCGAGCCCGCAGGATGAGCCAGATGCCGATGGCGACAAGCGGCAACGACAGCAGCATGCCGGCGGTGAGAAAGCCGACGACCGGGCCGAGCTGCGCATCGGGCTCGCGGAAGAACTCGACGAAGAAGCGGGCAATGCCGTAGCCCAATGCGAAGATGCCGGCAACCAGACCCGGTCGCGCGAGAGCATGATAGCGATCGGTGGCGATCCTGATGACGATGAAAAGGACGAGCCCTTCGAGGACCGCCTCGTAAAGCTGGCTCGGATGGCGCGGCACAGGCCCGCCATCGGGGAAGACCATCGCCCAGGGAACGGAAGACACCCGGCCATAGAGCTCGCCATTGATGAAGTTGGCGAGGCGACCGAGCCCGAGGCCGATCGGCACGCCGGTGGCGGCGAGATCGAGCAGCCGATCGAGGCCGATGCCATGCCGTCGCCCATAGGCCCAGGCGGCCACGATCACACCGAGGAAGCCGCCATGGAACGACATGCCGCCCTGCCAGACCTCGAGGATGGCGAGCGGGTTGGCGAGATAATGGGGCAGATTGTAGAACAGCACATAGCCGAGCCGGCCGCCCAGCACGACTCCAAGAGTGGCCCAGAGCAGGAAATCGTCGAGCTGGTGCGGCGTGACCGGAGGGCCGCCCGGTTCCCATAATTCGCGGCGCCGCACGAGGCGCTTGGCA
>Ga0075420_100003413_pt1 | contig 13891 bp, 14 predicted proteins | sample SoiMetdeltSBSDD4_FD_75296 | JGI IMG/M metagenome (GOLD analysis project Ga0075420, IMG submission 75296) | Bulk soil microbial communities from a Populus tree surrounding site in Tennessee, USA - Soil MetaG P. deltoides SBSDD4 | ecosystem: Environmental > Terrestrial > Soil > Tree plantation... | reverse complement strand
ACGACCTCGTCGCCGCCGGGCACGATCCGGCCACAGTGGACCGGGTACTGCGGATGGTGGACCTGGCCGAGTACAAGCGCCGGCAGTCCGCCCCCGGTACGAAGATCTCCATCAAGGCATTCGGACGCGACCGCCGGCTGCCGATCACCAACAGGTTCCGCGAAGGTCTGTAACAATCCTCGGCATGCCGTTGATCCCCCTCGTGGTAGCCGTACCGCTCGTCCTGGCCTTCGCCGGCGTGTACCACCCGGCCGACCTGACCACCGACACCGCCGACACCTGGCGGAACCTGCACCTCATCCTGCTGCCCGTGTTCCCGCTGCTGGCGGCCGGCCCGCTGCTGCTGTTGCGAGGAATCGGCGGCCCGGTCGCGGCGCTCGCGCGCGTGGCGGCGTACTCGTACGCCGTCTTCTACACCGCCCTGGACGCGATCGCCGGGATCGCCGCGGGGGCAGTGGTGGCCGAGACCGAGGAGGAAATCGAGACGGTCGAGCCGCAGCTGCACACGCTTTTCGACATCGGCAACCTGCTCGGCATCATCGGCTCGGTGTCGTTCCTGCTCTGCGCCGCGTCCGCGGCAACCGCGCTCGTGCTGCGGTACGGCCGCCGGGCCATCCCCGGTGCCGCGCTGTTCGTCCTCGCCAGCGTGCCGTTCCTGTTCAGCCACATCTACTGGCCGGTCGGTGGCAGCACCCTCGTGGTGATGGCGGTGGGCCTCGGCCTGCTGGCCTGGGCGCGTGTGAAATCTTCCACTGTTCCCTCGGCAGGCCCGTCCAGCTAATGGGACGATCGTTGTCGGACCCGGGGACCGCAGCGTGCGCGGCCTCGAGGCGAGAGGAGGACGATGATGTCCCTGTATGGCGGACCATCGACGAAGCGTGTCCGCACCCGTGACCTGCTGGATGCCAAGCAGCGCGGCGAGAAGTGGCCGATGCTGACGTCGTACGACCAGTACACCGCCGGAATCTTCGACGAGGCCGGCATCCCGGTGCTGCTCGTCGGTGATTCGGCGGCCAACAACGTCTACGGCCACGAGACGACCATCCCGGTCACCGTCGACGAACTACTGCCACTGGTCCGCGCGGTCGTCCGGGCCACCAAAAGAACGTTGGTCGTCGGCGACCTGCCGTTCGGCTCCTACGAGGAAGGGCCGACCCAGGCACTGCGTACCGCCGTGCGGTTCATGAAGGAGGGCGGCTGCCACGCGGTCAAGCTCGAGGGCGGACGCCGGGTGGCAGAACAGATCGCGGCCATCACGAGCGCCGGCGTACCGGTGATGGCGCACATCGGCTTCACCCCGCAGAGCGAGCACGCGATCGGCGGCTACCGGGTGCAGGGACGTGGCGACGCGGCGGACGAGGTGCTGGCCGACGCGCATGCGGTCGCCGAGGCGGGAGCGTTCTCGGTCGTGCTGGAGATGGTGCAGGGCGTTGTCGCCAAACGCGTCACGCACGAGCTGCCCATCCCGACGATCGGCATCGGCGCGGGACCCGACTGCGACGCGCAGGTACTGGTGTGGCAGGACATGGCGGGTCTGCGTACCGGCCATCTGCCGCGGTTCGTCAAGCAGTACGCGGATCTGGCCGGAGTGCTCGCGGACGCCACCCGGCGGTTCGCCGAGGACGTGCGGGTCGGCACCTTCCCCGCGGACGAACACACGTTTCGCTAACTCAGTTGCGTTTCGAGGACGGCTCGCGCCTCCTCGAGGGACGGTCCGTACCACGTCAGGTGCCGGCCGGAGACGAGCGCGCATCGCGAGTCGGGAAACGCCTCCGGGCCGTCGGTGGCGGAGAACGCGTACGGCTCGTCGGGCAGTACGACCAGGTCCGGCTGGCGGTAGTAGATCTCGTCCAGCGACGGCCTCGGGTAACGTTCGGCCGCGTCGTCGAAGAGGTTCGTCACGCCGAGGTGCCGCAGCACGTCCCCGGCGAACGTGTCGGGGCCGAGCACGACCCACGGCCGCCGCCAGACCGGGATCACCGCTGGTGTGATCGTGGACGGTCCGGGGGCTGCCCACGCGGCCTTCGCCGCATCCAGCCAGGCCGGCGGCCGCAGACCCAGCACGTCGAACATCTCGCGCAGCGCCACGAACGCGCCGTCGAGCGTGCGCGGATAACACACCCACACGGGTACCGCGGCAGCCCGCAACGCCTCGACGTCGGCGAGTCGGTTCTCCTCCATGTTGGCCAGCACGATGTCGGGATGCAGCGCGAGAATCCGGTCCACCGACGGGTACTTCGAACCGCCGATCCGAGCGACATCCAGGTCGGCGGGGTGCGTGCAGTAGTCGGTCGCACCGACGAGCAGCTCTGGCGCGGTGACCGCGACGGCCTCGGTCAACGACGGCACGAGCGAGACGACCCTCACAGGTCGGTGATCCGGATGCCGGCGTGTACCTTGTACCGCCGGTTGATAGCGATGAGGTTCGCGGTCAACGCCTCGACCTGGCCGGCGTTGCGCAACCGTCCAGCGTGGACACCCCGTACTCCGGTGATCCGCCCCGCCAGCGCCTGCACGATCGCGACCGCGTCGGCGTCATCGCCGAGTACCAGCACGTCGAGCTCGACGCTCTCGACCTCCGGGTCGGCCAGCAGGACGGAGCTGACGTGGTGGAAGGCCGCGCACACCCGGGAGTCCGGCAGCAGCGCGGCGGCTTGCTGCGCGGCGCTGCCCTCCGGCACCGGTACCGGGTACGCCCCCCGCTTGTCGAAGCCCAGCGGATTGACGCAGTCGACGACGAGCTTGCCGGCCAGCGCGTCCTTCAGTGCCGCGACGGTCTCGGTGTGCCCCTCCCACGGCACCGCGATCACGGTGACGTCGGCCTCGCGGCACACGGTCTCGTTGTCCGCGCCGGAGACCTGCCCGCGTACTCCCGGCATGCTCCCGATGTCCGCTGCCGCTGCCGCACCGCGCTCCGCCGACCGGGATCCGATCAGCACCCGCTGGCCGGCGCGCGCCCAGCGGTACGCCAGCCCTCGACCCTGGTCGCCGGTGCCGCCGAGGATGGCCACGGTCAGCCTCGAGACGTCCGGCAGTGCACTCGCGTCGAACCCCATGCCGGCCATCCTGACAGACTTATCCCATGTCTGTTCCCGCACGACTCAGTCTGGTCACGCTGGGCGTGACCGACCTGGCTCGGGCCACGGCGTTCTACGCGGCGTTGGGATGGCCGCTCTCCTCGGCGTCGGTACCGGATCAGGTCAGCTTCTTCCACACCGCCGGTGGGTTGCTGGCGCTCTGGTCGACGGCCGAGCTGGCCGCGGACGCCAACCTGACGGCCGCCGGACCGCTACCGGACTTCCGCGGTGTCGCAATGGCCATCAACGTCGAGAGTCCGGCAGAGGTCGACGCGGCACTCGACGCCGCGGTGGCCGCCGGCGGCACGATACTGCGGCCGGCCACCGAGACTTCGTGGGGCGGCTACAACGGCTACTTCGCCGACCCGGACGGTTGGCCGTGGGAGGTCGCACACAACCCCGGTTGGCCGATCGGCGACGACGAACGCCCCGTCCTGCCGTAGCGTCCGCGTTCGGACCACAGTGGACGGCCGTCGCCGGAGGTCACTGCCGCCGATGGAATACGTTGCGTCGGGGTCGGCGCTCGTTGTCGATCCAGGCCGGTGGCGTGAACTCGGGTCGTCCGTCGTGTCCAATATGGACCGTCCATTCGCCCCTGTGGATTAGGCGATGGTGGAACCTGCACAGTAGAACGGCGTTTCCGAGGCACGTACGGCCGCCGTCGATCCAGTGGATCACGTGGTGGCCGTCGCACCACTTGAGTGGTCTATCGCAGTCCGGGAAAGCGCAACACCGACGACTCGACGCAGTCACCGACGGCCTCTGCCGCCCGGACCAGCGCCTCACGCATACATAGAGTTCAGCACAAATGTTTGATAGCTGTCGCGGACACTAGCCCTTGACCTTATATCCACAGTAGACAGTCGCGGTGGCCACAGTGGACTCTCAGTCGGGCAGGTCAGCGAGGTTCGTGGCCCAACGAAGCATCCCGGACTCCGGAGCGGTCGCACAGTACCGGCGGAATTGATCGCGGCATTCGGACCGACGGATGCCACCGGTCAGGGTCGGCAGGCGGTACCACGGCAGGTCAGCGTTGGCCGACCGCCAGGTCTGCGCCAGATGCGCGGCGCCGTCACCGGGTGACTCGAGTCCGTAGCAGACCTCGGCCACCCCGAGCGACATGGCGGCGCCGAGACACATCAGGCACGGTTCCAACGTGGTAGCCAGCCGCAGGACCGCACTCGGCCGGCGCAGCCCGAGTACCCGGTCGGCTTCGGTCAGCGCGAGCAGCTCGGCGTGCACGAGGCGGCTGTTTCGCGTGCGCTCCTGGGTGTACGCGCGGGCGATGACCTCGTTGCCCAGCACGACGATCGCACCGATGGGCAGCTCACCTCCCCGCATGCCGTCCTCGGCGGTCGCGATCGCCAATGCGAGCAACTGTTCGACGTTCACGACTCCGCCATCAGGCGCGGAACAGGACGCGGCGGCGTACCGGGTCCGCCTCGACGAGCCGCACGGTGATCCGCTCGCCGAGCGGCAGCACGCCTTCGCAACGCGCCCGGACGGGTGGGTCGTCGAGGGCGACCGTTCCACCCGGAGTCTTGCCACGATCGTCCACATCGAGCACTGCGACCTCGAACTCGTCGTTCACCCGGTCGGCGAGCAGCACCGCCTCCGTGAGGTCGACCGCGCCGCGTTCGGCCGCCGACGTGGTCCGGTCGGTGGCGGCCATCACGTCGGGCAGCTTGGGCAACGCCTCACGGGCCCAGCCAGGCACCTCGCGTTGCTCGTAGAGCGCCAGTGCCACCTCGGTCGCGTACCGGTCGGCGAGGCGGCGCAACGGTGCTGTCACGTGGGCGTACGGCCCGGCCACCGCACCGTGTGCCGGATCGGCAGGCGGAGCACCGTCGAACGCCGTGTACCCCGCACCGCGCATCAGCTCGGCGGCGTGGTCGAGGAAGGCGGCCGCCCGCGGCTGCGCCGGGTCGACGCGCGCGATCACCTCGCCGACAGACGCCTTCGCCGGCCATTCGATCCGTAGTGAATGAGCGGCGGTGCGCAGCCTCGCGACCGCGTCGGGCCGGGGCGCGGGCATCGTACGCAGCAGGCCGAGCCCGCCGTCCAGCATCAGCGTCGCCGCCGCCATCCCGGTCAGCAGAGAGATCTGTGCGTTGTACTCCTCGACCGGTGTCGGCGCCCGCAACACGATCCGCCACCCGTGGTCGCCGGTGAAGGGTTCGACCTCCTGCTCGGGAATCGGCAGGTTGATGCCGCCACGAGCCAGACCCCGCGCGACGAGCAGCGAGCCGACCTCCACCAGCAACGCGATCGGCTCGGCGACCTGCCCGGCGTCGACATCGGCCTGCACACCGCGGTAGTCGAGCTTCGCCCGACTGCGGACGCGCGCCCGCTCCACATGTACGGCGGTGGTAGCAGCATCGGAGTCGAGGTCGATGGTCCACACGACGGCCGGCCGGTCCGCGTCGGGTAGCAGGCTGGCCGCGCCCTCGCTGAGGACCTCGGGATGCAGAGGCACCTTGCCATCCGGCAGGTACACGGTCTGGCCGCGCCGCCAGGTCTCCGTCTCGAGAGCGCCGCCGGGGCGCACGAAGGACGCCACATCGGCGATGGCGTAGTGAACCCGGTATCCACCTGGTCGCCGCAGCAGGCACATGGCCTGGTCCAAGTCGCGGGAGGTAGCCGGGTCGATGGTGACGAACGGTATGTCGGTGCGGTCGGTCTCCGGCATTCGCTGCCGGCCCGCCGACTCGTCCGCTTCACGTTGCGCCGCGAGCGGGAACTGGGTGGGCAGTTCCAGCTCGCGGCGCAGGTCGCTGAAGTCGATGCGGGCCGCTCGAACGCGTCGGATTGCCACGCGCTCTTTCTACCAGTGCGGCCCGCTGGCCGAAGTCAGACTGTCTCGTCCGGGCTATGCCTTCTGCCCGGAGAGACGACTCACATCGAGCCCACGCGGGCGGTTGCCCGGCTGCGGGTGGACGCCGTCTTGCGAGCGGTCGTCCGCTTCGCCGGCGCCTTCTTCGCCACAGTCTTCCGGGCAGCCGACGTCGTCTTGCGAGCGGCTGTGGTCTTCTTGGCAGCGGCCGTCGTCTTCTTCGCAGTCGTGGTCCGCTTGGCGGTCGTCTTCTTGGCGGCGGTGGTCTTCTTCGCCGTCGCCTTCTTCGCGGTCGTGGTCTTGGCCGCGGTCGTCCGCTTCACGGGCGCCTTCTTCGCGACGGTCTTCTTCGCGGCGGTGGTCTTCTTCGCCGCGGCCGTCGTGGTCTTCTTCGCCGCCGTCGTCTTCTTGACCGTCGCCTTCTTGGCGGTGGTCTTCTTCGCGGCGGCCTTCGCCGTCGTCGTGCCGGCCGCGCGCTTCGCGGCCGGGCGGGTCGTGGCCTTCTTCGCTACGGCCATCTTGTCCTCCTTCTTACCGTTGAGATGTTCGAGGTTGCGGTCGGTGCCTGATGTTGACAGTGTCTTCGCTCCACACCGAACGATGTGACACTCACGCCTCCTCGCCTGACCAGCGGGCGTCTTCGGCATCCCACGCCTCGTTGCGCTCGCGGATCCTGTCGAGCGAACTGGCCGCCTCGTCGGCGGTGGCGTATGGACCGAGCCGATGCTTCGCGGGGCATGCGTTGGCATCGGTCTCGACGCGGTTGTGGCGCAGGCACCAGTAGTACCGGCTGCCGATCCCGCTGTTGCTCATGAGAACACTGTGCACTGTAAACCGACCATGCGCTACCGAATCGCGGGAGATTCTCTCACTGACCTCCACTGTAGACCTAACCGCTCGACCGGGTAGCGACCACCCACCATCTCTCGGCGAGTTCAATAAAACGTTGCTGTACAAGGAGTTTCGCGCATCGACGGACCACTGTGGGTGGTCGCGGTGCCGATCGAGGGCCGCGGAAAATTTCTTCACTCGTTTGGGCGGGGTGGACGCCGTCGGACCGCTTCGGGCGGGACTGTCCACGACGGACAGAGGGCGTCAACGACAACCGCGCGACGTGCGCGTCAGCCGGCTAGCTCGCGCTCGTGTGCCAAACGGTTGAGTCGCCACCGCGGCACGCACGTGTACCTGACCTGCCCGTAGCCCACGGCGGTCAGCGCGAGTGCGGCCGCACCGAGCACCGGTACCGACAGCCCGAGCAGCACCACTGTCACCGTCGCGCTCGCGATGAGCAGGCCGGCTGTCGCGAGACCGAGCCGACCGAGCGACGAGTTGAGCATGCGGCTGGATACGAACTCGCGCCGCGCGCACCCGTCCACGTAACGACGGACCCGCGCGATCCCCGCTTGCAGGTCCGGGTCGTGAGCCACCTTGGCCGCACGGGTCAACAGGGTCCGCATCGAGGCGATCTCGGTGTCGCTGGTGATGAAGTACGTGTCGTGGTCGCGGACCTCGGGTACCAGTTCTGCGACCTCGGTGAGAGCGAGTGCCAGGTAGTCTCCGGCCACCCGCGGATCGGCAGTGCGCGCGTACACGTCTTCGAGGATGCGCCGGGCCGCGTACGGGTCGCCGTTGCGCAGGAACACCGATGCGGCGCCCACGTGCGCCGCGTCGCATCTTGGATCGAGTCCGGCCGCGGCGAGGTAGTAGCGCAACGCCTCGGTCCAGTTGCCGAGGTCGGCGAAGACGCTGGCGAGCGTGAGGTGGGTTTCCGCGTCCTTCGGTGCGAGCTTTATCGCGCGCTGCGCCTCGACGACGGCATCCTCGAAGCGCTCCATCCCGGCGTGCGCGCGGGCGAGCACCGTCCACACCTCGGCCGTCTCGGGGTTCTGGTGGCGCGCCTTCCGCGCGGCGTACGCCGCGGTGTGGAACTCGCTCGTCGCCAGCGCCCGCCTCGCATGCTCCAGCCAGCCGGTGCCGTCCGACTGCGGGGGCACGTAGCTGCGCCGACTGATCCGCCGTTCGATACTGCGCTGCGAGACGCTGCGGTCGGCACCGAAGGCGGCGTTGCGGTCGATGATCCAGGTGTGGTTCATTGCCAGCTCCCGCTCATTGCCAGCTCCCGCTTTGCGGCGCGCCCTACGCGGCGCCGCCGGCGGCGACGGGACCGAGGGCCGCGATCGTGTGCCGGCTCACCGTCGATGGGTGCCGCGCGAGCCGCGCCTGTAGCTCGCGCGGCAGCTCATCGGCGAGTGCCCAGCCCAGCTCCTTGGTCTCGGGAGGCAAGGTGTAGCTCCCGTGGGCGGTGCGGTGCACCACCACGAATGCGCTGACCTGGTGATTGCGGGGCAGGAGCAGCCGGCAGTCCTTTATGGCGGTCTTGAGCGAGCGCGTGCTCTGGCCGATGTATTGGCCGTCGCAGCGAACCCGTCCGGTGGCGTCCATCCGGTACCGACCCGGTGGCCAGGCCACCGACTCGACCAGGATCAGCATCCGGCCGGCACAGACCGCATGAGGGGCCACGGGTCGGGTCGCACCGCGTGGACGTACCCCTTGGAAGATGCGGACGCTGGGGATCGCGATGAGGCGGCCCAGCAGCGCATCGGTGCGTGCGACGACATCAGTGAGTGCCACCCCGACCGATCGCAACGAACGGTCCTCGTCCGCCGCTACCGACGCGAGGTCGCCGTACCACCGTTGGCGCAGCACGGGATCCGGCACCTGAGACCGGACCCGGGTGAACGTGACCACCTTCAGGGTGGCCCACACCGCGGGTGCTGCTGCGCCGCACAGCAGCACCAGCGGCGTCGGAGCCGGCCACCCGAGATGATCCAGCCATCCCAGCAGACCGACCAGTCCACCGAGAGCCACCAGCCACGCCACGGTCATGCCGGTGACCGCGAGAACCACCGCGAGGCGACCGGGCGCGAAGCGAACCGCCCCCGTCGGAGACTCGAGCGGCTGACGCATCGGTGCCTCCCTGATGGCCACGTGCGCGGCGACTGTCCGGCTCTCGACAGCCATTCAGCCAGCGGTGGCTACCGCTGGGCTTCCGGGAAGCTGCGAGATGGTCCCCGGTAGTGGCGTGGTGTGCGCAATCGGCCGTACCGTCCGTAGTGGACCAATACCCTCAGCTCAGTGACGAGCACCTGGAGGCAGGACGGGACGGAGACAGGACCCGATGATGTACCGCATTCTGGGTGAGCTGGCCATCGGTGGCGACGGGCGGCGGTTGGAGCTGCCCGGAGGTCATCGGTTGGTGATTCTGGCGGTGTTGCTGATCAATGCGAATCATCGGGTGTCGAGTTCCGAGCTCAAGCGGGCCGCGTGGGGACATGACCAGGTCGATACGACGCAGCTGCACAAGTGCATCTCCGACCTGCGCGCGCTGCTCGGTCAGGTCGGTCGCCGGGAGGATTTGAAGACCCATCAGGGGTACGGGTACGAGTTGCTGGTGGACGAGGACGACCTGGACAAGCTGGTCTTCGAGCGGTCGATCCGGCAGGCCACCGCGGCGAATGCGGCGCGTCGGGTCGACGACGAGGTGGAGGTGCTGCGGGCGGCGTTGCGGTTGTGGCGGGGGCAGCATGTGTTGTCGGGTGTGCCGGGTGAGGCGTTCCGGCGGGAGGCGTTGGAGTTGGAGCACCGCCGTAAGCGGGCGGCGGTGCGGCTCTACGACCTGGAGGTGGCGGCGGGCCGGTTCGGGCAGATCCTCGACGGGCTGGGCACGATGGCCGGCTACCACCCGACCGATCGGCGGTTGTGCGAGTTGTTGATGCTGGCGTTGTACCGCAGTGGGCATGCCACCGAGGCGTTGGAGGCCTACGACCGGCACAAGACCGCGTTGGTCGACGAGGCGGGTGCGGAGCCGGAGGCCGGTCTGCGCAACTTGATGTACGCGATCGCCAGCGGAGACGAGCCGGCGGTCGCCCGCTACGCCGGCGGGTCGCCGCGGCCGCTGGTGGTACCGCATCAGTTGCCGGCGGACCCGATGGACTTCGTGGGTCGCGACGACGTGGTGGGTGAGGCGTTGTGGTTGTTGAACCCGGCGCAGGACGTGCCGCGGCCGGTGTATGTCATCACCGGTCAGGGTGGTATCGGCAAGACGACCCTGGCGGTGCATGTGGCGCATCAGGTGCGTGACCGGTACCCGGACGGTCAGCTGTATGTCGAGCTGCGCGGCACGACGGGCGAGCCGCTGTCCACCGAAGAGGCCCTCGCGCAGATCCTGCGGTCGCTGGGGGTGGACCCGTTGGCGGTACCGGAGACGCGGCAGGAACGCACCACGCTGTACCGCACGCTGGTCGCCGACCGGCGGATCCTGCTGCTGCTGGACGATGCCGGCGGCGAGGCGCAGATCCGCGACCTGGTACCGGGCAACCCGGTGTGCGCGGTGTTGGTCACCGCGCGGCAGAAGCTGCCCGACATCCACGGCGCGCATCACGCGTTGACGTTGCAGCCGCTGGACGCGGACACCGCGACCGAGCTGTTCGAGCGGGTGGTCCGCCGCTCCGGCGTCGAGATGTCGGAGCCGGCGGCGACGAGGCAGGTGGTCGACCTGTGTGCCGGTCTGCCGCTGGCTTTGTGGATCGCCGCCGCGTTGCGGGTCCGCGACGCGGGCCGTAGCACCGCGGAGTTGGCCGACCGGCTGGCCGGGCAGCGCATGGTCGGTCTGGTCTACAGCGACCGCAGCGTCGAGCGCAGCATCGGCGCCGGCTTCGACCGCCTCGACGACGACGCCCGGGCGCTGTTCCTCGGCCTGGGGCTGCTGGAGATTCCCGACTTCGGCGTGTGGACCGCCGCCGCCGTCCTGGACGGAGAGACCTCCCTCGACCCCGCCGACGTGCTGCTGCGGCTGGCCAGCGGCAACCTCGTGCAGCCGATCGCCGGTACCGCGATGCGCTACCGCTTCCACGACCTGACCCGCGAGTACGCCCGCCGCCGCGCCGAACACGAGTACGGCACCGACGGCATCCGCCGGCACATCCTCGACCGGGTCTACGGCACGCTGCTCACCCTCGTCCGCCGCGCGCATCGGGGCCTGTCCGGCGGTGACTTCGACGTCGTACACGGCAACGCCCCGGACCGGTACGCGCCCGACAGCGTGCTCGCCGACGTCGACCGGGCGCCGCTGTCGTGGTACGAGAACGAACGCACCAACATCCGCGCCGCGGTACGCCACACCGCCGACCTCGGCCTGGTCGAACAGTGCTGGGACCTGGCCGTGTCGACGCACGAGTTCTACACCGTGCGCGGCTACCTCGACGACTGGCACGCCACCCACCAGGTGGCCCTGCAGGTCTGCCGCGACGCCGGCAGCGTGCGCGGCGAGGCCACCGTCGTCGCGCTGCTCGGCCAACTGGCCTTGACCACCGGCGGCCGCGAAGGCCTCCCCGGACCCGACGAGCTGGCCCACTCCGCCGCCCTCTTCCACCGCCTCGGCGAACAGCACGGCCAAGCCATCGCCCTGCGCACCATGGCCAACCTGCTGCGCGAACGCGGCCAGTTCGACCGCGCCCTGGACGCCCTCACCGAAGCACTGGCCCTCTACGAAGCCAGCGACGACATCGCCGGACGCTGGCAGACCCTACGCAACATCGGCCAGACCAACCTCAACCTCGGCCACCACGAAGACGCCTTGCGGGCCCTCGAACAAGCCCGCGACGCCGCATACGCCGCCGACGAACTGCTCCCACCCAACCGCCAGGCGTACTGGACCCGCCTGCTCGCCCAGACCATCTACTGGCTCGGACAGACCCACCTCGCCCTGAACCACCTCACCGACGCCCGCGACGCCTTCCAGTTCGTCTTCGACACCGCTGGCGACAGCGACGACACCAGCCGCGCCCGCGCCGCCTTCGGCCTCGGCGACACCGCGCTGCGCGCCGGCGAACTCGACGAGGCCGAACGACACCTCACCACCGCCGCCGAACTCGCCCGGCAGACCGAAGACGCGATCCTCGGCGGCCGGGTACACCGATGCCTGGCCGACCTGCACCGTCGGCAGGGCCGCCTCGACGACGAAATCATCGCCCTCGGACTCGCGGTATCCAACTTCGCCAACGGCGGTACGACGTACCTGCAAGCCGATGCCCTCAACGCGCTCGGCGACGCCTATTACCGGCGTGGCGACATCACACCGGCCCGCAACGCCTGGGTGCAGGCGCTCGAGCTCTACGCCGGTATGGGTCTACCGATCGCCGACGACATCCGCCGCAAGCTCGGCTCGCTGCCGGACGTCACGTGATGGTGGTCCGCAACATCGGTGGGTGCAGCGCGTCGGTCTTGTTGCCCCGGCGGTAGAGCGCGGCCGGTCGGCCGGTATCCAGGCTTCGCGTCGCGCCCGTCGGTTCGACGAACCCGTCGGTCTTGATGACCTTCCGGTTGAAGTTGCGAGGATCGAGAGGCATACCCCAGACCACCTCGTACACGTGTCGCAGCTCTCCGATGGTGAACGTCTCTCCACAGAAGACAGTCGCGAGCGTCGTGTACTCCAACTTGCTGCGGGCCCGTTCGACGCCGTCCGCGAGGATCTGGTTGTGGTCGAACGCCAGGCTGACCGACTTCGACAGTACGTTGCCGACCGGTTCCCACCGGGCGCTCTGGGCGTCGGTGCCGGCCGACGGGATCGGCAAACCGGGCGCCAGCGCGAGGTACGCCACGGTGACCACGCGGCCGCGCGGGTCGCGCTCCCGTGCGGCGTATGTTCGCAGCTGTTCGAGATGGAGCATGCCGCCCTCGACGCCGGTCTCTTCCCAGAGCTCGCGGCGTGCTGCCACTTCGAGATCCTCACCGGGTCGCAGGAATCCGCCTGGCAAGGCCAGTTGACCGGCGTATGGCTCGGCTCCCCGCACGATCAACAGGACCTGTAGCTGGCCGTCGCGCACGGTCAGGACCACCAGGTCCACCGTGAGGCTCACAGGCGCCCGGTCCCGCCTGCTTGTCGTCATGCCGCCACCATACCTAACTGTCCTGTTGACACAAAGTCCCTCGCCGCTTATTGTCAAATGGACAGAAACATCTCGCGCGAGTACTGCGGGACCCGAGGCCGGCCAACCTCCCCGCCTGTCGGTTCACCTCGTTGTCTTCCAGCCCCCGGAAAGGACAAACCCCCATGGGCACTCGCGTCTCGAAGCTGCTGCTCGGCCTGATCGTCACCCCGATGCTGGTGGCGGTCATCTGGCCGGCAACCCAAACCAGTGTGGTCGCTGGTGGGACCATCAACCCCAACTGTCCCACCGGTTCCACATGGGAGAGCTGCCACTGATCCGACGCGCACGACAGCGGGCCTACCACCGGTGGGCCCGCTAGTCGTCGAGTGCGAAGGCCACAACGTCGACCTCCAGCAGTCGCTGCTCGTCGCGGGGCCGGAAGGTCAGGAAACCGGTGTCCTCGTTGACGAACAGCCGGTCCGGCATCGCGTCCGCCACCGCGGGCAGCTGGCCTCGCCACTGCACATGATGACCGGTATCGAGCATGCGCAGACCCTGCTCGCCCGCCGCCACGATCCGCCGTCCGTCGGGAGTCGGGGCGATCCGCGCACCGCGTACCGGCTCCTGCCACAGCCCACCGCCGTTCGATACCCGGTACGCGGTCAGCGAGTCCGCGGCCACGAGCACCATGTCGCCGACCAGTTCCAGAGCCGTCACCGGAGTACGCGACGCCTCGTTCCAGACCCTGCGGCCGTCGGACATGCGCAGCACCCGTACCTCATGTGCGTCGCGCAGCGCCAGATGCGCGGTGGAGATCCGCCCCTCGGCGTAGTCCCACGTCTCGTCGCGTCCACCCGGTCCGCCGGGCCCGCCAGGTCCACCCGGGCCGCCGGGCCCGCCGCCACCCGGTGGTGGCCCGCCGACCTGCAACGGCGGCCCCAGGGTGTACGTCGTCGTCCACTCTCGCCTGCCGTTCTCGACGTCGACCAGCGAGATGGTGACGTCGTCGTCGACCGTGTCGTGGGTGGCCAGCCAGGTCGCGTTGGCCACCA
>Ga0075420_100003410_pt1 | contig 13898 bp, 4 predicted proteins | sample SoiMetdeltSBSDD4_FD_75296 | JGI IMG/M metagenome (GOLD analysis project Ga0075420, IMG submission 75296) | Bulk soil microbial communities from a Populus tree surrounding site in Tennessee, USA - Soil MetaG P. deltoides SBSDD4 | ecosystem: Environmental > Terrestrial > Soil > Tree plantation... | reverse complement strand
AGCCCCGCACCGGCCCGGCCTCCACACATCGAAGCGAGGATCCGGCATGCCTCGGCTCAAAGCAGTGGCGGCGAAGTCGGCGGATCTGGCCCGCCAACCGCCCAGCAATCGTCTGCTGCCGAATACGAACGTTTCGCGACGCGCAGTGCCCCGATCCTCGGCTTCCTCCTCCCACGCGGTCACATAACTCCGTTCATCCGGCCCCCAAGCTACCGAGATCCGGTTCTCCAGGCGTACGCGAGCGCGGATCAGCGTGCAGCCCAGGCGGCGGCGTCGTTCAGCCAGGCAAGCAACGTGGCCGCGCTCTACGCATTTCTGGCGCCTCTGGCCCTGGCCGAGGTTCTGCTTCCCGCCGCGGTCGCCGGAGGAGCTCCCACAGTCGCCGGCGGGCGTGCCGCATTGTCTGGTGCACGCGCGGCGAGCAGCGCCTATGCGGAAGCAGGACGGTGGCTAGCCGCCAACTATCCCCGAGCGACGGGATTCACCATGTCTGCTGTCGCGAGCGCGGCCGGGGGAGTAGCTATCGGACCCCCACCCGCCCCAACCGTTCTTCCACCTGGCACACCGGTGATCACCGTGCCCCCCGGAAGTATGGGACCTTACCCAGCAGCCGCGCCCGCGTCGCATGTGCTTACGCGACTTCCTGGACTGCTTGGCCGACTCGGGCTGTCTAGCCCATCGTGGACGAACATCGAGGTGCGGTTGGTTTCTGGCTTGACTCCCTCGCAGATAGGGCCCTTACTTCGCCATGAAGGAGTGCACGTACGTCAGTACACAACAAACCCGAACCTAATGTACATGGGGCTTCGCAGCTTCGTCCCCGGCAGAGGAGTTGCAAACTACATCCTAGAAAGGCCCGCATATATGGCTCAATATGGGCCTGATTATCATTTTCTCATGCCTTGGAGATCAATGAACACGCTCTCGAGGATATATCTGATCGGGGAATTAGGGCTGCCCTATGTGGGAGGGAGCGCCTACCTTGGCTATCGGCTTGGTGGCGCGCTATCACCCCCGCCAACGCAGCAGACAAGGGGATGGCATCCCTAGTTGCGCAGACGATGATCCTGCGTGGAGCGCAACACGATACCGCGACCGCCTCATCGTCGAAGCGTCCGCGTTGGCATGAGAAGTCCGACACGCTCAGTTCATCCTCCGGTGACGATCGAAGTGCCGGGATGAGGTGACCTGGAGTCTCACGCTCCACCGACAAGTCGCCGGAGAGGCCATCATGAAACTTCAGGATCGCAACCTCGGCCTGCAGATGCGTGGTGACGACGTCAAACTTCTGCAGGCCGAGCTGCGCCGGCTCGGCTACACCATCGGCGATGACGAGCTGGTGCCGCGCCGGTTCGGCAAGTCGACTCGCCGGGCTGTGCTAGAGCTCCAGAAGGCGCACGGGCTGGAGACCACCGGCGTCGTCGATGAGGCCACTGCCGGGCTGATCGGCGAGGCGATCGCCGCGCTCTCGGCGAAGCCCGAGAATGGGCCCACGCCCAAACCGGAGACTGAGCCGGATGGGAAGCCCAAATCGTTCGTCGTGCGCGGGCACGTGCGCCTGACCGACGGCACGCCCCTGTCCGGCGTCGTCGTCCAGGCGTTCGACAAGGATCTGCCCTCCCTGCGCCCCGACGGCGCGCCCGGCGAGGAGCTCGGCAAGCCGGCCGTCACCGACAAGGACGGCGCCTACCAGATCGGCTACACCGCCGACCAGATCAGTCGTCACGAGCGAGCGAGCGCCGACCTGGTCGTCCGGGCCGTCGACGGCGAGGATCGCGGGGACGCCACGCTTGCCGAATCGAGCGTCTGGTTCAATGCGCCGGCCGTGGCCGAGGTCGACCTGGTCGTCGCGGCGGGCCGGCAACGCGGCCCGTCCGAATACGATCGCCTGGTCGCCGCCATCAAGCCACTGATCGGCGACCTCCAAATCGCCGACCTGACGGCCGCCGACGTCGAGTTCCTGGCCGGCGAGACCGGCCTGGACCGGGGGCTGATCGACCTGCTGGTGACCGCGAGCCGCCACGCCCGCCTCACCGAGCAGGCCCTGGCTCCCGTCGGCCCACCGTACCAGGACGTGCCGACCTTCTACGGCTGCCTCCGCGAAGAGCTGCCGGCCGATCTGTTTGCGCTCCTGAACCAGGACACCAAGACGCTCCGGGCGGCCCTCGGTGCGGCGATCGAGGCGGGAATCGTCCCTGCCAGCCGTGCCGACGACCTTGACGCCATCGTCCAGCGCCTCCAACAGCTCCGAGTCGTCCTCGCCCTCCAGCCGCCGGGCCAGGATCGGCCCTCGCCGTTGAGCCAGATCCTGGCGACGGCGCTGCCGACGACGGAGCAGCAGGCTGCGCTGCTACTCCGCTACCACGGCCATGACGGCCCGACCGAGCAGTTTTGGAAGGAGCTCGGCGAGGATTCGAGCTTCGGTGCGGACGGGCTAGTCGACAAGATCCAGCTCGCGCTCCAGCTTGGCGTCGTGACGGACGGCCATGGACCGTTCGTCCAGCACCTTCAGGAGCGGCGAGCGCCGGCCTCGATGCACGACTTGATTGACCTCGATCTCACAGCCTGGCGCACGCTGATCGCGGAGGTCGATCCGAAGGCCGAGCAGGTGCCGGCGTTCGTGGCCGGTCAGACCGCCGAGGAGAGGATCGACAACTACGCCCGGCGGATCGTGGGCACCCTCGAAGCCGCGTTCCCGATGGCGTACCTCGCCCGCGGCCTCGCCCAGCAGCCGACGGTCGACATGGCGCTGGTCAAGTCGGTCCTGGCGCTGAACCCGAACCTCGACATGACCCGACCGCTCCCCGCGCAGCTCGAGTGGGGCGACTTGCCGCCCGGCGACCGGGAGAAGGGCCGCGCTGCGGTGGCCGCGCTGCAGGGCGAGCTGGCGATGTTCCCGGGCCTCCATCTCGAGGACCTGCTGGCCACGCCCGACACCTTCAAGAACCCGATCCGCGACGCGGTCCAGCGCGCGCTGACCAACGCGCCCGACCTCGATCTCGGGGGCCACAACCTGACGGAGTACGTCGAGGCGCAGGGCGGCACGCTGTTTGCCGGCATCGACGCAGCCCTCCACGGGCCGGTGACCGACCAGCTCCGGGCGATGCAGCGCGTCTACCGCCTGTCGCCGCGCTTCGCCGACATCGCTCCCCTGATGCGCGATGGGCTCGACTCGGCTCAGGCCATCGCGTACCAGCCGACGGCCGATTTCCGACGCCAGTTCAGCGCCGAGCTCGGCGGCGACTTCCGCGCCGACCTGATCCACGAGCGCGCCGTCCTGATCGCCGACGACGCCGCCGTGGCGTTCGGCGCCGCCGCCGCGCTCAACACGAGCGTCGTCCCGTTTGTCGTCGGGCCACCCCGCGTCGATCCGCGCGTCCGCGCGACCTACGCCGATCTGTTCGGGCGGGTGAGCCTGTGCGCCTGCGAAGAGTGTCGTTCGGTCTACAGCCCGGCCGCGTACCTCGTCGATCTGCTGCACTTCCTGGAGCGCCCCGCCTGGTACCTGTCGCCGCTCGGCCCGATGAAGCCGCTGACGGCCCTCCAGCGCCGACGCCCGGACCTGCTCCACCTGCCGCTCACCTGCGAGAACACGAATACGCTGATCCCGTACATCGACCTGGTCAACGAGATCCTGGAGACCTACGTCGCCTATTCCCACCTGCCGGACGCGCCGATCGGCGCCGACGAGCGCGGCGCCACGTCGGCCGAGCTGCTGGCCAGTCCACGCTACGTGCATGCAGCCGCGTACGACGCCCTGAAACGCGAGATCTATCCGTTGAGGCTACCGTTCAACCTCGATCTGGAGATCGTGCGTGCCTACCTGGAGGAGCTCGGTACCAGTCGCCACGCGCTGATGCGCGCGTTCCAGCGCATCGATCCACCATCCGAGGCAGTCCGGGCCGAGATCGCCGTCGAGTACCTGAAGCTCTCGCCCGAGGACGCCAGCCTCCTCAGCGGCGTACCGGCCCGCCCGGTCTTCGAGCTGTACGGCTATACGGCCACCCAGACCACCTGGGCCGACGAGTTGGCCACGCTTCCGACCTTCCTGGAGCGGACCGGGATCGAGTACGCCGACCTGACCGCCATCCTCTGGACGCGCTTCGTCAACCCGGACGGACCGGCCGTTGCCGATGCCGTCGGCGTGCAGATTGCAGGCGATGCCTGCGATCTCGCGGCGCGGCGCCTCCGCCAGGTTTCTGGCGCGGCGCTATCGGCGGACCAGTGGAGCCGGTTGAACCGGTACATCCGACTCTGGCGGCGGCTGGGCTGGGCCGTCCAGGACGTCGATCGGGCGCTCCACGCGCTCGGCGCCGGCGACGGCGTCACCGACCTGCCGTTCCTTCGCCGGCTCGGCGAGGCCGTCCGGCTGAAGGAAGAGCTCGACCTGCCACTCGACGAGACGCTCAGCCTCTGGTCCCCGATCGATACCCACGGCGACAGCGCCGAGCACCCCCGCGCTGGCTCGCTCTACGCCCGGCTCTTCCTGAGTCGGTCCGCTCGCGGCCTCGCCTGCCGCCCCGATGCTTTCGAGCTGACCGCCGACGGGACGGACCTGGCCACTGCCGGCCAGGTCCTCTCGAGCGAGGCGCGCGCAATCCGGGCGGCACTCCGCGTCAGCGCCGCCGAGTTGGCCGCGCTGCGCGAGGTGGTCGATCGGCCCTCGACGCCACCTGACGATCGGTCCGCGCCGCTCTCGCTCGCCAGCTTGTCCGACCTGCACCGGTACGCCGTGCTCGCCAGGGCGCTCGGCTGGCCGATCCGCGACCTGCTCGCCCTGCGGCAGTTGAGCGGCGTCGAGCCGTTCGTTCCCACCCCGGCGGCGATCGAGGCCGATCCCTCCCTGACGCCGCAGGACGCGACCGCCCGTTTCGTCGCGCTGGCGCGGACCGTCCAGCGCTCCGGCTTCTCGATCCCCCTGCTCGAGTACCTCCTGCTCGACCGGGCCGACGCGGCCCGCAGCCCCAGCCTCGACGAGGCCACTCTGGTCGCCCATCTGACGGCCTTGCGCAGCCGCCTGCGGCAGGCCGAGACCGCGACCGAGCCGGGCGAGCTCCCCGGACCGGAGCGCTTCGAGCGGGCGGCGATCCAGGCCGCCGCCGAGGCGCTGGGACTGGAGACGTCCGCCGTCCGGGCGCTGGTGCGGACGCTGCGGTCGCGGGAGGTCGCCGACGAGCCGCTCGTGGCCGACCTGCTGGCGCTGCGACCGCCCGCGCCCGGTACCCGGCCGCCCGGAGCTCCGGAGCCGCCGCCGGACAGGAGTCGGCAGGCGTACACGCTGCTGCACAAGATCGCCCGGCTGATCGACGCCGCTAACCTGGCGCCCGAGGAGGTCGTCCACCTCGCGGGACGCCCGGCCGGCTTCGACGGCTTCGATTTCGGGGCCTTGCCGGTTGGCGGCCCGCGCTCGCCCGACGACGCCAGCCGACGCGCATTCACGGCCTGGGAGCGACTCACCCGGTACGTCGCCGTGCGTGACGCGCTGTCGCGGGGAGCCGACCTGATCCGGGCCCTGACCGTCTCGACGCCCGCGGACGCCCGCCAGGCCCTCCTGACCGCGACCGACTGGAGCGAGGCCGATCTGGACTCTGCGCTCGGACCGGGCGGACTCAACGTCACCGACCTCAACGCTTTCGTGCGCGATCCGGTCCAACTGGACCGGCTGGTCACCTACCTGTCGTCGGCTCGCCGAGCCGGCGTCGCGCCGGCCCGCCTGTTCGCCTGGGCCGCTGAACCGCCCACGGCCGCCCGGGCAGCCGAGATCCAGAGCGCCGTCAAGGCCCGGTCCGACGAGCAGCGGTGGCTGACCGTCTCGAAGTCGCTCAACGATGGCCTGCGCGCTCGACGCCGCGATGCCCTGGTCGCCTACATCCTGGTCCTGCTCCAGCGGCAGGGTCGCTCGATCGCCACGACGGAGGAGCTGTTCGAGCACTTCTTGATCGACGTCGAGATGGAGCCGTGCATGGCGACGTCCAGGATCAAGCAGGCGATCTCGTCCGTTCAGCTGTTCGTGCAGCGCTGCTTCATGAACCTCGAGCGGGAGCTGGTGCCGCCCGGCACCCTCCCGGCCAACCAGTGGGCGTGGATGCGCAGCTATCGGGTCTGGGAGGCGAACCGGAAGATCTTCCTCTACCCGGAGAACTGGATCGAGCCGGAGCTCCGAGACGACAAGAGCCCCTTCTTCGAGGATCTGGAGAACGAGCTGCTCCAGAACGACGTCACCGACGCGACCGCCGAGTCCGCCTTCCTCGGCTACCTCGAAAAGCTGGACGAGGTTGCGCGGCTGGACGTCCGCGGGGTGTATTGGGAGGTCGAGCCGGCCCGGACCTGGGATCGACCGACCGTGGACGAGCGGGACCGCGTCGACGTCCTGCATGTCTTTGGCCGGACGCGCGGAGCGCCGCCGGCCTACTATTACCGTCGTCTCATCGCCCGCACCACCTGGACGCCGTGGGAGCGAGCGCAGGTCGACGTCGAAGGCGATCACCTCTTGCCAGTTGTCGTCAATCGGCGGCTCTACCTGTTCTGGCCGATTTTCCGCGAGATCACCCTCGCCGGCGCCGAGCACCCGGGCGGGTCCGGCTCGCCGCCGCACCAGCAACAGCTCGAGATCGGGCTGGCCTGGAGCGAGTACGCCAACGGCCGATGGTCCCCGAAGAGGGTCGCCGCGGCAAAGCTCGTCACGCGGTTCGTGCCCGGCAATGAGCGTCGAAACATCTGGTTTGACTCCGCGGATGATGCCGAGGGCTTGACCATCAGATGCCAGCTCGTGGAGCTTCCTGGCTACGCTTCTCGGTCGGTCTCCCGCCTGGGCTCCTTTTCCCTGAACCTATGCACCGGCGACGTGCGAGCCTATCCGGGTGGCCCGGCCGTCTGGCCGGCATTCCCGGCCGAGTCCGAGATCGACGGGCAGATGTTCGTCAGCCGTCCGGTTTCGCTGACGATGACGTTATTCGACGAGGTCCGGCGACAGCTCCCCGTACTTAACTCGATTCAGTCCAGCGAGCGCCCCGGCTACGAGCAGTATCGCCTGGTCTATCCGCACCAGTACCCGCGCTACGTGCTCCAGGCGCCGTGCTTCTTTCAGGACGATCGTGCCACCTACCTGGTCACACCCGAGCTCCTGACCGACCGCGTGGAGCAGGTTGCGAACCCGTACATGGTGCAGGTCCTCAGCGCGGTCTGGGTCACGTCGGCGATGACCGGCCGCTCGAGGCAGACTTCCCCGTTGCCCCCTGGCGTCGGCGTGGTCTCAGATTCGATAGCGCTCGAATCGACCAATCCCGGCGCCGTCCACTGGGCGACGAGCATCGTCTGTGCGGACAGCTGGCTGACGGGCTCGACGACCGCCGACGACCGGCCCGCGAACCAGCGTTTCGGCCTGCGTTTTCACACCTTCTATCACCCGTACGTGTGCGACCTGGTCAAGGCGCTGAAGCGCCGTGGCGTAACGGGGCTGCTGGCGCTCGAGAGCCAGCGACGCAGCGACCTGACGGCTGACGGCAGCGCGTCAGCCGATCAAAGGCGGAGCTGGTTCCATCGACGGTACACGCCAAGCACGCTGGTTGACCCTCGGTACCCGGCCGAAGACGTCGACTTCGACGGTGGCGCGTATGCGCTCTACAACTGGGAGCTGTTCTTCCATGCGCCGTTCCTGCTGGCGAGGCGGCTGAGCGCCAATCAGCGGTTCGAGGAGGCGCAGCGCTGGCTCCACTTCATCTTCGACCCCACGACCGACTCAACCGACCCGATACCTCAGCGGTACTGGAAGACGCTGCCGTTCTACGAGAACAGTCGGGCCCCGCACGATCAGGTCTCAGACCTGCTGGCACTGCTCAGCTACACCGGGGGCGATCCACAGTTGAGGGAGCGCCGGGCGCGCGTCGAGGCCGCGATCGCCCGCTGGCGCGACGATCCGTTCAACCCGCACGCGGTCGCCCGGACCAGGATCACCGCCTACCAGAAAGCGGTGGTCATGGCGTACATCGACAACTTGATCGGCTGGGGAGATCGGCTGTTCCGCCAGGACACCATCGAGTCGATCAACCAGGCCACCCAGCTGTACGTGCTGGCGGCGCTGATGCTCGGGAAGCGCCCGACGACCATCCCACCGCCCACGAGGCCGGCGCCGCGCACCTACCAGCAGCTCCGTCCGCACCTGGATGCGTTCTCCAATGCGCTCGTCGCCACCGAGAATGCCATCACGGGCCGTCGCTGCACGACGCTGGCCGCCCGACCGTCCAACGGTCGGGCGGCGGCACCGACGATCGGCAGCCTCTACTTCTGTGTCCCCCCGAACGATCGACTGCTCGGCTACTGGGATCGCGTCGAGGATCGACTGTTCAAGATCCGCCACTGCCTCAACATCGAAGGCGTCGCCCGCCAGCTGCCGCTGTTCGAGCCGCCGATCGATCCAGCGTTGTTGGTACGCGCCAGGGCGGCCGGGGTCGATCTCGGCACGGTGCTCGACGACTCGCGCGCCCCGACGCCGCCGTACCGCTTCTCCTTCGTCCTCCAGCGCGCCGTCGAGCTTTGCTCCGAAGTCCGGTCGATGGCAAGTGTGCTGCTGGCGGCGCTCGAACGGCGAGACGCAGAGGATCTGGCGCTGCTTCGCTCAAGCCATGAGATCCGCCTGCTCGACGAGGTGCGCCGGGTGCGCCAGCGTCAGCTCGACGAGGCCGACGCGACCATCGTCGGCCTGCAACGGTCGCGATCCGTCGTCGAGGGACGCCAGCAGTTTTACGCCGGGCTGGCGCGGGTCCGGGCGAGCCAGACGGCGACGGCCGAGACGATCGACGTCGGGGTGCCGGTCAACTCGTACGAGCGAGAGAGCCTGGCCGCCCTCAGACAGGCCAACGACGAGCAGATCGCCGCGGGTGTCTTCGAGCTCTTCGCGTCGGTCCTACACGTGATCCCGAACTGGACCGGCCCGGCGGCGACGTTTGGGGGCTCGAACCTCGGCAGCGCGGCGAACGCGTTCGCGCGCTACTTCAGCACCAATGCCGCCGACCACACCTACCAGGGCTCGCGCGCCGCGACCGTCGGCGGTTACGACCGGCGGGCCCAGGAGTGGCGGTTCCAGGCCGATCAGGCGGCTCGCGAGCTTGAGCAGATCGACGCCCAGCTCGCGGCTGCGCGCATCCGTGAGGAGATCGCGCGTCTGGAGCTCCGCAATCACGAGCTCCAGATCGAGCAGGCCAGGGCCGTGGACGACCTGATACGGTCGCGGAAGCTGACCAGCAAGCAGCTCTACGACTGGATGTCGGCGCAGCTCGCGGCCGTCTACTTCCAGGCGTACCAGCTCGCCTATGACCTAGCGAAGCGCGCCGAGCGTGCCTACCGTTTTGAGCGTGGCCTGACCACCTCAAGTTTCGTTCGCTTCGGGCAGTGGGACAGCCTCAGGCGTGGCCTGCTGGCCGGCGAGCAGCTTCAGCTCGACTTGCGACGTCTCGAAGCTGCGTACCTGGAGCAGAACGAGCGTGAGTACGAGATCACGAAGCACGTCTCGCTGGTGCTGCACGATCCGCTGGCGCTCATCAGCCTGAAGACCACCGGTCAGTGCATCGTGCGGCTGCCCGAGGCGCTCTTCGACGCCGACTATCCCGGCCACTATATGCGGCGTATCAAGGGCGTCGGGTTGACCGTTCCGGCCGTAGTCGGTCCGTACACCGGCGTGAACTGCACGCTGACCCTGCTGAGCAACAAGACCCGCGTCGCGAGCTCCCCGAACATCCCATACCCGGAATCGGTAACCAGCCCGGACGATCGCTTCCATCGTGAATTCGCGGCCGTCCCATCGGTCGCCACGAGCCACGCCCAGAACGACACCGGCCTCTTCGAGCTCAACTTCCGCGACGAGCGCTACCTGCCCTTCGAGGGGGCCGGCGTCATCTCGGAGTGGCGGATCGAGCTGCCGCCGGACACGAACGCGTTCGATTTGAACACGATCTCCGATCTCGTCTTGCGCGTCAGCTATACCGCACGCGACGGCGGGGACGGGCTGCGCGGGGCTGCCCGCACTGCCCTGGGGTTGGGTCCTGGCCCCGGTCGACCCGGTCCCATGACCCCGCCATCCGGCGAGGCTGAACGCCACCGCCGCCAGTTCAGCCTGCGCCACGAGTACAGCGTCGAGTGGTTCCAGTTCTTGCAGTCAGCCGCACCTCAGACGTTTCGGTTTGAGCTGACTCCGGAACGCTTCCCATTCCAGCTTCGGGGCCGCACGATCAGGATTCAGGAGATCGACGTTTTCGTGGTCCCGAGAGCGGGCACTACACTTGGCGCGATCGATCTCGCCGTGACACCGCCGACGCTCTCAATCCAGCGTGCGTCGACGCGCCAGGATCCACGGTTCGGAGCGATCCAGCATGCGACCATCCCCGCGCCAGCCACGGATGGCACCGGCGGCGGTCTGAACGCGCCGTTGGCCGCACCGTCCGGCGCTCCTGATGGTGACAGCTGGTCGCTAGCGATCCAACGACCATCATCGCTTGGCGCTGACCAGCTACAAGACATCCTTCTCGTGCTTAGCTTTGACGCCTCCTGACCACTCTTAGCGTTCCGGTCGGACAGGCAGTGCAGGCAACCGCCAAGTAGCTCACGTGTAGCTGCGAAGTAACTGAGCATCGACACGCTGGGGAAGCGAGGCAGCGGAATGAGGTTCAACGGCGGTCGTCGCCGGGACGGCCGAACAGGTTTGGGTAGGAGGACGGGCAGGCCGGGTCGACGGTCGCCGGATGAGAGGCGTGCTAGCGCCAATGATCATCCGCGCCGTGGGTCACGTCGACCCGATCGACATCGCCGACCAGCCCCCGGGAGGAGCAGGCATGCGAGACGCGCGGAGGGACAATCCTCTGGTCTGGGTCAGCAATGGTTGACATGGTGACAAGAGACTGTGAACTGGACACGTGACCAGGGGCTTGAGAGCAGGGGATTCGGGAGTCAGATCTGGCGGATTTCACCGGGGGACTGGCGAAAACCCTCGAATCCCCTGCTTCCACGACCAAGTCACTCATAAGCCCTTGGTCGGGAGTTCGAATCTCCCCCTCGCCACCGTACCAGATAGCGACACCACCGATTGGTGGCCGCTCGCGGAGCCAGAGGACAGGGGACTTCAGTCGCTGTCCCGTTCATCGCCTAGGCTCTCCTGGACGGAACTACCTTTGTCCTCTGGAGACAAGGGTTTCTGGCTACGGTGACCAGGGGACTCGGAGACCCAGTAGAGATCAGATCATTTCCGGTTCGATGCCGTGAGGGACCCTCACGACGCGAACGTTGCCCATGCCGATCACGACTACCGACGTCGCCATCACGTCTCCCGCGCCAGCAATGCTGGCGCGTCAGACATTGATCGATTCGGTGCGCACGACGGTGACCGCCCGGCCGGACGGTGCATGGCCGCCGGGCAGTCGCGACGCTGCAAGCCAGCCCCGAGTGGCGCCGCCGTGCACAGCCGGCCCGTCTGACGGGGCCAGCGGCGAAGTAGGACGGTACGTCTCGGGACAGTCGGCGTCAGGCCGCCGTGCGGGTGTCCTGCTGGACCGTCGCCGGGGCTACCGGAGCGCGGGTAACCAGGGCGACCACAAGACCAACGATCACGAGGACCAGGCCGATCAGCAACGTCGCCGGCTCCGGCAACGCGATGCCGAATGCCGCGTCCAGCGAGTAGGCCCCTGGACCGACGAGCGCGACCGCCAGGGCCGAGGCGATCAGGACCAGGTCGTACTCGATCCCGTTCTCGATCGCCCAGAGGTGACCCCAGTGCACCAGAATGATGGCGATCAGCATCGGCGCGATGACGCCGAGCGAGCCGAGTGGGGAGAGCAGCCCCAGCACCAGCAGCAGGCCGCCGCCGGCCTCGGTCAGACCCGCCAGCAGGGTCCAGAAGCCGGCCGGCCGCAGCCGCAGCTGGCTCCCAAAGTATGCGCTGGTCGCGGCGAGCCCGTGGCCTCCGAACCAACCGAACAGCTTCTGGCTCCCGTGCCCGATCATCAGACCACCAACGACCAGGCGTAGGATCAGCATTCCGAGATCGTATGACATGGTTGTCTCCTTCAGTATGGCTGGCATCGGTTCCCGTGCCGCCAACGTGCCTCATGTCAGGTCTTCACGAGATTGATGAAATTGAGGGGCCGAGCCAACGATGTCGCGATCTCAGACATGTCGGTCGATCCGCCATCCGATCCGGTGTTACGCCGCGTTCGCAGGCCCGGCGTCCGCCGCTCGACCTCGTGCGCCTTGCACCACGCGAGGCCCGGGGTCGACAAGGTGACGGAGGTTGTGCCGCAGCCTGGACCGAGCGCGGTGAAGACGTGAGCCGACCGTGCCGAGCGGAAGCCCCAGGGTGTCGGCGACGCTCTGATAGGCCAGCCCGTCGACCCAGGCGAGTCGGGCGACGGCTCGGAGGCGAGGTGGCAGCAGGTCGATCCTTGCCAGGATGCTCTCCTCGGCCAGACGATCCGCCGCGCTCGCCTCGACGTCGCGGCCTCCAGGAGCCGCCCAGGCGAGCTGGTGGGACGGCGACGCGTCGTCGATCGCGTCGACCGAGACTACCCGCGGCGCTGGCGCGCGCCGACGACAGTTGATGACGTGGAGGTTGCTCATGATCCTGAGCAACCATGCCCGGATGTTGGTGCCGGGCTGGAAGTGCCCGAAGTAGCGGTACGCGCGCTCGAGCGTGTCCTGCACCAGGTCCTCGGCTCCCTGCTGGTGGTGGGTCATCCGACGGGCTGCGCGGGACAGCACCGCCACGTGGGGCAGCACCTCTCGCTCGAAATCAGCAGCTGCTCGGACGGACGGGGTGCGGGGCGCGGCCGGGCTGGACGACATCATGGAGGCACCTCCCTCGGTCGGCCGTGACCTACTGGTCGGCCACGGCGCATTCGAAGCGGCGATGAAGCTCCGCTTGTGTCCAGTCTGCGGCCCACCGAGGGGGCTTCCCAGGCCTTCCGCCTCCCGGCCGCCCCCCGTTCTCCTGACATTTGCGATGATCGAATCGACCGAATGGAACGCCGGGGACCCGAGTGGTGAGGGCGAGCGGATACCATTGGCGGCGCCGCAGATGACGGACGGCTGCCCCGTGGAGCTCTCCCCGGTCCATCCCAGCTCGTGGTCCGACACGGGCGATTCGGTCAGACGTTGCGGCCCTGGAGGGCGATGGCGAGTGCCTCGGCGTGCGAGAGAACGCCGCCGGGCTCCGTCGTGCCGGTCACATGGCCCTTGGCAGCGTCTCCAGGAACGCGGTCCCCGCCCGACATTCTGGGCCGGCGAACGACACAGTGAGAGGGTGTTGCTGAGCTGCCGCCCGGCCCTTGGGGCGGCCCGCTGCCTCAGAGCGGCCGCCTGATCGCCACCGTCGTTCCGCTGCCCTCGACGCTGGCAATCTCGAGCGAGCCACCCAGGGACTCGACGAGCTGGCGTGACGACGCCAGCCCCAGGCCGGTGCCGGCGAACCCCTCCCTGACGTTGCTCCCGCGCACGTAGGCGTCGTTCAGCCGTGGCAGGTCAGCCGCCGGTATCCCGATCCCCTGATCCTGGATCGCGATCACGACGTCTGCGCCGTCGTCCGCAGCGCTTCAATGCTTTTCCTACTCCGGCAATCCCGAAGACTGGTGATCGTGCAATTCCTGCCCAACGATGCAAAGCAGGATCGCGGTCTGCGCGTAGCTGGCGATCAACACGCTGTAGTGAAGTAACGCTTCTTCGCCGAAAAGCGCCAGGGCTGTCGCGTACGTCGCTGGCGTAACCTGCTTCGCCCCCACCGCCTCGCGCGCGAGATGAATGAGCGCAGCCTCTCTTTCTGGTACGTCTGCAAGCGGCCTGCCGTGGCGGATCATGTCGATGGTCGCAGAGGGAACACCCATCTCCAGCGCCACCGGTTCATGCATGGCCCACTCGAATTG
>Ga0075420_100003407_pt1 | contig 13903 bp, 13 predicted proteins | sample SoiMetdeltSBSDD4_FD_75296 | JGI IMG/M metagenome (GOLD analysis project Ga0075420, IMG submission 75296) | Bulk soil microbial communities from a Populus tree surrounding site in Tennessee, USA - Soil MetaG P. deltoides SBSDD4 | ecosystem: Environmental > Terrestrial > Soil > Tree plantation... | reverse complement strand
GTCCGGCTGAAGCCGGACACTACGTACGAAGTTGCCGCGCGCGGACGACGAGCTGGCCCTGCATCTCGGCATGGGCGCTGTCGTTGGTGAGATTGCTGTAGAAGCGGAAGGTGCCGGCGCGGTCGGCGAGAAACTCAAAGGTCGTGGTCCCGCCCGCCGGCACGCGGCGCGCGATGCGATATTCGTCGATCGCGAAGCTGTAAGCCAGGTCTTCGCTGCGGATTGTGAGCCTGACGAGATCGTCCTGACTGACCTCGATGCGATCCGGGGAATAGCGGTAGTTGCGCGCGGTCAGCAGAATTTCCGGACGGTTGGGAGCCCGCTCCTGGCCGGCGAGCCGCCGCATGAAGGGGCGCATCATCAGCGACGCGCTCCCCATCAACAGCAGCAGGCCGGCATCCCGGCGGGTGAGTGTCATTCCTTGGTTGCAGGCGCGGCCGTTTCAGCTCCGGCCTTGGCGGCTTCCTCCTGCAGGAGCGCCTTGCGGCTCAGACGGATCTTCCCTGTGGGATCGATGTTGATGACCTTCACCAGGATCTGCTGACCCTCCTTGAGCTCGTCACGCACGTCCTTGACGCGGTGCGTCGCGATTTCCGAGACGTGCAGGAGGCCGTCGGTGCCGGGCATGATCTCCACGAACGCTCCGAAATCCGTGATCCGCTGGACCTTGCCCATGTAGGTCTTGTTCAGCTCCGGTGTCGCGGTGAGCTCCTGGATGATGCCGATCGCCTTCTGCGCCGAATCGCCGTCTGACGAGGCCACGTTGACCTTGCCGTCGTCTTCGACATCGATCTTCACGCCAGTGCGCTCGATGATGCTACGGATGGTCTTGCCGCCTGGCCCGATGACATCCCGGATCTTGTCCACAGGAATCCGGATGGTCACGATGCGCGGCGCGAAGGCCGACATGGCTTTGCGCGGCTCCGAGATCGCTTTCGCCATCTCGCCGAGAATGTGCATGCGTCCCTGACGCGCCTGCTCGAGCGCCTTGCTCATGATCTCGGCCGTGACGCCGGCAATCTTGATATCCATCTGCAGGGCAGTGATGCCGCTCGACGTCCCCGCTACCTTGAAATCCATGTCGCCGTAATGGTCTTCCGCCCCCGCGATATCCGAGAGGACGGCGTACCGGCCCGTCTTTTCGTCCATGATCAGGCCCATCGCGATGCCGGCCACAGGCGCCTTCAAGGGGACCCCGGCGTCCATCATGGCCATGGAGCCTCCGCACACGGACGCCATCGACGAGGACCCGTTCGATTCCAGGATGTCCGACACGATGCGCACCGTATACGCAAACTTGTCCTCGGGCGGAACGACGGCCACGAGGGCGCGTTCGGCGAGCGCTCCGTGGCCGACTTCGCGGCGGCCCGGACCGCGCAGAAACGCCACCTCACCGACCGAGAACGGCGGGAAGTTGTAGTGCAGCATGAAACGCTTGTAGAACTCGCCGCTGACGTGCTCGACCTTCTGCTCGTCGTCCGCGGTGCCGAGCGTGCAGGTGACGAGCGCTTGCGTTTCGCCGCGCGTGAAGACCACCGATCCATGCGTCCTCGGAAGGACGCCTGCCTCGCACCAGATTGGCCGGATCTCGTCGAACCGGCGGCCGTCGAGCCGGTGCCCGCGCTCGAGCACCTCGTCGCGCAGCACCTTCTCTTTGAGCTCGTGAAAGATTTCTTTGGCTTCGAGACGCCGCTGGACCTCGCCTTCGGGAATCGACGCGACGAACTCGTCGAGCAGCTGATCGACCCGGTCGTAGTTCTCGAGCTTGCCGCGAATCCGCATCGCCTCGCTGAGCGGCACGTACACCTTTTCCTCGACCTCGCGGTAGAAGTCGTGGCCGATTTCCTTTTTCTGGACGACGAGCTTCTTCTTCCCGGCGCCGCGCGCCAGTTCTTCGATTCCGGAGACGATTTGCTTAATCGCCGCGTGCGCAGCCTCGAGGGCCGCCACGGCTTCGGACTCCGACACCTCTTTGGCGCCTGCTTCGACCATCACGATGCCGTCCTTGGTGCCGGCGACAACCAGGTCGAGCGTGCTCTCTTTGCGCTGTGCGAAGGTGGGATTGATCACGAACTGCCCGCCGACCATGCCGACGCGCACGCCTGCAATGGTCTTCTGGAAAGGAATGCTCGACACGGCAAGCGCGGCCGATGCGCCGGTAATGGCGAGCACGTCTGAGTCGTTGTCGGTGTCGGCCGAAAGCAGCAGCGCGATCACCTGTGTTTCGTAGCGCCAGCCGGGTGCAAAGAGGGGCCGGATTGGCCGATCGATCAACCGGCTGGTGAGCACTTCTTTTTCCGTGGGCTTGCCTTCGCGTTTGAAGAAGCCGCCGGGGATTCGTCCTGACGCGTACGTGTACTCGCGGTAGTCAACGGTGAGCGGCAGGAAATCGATGCCTTCGCGCGCGCTTGGCGCGCGGCAGGCCGTCACGAGCACGACGGTGTCGCCCGATCGAACGAGGACCGCTCCGTCTGCCTGTTTCGCCAGCTTGCCGGTTTCGAGGGTGATGCTGCGCGATCCGACCTGGATCTCGCGCCGTGTGGTATTGACGTTGTGCATGGTTGTTGTCAAGAAGTGATGGAGGTCAAAGGCGAAAAGTCAAAGGTCAAAGGTCCTTGAGAACTCACCTTTGACTCTTGCCCTTTCACCTTTGACTTACTCAAAAGTTACTTTCTGATGCCGAGACGGCGGATGAGCTCAGCGTACCGCTCTGAATCCTTGCTTTTCAGGTAATCGAGCAGCCGCCTGCGTTGGCCGACGAGCTTCAACAGGCCGCGTCGTGAGTGATGGTCCTTTGCGTGGACCTTGAAATGTTCGGTGAGATAGTTGATGCGTTCGCTGAGCAGCGCCACCTGGACTTCCGGGGACCCCGTATCGGAGTCGTGCGTCCGGTACGTGTTGATGATTCCGCTCTTGCGGTCTTTCGTAAACGCCACGGTTCGGTTCCTCCACGAACGGCCCAGAACTGATCCGTTTCAGATCCACCAGGCCGCCGTACTGTTGCTAAATGCGAGTCTCTAAAAGACTTAGATTTTACATCAGCACGATAGCGGGGTGCAAAGAACCTGGCTCGCTCCCCGGCGTGCCCATACCGATCAGGTCGCCGCGCAAATTCAGCAGGCGCACCCATTCCGCGGACGGCGACGCCGCCGGCCAACGCTCATAATCACCGGGCTCGAGCCCTCGACCGTGCGCGACTCGCTCCAGTCCGCGTGAGTTGACGGCGATCGCCGGAAGGTGATGCAGCAACGCCGGCAGCGGAATCAACGCCGATGCGACACGCGACGCCTCGCTCAGTTCTGCGATTGGAATTGCGTTGTCGAGGCAGAACTCTCCGCTCCTGGTGCGGCGCAGCGCTTCGAGACACGCGCCCGTGCCCGTCAACTCGCCGAGCGTGTGGGCGAATGATCGCACGTAGAAGCCTGCCGAGCATGTGAGGACGACGTGAGCGCGGCCGCCGCTGAAGCTGACCAGATCAGCGCGTCCCACGCGGACGGCGGCAGGCGCGAGGGCAACGGCGTGCTCGTTGCGCGCGAGCTCGTAGGCGCGGCGTCCTCCGATTTTTTTTGCCGAGAACGCGGGGGGCGGCTGCAGGTACTCGCCCGTAAGCGACTGCAATGCACGAACGAGGTGCTCAGGCGCAGGCACGGCATCCGTACGACTGATCTCGCGGCCGCCGATGTCGTACGTATCGGTGGCGAAACCGAACCGGATCGTTGCCTCGTAGTCCTTGTCGGAAGCGGCGAAGAACCGCACCAGCCGCGTGGCGCGGCCGATCGCAAGCGGCAGTACGCCGGTTGCCAGCGGATCGAGCGTGCCGGTATGCCCGATTTTCGTCTCGCCCAGCGTCCGTCGCGCCGCCGCCACAACATCGTGCGACGTCAGCACCGGTGGCTTGTCGATAACGAGGACGCCATTCATGGACCACCGACTACCAGCTACCAGTGACCGGCTAGCGAGCTACCGACTACCCGCCAGTTCGACTTGCTCCAGCACTTTCTTCTGAAAGAGCGCCCTCAAGCTGTCCAGGGACCCGGTTGCGCTGCAGCCGGACGCATTCTTGTGACCGCCGCCGCCGAACTGTTTGGCGACCGCGTTGACGTCGATGTTGCCTTTCGATCGCAGGCTGATGCGCCAGTCGTCTGGCCCGATCTTCTTGAAGAAAATGACCGCTTGGATGCCCTTGACGGTGAGCGGCAGGTTGATGAGCCCGTCGGTGTCGTCGTAGGTTGCCCCGCAATCGGCAAGGAGTTGTTCGTCGACGGTCAACGTGGCAATCTGGCCCGCTGCGTCGAGCTGCATGCCGCTGAGCACCGCTCCGAAGAGTTTCAGGCGACCCAGGCTATTGCTGTCGAACACCGCACGGGCGACGGCCTGCGGATTCACGCCTGCCTCCACGCACTGGCGACAGGTGTCGAAGGTGCGCGGAGAAATATTCGAGTAATGAAAAGATCCAGTGTCGGTCAGTATTGCGATATACACGTGGACAGCGATCTCATACGTGAGCGGCACCCGAAGCTCACGCACGAGGTCGAACACCATTTCGCCGCACGCAGCGGCCGAAACGTCGAACCAGTTGACCGCGCCATACATCGTGTTGCCGACGTGGTGGTCGATATTGATGACGAAGCCGGCGTCGAGCCCCGCCACCCCGGTCCGCGACAAGTCACCCGATTCCATTACGATGACCGCATCACCGGTATCCTCGATGCGCTGAGCGATTTCGATGTCGGCTACGCCGGGAAACGACAGGAACGGCAGGGGCGGCGGATCGCGGTTCACAATACGCGCTTCCTTACCGAGCGCACGCAGTGCATACGCCATGGCAAGCTGCGACCCTATCGCGTCGCCGTCCGGACGGACGTGAGACGCGATCACGAACCGCCGCCGCCTGCGGATTTCTTCCGCTGCTCTCTGCAGCGTGTCCGACTCAGTCGCTGTCGTCGTCATGGTCGCCACGTCGCTGCCGTTCCTCTTCGTGCAAGTCGCGGAGGATCTGTTCGATGCGGTCCTGCTGGGCAACGGATTCGTCGAACCGGAACTCGAATTCAGGCACCCGCCTCAGGCGCAGGCGGCCGCCGATCTGCCTGCGGAAAAACGGGGTCGCCCGGTCGAGCGCGCGCGCAGTCTCCTGCCGCGCTTTCGCGTCGCCAAGCGTGGTGTAGAACACGCGTGCCATCTGAAGGTCGGGAGAAACCTGGACGCGCGTCAGCGTGATGAAGCCGATTCCAGGATCGTGCACTTCGCCGCGCGTCAGCAGCTCGCTCAACTCCTGGCGGATCTGATCCGCGACTCGATTGGGCCGGTAGCCTTGGGCCATACGGGTGTGGCTGTGAGCGTTCGGAGTCTAAGTCAGAAACGCGATCTCCGTGCGCGTAATGAGGCCAGGCTCGAGCCGCTCGATCTCGTCTGCGGCCGCAGCCAGCTCGCGCTCGGCGTGTTCGGTAGTCGTCGAAATCGTCACGACGCCGAGTCCCGCGCGCTGCCACAGATCGTGGTACTCGACCTCAGAGACCGCAACGTTGAACTTGTGCAGCCGGTCCTTCAGCCGTCGCAGGACCATGCGCTTGTCCTTGAGCGACTGGGAGTACGGAATGTGCAGCTCTACGGACAACAGGCCGACGATCATAGGTGCGACGGTGCGATGGTGCGACGGTGCGACGGTGCGTCCGATGGTGCGAAGGTGCGACGGTGCAATCGTGCCGTAATGCGACGCCGCACCGTCACGCCGTTGCCGCTACGCGCTCCATCGTGAAAACCTCGATCACGTCGCCGACCTTGATGTCGTTGTAGCGCTCGAGGCCGATGCCGCATTCGAGTCCGGTCTTCACCTCGGAAACGTCATCCTTGAAGCGACGGAGCGAGCCTATCTTTCCCTCGTGAATGACGACGTTGTCGCGCAGAAGCCTGACCTGCGTGTCGCCCGCACGGGTGATGCGGCCGTCGGTAACCATGCAACCAGCCACCGAGCCGACCTTCGGCACCCTGAATACTTCGCGGATCTCGGCCGTTCCGATTCGGACCTCTTTGAAGGTTGGCTCGAGCAGGCCCGCCATGCCTTTCTTGATTTCGTCGGTCACGTTGTAGATGACCGAGTGCAGGCGGATGTCAACCTGCTCGCGCTCGGCGACATCGGCGGCGTTGCGATCGGGCCGCACGTTGAATCCGATGATGATGGCGTTCGACGCGGAAGCCAGCAGCACGTCCGATTCGTTGATGGCGCCGACACCGGAACGAATGATGTTGATCTTGACCTTGTCGTCCGAGAGCTTCGTGAGCGTATCGGCGAGCACTTCCGCCGAGCCCTGCACGTCGGCTTTCACGATGATCGGCAATTCCTTGACGCCGCCCTCGGAAATCTGTTCCTTCAGAGACTCGAGGGTGAGGCGGCCGCCCTTGGCCCCGAGCGCCTGCTCCTTGGCCCGCGTCTGGCGGAAGGTGGCAATTTGCCGCGCTTTTGCCGCGTCGGCCACGGTCTGGAACGGGTCACCCGGCTGCGGCAGACTCGTGAGCCCGAGCACCTCGACTGGAGTGGCGGGCCCGGCGGATTTCACCGGTCGCCCGCGGTCGTCGATGAGCGCGCGCACGCGGCCGACAACGGGTCCGGCGATGAAGTTGTCTCCCACGCTGAGCGAGCCGTCCTGCACGAGGACGGTGGCGACGGGACCGCGGCCGCGATCCAGCTTGGCTTCGAGCACGGTACCTGACGCCGGACGACGCGGGTTCGCCTTCAGCTCGAGGATGTCGCTCGAGAGCAGGATCATCTCGAGCAACTGTTCCAGGTTCTGACGTTTCTTGGCCGACACCGGAACCATGACCGTCTGACCGCCCCAATCTTCCGGAACGAGCCCGACCTCGGCCAGCTCCCGCCGTACGTTATCGGGATTCGAGCCAGGCTTGTCGATCTTGTTGATTGCCACGACGATGGGAACGTTCGCGGCCTTTGCGTGGTCGATCGCCTCGCGGGTCTGGGGCATGACGCCGTCGTCGGCCGCCACCACGAGAACAACGACGTCGGTCACCTTGGCGCCGCGCGCTCGCATCAGCGTGAAGGCCTCGTGGCCAGGCGTGTCGAGGAACACGACGCTGCGGCCGCCTACATCGACGTGATAGGCGCCGATGTGCTGAGTGATACCGCCGGCCTCGCGTTCCGCTACCCGCGTTTCGCGAATTGCGTCGAGCAGCGACGTCTTGCCGTGATCGACGTGGCCCATGACGGTGACAACAGGTGCTCGCGCCTGGATGTCTTCCGGCCTCGACTGATCGACCTCGGCGGAAACGAGCTCTTCCTCGAAGCTTCGCATTTCGATCTGCGCGCCGAACTCCCGTGCGATGTCCTTGGCCGTCTCGATGTCGAGCGTGCTGTTGATGGTCATCATCATCCGCTTCATCAAGAGTTTGGCCAGCACGTCCTTCACGCGCACGTCGAGCTTCTCCGCGAGGTCCTTCACCGTCATTCCCTCGGCGAGAGTGATGGTGCGGGTGATCGGCGGAGGCGCAGCCGGCATCATCGGCGGCGGCGGCGCAACGGGCCGCTCACGTCGTGGCCCGCTCGGCCGCTGCGCCGGGCGCGGTGGCCCCGACGGCGGCCTCCCCGGAGCATACGCAGGTCGAGTGCCAGGCACACCGGGTCGGGCCTGCTGAGTCGTCGCCTGCGCACGAACCGGCTGAGCCGGAAGCGGTCGCGGTCCACCGAGCATCGCGGGTGTCGTCGGTCGCGGCGGAGCCGGATACGGCGCGCGCGGGGCAGTCGGCGTTTGCGGTCTCGGCGTTGCGGTGCGGGCGGCAGGTGCTGCCGCCGCCGCCGGTTTTTGCACGATCGTCGGCTGTCCCTGAGTCGGGCGTTTGGCCGGCATGAGAGGACGTGCCGGCTTGACCGGTCGGCCGGGTTCTTCGATGCGCAGCCGCAGCGTCGGTGGAACGAATCGGCCCGGCGGCGTCATCGGTTCAACCGGAGGCGGCGGTTCCTCGACGCGTGGAGGCTCTGGTGCGGCCGGGGGCTCCGGGACCGCGGGCGGCGGAGGCTCAACAACGACAGCAACAGGAGCAGGAGCCGGCGCAGCAGCCACAGGAGGTGGGGCAACCGGAGGCTCTTCGACCCGCTGTTCAGCGACCGCAGGTACCGGTTCCGGTGCCTCGACAGCCGGAGGCGCTGGTGTCGGTGGCGGTGCCTGGGGTCTGATCGTCTTAACGAGGCGCGGCGGACCCAGAACGGGCGCCGTCGGTTTCGGCGGCTCCGCCTTTTTAGCAGCGGTGGTCTTCTTCCCACCCTTCGCAGGCGCGGGCACGTCGGCGAACATGTCGCCGCTCGGAAGCGCGATGTTCCGCTGCCGGGCCACACGCTCGACGAAAGAACGCGCGACCACTTCCTCGATGGTGCTCGACGCGCTCTTCAGCTCGATGCCATGATCGCGCTTGAGCAGCGCGAGGACTTCCTGGCTCGTTGAGCCGAGCAACTCCGCGACTTTATAAATCCGAACGGTTGCCAAATAGTTTCCTTCGTCTGGGCCGTTAACTCTGTTCCTCCGCCTTCGCTGCGTCGTCGTCTGTCGCAGCTTCGGCGGACAAGTCCGCATTGGCCGGCTCCTCGCTCGTTTCCTCCGCTGCCTCGTCCTGCTGTGCAGCTTCGGCGGAGAGGCTGGCTCCGACCGCTTCGTCTGTTACTGCGTCCGCGGTTCCTTCCGCTGCGTCCACCGACGCTTCGGCCTCGCCCTCGCCAATCTCGAGCGCGCCGAATTGCGCTTCGACCTCGCGCCGCTTTTCCTCCTCGCTCTTGATGTCGATCCGCCATCCCGTCAGCTTGGCGGCAAGGCGCACGTTCTGTCCCTTCTTGCCGATGGCGAGTGAGAGCTGCTTGTCCTCGACGACCACTTCCATGACGCGCTCTTTCTCGTCGACGATGGACACACGCTGGACCTTGGCGGGGCTGAGGGCGTTGGTGACGAAAAGAATCGAGTCGTCGGACCATTCGACGATGTCGATTTTTTCGCCGCGCAGCTCACGGATGATGGCCTGGACACGAGTGCCCTTCATGCCGACGCACGCGCCGACGGGGTCGACATCGCGCTCGCGCGAATAGACGGCCACTTTCGCGCGATCGCCCGCTTCGCGCACGGCGCCTCGAATCATCACGGTGCCGTCGTAAATTTCCGGGACCTCCTGCTCGAACAGCTTGATGAGCAGGGCGGGGTCGGTGCGCGACAGCACGATCTGCGGCCCCTTCGCGCTGCGGTTCACACCCTTGATGACCGCGCGGATGCGCTCGCCGGTGGCATAGCTCTCCGCTCGTGATTGCTCCTTGCGCGGCAGGACGGCCTCGACGCGGCCGATTTCGACGATGAGGTCGCCGTTCTCGAAACGCTTGACCATCGCATTGAGAACTTCGCCGACGCGCTGGTTGTACTCGGCGAAGATGTTCTCGCGTTCGGCCTCGCGCACCTTCTGGAAGATCACCTGCTTGGCGGTCTGGGCGGCGATCCGGCCGAGGACATCGGTTCGTTTCGGAAACTCGATCTCCATGTCGACTTCGGCTTCGTCGCCGTACAGCTCCTGTGCCTCCTTGAGGGAAATCTCTGTGGCTGGATTCGTCACGTCCGAGACGATGTGCTTGATGGCGAAGAGATCGACCTGCCCGGTTTCCTGGTTGAAGCGCGTCTTCAGGTTTTCATTCGTCTTGTAATACTTGCGCGAGGCCGTCAAAACGGCGTCTTCGATGGCCGTGATGATCATGTCGGGCTCGATACCCTTTTCCTTGGCGAGCGCTTCGATCGTCTGCATCAACGGGTTTTGCATTGTCGTAGCCATCACATACGTCTTTCACGGGTCTTCATCAAAATTCCACGTCCAGGCGACCGCGCGTAATCAGGTGCAGCGGCAGCCGGTGGACCCGCCCCTTCGATCCTTCGAGCAGCACGTGCGCATCTTCGACGCCCCGCAGCCGGCCTTCGAACGCGTTCTGGTTGTCCACAGTCTCTCGAACGACGATCTTTGCGCGCCTCCCCCGGAAGCGCTCGTAATCGGCGGCATCCCGCAGCGGCCGATCCAACCCCGGCGACGACACCTCAAGCGTGTACGCAAAGGGGAGCGGGTCTTCCACGTCGAGAATCGTGCTCATCTCGCGGTTGACCTGCTCGCAGTCGTCGATGCTGACGCTTTCCTCCGGGGTTCCCGCCGGTCCTGGTCGATCGATGATTACGCGTACGACGTGACCGGATGCCTCACGCCGGCTCTGGACGTCCCAGACGATCAGGCCGCGCGAAGCAGCCACCCGTTCGGCGATTGTCCGGATTTGCGCCAGCGGTTCCATCGCCCCAAATAAAAAAAGTGGGCTCCAGCCCACTTGGAGTACTCCTCCGCCTAGGTGCGACCCTTAAGCTTATCACCTCGGGCACTTACGGACAATCCTCAACGCTCGGTGCGTTTGACCTCTCACGAACGGTCGGGGTCGTTGATCAGTCCTTCGGCGCTGCTCAGGACGGGTCGCGCGATGAGATCGTACTCGCGGTGCCCCACGATCTCGGCGTCGATGAACGTTCCGCTCGTGATGTCGGCGGGGTTGCACTCAGTGAGGTAAACGACCGAGTCGATATCCGGGGCCTGGCTTTCCAGCCGGGCTCGCAGCACGAGCTCGTGCTCGGCTGCGGGGCCGTCGACAAGCAGCCGCGCGCGAGTCCCCACGCGTGCCGCCTGGCTGCGCTCGACGATACGCTTCTGTGCACGCATGAGTCTTTCCTGACGGCTTCGCTTCGTTCGCGCAGGCACTCCATCGTTCAGAGCGTGCGCCGACGTGCCCTCCTCGTGCGAGTACGTAAAAACGCCGACGTGGTCGAACTGCATCGACTGAACGAATGCTTTCAACTCCGCGAAGTCGCCGTCGGTTTCACCAGGAAATCCAACGATGAAGGTCGTCCTGAGCGCTGCCCCAGGCAGCCGTGTCCTGATTCGATCAAGCAGCCGTTCGTAACTCGCCCGTGTGCCGGGACGTCGCATACGCTTCAGCACAGTATCCGATGCATGCTGTAGCGGCAGGTCGATGTACTTGCAAACCTTCTCGCTCTCGCCCATTGCATCCAGTACATCGTCGGTGATCGTCGTTGGATACAGGTACAGCATGCGAATCCATTCGAGTCCGTCGAGGCGGTTGAGCTCTCGAAGCAGTCGCGAGAGGGCGCCGCGTTCCCCGCGGTCGATGCCGTAGAACGTCGTGTCCTGCGAGATCAGCAGCAGCTCCTTGACGCCCCGCTCGGCGAGCATTCGTGCTTCGCGGAGGATTGAATCCGAGGTTCGACTGCGGTAACGGCCGCGAAGCGTGGGAATTATGCAGAAGGCGCACTTGTAGTCGCATCCTTCGGCAATCTTGATGTAACCGTAGTGGCGCGGCGTCGCGATGAGACGAGGGGTCTCGGCGTCGTAGAGGTACGTTGGCAGTCCGGAGGCCTTGAGGCCGCCGGCTTCAGATTGTGGACCGTTCGATGCACCAGTGACCGCAAATTCGGAAGCGTGAGCAGTCGCAGGTTGGAAGTTGACCGGATTGCCGTTTGCGCGCAGAAGAGGCACTGTCCGGACACTCTGAGGGCCTCCGATGCCGATTGCATCTACGATCCGCGGAACTTCGCCGGTGCCTACCACGTCGTCGATCTCGGGAATCTCGGCGCGCAGTTCGTCACGATAGCGCTCGGCCATACACCCAGCCACGATAAGCCGACGGCAAGAGCCGCGTTTCTTGTATTCGGCCATCTCGAGGATGGCGTCGATCGATTCCTGCTTGGCCTTGTCGATGAACGCGCAGGTATTGACGATGAGCACGTCTGCTTCGGCGGCATCCTGCGTCAGAAGACCGCCGGCCTGCTGCGCGAGCCCGAGCATGACCTCGGAATCCACGAGGTTCTTCGGGCAGCCGAGGGAGATCATTCCAATTTTCATTCGTTGTCTGGGCTCTGGGCTTTGGACTCTGGGCTTGAGGCAACTCGGCTCGATTCTTCACACGGCCGAAAGCCGAAAGCCGAAAGCCGAAAGCCTAGAGCCTAAGGATAGAGTCGATACAACATTCTCGGGTACGGAATCGTCTCCCGCACGTGCTCGAGGCCGCAAATCCACGAAACGCATCGCTCGATGCCCATGCCGAACCCGCCGTGAGGCACGCTGCCGTAACGGCGCAAGTCGAGGTACCACTCGAACGCTTCCTGTGGAAGATTGTGGTCGCGGATGCGCTGTTCGAGAAGTGCGAGGTTGTCCTCGCGCTGCCCGCCGCCGATGATCTCGCCGTAGCCCTCGGGCGCGAGAACGTCTACGCACAGTGCTTTGTCCGGCTGATGCGGATCGGCCTTCATGTAAAAGGCCTTCACGGCGGCAGGGTAGTGGGTGACGCACACGGGTCCCGCGAAGTGTTCCGACAGGACCGTCTCATCGCCGCCGCCCAGGTCCGAGCCGTACTCGAACGGTTGTCCTTTCTCCTTGAGCAGCCGAGCAGCCTCGTCGTAGGTGATTCGAGCAAACGGCGCGGTCACCGACTCGATCTTCGAGGTGTCGCGTTCGAGCATCTGCAATTCCGTCCGGCGCTTCTCGAGCACCCGGCCAACCACAGTCGTGATCAGCCCCTCCGCAAGCCGGATCACGTCGTCCAGGTCCGCATACGCGACCTCGGGTTCCACCATCCAAAATTCGGTGAGGTGGCGGCGGGTCTTCGACTTCTCGGCGCGGAACGTCGGCCCAAAGCAGTACACGCGCCCGAGGGCCATCGCGTTCGCCTCGTTGTAGAGCTGCCCGCTCTGCGTCAGGTACGCCGTCGTGTCCTCGAAGTACTGAACCGGAAACAGCGTCGTCGTGCCCTCGCAGGCAGCCGGCGTAAAGATCGGCGTATCACAGAGAATGAACCCCTGTGTGTTGAAGAAGTCGCGCACCGCATCGATCACTTCGTGCCGCACGCGCAGGATGGCCGTCTGTCGCTCGGATCGAATCCAGAGATGACGGCGGTCCAGCAGATAGTCGACGCCGTGCTCCTTCGGCGTGATCGGGTACTCGTGGGATTCGCCATGAACTTCCACGCGTGTGACGTCGATCTCGTACCCGCCCTTGGCGCGCTTGTCGGCGCGAACAGTGCCCGTGACCGACAACGACGTCTCCTGCGAGAGATGATCGGTGCTGGTGAACGCATCTTCGCCGACGGCTGCTTTGGACATCACTGCCTGGATGAATCCGGTCCCGTCGCGCACGATGAGGAAGTGGATCTTTCCGCTCGAACGGCGGTTGTGCAGCCATCCGTCGATCGTGACCTGCTGGCCTTCATGTCTGGCGATGTCGGAGATGTAAGCGCGCATACTTACTCTTCGAACGTCACAAACGTCCGTTCCAGCCGCTGCCTTGCCGCGGCCGAACGCTTCAGTATGTCCACCGGATCGCCGTTGCCGGCGACCTCCAGCATCAGCACGCCGTCGTAGCCTATCTTCTGGGTCTCCATCATTGCCGTCTCCCAGTTGATCGTGCCCATGAACGGCACCAAATGCTCGTCCTCACGGCCCCTGTTGTCGTGCACGTGTGTGGTCCACAAGTGGCCCGAGACAGTCTCGATGGCTTCGGCCAGATCGCCCATCAGGTTCGCGTGCCCGTAGTCGAAACAGATGCCGATGTCGAGTCCGTCGAGCTGCTCCTCAATCAGATGAACGAGCCGCTCGGGGGTGGAAAGCGAATTCGGGATCACTTCGACGGCGACACGCACGCCAGATTCGCCGGCCATCGCCGCAATCTCTTCCAGGCTCCGTCGAGCGGCGTCGGGATGGTTGTCGGCCGCCGTCGTGGGTGCACCAGAGGGTATCCCGAGATGGACGACCAGAAAGCGGTACGGAAGTCGTGCGGCAACCGCAAGGGCAGCGCGCGTTTCAGCGAGCGTGACGGCACGGCGCTTTTG
>Ga0075420_100003403_pt1 | contig 13906 bp, 10 predicted proteins | sample SoiMetdeltSBSDD4_FD_75296 | JGI IMG/M metagenome (GOLD analysis project Ga0075420, IMG submission 75296) | Bulk soil microbial communities from a Populus tree surrounding site in Tennessee, USA - Soil MetaG P. deltoides SBSDD4 | ecosystem: Environmental > Terrestrial > Soil > Tree plantation... | reverse complement strand
GCGAAGAACAACCTCAAGTCCACCGAGATCGCGAGCCTGCTCTGGCAGACCCAACCAGTGCAAGGTGATCCGAACAACGCGGAGCTCAGCTACTCGGAGTTCGGCCAGAAGCACCGCATTGTGGGGGACGCCGTGTACACGAAGGTCTGGTCACCGCGCTTCCAGACGCAGATCGGTGCGTTCCTCGAGGTGGCGGAAGGCAATCGCTTCGCCGGGGCGGGGGGCAACCGCTACTCGTTCATCTACTCCGGCGACGTGAACGGCGACGGCTACGGCGGAAATGATCTCATCTACATCCCGCGCTCGCAGGGCGAGATCAACCTCGCCCCGTATACCCGCAATGGCGTCACGGTGTCGCCCGCCGAGCAGTGGTCGCAGCTCGACGCGTTCATCTCGCAGGACGACTACCTGAGCAAGCATCGCGGCGAGATCGCGGAGCGATTCGGGGCGGTGAACCCGTGGTACAGCAACCTCGATCTGCGCATCCTGCAGGATCTCGGCATGTTCCGCTCGGGCAACAAGAGCCACACGCTGCAGCTCAGCCTCGATGTGCTCAACGTCTTCAACCTGCTGAACTCGGATTGGGGCGTCCGGAAGGTCGCGAGCGCGTCCGCCACGTCGCCGCTCACGCTGGTCAACTTCAACGCGAGCGGGGCGCCGGTGTTCAATTTCACCGGGCCGGCTACGACGTTCATCGACGACCCGGATCTCCTGTCGCGTTGGCGGGCACAGCTGGGGTTGCGGTACTACTTCCAATGATGCAGTCCGCTGGTGCTACTCGCTGCACTGGGACGGTTGATCGTTAGGCCAAACAGCAGGACGCAGATTGCGCAGACCGCGCGTGCAGCGCACGCGCGGCGCTGATGACGCAGAACGGACGGTTGGTGGGTAAATCATTATAAAGAATGAGGGAACGGCTCCGGGGGACGCCGCCGTCCCGAAGAGCCGTTCCCCTCATCTCTTTCATCTGGCGCTGCGACGGCGGTTGTCTCGGATCGCGTAACCGTCCCGTCAGCGTCCTCTGCGTAGCGCGCAGCGCGCTCTGTGTCCTCAGCGGTGGCTCTTGTTCTGGCGAGGGGCTGTACGAGCGAGCGTCCTGGTCCTCTGTCCCGTCATGGTACCGGCTGAGCGGCTTGCCGTGCGGAGGCCCGCGCGATCGACGTCACAATGTCCCAGTTCAGCCGCACGAAGCGATGCAGCTCGCTCTCGAGGATGCGCTCCTGGTCGCTGTGCGCCCCGAAGCCGCGTGGCCCATCCTCCATGTCGATCGCAGGCCCGATGCCAAAGCACTGAATCCCCTTGGCCCGCACGAACGACATGTCGGTCGCGCCCGTGCCCATGACCGGAATCGCCGGCACGTTGTATACGCGGCGCACCGCCGACTCGATCGCCTTGAACGCCTCGGAGTCCAGCCGGCTCTCGGTACCCGTCGGGCGCCCGAACGCCGATGGGAAGCGAACCTCGACGGCCGGATCGTTGACGACCTTCTTCATCTCCTCGAGGAACTTGTCGGGGTCCTCGTCAGGCACCATGCGGACGTCGAGCGTCGCCTTCGCTTCCGACGGAATGACGTTCGAGCGATACCCGCCGGCGATGATATTCGGCGAGACCGACGTGCGCAGCATCGACGAATGCCGAGGCTCGTTCTCGTAGAGCCAATCGTCGGCGGCGCGCCGGACCGCGGGATCGGCCGAGAGAACGCCGCGGTAATGCTGCGCGACGTCCGGCGGTGAGAGCGCGGCGAGTCGCTCGAAGTACGCGCGGGTCGTCTCGTTGAGCCGAATCTCGGGACGCCACGCCCCGATGCGAGCGACCGCACCCGCGAGATGCACGATCGCGTTGGACTTGAGGGGCACCGACCCGTGTCCGGCGACGCCGCGGGCGATGAGCTCGATGCCTCGCCCGCGCTTCTCCAGCGTCTGCACCGTGGCGTACTTCACGTGGCCACCGATCCGCGTCGCGCCCCCACCTTCCGCCAGGCAGTATTCGGCGTCGATCTCGCCCAGGTGCTGGCGCGTGACGAAGTCGATGCCGACGCGCGTCGTTCCTTCTTCTCCCGACTCGGCGAGGAAGATGACATCGCGGTCGAGTGGGACGTCCAGCCGCTTGAGGAGCAGCATCGCCATGAGGCCAGCGGCGACGTTGTCCTTGTCGTCGACGGCCCCGCGCCCATAGACGTACCCACCGTCACGCGTCGCGGCGAATGGCGCGTGCGTCCACTTCGTGCTGTCCACCGTGACGACATCGGTGTGTCCCATGATGAGGAGCGGTCGCTTGCGGCCGTTCCCCTTGAGGCGCGCGACGACGTTCGACCGATTCGAGTCGAGCGCGAGGATCTGCGCGGGAATGCCCTCGCGGTCGAACGCGCTCTTGAGATACTCCGCGACGCGGCGTTCGTTGCCGGGCGGGTTGCGTGTGTCGAGTCTGAGAATAGCCTGGAAGTGTTCGAGCGTTTCTCGCTCGACGTCGGCCCACTTGGGCTGCGGCAGTGATTGGGTGGCGGCCGGCGCGGCTGCGAGCGCGATCAAGACCGACGCAGTGACGAAGTATCGAAGTGTCATGGATGAGATGATACGCGTGCGACGCACCTGTGGCGACCCGCTAACGCGACAGGGCTATCGTCGCAGCCGACTGGAACGAACCGAGTCCCATTGGGCCGCTCGGCCGGCAGAAGACAGCGCGAGCGCCGCATCCCACGCCGCCGGATAGACGCCGCGACGGCGCTTTTCGACAACGACCTGTTCGCGCGCGAAATCCTCGCCATAGGCGTCCACCCACGCGGCGTAGAGCCAGAGGAAGAGAAAGGCGTGGTCGTCTTCGGAACCACGAAAGAGATCCGATTCGAGCCGATGCCCCAGCTCGTGCATCAGGGTCGCCCGTTTCGTATCCGGCGGATAACTGGCTCGCATACGCATGGGCTTGTCCCTGTAGCCGGAGCTGCTTGCGCCCTCGAACACGATGACGCGAATGACCGTGTCGCCGATGGCTGCGAACCGCAGCCCGGCCGCCGTCTCCAGCGCCTGGGTCATGCGGCGTCCCTCTCGCGCCCACAACGACTCATACTCGGAAACGGCAGCGCGAACGGAATCGGCTTCGGCGGTAAACGTGAGCCGGACAGGCGATAGCAACGCTTGCGGTTGGGACGGTGGCGGGGGCTGAGTTGTACATGCAACGGACAATCCGGCCAACGCCACCGCGGCGTAATGAGCTCGCATCTCTTCTCCGGAGCAATCACCGGTGTTGGATGCGCGTGGGCGGCGGACCGTTCATGGACCCCGGATGCTGCGCCGGCGCTCAGCCGTCTGCTAGCGCCGCGACACGTTAGGTGGCGTGATCACCGACGAGCCGCCCGATAGGCATGACCTCATCGCGGCGACACGGCGTGCTGCAACGTCGGCGGTGAGACCTTCCACTCACGTTCCAGCGCCCCCGTCGCGCGCAGACGCCGACACCGTGCCCGCAGATCGTGGAGGCAGGCCTCGCGGCCGTAGATCGTCCGCGACTCGAGATCGCGGTGCTCTGGCGCCGTGACTCGTAGCAGCGAGTCATCCGCCGTGCGTAGGTTGTAGTGAAGGCTGGCTTCGCGCACCGCCACGTCGGTCGTCACGATGATCAGGCGAAGGCCGGACTCCCGTTCGTGCATCAGCCACACCGTCTCGGGATGGGCCTCGCTGCCGCGCTCGATCTTCTCTGACAACTCGAACCCTTCGCGCCGGGCGAGCGCGAGGTAGCGATATGGCCCGTCGGACGCGGCAGTGTCCTCGGCGTCCGCCATCCAAGACGCGGCGACTCTCGACGCCGCCCGCTTCGGGCCCTCGACGGGTGGTCGCGCGAGCCGCTCGCGGAGCGCCGCTACCTCCACGGAGATCCGAAGCGCCTCAGCCTCCGTTGCGGTCCGCCGCGCAGCCTCCTCGGCCTCTCTGGCCTTCCGACGCGCGTCCTCCTCAGCTTCCGCTGCCTTCCGTTGTGCTTCCGCCTCGGCTTCTTCCGCGAGACGCCGCGCCTCCGCCTCTGCGGCTACGCGTTGGGCCTCGGCCTCCGCTAACCTCCGAGCCTCGGCTTCTTCCGCCTGACGGCGGGCTTCGGCTTCCGCCTTCGCCAACCGTTGCGCTTCGGCTTCTGCCGCCTGGCGCCGAGCCTCTGCTTCGGCGGCTTGCCGACGGGCTTCTGCCTCGGCCGCGCGACGCTGTTGCTCCTCCGCTGCTTTACGTTGCGCTTCCTCCGCGGCTTTTCGGCGCGCTTCGGCTTCGGCGGCTTTGCGTTGTGCTTCTTCGGCCGCCTTACGCCGCGCTTCCGCTTCTGCAGCTCGCCGTGCCTCGGCGATTTCTGCGCGACGTCGTGCTTCGGCCTCCGCCGCCTCACGCTTCGCCTCCGCTTCGGCGGCGCGTCGTCGTTCCGCCTCTTCAACGGCCCTTCGCCGTGCCTCAGCCTCTGCGACCCGCCGCGCCTCGGCTTCGGCCGCGCGTTGCCTTTCCGCCTCGGCGGCTCGACGTTGGGCCTCTTCGCGCGCCGCACGACGCTCGGCGGCCAGCTTTGCCTGCCGCTCTTCCTCACGTGCGCGCGCGGCGTCGGCTTCGGCCTTTCGCTGCGCGGCCTTCGCCGCCCTCTCCGTGCGAATCCGGGCGATTCTCTCGGTGGCGTGCCGCGACGCCGTGACGGCCGGCCCGGCGAGAGCCTTGGCGAGGTCGAGAGCCGACCGGCGAGCCGCCACTGCAGCACGGCCCACGCCGACGATCGCATCGCGCGCTGGCGTGCGCCGTGTTCTCACGACGGGCCGCGTGGAGGCAGCGGAAGGCTGGCGAACCGGAGCGGAGACGGGCGCGGCCGCGAATGCCCGTGACGACGGCGGCCGCACTTCTTGCGGCGGCTCGACCAGCATTGTGACGGGTGCTGTCGTTAGGTACGCGGGCCACACAACACACGTGGGCTTGGGCGCCCTACTCCCTACCTTCGAATCTGTTACCTCATAAAAGGGAGCGTGAAACCAGCGGGCTGTGCGCGAGTCATGGAGGAAGAAGGCGCCGGTGTTCCCGCCCGGCCCAACGATCAGAGCGGTCTGCCAGGGTTCCGCGAAGCATGCCTTGTGTACGGCCGCATGTGTTCGCGAGAGCGCCGCGTCCGCCGATCGACTGATGCAGTACCACCCGAGCACTTGACCCGAGTGTCGCCGCCTGAGGTTCCCGCTCAGCGTTCGAATCGTGTCGGCGACGGCACGCTCGTCGAACCATACCAGCGGCACTCCGACGTGCGATTCGATGAGAACGTACGGAGTGAGCGTGAGCGCGCAGTCCAATCGCTCGCCGAGCAGTAATCCGACGACGAGCTCTTCCGGACTACGGCGTGCGAGGGCCTGGACGTCACGCAGCGTCGACTGGCGAGTGAAGATTCGGCGCAGCCCACCGCCGCCTGGGCTAAGCGATGCAATGACGTAGTGCGAGTCGCGCAACGGCTTCCACTCGATCGAGAGGCCGACCGGCATCGCCCGTCGCCTAACGCGTTCCGCTTTTCCTAACAGTACGCCCATCTCACCTGTCCTGCCACGACGACCTGCTCGGGTGCCTCTACCATTGTACGGCGATGATCACGCCCCCACCAACCGGCCTGATCGAGGAGCGACTGTTGACCCTTGGCGGGCTCGACAGTGCGTGCGGCTGGTCCTAATGGCCGTCGCCTAATGGGTCGCCGACAAGGTAGCCGTCCTCTTCCGACACCACCTAACGGCCGGAGTTCAGCGGCAAGGCACGTTCCGCACCTCGTGGATCGTTGGGTGCCAGCACGGCGGCGCATCGTGGCTCGCCGAATCGCAGAACACTGCGTCCAACTTCTCAACGTCAGTACCGTCGGGCGCCGGGAATGGCGTGCGGAAGGTAAAGGAATGCGGCGTCGGGCCATGCTCCTTCAGGTACTGCAGACGTTCGGTGGCCTCAGTGACCGTTGGGATATGTCCCACCGGAACCCACCACAGCGCCAGAATGGGACCTTCAATTCGTTCAAACCATTGGCTGCGATCGCGCAGCGTGTGGACGTGGTGGCTCTTGTAGACGAACTGTTGAAGTGACTCGAGCGACTCCCACACGGACAGGTTGATCGCCATCAGGCTGTCGCTCGGATACGGGCGAACGGCGGTCGCATTGCCGTCCTCGGTCTGGAGACGCCATACGAAGCCGGGACTTGCGTCGGCGAGGGCGTTGATCGGATCGAGCGCCGTTCGGAACCCGTCCATGATCGGATCGTCGATCGGGGCACGGAAGCGGCCAATGTTGACCTGTGCAAGATGGAACGTGGTCACACAACTCTCCGCGTGAAGATTGGCCCGCTACGATGCAGCGTGACGCCGAGCGGGGCTGAGGAGCACCTCGTAGTGCGACACTGTGGCGTCGTACCCGGAGAGCATCGCCTCGGCTGCCGGGTCGACGACTGCCACGTCCGGCGTCGGACCGGCGAACCGCGCGATCGCATCGCGGGAGTCCCACTGCGTATGCACGACGAATTCAACCTCGCCGCCGAGGTCACGCCGAAGCAGGTACGCGCCGGCGAAACCGGGCAGCGCGTCCAGGCGGGGCAGCACGACGTCGGCGAAGTGCCGCGGATAGAGGTGTGCCCGGTCCGCGGCGGCGCGGGCACGCCATGTCCGGATAATCATGATGGCGTCTCCTCGGGCGACCTAACGTCTGCGGTAAGAGGATGCACCGCTGGATGCGTTGTTAACGGTCGGTAGGCTGCCCGAGCAGAGCTGTCGCGCGCTCGAAGCTCCGTACTGCCTCTCCGACCTCGCAGCCCGACGTGTCAGCGAGGTGGCTCGACTCGTTCCGCCTGGACCCTGGCGTTGTACCGCTGCGCCTCGCCGATGCGTTCCACCTCGAGCGCGACCGCGTCCATCGACTGCTGAAGCTGTTCCAGTCGCGCATCAGTGGAGAGTTCGCTGGCCTCGGCCGAGGATGCGCCGGCCAGCGTGTCGCGCCCGGGTCGCGGAGTGAGGCGCCACGCCGCGTAGATGCCGAGGATCGCCAGAACGATGTGGACGGCAGTGTGCGGTCCCTCACCGGCCGCCGCCGCGTACCCGGCGCCGCCGACGTTGATGAGGGTAAAGAGGGCCGCGACTATCCGCCACACCTTGGCGCGCCGACTCATGGTGCCTCCTGATCGCTACGAGGCTCCGTACGCGCCGGAGCCGACGTGGGATTCACGGTCCCCGCTTAGACCTTATTGAGTCCGTTGAGCGCCGCGACCTTATACGCCTCCGCGAGCGTCGGATAGTTGAAGACCGTATCGCGGAAATAGTCGATCGTCCCGCCCATCGATAGTACGGCCTGTCCGATGTGGATGATCTCGGTCGCGTTCTCGCCCATCACGTGCACGCCGAGCAGGCGTAAGTTGCGAGGGTCGAAGAGCAGCTTCAGCATGCCGCGCTCGTCGCCGATCATTTGCGCGCGGGCGAGCTCGCCGAACCGCGAGATCCCGACCTCATAGGGCACCTTGGCGGCCGTGAGCTCGCGCTCCGTGTGCCCGACCATGGAGATCTCGGGGATCGTGTAGATCCCGAACGGCAGCAGATGCGGGGCCGCCCGCATGGGGAATCCCAGCATGTGCGTGATCGCGAGTCGGCCCTGCTCCATCGAGGTCGCCGCGAGCGCCGGGAACCCGATCACATCGCCTGCCGCGTAGATGTGTGGCACGTCCGTCTGAAAGTTCTCGTTCACGCGGATCCGGCCTCGCGCATCGGCGGCAATGCCAGCCGCCTCGAGATTCAAAAGATCGCTGTTCGCCTGGCGCCCGACCGCGTACAGCAGTGCGTCCGCCTTCACGGTCTTCCCACTCTCGAGGTGTGCGACGACACGATCGCCCTCGATGCTAACCGACGTCACCTGCTCGCCGAGGCGAAACGTGACACCAGCCTCGCGCAGGTGATGACAGAGCGACTCGATGATCTCGTGGTCGGCGAAGTCGAGCAGCGTCGGGCGCTGATCGATGAGCGTGACGCGCGTGTTGAGCGCCGTCATCATCGCCGCGTATTCCATCCCGATCACACCGCCGCCCACCACGATCATTTCGCGCGGAATGACCGGGAGATTGAGCAGTTGGTCCGAGTTGAAGACGCGCTTCCCATCGGTGACGACCGTTGGACTCTCGGCTGGCCGCGTCCCACAGGCGATGAGCACCGTGTCCGCCGTGATCGTCGCTGGGCCATCGTGCCCTTCGATCTCGATCGTATGCGGGTCGGCGAACCTCGCCATCCCATCGATCGTCCTCACCCCGTTGCGCTTGAGCTGCGCCTTCACGACGTCGATCTCGCGGTGCAGCACGATCTCGATGCGCTGCGTGAGATCCAGCGCCGAGATGTCTTCCTTGACCCGGTAGTCGCCACCGTAGAACGAGCGCTGGCGGACGCCACTCAGGTAGAGGATCGCCTCGCGCATCGTCTTGCTCGGGATGGTCCCGAGATGCAGCGAACATCCGCCGACCATGTCGCGGCGGTCAATGACCGCCACGCGCTTGCGCAGCTTCGCGGCGGCGATGGCGCCCTTCTGACCCGCGGGGCCGCTGCCAATGACGGCGAGATCGTAGTGGGACGCCGACATGCGGCAACAATACCGGACCGGAGGGTCCGCGGCGAGTGGCCGATGGGATTACCGCCGGCCGTCCCTCGAAGGCGGAGTTCCTCCCTCCACGCCCGAGCTCCATCCCGGACGGCTCGCGTACGAACGAACCCCGGTCTCATGATCGCCACTGATGCGTTACTCAACGTGGGTAGCATGTGGCGTTGGCGTGTGGTTCCACGTCGGCACACTCATCGGCTCGATCGTTGTCCCGTGCGCCGCAGGCGCCCAGGCCGACGGCGCATCGGCTCGCCAGCCCGCGACGTTCCGCATCATCCCCGGCGCGAGTCAGGCATCGTACGCCGTGAACGAGGTGTTCATCGACGAGAACAACCGCCTCTTCACAGCGGTGGGAGCCACGCCGGCCGTATCCGGGGAGATCCTCGTCCATCTCACGCGGCCGGCGCTCAGCGGCATTCGCGAGATCGTCGTCGATCTGCGCCAGCTCACGTCCGACAGCGAGCGACGAGACCGGGCGCTGCGAGAGCGGTTCCTGGAGTCTCGACGGTACCCGTACTCGCGGCTCGCAGCCGCGGCGCTCATTGGCCTGCCGTCGGCCTTCACGCCAGGCCAGCCATTCCCGTTTCGACTCGAGGGCGACCTCGAAGTCCGCGGCGCCACCCGTCGCACGCACTGGCGCGGCGAGGCCGCGCTCGCGCGCGACACGCTGCGCGGCCGCGCGACGACGCAGGTCGCCATGACGGATTTCGGCATCGAGGTGCCGCGGTTCCTCTGGTTGCGTGTGGCCGATTCCGTCAAGGTCGAGATCCAGTTCGTCGCGACGAAGCTCGCGTCGCCACAGTCTGTCCCACCAACTCGCGATCAACCATCCGCCCGAGGAGGTTCGCGGTGAAAGGCCTGACTCTCGTGATGCTGATTCCACTGTACGTCGGCGCGCAGACGCCGACGGTCGCGCCACCCAACGCGACATCGCGCGTCGTCGTTCCGCCTAACGGGGAGCCGGGTTCGGCCCTCACGATCTCGGGGACCGTGTACGATGCAGACGGCTCGCCGCTGCGTGGTGCGTCAGTCTACGTCTACCAGACCGACGCCCGTGGCTACTACGACCCGTCGAACCCGCGCGCGAGCGATACCCCGCGCCTCAAGGGCTACATGCGAACGGATGCGCAGGGCCGCTACGAATTCCAGACGATCCGCCCCGGTTCCTATCCCGGCACGCGCAACCCGGGCCACATCCATTACCACGTTGTGGCGGCGGGGCATCGGGAGCGCGTGTTCGAGATCGTGTTCGAGGGGGACACCCTGATCCCCCCGCAATGGCGTGAGCAGGCGAAATCCGAGAATTCCGGCGTTGCCATCCTGGCTTTGAGCGGAGGCGGTAACGCCAGCCCGCTTCGGGGAATCCAGAACGTTCGGCTGCAGAGGCAGTAGCAACACCTAACGGCGCAAGGCAGGAACGGCGCCGAATCCCGAACGGCGCCGAATCCCGAACGGCGCCAGATGCCGAACGGCGCCAGATGCCAGACGGCGCAAGGCGACGGCGTTGCTGCATGGTCCTGCGTCGTTCGGCATTCGGCGCCTTCTGGCATTTCGCGCTGTACGGCATTTCGCGCAGGTCGGCATCTGGCGCTGTTCGGGATTTCCCGCATCTGCTGTTCGCCATGTATGACGCAGGCCCCTCCCGGCGCGTCCTACGATGAGCGCGCATCGAATTCGCGGAGATGATGGCTTGACCACAATCGAACTGGCGCCCGGCGAGTCCGCTGGCCCCCCTGCCGAAACGCTTGCCGGCTCATATCATCCGGGCGTGAACCGCCTGTTGACGCGCTCGAGTATCGTCGTCGCGCTGTTCTCGATGACGCTGTTCGTGAACGCCGCGCTGCTCTTCGCCGTGCAGCCGATGTTCTCGAAGATGGTCCTCCCCCTGCTGGGTGGCACGCCGTCGGTCTGGAACACGTGCATGCTCTTCTTCCAGACCGCCCTGCTCGGCGGGTATCTCTACGCCCACGTCACGACGCGCTGGCTCGACGTGCGCAAGCAGTCACTACTGCAGCTCGCCCTGCTCGCGCTCACGTTCCTGACCCTGCCCATCACGGTCGCTTCCGGGTGGGAACCGTCGAGCGGCCAGATGCCCGTGTGGTGGCTCGCGGCGCTGCTCACGGTGTCGCTGGGCGCCCCGTTCTTCATGCTCTCGACCGGCGCACCGCTGCTGCAGCGCTGGTTCAGCGAATCGGGCCATCCTGCGGCCGCCAATCCGTACTTCTTGTACGCCGCCAGCAATCTCGGCAGCATGGTGGCGTTGCTGTCGTATCCCTTCCTGCTCGAGCCGCGCCTGCCCCTCGCTCAGCAGAGCCAGCTCTGGACGGTGACGTACGCCATTCTCGTCCTGCTGATCGGCCTCTGCGCGCTCGTCACTCGACGACGATTCGTCTCGAGCGCTGCCGTCCTGCCGGGCGACATCACCTCTCGCTCATTCGCGGCGGACGCGACGGTGGCCGACATGAACGCCCTCGAGGCCGCCGCGACCGAGCCGGCCACGAGTGTAGTCGCCGAGCGACTGACGGTCTGGCGTCGAGTGCGTTGGGTGCTGCTGTCGTTCGTGCCGTCGAGCATGCTCCTCGCCGTCACGACCTACCTCTCGACCGACGTCGCGTCGATCCCACTACTCTGGATCGTTCCGCTCGCGATCTATCTGCTGACGTTCGTCATCGTCTTCGCGCGGAAGGTGACGATCTTCCGGCATGCGTTCTCACTCTGGCTTCAGCCGCCGTTTCTTCTGATTCTCGGCGTCGCCCTCGCGCTGATGATGCAGCGCAGCGTGACGGCGCTTGCGCCCACGCACCTCTCGGCCTTCTTCCTCACGGCGCTGGTCTGTCATGGCGAGCTGGCGAAGGACCGTCCGTCGGTCGCGCACCTCACCGAATTTTACCTGTGGATGTCCGTCGGCGGCATGCTGGGCGGGATCTTCAACGTCCTCATCGCGCCGCAGATCTTCAACTCGCTGCTCGAATACCCGATCATCATCGTCCTTGCTGCGGTGCTCCGTCCGTCAATGGTCGAGCGGCGTCCGATCGATCGCGAGCTCGACATCATCTATCCCGTCGCGCTCTGTGTCTTGATCGTGATGGCGATGCGGCTTGGATTCCCACCGACAGCCTGGGGCGACAAGGCACCCGTGTGGGTATTCGGCGGGTACGCGCTCATCGTGCTGCTCTTCCAGCGACATCCCATCCGGTTCGCGCTGGGCGTCACGGCGATCTTCGTCGGGGCAGCGCTCGGACGCGGCACCGATCAGACGCAGCTCTACCGCGGTCGTAGCTTCTTCGGCATCTACCGCGTCGTCGCCTATCCGAAGCATCACGCGCTGCTGCACGGCACGACGACGCACGGCGGCCAGAGCATCTTCCCCCAGTTCGCGCGCGAGCCGCTCACGTACTACCACGTCGATGGTCCGCTTGGCCAGTCGTTCGCCTGGCTCATGCGCGACAACCCTGACCGCCGCGTCGCCATCGTCGGGCTCGGTACTGGCACCATCGCATGCTACGGGCGTACGAACGAGACGTGGACGTTCTACGAGATCGACCCACTCATCCAGCGAGTCGCGTTCAACCCGAAATACTTCACGTACATTCGCGACTGTCCGCCGGCCAAGCGCATCATTCTCGGCGACGCGCGACTCCAGCTCGCGAACGCACCCGACGCGTCGTACGACTTCATCATCCTCGACGCGTTTTCGAGCGACGCCATCCCCGTGCACCTCATGACGCGTGAGGCGCTCGCGCTGTACAAGCGCAAGCTGGCGCCCGGTGGCTCGATCGCGTTCCACATCAGCAACCGGTACCTGAGCCTCGAGCCGGTGCTCGTCGAGCTCGCCCGAGACGCGCGCATGGCCGGCATCGCTGGCGCCGACACCGCGATCACGCCACAGCAGACGATGTCGTTCAAGATGAACTCGAAGTGGATCGTGCTGTCGAACAGCGCGAAGGATCACGCGCAGCTCGCGAAACAGCCCGGCTGGCGCGTGCTCGCTCCGAAAGCGGATGTCACGCTGTGGACCGACGACTTCTCGAACGTCTTCAGCGTCTTCCGCTGGAGTCGCTGATCCCGTTCAGCCACGCCGCCCGATAGGCGACCGTCCGCCGGTACGGCCCGAGCGCGGAGACAAGCAGGCCGGCGGACGCAGCGAGTCCTATCGCGGTAATGATGGCGAGCGAGTAGCGCACCGCCGAGTCGTCGCCGAAAACGCGCTCCGTGAGGATGCCAACGACGCTGGGCCCGAGCCCCAGTCCGATGAGCGTAATGACCATCATGTAGAGCGCGGAAGCCTGTGCGCGCATGCGGTTGGGCACGACCTCCTGCACGGCGGCCACGGCGGCACCGAACGCGAACGACGCAAAAAAGTTAAACGGGACAAGCGCGGCGACGGCCAGCTCCGCCGTCGGCGCAAGTGTGTAGGCCATGCCGAACACCAGGTTGGCCACCGCGGCAACGACGCCCACGCGAACCTTCGCGTCTGTACGCCCGCGGGTGAGGAGCGCATCGGCCATGCGGCCCCCCGCGATCACGCCCGCAACGCCGACGGTGACGGTGAGCGTGCCTAACGTGATTCCGGCCTGGGCCGCCGACCAGCCATAGCTCCGGATCAGGTAGGTGGGGAGCCACGCCGCCGTCCCGTAATTCACGAGCGCGAGCAGGGCGTACCCGAGACTGTGAGAGACGAACGTGCGCCGGTTGTCCCAGATGTATGCGAGCACTTCCCGCGGTGTGTGGCCGGTCGCTCCGCCACGGCCGACTTCACGACGGTGCGGCTCGCGCACCGTCGCCATGAGGGCGGCGATGATGAGTCCCGGCACGCCGACGATCACGAACACCGCTTGCCACGCGCGGATGCTGCCGACGAGCGGCAACACGATCCTCGCGTCATCACCGAGGCGCGCGATGACCGCACCGCCGACGAGGTTCGCGAGCCCGGCACCCAGGAAGATGCCGAGCGCGTACACGCTCAACGCCGTCGCTCGGCGCGATACGGGGAAGTAGTCCGCGAGCAGCGAGGCTGCCGGAGCGGTGAGCGCAGCTTCGCCGATAGCCACACCGAATCGGGCGAGGACGAGCTCGCGGTAGTCGGTCGCGAATCCCGACAGCACCGTCATCACGCTCCACACCGCGATGCCGACGCCAATGATCGTGCGGCGACTGCCCCGGTCAGCCAATCGTGCGATGGGAAGCCCGAGCAGCGTGTAGAAGGTCGCGAACGCGAGTCCGTACAGCGTGCCAATCTCTGCGTCGCCGATCGCGAGATCACGTCGGATGGGCGCGACCAGCAGGCCGAGAATCTGGCGGTCGATGAA
>Ga0075420_100003402_pt1 | contig 13910 bp, 4 predicted proteins | sample SoiMetdeltSBSDD4_FD_75296 | JGI IMG/M metagenome (GOLD analysis project Ga0075420, IMG submission 75296) | Bulk soil microbial communities from a Populus tree surrounding site in Tennessee, USA - Soil MetaG P. deltoides SBSDD4 | ecosystem: Environmental > Terrestrial > Soil > Tree plantation... | reverse complement strand
GCGGGCGATGCTGGGGCGGCACGCCGCGCTGCGGGTCAGCTTCCGGCAGGACGACTCGGGCCGGCCGGTGCAGGTGGTCCCCAGCCAGGTATCACTGCCGTGGCGGCAGGTGGACCTGACCGCGCTGCCGCCCGACGAGCAGGAGGGCGAGCTGGCCCTGCTACGGGGCGAGGAACGCGGGCGGCGCTTCGACCTGGCGCACGGCCCGCTGCTGCGCTTCATGCTGGTACGCCTCGCGCCGCACCGGTACCGGTTGGTACTGACCTGCCACCACATCCTCCTCGACGGCTGGTCGGGGCCGGTGCTGGTGCGCGAGCTGTTCGCGGTCTACGCCAGCGGCGGCGACGTCTCCGTGCTGCCGGCCGTCACGCCGTACCGGGACTACCTGGCCTGGCTCGCTCGGCAGGACCGGGGCGCGGCGGAACGGGCCTGGCGCGAGGCGATGACCGGGGTCGACGGACCCACCCTGGTCGGGCCGGTGGACCGCGGCCGTACCGCCGGATGGTCCCGCTGGCACACCGTCGCGCTGCCGCCGGAATTGGCGGTTGCCGTACCGCGGATGGCCCGGCAGCGTGGCCTGACCGTGAGCACGGTGGTGCAGGGCGCCTGGGGGCTGCTGCTGGGCATCCTGACCGGACGCCGCGACGTCATCTTCGGCGTCACCGTCTCCGGCCGCCCGGCCGACCTGCCCGGCGTGGAGAGCATGGTCGGCCTGTTCATCAACACCCTGCCGGTCCGGGTACGGGTCGACGCCGGCGAGTCGATCCTGGGCCTGCTTCGCCGGCTACACGCCATCCACGGCGCTCTGCTGCCGCACCAGCACATCGGGCTCACCGACATCCAGGGCTGGCTCGGCCACGGCCAGCTCTTCGACACCGTTGTGGTGTTCGAGAACTACCCCGTCGACCCGGCCGCCGTACACGCCGACACCGGCGGCGTACGGATCAGCCCCGCCGACGGGCACGACGGCAACCACTACCCACTCGGCCTGGTTGCCGGCGTGGCCGCTGAACGGCTACTGCTGCGCCTGTCGTACCGCCCAGACCGGTACGACGACGATGCGATCGCGCGGGTGGCGGGCCGGTTGACCCGGCTGCTCGCGGCGATGGTCGAGGACGCCGACCGCCCAGTGGCCACAGTGGACACTCTGGACGCGGCCGAGCGGCAGCTGCTCGCCGGCTGGAACGGCCCCCACCACGAGGTACCCGACGAGCCGGTCACCGTCCACATCGGACGTCGGGTCGACCGGCATCCCGACCGGGTAGCGGTCGTCCACAGTGGAGAGTCGCTCACCTACGCCGAGCTGAACGCCCGCGCCAACCGGCTCGCCCGACTACTCATCGACCGCGGCGCCGCACCCGAACGATTCGTCGCCCTGATCCTGCCTCGATCCGTCGACCTCGTCGTCGCCGTCCTCGCGGTGTTGAAGGCCGGCGCGGCGTACGTGCCGATCGAACCCGACCTTCCCACCGACCGCATCGACTTCATCGTCACCGACACCCGACCGGTCACCGTCGTCACCACCGACACCCTCACCACCGCGATCGGTTACCCCGACACCGACCCCGCCGTAGCCCTGTCCACCCGCCACCCCGCCTACGTCATCTACACCTCCGGCTCCACCGGCCGACCCAAGGGCGTCGTGGTGGACCACCACGCGCTGGCCAACTACCTGGCGTGGGCCGCCGGCGCGTATCCCAGCGTGGCCGGCCGGGCGCTGCTGCCCTCGCCGCTCTCGTTCGACCTGTCGGTGACGGCGCTGTACCTACCCCTGCTCACCGGCGGCATCATCCATCTCGCGGACCTACCCGGCACCCCGGCGGACTTCCTGAAGGTCACCCCGAGCCACCTCCCGCTGCTCGACCTGGCCCAGGACGGCAACCTGCCATCTGGCGACCTCGTGGTGGGCGGAGAGCAGCTCCTCGGCGAGGCACTGCGGGAGTGGCGGGCACGCAACCGCACCGCCACGATCGTCAACGAGTACGGGCCTACCGAGACGACCGTGGGCTGTACGGCGTACCGGCTGCGACCGGGCGAAGAGCTGCCGACCGGCCCGGTGCCGATCGGTACGCCGGCGTGGAACACCACGGTCTCGGTACTGGACAGCCTGCTGCGCCCGGCGCCGGTGGGAGTTTGGGGAGAGCTGTACGTCGGCGGCGACGGGCTGGCCCGCGGGTACCTGGCCCGGCCCGGCCTGACCGCGGCGCGGTTCGTCGCCTGCCCGTCCGGTGCGGGGCTACGGATGTACCGCACCGGGGACGTCGGCCGGTGGCGCCCGGACGGGGTGCTCGAGTTCGCCGGGCGGACCGACGACCAGGTGAAGATCCGCGGGTACCGGGTGGAGCCCGGCGAGGTAGCGGCGGTGCTGGCCGGGTGTGCCGGGGTGGGTCGGGTGGCCGTGGTCGCGCGGGAGGACGTACCCGGCGACCGCCGGCTGGTCGGCTACCTGGTGCCCGCCGCGGGCGCGGAGGTCGACGTCGCCGCGGTCCGTACAGTCGCCGCGGCCCGGCTGCCCGACTACCTCGTCCCGGCCGCGCTGGTGGTGCTCGACGCGTTGCCGCTGACCGGCAACGGCAAGCTCGACCGGGCCCGGCTGCCGGCCCCGGGCCCAGCCCCGGCGGGCGCCGGCCGGGCCGGTACTCCACAGCAGGAGATCCTGTGCGAGCTGTTCGCCCAGGTGCTCGCGGTACCGCGGGTCGGGGTGCGGGACAACTTCTTCGACCTCGGCGGGCACTCGCTGCTGGCCACCCGGCTGTGTGGCCGGATCCGCGCGGTGTTCGGCATCGACCTGCCGGTACGGGCGATCTTCGACGCGCCCACGCCCGCGGCGCTCTCCCCCTGGCTCACCCACGGCCTGCCGGCCCGGCCCGCGTTGCGGCCGGCCGAGCCGCGGCCCGCCCGGCTGCCGCTGTCCTTCGGCCAGCGCCGGCTCTGGTTCCTCTCCCGCCTGCAGAACCCGGCCCTCTACAACATCCCGCTCGCGCTGGACCTGTCCGGCCCGCTCGACGTCGACGCCCTCGCGGCGGCGCTGACCGATGTGGCGACCCGCCACGAGAGCCTGCGCACCACGTTCCCGGTCCGCCACGGCGTGCCCTACCAGCACGTCCTGTCGCCGGCCCCGGTGCGCGTGACCGTCGCGGACACCGCCGCCGGAGAGCTCGCCGGCGCCCTGGCCGGCGACGCCGCCCGCGGCTTCGACCTGGAAGCCGAGGCCCCGATCCGGGCCTACCTCTACCGCACCGGGGCCGAGCGGCACACGCTGCTCGTCCTGGTGCACCACATCGCCGCCGACGGCTGGTCGATGACGCCGCTCTGGCACGACCTGGCCACCGCCTACCGCAGCCGCGCCACCACCGGCGATCCTCCACAGTGGACACCGTTACCGGTGCAGTACGCCGACTACACGCTCTGGCACCACCGTCTGCTCGGCGACCCCGCCGACCCCGCGAGCCTCGGGCACGCCCAGCTCGACTACTGGACCGCCACCCTGGCCGACCTGCCCGAGGCCATCGCGCTGCCCGCCACCCGGGCGCGCCCGGCCGTCAACAGCCACCGCGGCGGCAACCACACCGTCACGCTGGACCCGGAGCTCGCCGACCGCCTCACCGCGCTGACCCGGACTCATCGGGTCACCCTGCTGATGGTGGCCCAGACCGCACTGGCCACCTTGCTGACCCGGCTCGGTGCCGGTACCGACATCCCCATCGGTACGCCGATCGCCGGCCGCGCCGACGAGCAGCTCGACCACCTTGTCGGCTTCTTCGTCAACACGCTCGTGCTGCGTACCGGCACCGCCGGCAACCCGACCTTCGGCGAGCTGCTCGACCGGGTCCGGGAGACCAACCTCACCGCGTACACCCATCAGGACCTGCCCTTCGAACAGCTCGTCGAGGCGCTCAACCCGACCCGTACCCTCGCTCACCACCCGCTCGTCCAGGTGTTGCTCACCACCAACCAGGACACCCCGCCCGCGATCGAGCTGCACGGCCTGCGGGTTTCGGCGCGCCCGGGTACGCCGAGCGGCACCAGCCGTTTCGACCTCACGGTCACGCTGAGCCGGCAGCGCGACACCCGCGTCACCGTCCACTACAACAGCCACCTCTTCGACCGCCCCACCATCACGCGGTTCACCGGATGGTTCGTGGATCTGCTGGAGGCGATGGCCGCCGACCCGGACACCCGGATCGACACGGTACCGCTGGCCGGCGCCTCGGATCTGTCCACTGTGGACGCTATACCGCCGCGACCGGCACCGGTCACCACCGGTCCGCGCCGGGCCCCCGACACCGAGCGGGAACGGATCCTGGCCGGCCTGTTCGCCGAGGTACTCGGGCTGCCTTCGGTCGGCGCCGACGACAGCTTCTTCGACCTCGGCGGGCATTCGCTGCTGGCGATCACGCTGATCAGCCGGATCCGCGCCAGTCTCGGGCTGGACGTGGGCATCCGCGCCCTCTTCGAGGCGCCCACCCCGGCGGGCCTGGCCACCCGGCTGGGTACCGGCACGCTCGACGACGCGCTGGCCGTCCTGCTGCCGCTGCGGCCGCACGGCGACGGCCCGCCGCTGTTCTGCGTACATCCGGGCATGGGCATCGGCTGGGCATTCTCGGGCCTCCTGCCGGCGCTCGACGCGCAACGACCGGTCTACGCGGTGCAAGCGCGCGGGCTGGCCGCACCGGAGGAGCTGCCGCGCACCATCGACGAGATGGCCGAGGACTACGTCGCGCAGATCCGCAAGGTACAGCCGGACGGGCCGTACCACCTGCTGGGTTGGTCCCTCGGTGGCGCTGTCGCGCACGCCATGGCGACCAGGCTGACCGCCGACGGCGACCGGATCGGGCTGCTGGCGATGCAGGACGCGTACCCGCACGGCCGCACCCGCGCGGTGCACGGCGACGAGCTGTTGCGCGGCATCGTCGGCATGTTCGGGTACGACCTGGCGGCGCTGGGCCGCGAGCCGCTGACCTACACCACCGTGGTAGAGCTGCTCGGCCGGGGCAACAACGCGCTGACCGGGCTCGAGGAGCGGCACCTGGCCAGCATCGAGCGGGTGACCGCCAACAACATGGCGCTGATGAACGGCTTCCGGCCGGTCCGGTACACCGGCCGGATCCTGCACTTCCGGGCCGCCGCCGGCGCGGTCAGCCGGCCGCCGGTCGAGTCGTGGCGGCCTTACGTCGAGGGGATCGACGTGTACGAGATGACCTGTACGCACGGCGAGCTCGGTTTCCCGGACCGGATGGCCGAGGTGGGCCGAGTGCTCACCGCCAGGCTCGGGCCGTGCGCGGTCGACCCGCGGGAGGGGAACTCCGGATGACGAAACTGCTCAGCGACTGGGCGGCCCTGACCGGGCGGCACCTACGGCACGTCGTACGGCTGCGCCAACGACTCATCAACATGACCCTGCTGCCCGGCCTGTTCATGCTCTCGTTCGGCGTGATGTTCAGCAGCGTGATCTCCATACCGAACGGTGGCTACCGGGAGTTCATCGTCGCCGGCATCTACGCCCAGGTGATGCTGACCGCCGTACCGGGCGGTGCGATGGGGACCGTGGAGGACCTGCGCAACGGCCTGCTGGACCGGTTCCGCTCGCTGCCCATGTCGGGGTCGGCGGTGCTCGTCGGCCGGGCCGTGGGTGACACCGCACTGCGCTCGATCGCGCTGATCCCGATGGCGGTCATCGGCTACCTGATCGGGTGGCGGGTGCACACCGGCCCGCTCACCGCGCTGTTCGCCTTCGGCCTGCTGATCCTGTTCGGCTTCATGCTGTCCTGGGTCGGCGCGCTGATCGGCCTGACCTCCGGCAGCGCACAGACCGCCGCCGCGCTGACCCAGTTCCTGATGCTGCCCGGGATCTTCCTGTCCAACGCCTACCTCCCGCTCGGCAGCCTGCCGGCGGGGTTGCGCGCGGTGGCCGAGTGGAACCCGTTGAGCGCGCCCATCGCCGCGGTACGGCAGCTGTGGGGCAACCCCACCGCGACCTCGTCCGACGCCTTTCCGGTGCGGTACCCGGTGTTGATGACGTTCATCTGGGTGGTCGCCATCATGTCGGTGACCGCGCCGCTGGCGATCCGCAAATTCCGCACCGCGGCGCTGCGCTGAGGCGCTACGACCCGGTGCGCGGGGTGTCGCTCGCATCGGCGAGGGCGCGAATCTCCGCGGCGCCGGGGGCACCGATGTCCTCCAGAATCTCCTGCGCCCGCCGCCAGCTGACCCGCGCCTCCGCGTGGCGACCGAGACCGTGTTGGCCGGCGCCCAGCTCGCGCAAAGCCTCCGCCTCGGTCAGCCGCGCGCCGAGCTGGGTGGCGAGGGCCAACGCCTGCTCCTGGCAGACCACCGCGTGAGCGAAGTCGCCGGTCCGCCGCTGGGTGCGGCCGAGGTTGGTCAGGCAGGTAGCCATTCCGTCGCGGGCGTCCAGCTCGCGCAGCATGGTCCGGGCGCGTTCGAGCCAGCTGAGGGCGTCGGCGTAGCGCGCCTGCCGTTCGCACAGCCCGCCCAGATTGGTCAGGATCGCCGCGTGCAGCGCCTGGTCGCCGATCCGAGCCGCGACCGCCCGGGCCTTGTCGTAGCAGTCCAGCGCGTGGGGGTGGTGGCCCTGGCGTTCGTACGCCGCCCCGAGATGGTTCAGGGTCAGCGCGTGGCCACCCGGATCCGCCTCGGCGCGGCGCAGCGCCAGCCCCTCCTGGTGGCAGGCCACCGCGTCCGCGTAGCGTCCCTGCCGGGCGTGGGTCACGCCGAGGACGGTCAGGCAGGACGCGATGCCCGGACGTTCGTCGAGCTGGCGGAAGATCGCCAGACCCGCGTCGAGGTGGGCCAGGGCCTGCGGGTAGTCGGCCTTCCGCTCGTGCACCAGGCCGAGATCGCGTTCGGCGTACGCCTCACCGACGCGGTCGCTGACCCGGCTGGCCACCAACCGCGCCACCCGGTTGATCTCGATCCAGTCCTGCCAGTACCCCCGTAGCTGGAAGAAATCGGTGAGCGCACGGACCAGCGCGGTCAGCAGCGCGGCCGGAAAGTCGTCGACAGCACCGCACTGGACGATGGCCGCCACGATGTTGGTCCGCTCGAACTCCAACCAGTTGAGCGCCTGCTGGGCGTCGGCGAACCGGGGTCCCGGCGGCGGCACGATGTCCTGCGCCGGATCGCCGCTCCAGCGGCTCAACTCGGCCAGCGCCGGGTGAACCCGGCCCTGCGCCAGATCGTGGGGGATCCGGCCGTTCCGGTTGACGCGCGGGTCGCCCGGGCGGAGCAGGATCGGCAATTCCCCCCCGATCGTGGCGTAGAAGGTGAGCGCCCGCGTGATGGCCGCGATCTGTTCGGCCGGCGTGCACTGCTCGTTCGCGGTCTGCCGTCCGAAGAGCCGGACGAGGTCGTGGACCCCGTACCGGCCCATCACCCGGCCGTCGAGCAGCTGCTCGTCGACCAGCCGCTCGAGCACCGTCGCGGTCAGCCCGGTCGGCCAACCGAGAAGGGCGGCCGCCAGGCCCACCGACATGGTGTCGCTGTCGAGCAGCGTCAGCAACGGAAAGGCCGTTGCGGCGGCCCGGTCGTACAGGTCGCCGGTGGCCTGCAAGGCGTGCAGGCTCGCCGCGAAGCAGCCGCGTACCCCGATGTTGCCCAACTGGAGCTGGTCCAACCGGAACTCGGCGTCGGTCAGCCGCTCCGCCAGCGCGCCGACCGGCCAGCTCGGTCGGGCGGTCAGCCGGGCGCCGGCGATCCGCAACGCCAGCGGCAGGTACCCGCATAGTCGGGCGATCTCGGCGGCGGCGTCGCCGGCGGCCGCGATCCGGTCCGTCCCGGCGAGCCGGCCCAGCAGGGCAACGGCCTCGGCCGGCGTGAGCACATCCAGGTGCAGGTAGGTGCAGTGGTCCAGCGTCGCCATGATCTGCCGGCTGGTCACGATCGTCCGGCAGCCTACCCCGCCCGGCAGCAACGGCTGGACCTGCGCGGCATCGCGCGCGTTGTCGAGCACGACCAGGATGCGCAGGTGCTCGGTCCTCACCCGGAAGACCGAAGCCGCCTCGTCGAGCGAGTCGAACGGACGCTCGCGGTGACCGATCGCCCGCAGGAACCGGTTCAGGATGGCCAGCACCGGCGCCCGGCCGGCCTCGGAGGTGCCGCCCAGATCCGCGTAGAGCGTGCCGTCCGGGAACGCGGCGGCCATCTCGTGGGCGACCTCCACCGCCAGGGCGGACTTCCCGACGCCGCCCAGTCCGTCGATCGCCAGGACCGGGGCGGCGGTGTTGTCCTTCTGGTCGACGAGGGCTCGGCGGAGCGGCACGAGTTCCGACGCCCGTCCGGTGAAGCTGCCGAGGCTGGGCGGCAGTTGGCGCGGTACGGATGCCGGTGATCCCGCGGCGACCGGCGGTACGGTCGTCCGGTCCAGCTCGGGATCGCCGGCGAGGATCTGCCGGTGGAGGCGTTGCAGCGGCGGGCTGGGTTCGACGCCCAGCTGCTCGACGAGGCGGGTCCGGAGTTCCTGGAACGTGCTGAGCGCATCCGCCTGCCGGCCGCACCGGTAGAGCGCGAGCATCAGGTGCGAGTACAGCCGCTCGCGCAACGGCTGGGCCGGGGCCAGCGGGGTCAGCCACGCCAGGACCTCGTCGTTACGGCCGAGGGCCAGCCACGCCTCGGCCACGGACTCGACGACGTTGAGTTTCAGCTCCGCCAGCCGGGTCACCTCGTAGTAGTACTCGCCTTCGATCGGGATGTCCTCCAAGGGCTGGCCGCGCCACAGCGCCAGGGCCCGTTGCAGCATGGCGACGGCGCGGGGCAGGTCGCCTTCGGCGAGTGCCTTCTGCCCGTTCGCCGCCAGCTCCTCGAAGACCAGCACGTCGAGCTCAGCCGGTACGACCCGCAGCTGGTATGCGCCGTGGCGCGCGTCCAGCCGGGTCCCGGCGGCGGCGCTGTCCAGCAGCAGCGTCTTACGCAGTGCGGACGCGTAGGTACGCAGGACCGCTGCCGCGGACCGGGGCGGGTTCCGCGGCCAGATCGCTCGGACCAGGCTGCTCAACGGGACCCAGCGGTTGGCCGACAGCAGCAGCACCGCGACCAGGATGCGGTGCTTCTCGGCTCCGAGCCGAGCCGGTTGCCCCTCGGTGGTGCAGACCTCCAGCGGGCCGAGAAGACGAAACTGCATCTGTCGTCACCGCCCGCGAGCTGCGCCCACAACAACCTGCCAGCGCCGTAACGCTGATCGCATCGGGACCGCCATCACTGCCGCGCCCTCCAAGCAACACGCGATCGTCCTGTGTGCGGCGCCTCGATCACGGTCGGGCTGGCGATCGTCGCCCGGCCGCGCGAACCGCTATGTAGGAAGCATGCCGCATCGTCGAGTTGGCAAAGTACGATGAATCGGCCGCAGGGTACTGGCCATTTGGCGCGTTGTTCAAAGACACATCGGTTGGGTTCATCGGATGATGGCCAATTCGGTGTTGATGACGGTCATTATGCGGAGCTACCGTGAGTTTTCGCCCATAGGTTGCGCACGGCGATGAGATTGTTCAGAGGAGATCCAGCCGCGACTATGCAATTACTCCATAAGAGAGTGGGAGGCTTGAATTTGTGCCCACCGGGCCGGGAAAGCGCCTTCGACCGAACGAGGTGATCGCGTTGGAGGAGCTTGCGATAGGGCTCGCCCCGCGCCCGGCTCTGGTGTATCGCGTGCTGCTCCGACGGTACCGCTGGCGCCCGGTCGAACTGGCCGCCGCGGTCGACTCCAGCATCGAAGATACCTCCGAACTCATCGACGAACTGACAACCGAAGGTTTGGTTACCTCCTCCGCCGACGATCCGCAGAGTGTGCGGGCCGTCGAGCCCCGGCTCGCCCTACCAGCGTTGATGATGCGCCGGCTGCGCGCGCCGCTGAGCCTGCCAGTGCCGGTCGCGACGGCCATTGAGCGATTCATCTCCGGCCACGAGCGTACGCCCGATAGGAACGGCGAGGGTGTCGCCGAGGGCATATTCGAGGGTTCGCCCGACAACCTCGGCCGAATGGACCGTATGAGTGAACTAATGGACCACTCGAGTACGGGCCAAATGGAGCGGAATGGCGCCGGTGAAATGGATCGGATCAGTATTCTGGTCGAGCGTCTGGTGGCGATTGCCAAGCACGAGGTTGTTTTGCTCGTACCGCGGTACGCACCCGGTGGGTTCGAATTCTCTCGACACGTGGCATCGGCGGCGATCCGGCGCGGGGCGACGCTGCGCTCGCTGTGGTGCCTGGAGCTGCTGAGCCTGCCGCCCGTGCTGGCGCACGCCCGCTGGCTCGGCACGCGGCAGGCGGTACCGCGGGCGTTGGACCGGGTGCCGGTACGCGCCATGATCGTGGACCGGGTAGTGGCGGTTGTCGTCGACGAGACCCTGCACGCCCGACGGGTGTGGGCGTTCGCACCGGTGGAGTCGTTGCACCGCCTCGCCGGCCGGCTCTGGGACCGAGCCGCCGACGTTCGCGCCGCCGGCTCCGCGGTACCGGTGCTCGAACCGGAGTCGCAGCCGCGCGGCGAGACCGTGCTCCGGCTGCTCGCCGAGGGACTCACCGACGACGCGATGGCCCGACGCATCGGCGTCAGCGTCCGGACCGTCCGTACCGAGGTGGCTAGCCTGATGGCGAGTCTCGACGCGCGGAGCCGTTTCCAGGCCGGTCTACGGGCAGCCCAGCTCGGCCTGTTGTAGTGCCGGCCATCTCCCGGCGGATCGCGTACAGCCACTCCCGCCGGATCAGGCCGCTCGGCAGCCGGATCAGCCACCAGTACCGGCGGAACCGGCGCGCGGTAGCCGGATCGGTGGCCAGCACGCGCGTCTCGGTACTCAGCCGCCCATCGGCCATCCGGAAGTTGAACGCGACCTTGTAGTGGTCCGGCGCGTGGAATGCGCGGAACGCCTCGGCCGGCGCGGCACCCAACTCGGCCGGCCCGACCGGCACGCGCACCCGGACCGCCGCGCCGAAGACGACCTCGTCGTCGCCGTCGTGGAGCAGCGTGAACCCGCGCGAGGTCAGCGTGTGCAGCACCGTCGAACCACCGGGCGGCGGGGTACGCCGGCCGGGCCGTCCCGCCATCAGCATCCGGAACAGCGGTGTGGCGGCCCAGGTGACCGCGGCGACGGCGGGCAGCATCGGCCGCGGCGGGCCGGCCACGCGCACCCGGTGCCGGTGCCGATGCCGCCAGACCGGCATCAGCTCGTCGAGGTGGGTCAGCATCACGCTCGACATTAGGCAGCCCGGGGTACCGGATCCGGGGCGGATGCCGTTTGCTGCAAAGCCTTCCCGGGCCGATGCCGCCGGGCGCAAGGATCGGCGCGGAAAGGAGTTCACGGATGGCCGCGCCCACGAAGCCGCCGCAACACTCGCCCGCGGATTCCTACGACGCGCTGCCGGTGCAGCAGGGGCTGCTCTTCCACGGCCTGCTCGCCCCCGGTTCCGGAGTCGACGTCCTGCAGTACGTCATCGACATGGGCGGGCCGGTCGACGGGCCCGCGCTCGAGTCGGCCTGGCAGCGGGCCAGCGACCGGCACGCGACGCTGCGGACGGCGTTCGAGTGGCCCGACGCGGGTCCGCCGGTGCAGGTGGTACGGCCGGCCGTCACCGTACCGATCAGGTGGCACGACGGCATCGACCTCGACGCGTTCCTCCGGGCGGACCGCGTCCGCGGTCTCGACCCCGCGCAAGCCCCGATGCTGCGGGTGACCGTGCTCCGCCCGGCCACGGTGGTGGTGACGATGCACCACGCGGTGGTCGACGGCCGCGCGGTACAGATGTTGCTGCACGAGGTGTTCGCCGACTACCGGGCCGGCGCCGAGGGGCGTACGGCGACCTTCCCCGAACGCCCGCCGTTCCGCGACTTCGCGGTCTGGTGGGCCGGGCGCGACCAGTCGGCCGCCGAACGGTTCTGGACCGGGGCGCTGCGGGACTGGACAGGCCCGACCCCGCTGGGCATCCGGGAGACCGGCGGCGGCGCCGAGGTCGGCTCGCGCACCATCGAGACGGTCCTGCCCGCCGGGACGACCGACCGGCTGCGAGCGCTGGCCATACGGGCCGGCTGTACCGAGAACACCGTCGTCTGCGCGGCCTGGGCGCTGCTGCTGAGCCGGTTCAGCGGGCACCGGGACGTCACGTTCGGCATCGTGCGCTCGTGCCGTCGCGGGACGGTCGACGGCGCCGACGAGATGATCGGGCTGCTGGCCAACACGCTGCCGCTGCGGCTCGGGGTCGATCCGGAACGGCCGCTGCTGGACTGGCTCGCCGAGGTCCGCCGGGCCACGGTAGCGGTGGCGGAGCACCGGCTCACCCCGCTGACCGCCATCCGGGACTGGTGCCACGTGCCGTACGGGGTACCGGTCTTCGACTCGGTCGTGGCGTACGAGCGCGAGGCTCTCGCGGCCGGCCTGTGCCGGCTAGACCCCGCCTGGCACGGCCGGTCTATCCGGATCCTGCGCCATCCCAGCCCGCCGGTGACGCTCTACCTCTACGGCGAGGAGCGGCTGCGGATCCAGCTGATCGTCCACTACGACCGCTTCGACGAACAGACCTCGCGCGACCTGCTGCGCCGGTACACCGACCTGCTCGCCGCGATGGGGTCGGCCGGGCCGCACGCCCGGGTGGACGACCTGCCGCTGCTCGACCCGGGCGAACGCGCAACGCTGCTGAACCGGTGGAGCGGGGCCGACCGCGCCGCCGGGGGTGCTCCGGACGCCGCGTGGCCGGAGACGGTACCGGCCCGGTTCGCCGTCCAGGCCACGGCCACCCCGGACGCCACGGCCGTAGTCACCGCCGGCACCACCCTCAGCTACGCCGAGCTCGACGCGCGGGCGAACCGCTTGGCGAACCTGCTCGTCGCCTGTGGCGTCACCGCCGACACGCCGGTAGGGGTGGCCCTGCACCGCTCCGCCGAGCTCGTCGTGGCGCTGCTGGCCGTGCTGAAGGCCGGCGGTGCCTACGTACCGTTGGATCCGGCCAACCCGGCGCGGCGCAACGCCCTGATCCTGGCCGACTGCGGCGCACCCGTGGTCCTCACCACCGGCGACCTGGCCGCGACCGTGCCGGCCACCGGCACCGCGCTCGTGCTGGACCGCATCGCCGACCTCGTCGCCGGCCAGCCCGACACGGCACCGGTGTGCCCGGCGCGGCCGGACAGCCTCGCATACGTCAGCTACACCTCCGGCTCCACCGGCGCGCCCAAGGGCGTCGCGATCCCGCACCGCGCGGTGCTCCGGCTCGTCCGCGAACCCACCTTCGCCACCTTCGGGCCCGGCGAGACACTGCTGCAGCTCGCGCCGGTCAGCTTCGACGCGTCCACTGTGGAGCTGTGGGGCAGCCTGCTCACCGGCGCCCGGCTGGCGGTGGCCCCGCCCGGGCCGCTCTCGCTCGGCGAGCTGGCCGCGGTCCTGCGCCGGTACGAGGTCAGCACGCTGTGGCTGACCGCCGGGCTGTTCCACCAGCTGGTCGAGTGCGATGTCGACGCGCTGCGGGGCGTCCGGCAGCTGCTGGCCGGTGGGGACGTGCTGGCGCCGGACGCGGTTCGGGCGGCCCTCGCGGCCCGTGGCGGCCAGCCGGTCGTCAACGGGTACGGCCCGACCGAGAACACGACGTTCACCTGCTGCCACCGGATGACCGGTGCGGATGCCATCGGCGAACGGGTACCGATCGGGCGGCCGATCCAGCGGACCACCGCGTACGTCCTCGATGCGCGGCTGCGGCCGGTACCCGCGGGTGTCGAGGGTGAGCTGCACATCGGCGGTGCCGGCCTGGCCCGGGGTTACCTCGGCCGGCCCGACCTGACGGCGGACCGGTTCGTCCCCGATCCGTTCGCCGGCCCGCCCGGGACCCGGATGTACCGCAGCGGCGACCGGGTCCGCTGGCGAGTCGACGGGGTGCTGGAGTTCCTCGGCCGGCTCGACCACCAGGTGAAGATCCG
>Ga0075420_100003397_pt1 | contig 13916 bp, 13 predicted proteins | sample SoiMetdeltSBSDD4_FD_75296 | JGI IMG/M metagenome (GOLD analysis project Ga0075420, IMG submission 75296) | Bulk soil microbial communities from a Populus tree surrounding site in Tennessee, USA - Soil MetaG P. deltoides SBSDD4 | ecosystem: Environmental > Terrestrial > Soil > Tree plantation... | reverse complement strand
TGGGACAAGTACGAGATCCTGGAGCGGTCGGGTGCCAGCTACATCTGTGTCGAAGACACCGGGAAGACGTGGCCGACCCTCGACCTCAAATGCAGCATCCTCGCCGCAAGCGCCGACCTGTACCGGAAGCTCCTAGAGGTCCACAACGATGTTCTGCTCAATGTCAGCCCGTTCGTGCTGCTCCTGTTGAACGAGTATCTGCTCGACACCAAGCGTCGTGGCCTCGACCTTAGCGTGCGGCGGGTGGTCTCGCTCAACCGCAAGGTGCTGCGTGACGCGCTGCGCCGGTCGGTGCTGACGCCGGTTTCCGGGAAGGCCGCATTGAGCGTCGAATGGGTCCGGATCGACTCCATCGACCTGGACGCCCTCGAAGTCGTCGCGATGCTTGCTGAGGTCGATGTCGGCATCCTGCCGGGCCACCATTTCTTCTGGGATACCCCGAGGCGTGGCTCCCGGTTCGTTCGGTTCGCCCTCGCTCGTGACCCGGCGACCTTCGCCCTTGTCTGCACCCGTATCGAGTCAGTGATCGCCGGGCGGCCCAGGTTACGGACAAGGCCGCTTGTCGCATGAAGATCATATATCTGGACGAGCCTACCTTCCTGCCGAATGATTTCGTGCGCAGGATGACCGCCCTTGGTGAGTTCTTGGTCTACCACGACCGTCCAGACCCGGAAACGGCGATAAGACGGTTGAGCGAGTGCGATATCGCTATCGTAGAGTGGACCAGACTCTCCGCCCAGATTCTTGGCGCCGTCGCCCGGCTGCATTATATAACTCTAGTTACCACCAGCTATGACTTCGTCGATCTCACTGCGGCCGCGAAAGCCCGAATTACGGTCGCCTACTGCCCGGGCTACTCGAGCCAGGCGGTCGCCGAACACGTCTTCGCCCTGCTCCTGGCGGTCGGCCGGCGCCTGTTCGCCGGCGACGCGGCCGTGCGCCGTGGCGATGCTATCTCCCACGCACCATTCCTCGGAGTCGGGCTGCGCGGGCGCACCATGGGGCTGGTCGGCACTGGCCAGACCGCCCGGGCTGTGGCAACTATCGCGGCTGGATTTGGTATGACGGTCGTCGGGGCGAACCGCAGTGGGGCCGCCGTGCCAGGGGTTGAGGTTCGCCCGCTTGACGAGGTGGTCGCGCGAAGCGACTTCCTGCCATTACACGTTCCGCTCGACGAGTCCACCATGCGGATACTCGGTCCCGAGCGGCTTGGCCTGATGAAGCCGACGGCCATTGTGATTAACACGTGTCGCGGGGAGCTGCTCGACCAGACGGAGCTGGTCCGGCTACTTATGACCGGAAGGCTGGCCGGCGCGGGCCTTGACTACCTCGCTGAGGCGTCGGCGGCCGAGATCCGCAAGCTGGACAACGTCGTCCTCACACCGGGCATTGGCTGGTACACCGATGAGTCTCGGTGGGCCAACCTGGATGAGGTGTACCAGAACATCACGGCCCACCTGGCAGGTGTACCAAGGAATGTCTTGGCGGTTCCTCCAGTACAGGGATTAGGAGACTAGCATGAGTGTCGCAACGGACAGCGCCTTTGTCCCGCCGGACTTCCAGGTGCCTAGTGAGCTGACGCGGGGTGAGCTGACGCTTGTTCCCCTGGGCCCCGAGCACAATGAACGGGACTATTGCGCCTGGACCTCGAGCATTGACCATATACGTCAGACCCCTGGCTTCACCGACTATCCGTGGCCGTACCCGATGTCGCTCAACGACAACCTTAACGACCTGCGCCAGCACGCTAAGGACTTCCGGCAGCGAGCTGGTTTTACCTATACCGCTATAGCCGGCGGAGAGCTGGTCGGATGCGTGTATATATATCCGTATAAGGGTAAGCCGGGATGGGCCTCGGTACGCTCCTGGGTACGGCACGACCACGCAGAGCTGGACAAAGTCCTCTATGGCATGGTCTGCGAATGGCTGAAAGACGAATGGCCATTCAAGGGCGTCGACTACTCACCGCGCGGCCCTCGCATATGACAGAGCCGGGACGAAATGGTCTCAAGGCTCCAGAAACGGAACGGGCTAGCGCACGGATGCCAGGCGTGTCATGCGAGTCCGTGCCTGCCGACCAGACCCAGAGAGCAGATGCGGAGACCGAGGACGCCGCCCCGATCAGGGCCGTTGACGTCCAAGACGACGTCGTAGACGAGGCCGGCACCGGGCTGCCGCAGGCAGAGACCCGTACCGCTGAGGAGGGCCGCCACGTCTGGTGGCGGGCGCTGCGGGCGGCGCTGCCGGTCTGGGGCACCGCCTACCTCGGGTACGTGGCGGTCACCTACTTCGCCTGGTTCCACCCGGCCCGGGGCCCGGCGCTGAGCGACCTGCTGCTCACGTGGCGGCGGTTCGACGCGACCTGGTTCGCCGAGATCGCCAGCCACGGCTACGACAGCCCGCAGTGGCCCGGCGCCCCGGCGTTCTTCCCGCTCTACCCCGCGCTCGGTTGGCTGGCCGACCACGTGCTGCCCGGCGATGCGGCCACCGCGTTGCAGATGGTGTCAGTGGCCAGCCTGCTCGCCGCGCTCACCGTGGCGTACCGGCTGGTGGAGGCCGAGCTCGGCGAGCCGGCGGCCCGCCGCGCGATCTGGCTCTTCCCGAGTGCGTTCTTCCTCGCGCTGGGCTTCAACGAGTCGCTGTTCGTCGCGCTGATGCTCGGGTCGCTGTACGCGATGCGGCGCGGGCACTGGTGGGTCGCTGGCGCGTTGGGCGGGGTGGCCAGCCTCACCCGCTCGGCCGGCATCCTGCTGTGCCTGGCGTTCGCCTACGAGTACCTGCGCCAGCGCGGCTTCCAGCTGCGGCAGGTCCGCCTCGATGTCCTGGCCGGCGCGCTGGTGCCGGCGGGGCTGGCCAGCTACATGCTCTACCTGTGGGCCGTCCTCGGTGACCCGCTCGCCTTCAGCACCCGGATGTCGCCCTGGGGGCGGTCCCTCGACTGGCCCTGGACCTCCTTCGTGCAGACCGCCCAGCTGATGTCGGGCCGGCCGCTGGTGAGCAACAACGCCCTGCACATGGTGCTGGACCTCGCCGCGGTCGTGGTGGTCACGGCGCTGCTGGTGCTGGGCCTGGTCGGCCCCTGGCGGCTACGCCGCGACCAGCTGCTGCTGCCGCTGTTCGGCCTGGCGCTGGTGCTCTTCGCGGTCAGCTTCCCGCCGTCGCTGAACCGGGCACAGCCGTTCATGAGCGCACCCCGGCACATGCTGGAGGCGTTCCCGGCCTTCCTCGTGCTGGCCAGGATCAAGGCGGCGGAGCGGCCGTACACGTTCGTCGCCCTGCTGCTACAGGGCCTCCTGCTGGCGCACTTCGTCCGCGGCGGCTGGGTCGCTTGACCCACGCTGTCGCCCGAACGAACGTTAAGCTGTCGATGTGCCTGCTGCCGACCGTCACCAACCCGTGGCCCGGATCCTCCCCACCGAGGAGGCCTACGCACTACTGGAGCTGACCCGTGAGCTGGCCGACGGCGAGCTGGCCCCGCGGGTCGACGACTTCGAGGCGCGCGCCGAGTTCCCCCGCGAGGTGCTGCGCACGCTGGGCCGGGCCGGGCTGCTCGGCCTGCCCTACCCGGAGGAGTACGGCGGCGGCGGCCAGCCGTACGAGGTGTACCTGCAGGTCCTGGAGGAGCTGGCCGGGCGGTGGCTGGCCGTGGCCGAGGCGGTGTCCGTGCACACGCTGGCCTGCTACCCGGTGGCCGCGTACGGCACCGACGACCAGCGCAAGCGTTTCCTGCCCGACGCGCTCGGCGGTGAGCTGCTCGGCGCGTACTGCCTGTCCGAGCCGCAGGGCGGGTCCGACGCCGCGGCGATGACCACCCGGGCCGTGCGCGACGGCGACGAGTACGTGGTCACCGGCACCAAGGCCTGGATCACCCACGCCGGCGTGGCCGACTTCTACAACATCTTCTGCCGCACCGGCGGACCGGGCGCCCGCGGCATCTCCTGCCTGCTCGCCGACGCCGCGACCGGCGGCATCGTGCCGCAGCGGCCGGAGCGCACGATGGGGCTGCGCTCCTCCCCGGTGGCGCAGGTCGTCTTCGACGACGCTCGCATCGCCGCCGACCGGCTGGTCGGCGAGGAGCACGGCGGCTTCCGCATCGCCATGACCGCGCTGGACAGCGGGCGGCTCGGCATCGCCGCCTGCGCGGTGGGCCTGGCCCAGGCGGCGCTGGACTACGCCGCCGGCTACGCGCGGGAGCGGCGGCAGTTCGGCCGAGCGATCGTGGAGTTCCAGGGGCTGGGGTTCCTGCTCGCCGACATGGCCACCCAGGTGTCCGCGGCGCGGGCGCTGACCCTGGCCGCCGCCCGGCTGCGCGACACCGGCCGGCCGTTCTCGGTCGAGGCGGCAAAGGCCAAGCTCTTCGCCACCGACGTCGCCATGCGGGTCACCATCGACGCGGTCCAGGTCCTGGGCGGGTACGGCTACGTCGCCGACCACCCGGTGGAGCGCTACATGCGGGAGGCGAAGGTCCTGCAGATCGTCGAGGGCACCAACCAGATCCAGCGGATGGTGGTGGCCCGCTCCCTGGCGAAGGGCTGAGGCGCGGTCCGGTCGCGGCGAGGTAGTGACGTAGGCGACAGGAACGCCGAGCGCATACGGTGTAGTTTCTCGCCGTGGAAGAGATCGACCGCGCAATCGTTACCGCGTTGACCGACGACGGCCGGCTGTCCTACACCGACCTGGCCGAGCGGGTGGGGCTGTCGGTCTCTGCCGTGCACCAGCGGGTGCGCCGGCTCGAGCAGCGGGGGGTCATCCGGGGCTACGCGGCGCAGGTCTCCTACCAGGCGGTGGGGCTGCCGCTGACGGCGTTCGTGGCGATCCGCCCGTTCGACCCGTCGCAGCCCGATGACGCCCCGGAGCGGCTGGCCAGCCTGCCCGAGATCGAGGCGTGCTACTCGGTGGCCGGGGAGGACTTCTACCTGCTGCTGGTGCGGGTCGCCGACCCGGCCGAGCTGGAGCGGCTGCTGCAGCAGATCCGCACCGCGGCCAGCGTCACCACGCGGACGACCGTGGTGCTCTCCACCCCGTACGAGGGGCGCCCGCCGAAGCTTCGCCGGGAACCTTCACGGTGAGGCGGGCGGGCCGGCTCAGGCCGGGCAGTTCCAGCTGAGGACCACCCGCCGGTCGTGCTCCAGGCCGAGCCGGCACAGCGTGCCCGTGTCCAGGCGCAGCAGCCCCCCGGCTGAGGGCGGCAGGCCGACCCAGCGGGCGCCCACGACGCGCAGCAGGTGCCCGTGCCCGACCAGGGCCACGTTGCCCGCGCCCAGCCGCTCCGTGACCCGGGCGAGCAGCCGGTCCACGCGGGCGCCCACCTGCTCGGGGGACTCCCCGCCGGGGCAGCCGTCGGTCCACAGGTACCAGTCCGGCCGGCCCTGGCGGATCTGCACGGTGGTTATCCCTTCGTAGTCCCCGTAGTGCCACTCGGCCAGGTCCTCGTCCACAGTGGAGACGTCCAGCCCGGCCAGTACGGCGGTGCGCAGCGCGCGCGTGCGGGGGCTTGCGACCACGGCGGTGAAGGCGTGCCCGGTCAGTGCCTTGGCCAGCGCCGTGGCCTGCCGTTCGCCGTCCTCGGTGAGGTCCACATCGGTGTACGAGGTGTGGCGCCCGGTGGCGCTCCACCCAGTTTGTCCGTGTCGGATGAGGACGATCTCACTCACGAGGGCAAGTCAACCACGTTGGGTCATTCTTCGTGGCGAAGTCATAAGTACTAGCTTCCTAGGACGCTATAAGCGATGTGCATCTGATCTCACGCGAGTTTCACCACCTGACCCATCGGGGAACTCAGCTACCGACGGATAGGACCGTCTCGTTGATGAGGATGAGTGGAGGCACGATGAGCGTGGGCGACGACATCCGCAACAAGGCGGAAGAGCTCAAGGGCGAGACCAAGGAGCACGTAGGCGACTGGACCGACAACGAGAGCATGCAGGCCGAGGGCATGGCCGACCAGACGAAGGCCCGCGCCAAGCAGGCCGGGGAAGAGGTCGAGGAGGCCGCTCGCGAGGTCCGCGAGGACGTGCGGGACGCGTTCGACCGGTAACAGATAGCTAACTGCGGTGGCCGGCTCCCCAACACGGAGCCGGCCACCGCAGTTTCATGTCAATGTCCGTCTCGCTGGACGCCTACCGGCACTTCTTCCGGCGGTATTTCCTGAGCCAACGTGGGTCAGCGGGTCAGACGGTGGCCAGCGCGGAGCGGCGGGACCACCACCGCCGGCCGGGTTCGGGCAGCGTGTCGATCGGGTCGTAGTACGGGTACCGCCGGTGCAGCGCCTCGGGGTCGGTCGCCTCGATCGAGGTGCGGTAGTTCTTGGTCCAGTACGAGATGCCGTTCTGCCGGTCGTAGTCGGTGACCATGTGCACCCAGCGCTTGCCGACGAAGGGGACGTCGCAGACGATCCGGGGGGTGGCGTACCCGGGTAGGTAGCCCATGATGTCGTGCTGGAGCTGCTGGGCCTGCCACACGGCCACCCGCCAGTGCTCGGCGTTGGGGATCATGTCGCAGAGGTAGAAGTAGTAGGGCAGGATGCCGGCCTCGCCCTGTAGCGCGAAGCACAGGTCCAGCAGGTCGCGGGCGCTCGTGTTGACCCCGCGCAGCAGCACGCCCTGGTTACGCACGTCGCGTACGCCGACATCGAGCGCGGTCGCCGCGGCGCGGGCGACCAGCGGGGTCAGCGAGTTGGCGTGGTTGACATGGGTGTGGATGGCGAGGTTGACCCCGCGGCTGCGGGCGGTGCGGGCGACCCGTTCCAGGCCCTCCACCACGTCGGGTTGCAGCCAGTGCTGCGGCAGGCCCATCAGGGCCTTGGTGGCCAGCCGGATGTCGCGGATCGTCTCGATCTCCAGCAGCCGGGTCAGGTACGACTCCAGACCGCGCCAGGGCACGTTGGCCACGTCCCCGCCGGAGACCACGACGTCGCGTACGCCGGGGTGGGCGCGCAGGTAGGCGACGTGGGTGTCGTAGCGGTCGGTGGGCTTGAGGGTGAGCTTGAGCTTGTCGACGGCGGGGGTGGAGTTGCCGACGAGGTCCATCCGGGTGCAGTGCCCGCAGTACTGCGGGCAGGTGGACAGCAGCTCGGCGAGGACCTTGGTGGGGTAGCGGTGGGTGAGGCCTTCGGCCACCCACATGTCGTGCTCGTGCAGGGAGTCGCGGGTCGCGTAGGGGTGCGACGGCCACTCGGGGTGGCGGTCGGAGTGTACGGGGAGCATGTAGCGGCGCACCGGGTCGGCGTAGAGCGCGTCGGCGCTGGGTGGCGCCGTGGGCACCATGGTGTTGAGCATCTGCGGCGGCAGCAGCATCGACATCGTGGCGAACTGTTTCTGGTCGGCCTCGAGGTCGGCGTAGAACCGTTCGTCGACGAGGTCGCCGAAGAGGGCGCGCAGCTGTCTGATGTTCTTCACGCAGTGGGCCCGTTGCCACTGCGCCGACTCCCACTGCTGGCGGGTCACGCCCAGCCAGCCCGGGAACCGGGTCCAGTCGGGCTCGACCAGCTCCCTGCGTCGGTACTCGTACGGCTGCTCCTGTGCCGCCACGAGCTCCTCCTCGGCGTCGTTGCCGGGTCTGCCGGCTCGGTTCTGTCACGGGCGCTCAAGGTGTGTCGCCGGTTACCAGGCCGGCTCGCCACCGTTACCAGCCCTTGCGGATCTACTCGCGAAGGGTATTGGAAGATATCTCGCAGCAAAACTATCCTGCCGGAGGATTTCCGGCCACTGGACAAGCCGGTAAGCGACGTGAGGAGCGGTAGATGACGACGTCGCCGGTGGGGCTGCACCGGGTGCTCGATCCGGCTGGTGTGCTGCCCCAGGCAGCGTTACGGCTGGACGCGCGGCCGCAGGTGGGCCCCGACGAGGTGCGCATCGCGGTCGAGCGGCTCAACCTGGACGCGGCGAGTTTTCGTCAGCTGGTCGTCAAGCACGCCGGCGACGGGAACGCGGTGCGGGCCGAGGTTCTGGAGATCATCCGCAGCCGGGGGAAGATGCAGAACCCGGTGACCGGCTCCGGGGGCATGCTGATCGGCACGGTCGACGAGGTCGGTCCGCAGTCCCCGCTGGGCCTCAAGCCGGGTGACCGGGTGGCCACGCTGGTCTCGCTCACGCTCACCCCGCTGGCGGTGACCGACGGGCTGGCTGGTTGGGACGGGCTGGGCGAGCAGGTGCCGTGTGCCGGGCACGCGATCCTGTTCGGCCGGTCGGTTGCGGCGGTGCTGCCGGACGACCTGGACGCCGGGCTGGCGCTGGCGGTGCTGGACGTGTGCGGCGCCCCGGCATTGACCGCCCGGGTGGTGCGGGCCCGTTCCGCAGCGACGGGGGCGACCGGGGCGACGCAGCCCGGCGGTACGCGGGCGGGCGGTGCCGCCGGGGCGGGCGGGGCGACGGTGGCGGTGCTGGGTGGGGCGGGCAAGAGCGGGTCGCTGTCGCTGGCCGCGGCTCGGGACGCGGGCGCTGGCCGTACCGTCGGGGTGGTGCCGACCGCGGCGGAGCGGGAGCGGCTGGTGGCGTCGGGCCTGGCTGACGTGGTGGTCCTCGCCGACGCGCGGGACCCGGTGGCGCTGGCGTCGGCGGTGACCGGGGCGCTGGACGGGCGCGGCGCGGACGTGACGGTGGTCTGCGTGGACGTGCCCGGCTGCGAGCACGGGGCGGTCCTGGCCACGGCCGAGGGTGGCACGGTGGTGTTCTTCTCCATGGCCACGTCGTTCGCTGCGGCGGCGCTGGGGGCGGAGGGGCTGGCCGCGGACGTGACGATGCTGATCGGCAACGGGTACCTGCCGGGGCATGCGGACTACGCGCTGGACCTGGTGCGGCGGGTGCCGGCGGTGCGGGGCCTGCTGGCTGCCCGGCTCGCCGCGGAGCAGGGTCAGGTCGGCACAGGGCAGACTGGGCCGCATGAGTGACGCTGCTTGCACCCTGTTCCGTGGGGGGCGGGTCTACAGCCCGGCCGACCCGCGGGCCACCGCGTTGCTGGTGCGCGACGGGCGGGTGGCCTGGCTGGGTGCTGACGCCGACGCGCCGGGCGCGGACCGGGTGGTGGAGCTGGCGGGGGCGCTGGTGACCCCGGCGTTCGTCGACGCCCATGTGCACGCCACCGACACTGGGCTGGCCTTGGCCGGGCTGGACCTGAGCGGCGTCGGCGGGCCTGGTGCGGTGCTCGACGCGGTGGCGGCGTACGCGGCCGGGCTGCCGGGGGACGCGGTGGTGCTGGGGCACGGGTGGGACGAGTCGACGTGGCCGGCGGTGGACGGGGCGCAGCCGGTCCCGCCGGGCGCGGCGGAGCTGGACCGGGCCGGCGGGGGCCGGCTGGTCTACCTGTCCCAGGCGTCGATCCATTCGGCGCTGTGCTCGGCGGCGCTGCTGGCGGCGGCGCCGGGGGCGGCGCAGGCTGCGGGGTACGACCCGTCGGGCTGGCTGCGCCGCGATGCGCATCACGTGGTGCGGGGGGTGGCGCTGGGCTCGGTGTCGGCGCGGCAGCGCTCGGCGGCGCAGGTGGCCATGCTGGAGCGGGCGGCGGCGCTGGGCATCGCGGCGGTGCACGAGTGCGGCGGGCCGGGCACGTCCGGGGAGGCGGACCTGACTGGGCTGCTGGCCCTGGCCGGGGTGGGTAACGGCCGCCCGGAGGTGTACGGCTACTGGGGCGAGCTGATGGCGGCGGTGAAGGCGCGGGAGCTGGGTGCGGTGGGCGCGGGTGGGGACCTGTACGCGGATGGGGCGCTGGGTGCCCGCACCGCCCACCTGCGACAGTCCTACCTGGATGGTGCGGACGGCTCGTGCGGGTACGGCTACCTGAGCGCTGAGGAGGTCGCCGCGCACCTGGTGGACTGTGCGCGGCACGGCGTGCAGGGTGGGTTCCACGCGATCGGGGACGCGGCGCTGGCCACGGTGGTGGCCGGGGTCACGGCGGCGGCCCGCAGGGTGGGGCTGGAGCGGCTGCGGGCCGGGCGGCACCGGGTGGAGCACGCCGAGCTGATGGACAAGCGGCTGATCGCCGGGTTCGTGGAGCACGGGGTGGTGGCGAGCATGCAGCCGGCGTTCGACCGGCTGTGGGGCGGTGAGCGGGCGATGTACGCGCAGCGGCTGGGGGTGGCCCGGGCGCTGGGGTCCAACCCGATGGGCGCGATGCACGGGGTGGGTGTGGCGCTGGCCTTCGGCTCGGACAGCCCGGTCACGCCGCTGGACCCGTGGGGCTCGGTGCGGGCGGCGGTGTGGCACCACAACCCGGCGTACCGGATGGGTGCCCGGGCGGCGTTCGCCGCGCACACCCGGGGCGGGTGGCGGGCGGTGCACCGCGACGACGAGGGGGTCCTGGTGCCCGGTGCCAGTGCCACGTTCGCGGTGTGGGACACCCCGGCCGGGGTGGCGGAGAACGGCCTGCCGGTGCTGCTCGCCGCGCAGCCGGAGGAGCGGGGTCCGCAGGACCCCACGCCGCTGCCGCGGTGCCGGCGTACGGTGCTGCGGGGCCGGACGATCTTCCAAGCAGGGCTGCTCGAAGCGGAGCAGGCAGCAGGGCAGGCGGAGAGGTTCGGGGTGAAGAAGGAGGAGGCATGACGGTGGCTGGTGGCCGGGGCAAGCTGGACCTGGACCCGGCGCTGGTCAGCCGCCTGCGGCAGCTGGCCCGGCAGGCCGGCCGGCCGGTGGTGGAGCTGGCCCGTAGCCATACCACGGTGTCGGTGGAGCGGGCGGTGCTGCGCCTGGCCGGGGTCACCGGTGCCGACCCGGACGGCATCCCGTGGGTGAACCACCTGGTGGATGCGGTCGCCGCTGACGTGGGGCTGGGGCGCGGGGTGGCCCTGCCGGTGTGGCACGCGATGGCGGTCGAGGGTGTGGCGGACCCGACGCTGCTGGCGCAGAAGGCTGCGGCCGGGTCGGTGCGGTTCCGCGTACCGGCTGGTAAGGAGGCGACCGTGGCGCGGCGGGCGGCGCGGCGCGCGACCGCCGCGGGTATCCGCCGGATCGACCGGCGGCGGGCCGAGCGGGAGCGGCTGGTGCGCCGCTACGGCGACCCGCGGCAGCGGCCGTGGGTCTACCTGATCGTGGCGACCGGGGACATCTATGAGGACATCCCGCAGGCGCAGGCGGCGGCGCGGGAGGGCGCCGACGTGATCGCGGTGATCCGCTCGACCGGGCAGTCGCTTTTGGACTACGTGCCGGAGGGGGCGACCCGGGAGGGGTTCGCCGGCACCTACGCCACGCAGGAGAACTTCCGGCTGATGCGGGCGGCGCTGGATGAGTCTTCGAGGGAGCTGGGCCGCTACGTGCGGCTGACGAACTACGCGTCGGGGCTGTGCATGCCGGAGATCGCGGCACTGGCCGGCCTGGAGCGGCTGGACATGATGCTCAACGACTCGATGTACGGGATCCTGTTCCGCGACATCAACCCGGTGCGTACGTTCGTGGACCAGCGTTTCGCCCGGCAGGTGCACGCGCGGGCGGGCATCATCATCAACACCGGGGAGGACAACTACCTGACCACCGCCGACGCGGTGGAGGCGGCGCATACGGTGACCGTGTCGCAGCTGCTCAACGAGTACTTCGCGCATGAGGCGGGGCTGGTCGACGAGCAGCTGGGGCTGGGGCACGCGTTCGAGGTCAACCCGGAGCTGCCGGAGTCGTTCCGGCTGGAGCTGGCGCATGCGCTGCTGGCCCGGGAGCTGTTCCCGAAGGCGCCGCTGAAGTGGATGCCGCCGACCAAGCACATGACCGGTGACGTGTTCCGGGGCAACCTGCTGGACGGGTTCTTCAACCTGGCCGGGGTGCTGACCGGGCAGGGCATCCTGCTGGTGGGGATGATGACCGAGGCGGTGGTGACGCCGTGGCTGTCGGACCGGGACATCGCGCTGCAGAACGTGCGGTACGTGCTGGGTGCGGCGGGTGGGCTGCACGAGGACTTCGTGCCGGCGCCGGGCGGGTTCATCCAGCGCCGGGCGCAGCAGGTGCTGGGCGAGGCGGTGGCGCTGCTGGAGCGCATTGTCGACGACGGGCTGCTGGAGGCGATCGGCGACGGCACGTTCGGGATCATGCGCCGCCCCGCCGACGGTGGCCGGGGTCTGGCTGGGGTGGCCCGGCAGGAGGACGGCTACTACAACCCGGCGACCGAGATCCTGGAGGACAGAGGTTGACCAGCCGGGGCAGCCACCTTGTTCTCGCACCGCGACTTTCGGCCGCGGGCAGGGGAGAACGTCCAGAAGAAGTACCTGGGCGGCACGTTCGGCGCGGTTCGGATGGTCTCGGAGTGGAGCTTCCGCGGTGCCGTGCTCGGCGACGAGGGGTCTGGCAGCTGATGGACAGGGTTCTCGCACCGGTGGAGGCATGATGACGCAGGCACAGGTGGTCCGCCCGTACGGGGACACGACCGGGGACGGGATGGTGCAGACGTCGTTCACGCTGCCGGTCCCGCACGACAAGCGGGCTGAGGGGGCGGCGCTGCAGCTGGCCGCGAAGATGGGGCTGGACCCGGCGATGGTGGTGCACGCCAAGCAGGTCGGGTCGGGGCACACCTTCTTCGTCGTCTACGGCAGCGTGCGGCACCTGGTGGAGCTGGACCAGGTGCAGGTGGCCGAGCGTGACTTCCCGCTGCTGGCGGCCAAGGAGGTCAACGCGCTGGTGCGGCGGGGGCTGCGGCGGCGGCTGGTGGTGGTGGGGGCGTGCATCGGCACGGACGCGCACACCGTGGGCATCGACGCGATCCTCAACGTCAAAGGGGCCGCCGGGGAGAAGGGCCTGGAGTACTACCGGGAGCTGGCGGTGGTGAACCTGGGTGCCCAGGTGAGCGTGCCGGAGCTGGTGGAGCGGGCCCGGGTGGAGCGCGCGGACGCGGTGCTGGTGTCCCAGGTGGTCACCCAGCGCGACGCGCATCTGCACAACGTCCGGGAGATGTCGGCGGCGTTCCGGGAGGCGTTCCCGGCCGGGCGCCGGCCGCTGCTGGTGGTCGGTGGGCCCCGCTTCGACGAGCTGAGAGCGGCAGAGCTGGGGGTGGACCGCATCTTCGGCCGGGGGACCACCCCGCGGGAGGTCGCCAGCTACCTGGTGCACGCCCTGGTCACGGACCGTCCACACCCGAGCCGTCCACATAGGAGGGCCGCGGCGTGAGCGACCCCAGGCTGGGGCTGGTGGTGACGCACCGGCGGTACGTGCCGTACGGCCACGCCCACTACGGCGGGAACCTGGTGGACGGGGCGTACGCGCTGGGGCTGTTCGGGGACGTGGCGACCGAGGTGTGTATCCGTACCGACGGGGACGAGGGGCTCTTCGCCGGCTACTCCGATGTGGTGTTCGCCGCCCCGATCCGGGCCGGGGACGTGGTGGAGGTGACCGCGCAGGTGAGCCGGGTCGGCAACCGAAGCCGCACGCTGGAGCTGAGCTGCGCGGTGGTGTGCCGCGGCCAGCCGGAGGTGTCGCCGTCCGCGGCGCAGGTGCTGGACCCGCCCATCGTGGCGGTGACCGCCACCGGCACGGTGGTGGTGCCGCCCGGCCCGCAGCCGGCCGACCCGGCCTAGGCCCGCGTGGACCTGGCGGTCTGCGCCGACGTCGGCTCGACGTACACCAAGGTGGCGGTGGTCGACCTCGACGGGGGTGAGCTGGTCGCGGCGGCCAGCCACCCGACCACGGTCGGCACCGACGTGCTGCACGGCCTGGACGCGGCGGTGGCGAAGGCCCGCGGGCGGCTGCCGGCCGCCGCGGACACCAGCCGGTGGTACGTCTGCTCGTCGGCCGGCGGTGGGCTGCGCCTGGCCGTGGTGGGCTACGAGCGGCTGGTGACCGCGCAGGCCGGGTACCGGGTCGGGCTGTCGGCCGGGGCGCGGGTGGTGCACGTCGCGGCGGGGCGGCTGGGCGGGGCGGGGGTGGCTGCGCTGCGTGCCGACCGGCCGGACGTGGTGCTGCTCGTCGGCGGCACCGACGGCGGGGACGCCGAGGTGCTGCTGCACAACG
>Ga0075420_100003395_pt1 | contig 13917 bp, 13 predicted proteins | sample SoiMetdeltSBSDD4_FD_75296 | JGI IMG/M metagenome (GOLD analysis project Ga0075420, IMG submission 75296) | Bulk soil microbial communities from a Populus tree surrounding site in Tennessee, USA - Soil MetaG P. deltoides SBSDD4 | ecosystem: Environmental > Terrestrial > Soil > Tree plantation... | reverse complement strand
ACACCCGCGTCGGTGAAACCGCCTCCTACGCACTTGGGTTGACCCCTACCGACGCGCTGTTCACCGCGCTGCCCATGTTCCACCTCAGCGGTGGGATCTTCATGATCGTGCCTGCGCTCATCAACGGGATCCCCGCGCATTTCGAGCCCAGCTTCAGCGCTCGTGCCTTCCTGGCCAACGCGACACTCGCGGGAGCGACTGTCGCGCTTGGGGTCGGGGCGATGTGCCACGCCCTGCTTGCGACACCGTCGGGCCCGGGCGACACGCAGCACGCCATCCGGACGATGATGGTGGCGCCGCTCGCGCCGGCGGATCAGCAGCGATTCAAGGAGCGGTTCGGCATCGATCCGTGGACCGAGGTTTACGGGCAAACCGAATGCATGCCGGTAACGCTCAACCCGGTGTCGAGCGACCGGGACCGATCGGGCTGCGGCTACGCCGCACCGGACCTCGAAGTCGAACTGCTCGACGAGAATCTCCAGCCCGTGCCCGACGGTGAGGTCGGTGAGATCTGTCTTCGGCCCAAGCGACGTCACGCGATGTTCGACGGGTACTGGGACAACCCAGCCGCGACCGTCAAGTCCTTTGCGGGCCTTTGGTATCACACCGGCGACTCGGCCCGTCGATTGCCCAGCGGTCAGTTCGCCTTCGTCGACCGCAAGGCCGACGTGCTACGCCGAAAGGGCGAGAACGTCTCGAGCCTCGAATTGGAGAGTGCGATCAGGTCTCTTCCCAAGGTGGCCGACGCCGCCGTGGTCGCCGTGCCGTCGGAGACCACCGAGGATGACATCAAGGCGTGCATCGTCCTGCAGGCCGGTGAGGTGATCACGCCGGAAGAGCTCTTCGAACGGTTTTGCGGCGCGTTGCCGTACTTCGCCGTACCACGGTATGTCGAGATTCTCGATCAGCTTCCCGTCAACGCGATGAACCGGGTGCTCAAGCATCAACTGAAGAATCGGCCAAACGACGCGACCGTTTGGGACTTCAACCGTCTCGGCCTTGCCATCGCGGCGCATCAACGCCGTTGAGTATCAGGCTGAGCGGTCTTTGACCGCCTTCTGACGCGTTACCTTGGCCTTCGGCTGCTGCGCACCGTTGGCGAAGTTCTCGAGACTGGCCAGTGCCATTCCGATCAGGATGTCCTCCAGGCCGGTGACGCGCAGCGCTTGCGACGGCCAGAACGCGGTGGAGTCGATCAATCCGTGTGCGGCATGGATGGCCGCGACGAGCACATCGCGCGGTTGGCCCGGATAGCAGAGCGCCAGGCAATCCACCCACCGGTCGATGTAGCGGGTGATCCTGGAGCGGAGCCGGGACCGATACGGCTTGGGGATCTTATTGCGTTCCTTCGTCCAGACGCTCATCAGCTCGCGCTCTTCGAGGGCCCTTTGCACGTGGCCCCTCACCAGATGCTCGAGTTCCTCGCGCGGGTCGTCGAAGCGGCCCCCGGTCGACATCAGGACCCGATCGATCGCTTCGTCGAGAAGCGTTACCAGGATCTCGTCCTTGCCGCTGAAGTACCGATAGATCGCAGGCCCGGAAATCCCCGCCCGTTCACCAATGAGATCCACCCCGACACCGTCGAAACCACGCTCGTGGAAAAGGCGCATCGCGGTGCGCAGGATGCGCTCTGAACGATCGTTACGAGTTGCTGCCACCCTCCCACGGTACCTGAGAGCGGTGCCGATTCACCCGCTACCGGGCTGCGGTGTCAAGAATCTGGGCGGCCGCGTGTTCACCGCCGCGTACCGCCGACTCCAGCGATCCGGCGCCGAACAGATCGCCCGCGACCAGAACTCGGCCGCCCGCAGGCAACGAGTCGCGCAGGGCCGCGGTCCGGCGCCAGAAGCCCGGGTCGGCGAGATAACCGGCGAACGGCCACCGGGTGACGACGCACATCTCGCGGTGGCCCGCCAGCTCGGGACACAGCCGCTCGACGATATCGGCGGCCCACGCCTCGAGTTGCTCATCGCTGCGATGGAGGAACCTGTCGGTGACAGCGGTGTCGGTGTATACCGTGATCAGGCTGTGGCCGCCCGGGGCGCGATCCGGAGACTTGTTGTGCTGCAGGAAGATCAGCAGCGCCTCGGGATTCTCCACCGTGGGCACCAGAACCGGGTAGGCCTTGCTCGTGGTAGGCACGCGATACCCCAGTGACACACTGATCAGCTTCACATTGCGCAGCTTGTCGCCGAACGCGGGTGACGCCGTTGCCAACGTCGGCCACAGTTCGGTCGCGCGGTGGTACATGGCGCCGATCACGCAGCCGTCCGCGATGACTTCGTGAGCACCGGCGTCATCCGAGTACGACACGGCCACAGTCGACCCGCTCTCGTGGATCGCGGTGACCGTGGCGCCGCGGCGAACCGACAGCCGCGATGCCAGCTCGTCGGTCACCGTCGCCAGACCGCCGCGCACATTGCGCAATGGTCCGGCCCACGCTCCAAGGGCGCCGAGCACGTTCAGACTCGATGCCTCACGCGCGCCGCTCCCAACTGTCAGGCGCATCATCGGATCGATCAGATACTCCGTCACCTCCCGCCCGAAATGACGAACGCCGAAGTCGTGCGCGGTGGTCTCGGGATCGTCTGATGCCGCGGATCGAACGAGTTCGTAGGTATCGACCTTCTTGATGGCGTCCCTGAGGCGCAAGAGTCCGCGAACGAGTTGCAGTTTCCCGCGCGCGGACAGCACCGGCGTGAACGGCAATCTGACGAGCTTGCCGGGGTCGACATCGATCAGGCGTCCGCGCCTCACCAGTCCGATGACCACACTGGTGTCGACCAGCCTGTCGGTCAGGCCGAGATCGTCGACCAGCCGCAGATAGCTCTCATAACTGGCGGTCAACGCATCGGGACCGGTATCGACGACGTAGCCGTCACGCCGCTCGGTGGCCACGCGACCGCCGATGCGTTCCTCCGACTCCAGAACGGTGACGTCGATGCCTCGTTGCTGCAACCGATAGGCCGCCGCGAGCCCGGAGATTCCCGCCCCGACCACCACCACCGACGTCATCAGTGACTCCTCACGATGTGTAAACGATCGTTTCCGTCCGACAGTAACATGATGATTCTGTAGAGCGATAACCAACGATCAGCCTCAATAACTCTTGTTAACGATCGATCACCACCCTAAGTTGTAATACATGGCGCGTGTCGCAATTGTGGGAGCCGGGCTCAGTGGACTGACGGCGGGCTACCGACTGCAGCAGGCCGGCTGGGAGGTCGAGGTTTTCGAGGCGACAAACCATCCCGGCGGTCGGGTGCAGACGGTGCGGTCAGACGGCTATGCGATCGACACGGGCGCCTCGGCGCTGGGGTCGACGTACCACAGCTACATCGAGTTGGCGGGCGAGCTCGGCGTCGAACTCCGTTTGACCGCACCGTATATCGGCATCCGTCGCGCGGGAACGACGCATGTGCTGGACATGAACCACATGGTGCGCACCGGGCTGACGACACCGTTGCTCTCACTCGGCGCAAAGTTCCGGATACCCCGTTTGGCCGTCGACGTCGCGGTCGCCAAGGCGCGTGGCCAACTGGACTACGCCGACATGAGTAAAGCCGCCCCGCTCGACACGGAGAGCGCCAGAGCGTACGCGACCCGTGCGCTTAGTTCCGAAATCGACAGCTATCTGTGCGAGCCGATCGTTCGCACGATGCTGATCGCCGACACCGACAAGGTGTCGAAGGTAGAGTTGTTCTCCGGGATCGGCAATATCTTCACCGCGAAGATCCTCGCCGCCGCGGGCGGGCAGGGGCGGATGGCCGAAGCGCTGGCCGAGCGCCTGAAGGTGCACTTGCAGACTCCGGTCACCGAGGTGCGGCGGACTGAAAATGGCGTCCGCGTTGCGCATTCCGGACATACATCGGATTACGACGCCTGCGTCGTCACCTGCGTGCTGCCCGAGGCGGCGGCGATCTGTGTGGATGACCGGCCTGTGCTCGAGCCATTGAACGACGGTCTTGGCTACACCCAGTGCGTCAGCGTGGCCGTCGGCACCACCCGGCCACCGGACTGCCCGGCCTTTCTGCTGATGTTTCCCTCGGTCGAGGACCCCGACATCGCACTGATGTTCCTCGACCACCACAAGGCACCCGACCGTGCGCCGGCAGGCCACGGGCTGCTCAGCTGCCTGTGGGAGACCGGTGCTTCCGAGCGCATGATCGACGCGCCCGACGAGGCACTGGTCGAGCGCACCCTCAAGACGGTCTTCGACGTGTTCCCGGAACTGCGCGGCACAGTGGCCTTCACCCACGTCACGCGGTGGCGGCGGGCACTGCCGTTCACCCGCATCGGCGCCTATCGGGACATCGGGCGGCTCAATGCCGCACTGGATCCCGCGTCGCCGGTGCAGTATGCGGCCGATTTCATGTCGGCGGCCGGGCAGAACACCGCGGTGGAGTTCGGAAACCGGGCGGCCCGCAACCTAACGGCGCTCAGAGCGACTTGAGCACCGTACGCGCGGTGGTCCGGCCTGCCCAGCCGTGCACGCCGCCCATCGGGTGTGCGCCGGCACCTGTGTGCCACAGTCCGGAGATGGGTGTCCGATAGCCTGCGAGCGCCGGGGTTGGCCGGTTGGGCCCCATCTGGTTCAGCGACATGTCGACGACGACGTAGCTGCCCTCGTGGGTCATGTGCCGCAATTCGTTGGGGCTCTTGACCCAGCTACCCATGACGGCGTCGGAAAAGCCCGGAGCCACCTGGTCGAATTTCGCGATCGCCTGGTCCGCGAACGGCTCGCGGTGTGCGGCCCAGTCACTGCCGTCGGCGAAGGTATGTGGGACCGCGGTGCAGAACACGTACATAGTGTCGCCCGCGCTGCCCGGGGGAACCTGGGATCGGTCGAAGGCCGACGGCATCAGCGCCCACATCGGCGTCTCGGAAGGAATCGCGCCGCGCATCGCACCGTCGAGTGCACGGTCGACGTAGGCCTTGTCGTCGGCGATCAACATGTAGCTGCCCCACAGCTCGGGTCTGTCGCACAACAACTTCGGCCGCCGCGATAACGCAACGTCGATCTTGGCGTTGTTGATGCCCCAGCCGTTGACGCGCACATTGCTGACTTCGTCGAGAACCGTCTCGGCGACGTGAGCGGAGTCAACGAGTTTGGTCATCAGCGTCACCGGGTCGACCGCGGCGATCACCTGGCGTGCGTGGAGCAGCCCGCCGTTGACCAAACGCACACCGGTCGCCTCGCCGTCACGGACCAGGATCTCGTCCACTTCGGCGTCAACGCGGGCTTCGCCGCCGTGGTGTCGCAAGCAGGCGGCGAGCGCCTTGGTGAACTCGGTCATGCCGCCGACGGGCCGTTTGATGCCCCATCCGATGTGCAGCATGATGACGCCGAGCACAGCGCCCGAACCGGGTTCGCGCAGCGGCGCCTCGGAGCCGGAGGCGTAGATCGCCAACAGCGACTTGACCTCCTCGGACTCGAACATGGTCTCGATGAGTTGATGTGGTGAGGCCAGCAGCATGCGGGCGACCGGAGCGAGGTTCCTGCGTTTGCGGACTGCGCGCCAGCCCAGCTCCGCAACCGTCCTTGCGCGGGGGCGAGTGGGGTGATCCATGAGGTACGGCGCCGCGACATACCAGAAGTCACACCACATTTCGCACAGCTCGGCGAACTTGGTGGCGTCTCGTTTGGAGTACCGCCGAATCTCGTCGACAGTGCGGTCGAGTGAACGCCAGAGCCCGATGGACTGGCCTTCAGGTCCAAGATAGGAGCCCCACGGTTCCGGGCTGTCCTGACGCAGCCCGAACGACTCCAGTTTCAGCTCGGTGATGATCGAGGGTTCGAGGTTGGTGAACAGCAGATCGACCGCGCACGGGTTCATCACGAATCCCGGTGCCTCGGGGACCGTCTCGCGCGAGTACGTCATGCCGCCCAACCAGCGCTCGCGCTCGAGCACGATCACACGTTTACCTGCTCGGGCGAGGTAGGTGGCGCACGTCAAGCCATGGTGACCCCCACCCACGACGATCGCGTCGTACATGTCAGGCGAGCGCCGCCTTCGCGCGATGTTCGGCCAGCCGCTCTTGATTTCGGCCTATCGCGCTGGCGGACAACGGAAGTGGCAGGAACCGGCGCGTTCGGATCATCAACTCCTGGTATTCCGGGCGGGACCCCATGTAGTTGTCCTGGAACGCCGAGCCGAGCACCGAAGTCAACATGATCGTATTGACGATCGGGCCGGCCACGGTCCACCAGCAATCAGGATTGCCCGCCACGGCCACCAGCCACATACCCCACCAAACAGTGCTGGTGCCAAAGTAGTTCGGGGGGGCGTCGGAGCGCATGATCGACGCGTCGGACGAAGCGCTCGTAGACCGCACCGTGGCCCTCACTCATGTCACGCGGTGGGGCCGGGCGTTGCCGTTCACCCGCATCGGCACCTACCGGAACATCGGCCGCCTCAATGCGGCACTGAATCCTGCATCGCCTATTCAGTACGCGGCCGACTTCATGTCGGCGGCCGGTCAGAACACCGCGGTGGAATTCGGAAACCGGGCTGCGCACAACCTGATCGAGCTCGGGGCGACCTGAGCACGCGATCACTAGATGCGGCGCCCTTAACGCACGCTGGCAGGACTGGTATCTCGTATGTTGGCGGTAGTCCGTCAGAGGCCGTTGAACCCCAACAGCAACTGTCGTGCAAGGGCGTGAACGATCGTTGACAGCTGCTAACGGCTATGTGACAGTAGGCCATGTATACCCAGTACGCTGCGCAGTTCGAAACAACATCCTGAAATGACATTGACGGAGACGGTGCACAGACACCGATCGTGATAAATGGCAGCCGCCATCGAACTCAACCGCTTTACCGCTGTCACGGCCACCCAGGCCCGCAATCGGCCCGATGAAAGAGAGGCCCGGGGGCTCCCCAGCCGATGTCCTCGGCGGTGGTCAGGTGGCGCAGCGGCGTCCCGTTGACCATGTAGTCGCGGCGGCTACACGTTGCAGTAGCCAGGGCAGCTCATTGGGCGCCAGGAGTGCCGAAGTACTCCTGACCGGGTGGTGGGCGATACCCCTGCGCCGAATTACGCAGCTGGTAGATCTGGGCTGGACACAAAAGATCAACGGCGTACGAGACCAGATAATTCGCGGCGAACTCGTCGTTGGGCATCACGTCGCTCTTCACATCACCCATCACTTGGGCGTAGCTCTCGCCCGACGTGACCTTGTCGCAGATCCCATAGCCGTACCCGATCGCGTCGTTGTTCGGGAAGTCGTAATGCCTTCGCACCGCTACGTTGTACACGTATTCCACTTCGGGCGCGGGCTTGGCTTCTGCCGGCGGCGCTAACGCCCCAGCGGCCCCGCACACGCCAACGCCGGCGACAATTAACGCAGTAACTGACATGCGTCGCTTCATGGCTAACTTCCTTTCAATCGCGCCGGCTGATAAGCCGCTGACGGATTTCTCTGCCGCTGCGTGCGTGACACCGCCCTCACGCCCTTCTCAAACTCGTTGCGGGCGTTGGAGTCGACGCTGAGCTCATTGTTTCCCTTGCGTGAAGGACTTGTTGAAGCGGGTTTAGATTCTACGAGACCAACAAATTCCAGGAGAATTGTCAATAGCCGGTGCCGCGTACCCGGCACCACAACGCCCTATCTGGCGGCGGCCACCGTGAACCTCCGCAACACTGCTCCCCCTAAGCTTCGATCCACCGACTGACCTGGTGTTATGGGGGTGTCGGAATGAGGAAAGTGCCCTCTGAACTGGGATGATTGGTGTTCTCTACGCATCAATCGGATCAGTTCGGGAAGGCACTTCCGGTGCTAGTTTCGCATAGGTTCGCCGCGGAGTCCGCGGTGTTCGACGAGGGCAATCTCGTGTCGTGCGCTGGGCTGGTCCCGGTGATGGCATTGGCTGAGCAGACCGAGCTGCGGCGCTTGCTCGGTGAGAAGGTCCACATCGCGGCGCCGCGGATCAAGTCCGGGTCGGCGAACCCGGCACCCAAGCTGGCCACGCTGATCGCGGGCATGTGCGCGGGCGCGGACTGCATCGATGACATCGACGTGATCCGCTCAGGCGGCATGAAGACCGTGTTCGCCGGGGTGTATGCGCCCTCGACTGTGGGAACGTTGTTGCGGGAGTTCACCTTCGGTCACGCCCGCCAACTCGAATCGGTGCTCCGCGAGCACCTGGTGGCCTTGTGTCGGCGGGTCGAGTTGTTGCCCGGTGCCGATGAGCGGGTGTTCGTCGACATCGATTCACTGCTGCGCCCGGTCTACGGTCACGCCAAACAGGGCGCCTCCTACGGGCACACCAAGGTCGCGGGCAAGCAAATCCTGCGCAAGGGCCTCTCGCCGCTGGCGGCCACGATCAGCACCCCGGGTGCGGCGCCGGTGATCGCTGGGATGCGGCTACGCGCGGGGAAGACCGGCTCGGGCAAGGGTGCCGGGCGGATGGTCGCCCAGGCGATCAGCACCGCCCGCGAACTCGGGGCCAACCACGACATCCTGGTGCGCGGCGATTCGGCCTACGGCGACCGCAAGGTGGTGCGGGCGTGTCGACGCGCCGGTGCCCGGTTCTCCCTGGTGATGACCCGCAACCCAGCCGTGGACCGCGCGATCACCGCGATCGACGACCAGGCGTGGACCCCGGTGGCCTATCCCGGCGCGGTCCGCGACCCCGATACTGGTACCTGGATCTCCGACGCCGAGGTCGCCGAAATCCCCGGCGCTTCGGGGCGAATTCCGCCTGGGCGCTGTGCGCCGCGATCGCCCACAATCTGCTGCGCGCCGCCGGCGTGCTCGCCGGAGAACGCCATGCCCGAGCGCGCGGATCGACGCTGCGCCGCACGATCGTCAACGTCGCGGCCCGACTGGCCCGCCCGCAACACCGACCGATCCTGCATCTACCCACTCACCGGCCCTGGTCCAAACATTGGCTTGCACTGTGGCACAACACCATCGGATACAGCCCACCACCCCAAACGATAGCCTGATCACCGCCATCAAGGCCCGACCGGAGCGCACAGGAAAAGCTGGACAGACCAGCAGCTACCCCACGCCCACATCCGAGGATCACGATCATCACAACCCGAGATCAGTCGCCAAGGTACGTCGGTGGATCGAGGCTAAGACAGGCTAAGACCGTCGTACCCGGCCTCGGTGGTGGGGTAAGTGGTTGCGCCAAAAACGGCTGGCGATACGCGCGGCTCGTCGTGCGGCACGAATTTGCCCACGCCGAGCGGTATGTCACGAGTTGTTGCGATCGTCATGTTGGCCTCATCGACCGACGAAGTTGGCGACGCGGCCTTCCTTGAAGGCCGCGATGGCCGCCCGCGCCGGCAACCAGACCGACCTTCACATGCGCGTCGGCCAGCTTCACGCTCCGTGCCGCAACCACGACGTCGCACATCAGTGCCACCGTCGCGCCCAGGCCGATCGCCGGGCGCTGCACGGCTGCGAGATAGGTTGGGGCAGGTCAGAAAACGACCGCAGCAGTCGCAAGCCCGCTTCGACAGTTTCACGTCGCGAGTCGTCGTCGTCATGGGCAGCGCGCATCAACGCAAAGTCCCCGTCAGCCGAGAACGCTTTTCCGGTAGAGCCCAGCACAATCGCGCGGACGTCACCGTCTTGCGCGAGCTATTCGAGCGTCGCCGCCAGTTCGACTGCAACTGATTGTCGAACCGATTCAACAGTTTTGGACGAACCAGCGATACGTCACTGACTCCCTCCCCGCGCAGGTTATCGATAACGCTTCGAGGCTGGTGCCCATAAGGACGTCCCCATGCTACTAAGATTAGTAAGCTCATAAACCTACATGACCGAGGGTGGCCCCAACGTGGCGTTTGTTGAGGTCGATGACGGCGTGCCGATTCACGTGCAGGATCTCGGCGATGGGCTTGGTTTATTCGGGCTGCCGACAGGCATGTTTGCGTTTGACCGATGGGCCCAGCGAGTTCAGTTCGCCACATTATGCGACATACAGCCTCTAAACGAGGTCCGACTGTGAGAAAGCCCAGTGCCCAAAACTGAGAATGCCAAGACCAGTGGCCGCCCTCGTGGTCGGCCGCGCCTGACTATCGACCGGGACGCGGTCGCTGACGCGGTTGCGGAGTTATTCCATGAGGGCGAGCTGCGCAATGATGCCTGTCACGTGCTGGCAGCGGATTATAATGTGAGTTATAGCGCCTCTTGCCGCGCACGGATGCGCGCAAGTCGTCGGCCGGAGGCAGCCGGCGACGCGATCTCCTTAGGGGACGGTAGCGACATACGGTGGTTGTCACTGGTATTCGACCTTGTTCGATCTTGCCGCGCTGCCCACCGGAGTGGTTCAATATTCTGAAACTGTGTGTCCAATAATTGATGGGCCGGTCAGCGAGGTTGATGTGAAGAGTCTGTCGACGCGGCTGCGGATTCTTTGCGCTGCATTGCTCGCCGTCGCGCTGTGGGGTTTCACCGCGACGGCCAGTTATATCGCAACGGCCCAGGCGGCGGGGAACGTCGAGTCCCTGATGGTGCCGTCGGCGGCGATGGGGCGCGACATTCCGGTGGCTTTTATGAGCGGTGGACCGCACGCCGTCTACCTCCTGGATGCGTTCAACGCTGCCCCGGGCGTTAGCAACTGGGTCACCGCAGGCAATGCGATGAATACACTTGCCGGTAAAGGTATCTCGGTCGCTGCGCCCGCAGACGGCGCCTACAGCATGTACACCGATTGGGAGCAGGACCGCAGTAAACAGTGGGATACGTTCTTGTCGAGTGAACTCCCGGACTGGCTGGCTGCCAACAAGGGATTGGCGCCCGGCGGACACGGCGTCGTCGGTGTCGCGCAGGGCGGTTACGCCGCGGTGGCACTCGCAACGTTCCATCCCGACCGGTTTCGCTACGCCGGATCACTGTCCGGAGTGCTCACTCCCGAACGGACCGGGGTCGATGGCGCTGTCAGTGCCGTCCTGAAGAATGACGGTGGCGTCGATACCGTCAACATGTGGGGGGCTCCGCAGTTTGGCCGATGGAAGTGGCATTCCCCCAACGTGCACGCGGTGCGGCTGGTGGACCAGAACACCAGGCTGTGGGTGTACAGCCCGGCGGCCGGGAGCCCGAGCGACGGCGCTGCGGTGGGCGGTTTCCCTGATATCTGGCAGGGCACCGCCCGAGACTTCTACTTCAGCTACCGCGGAGCCGGCGGCCACAACGGCCACTTCGATCTAGGAGCCGGTGGCGGTAACGACTGGGGAACGTGGGCCCAGCAGTTGGGTGCGATGTCGAGCGACCTGGCCGCAAACGTCGCCTAGCCGAAGTTCATCGGACGATGATCGGGGCGCTTGACCAACCGACTTGGTTCTCGCGGCTCAACGACTAGTGACGCGCTGATGTGTCAGCAGGACACCTTGATGGTGAACGGCGCCGTCGTGGGCTGGGGCGATTTCGTGCCGAAACCCACTGCAGCACCGGCAATCTCGTAGGTGCTCTCACGTAGCGCAACGGTGGCGTCGCCGTCTCCCAAGCCACGGTTGTAATCACCGGTAAAGCCGTTGACGTTACGGATCCGAACAAATTCAACCGTGAGCTTCCCGGCGTTGGACACCATCACCGTCGTACCCGAAGTCGCGTCGCCGGTGGCAATCGTGGTCAAGTATTGCTCCGACGGCGCACAATGCACCGCCTTGGTGATACCAAGGTCTTTGCCGTCGATGGCCAACTGCGCCGCGCCGGGCGGCAACGTTCCGGGCTCCTGCTGCACGGCCTGGACCGACGAACAGGCGGCACTGCCGCCGACCATGAGTGCTGCCGCAGCGATGAAAGCGAGCCTGTTCTTCACGACAGTCCTCCTGTTCGGGGGTCGCCCCTAAAGTGTATCGGCAACCAGGCACCCATGCGCAAGTATTTTAAGACGTAGAAGTTCAGAATTTTTCGGCGCTGTTCTTGAGGCGGGCTCGACGATGCGCTCTTGACTGAAAAACCCACCCCGCGAGGTGAGCTCAAGTCATGGACGTCGTCGGTGAACTGTGAAAAGATCACAGGTTATGACGGTCAGCGATGCCGCGCGACACACGCCGACACTGTCGGCAATGGCCTTATTCGGCGCCGGAGTTGTTGCGGCCTGCGCCATCACCACCGCGCCGACAGCAAACGCGGACAACAATCGGCTCAATAACGGTGTCGCTCAAAGCGTTTACGTCGTCAAGCATCAGGCCGGTTGCACCACCGACTTGAGGCCCAACCCAGCGCTGGAGCTAGCTGCGCAGTGGCATGCCGAGGATGTACTCAACAACCGGGCCCTCGACGGTGATATCGGCTCGGACGGGTCGACGGTGCAGGACCGTGCCCGAGCCGCGGGTTACAACGGCACAGCGGCCGAGACAGTGGCCATCCTGCCGTCGATAGCGATCAACGGCATTGACGTCTTGGGCAACTGGTACTACCGCCCCGATTACTTCGCGATCATGTCCAACTGCGCTAACACTCAAATCGGCGTGCGTTCGGCGAACAGTCTGGATCGCAGCGTATTGGTCGCGGTCTACGGTCAGCCAGCCTAAGTATCAGCCGGCACGCAGTCGCGCGATACCTGCTAAAAACCGGCCCAGACACATTGCCGCGACCGCGATTCGGGCGTTTAACTTGATTCAAGCACTCGTTAAAAAACACGCTCTGCGCTACGCTAACCTGATGAAACGATCGTTCCACGCTCTTTCGGTTTTTGTGGCGATTTGCTCTGTCGGGCCCTGCTTCGCGGGGTCCGCAGCGGCGTCGCCGCCGGGTGGGAACGGGCAGTGTTCGTTTGTGCTCGACGGGCCGAAAGTGGTTGATGTTTCTGGCGTTAACTATGTGACGGCAACTTTGCATGCTGGATCGTGCACGCTGCACGCCCACATCGAGACAACGGTGTGTTTGTCCGTTGAGGGCGGCGATTCGGCTGGACAATGCGGGTGGGGATACGACCCTAAGCCGGCGGTGGTCTTCTTCCCCTATCGACCGGGCGCGACATATGTGGTCAAGGGTCTGGGATGTAATGACACCCTGCAGGGCACTGATAGTCCGGCGACGCCTGCGACGATTTGCCAAGACATTTCGCCCACGCGCGTCACGCTGTAGGGCGCACGAACTACACCGGGTCGAACCCAGAAATCAGCCACCGGCCGTCAACCTTGTCCAGCGTCACCCGTACGCTTGAACTGCTGTCGGTCGGCGGCTCGTTACCCACGGCGGCGCTCTGATTGACATACAGCAGGTTCACCGCGTGGTCGGCGGTTGCCGACACCGAGGCCGCAGCAGGCACGGTGGCCGTGATGGAGACGTGTCCCCTCTTCGCTCCCGGGATCACCACGTCGCTGATCAGCTGCGAGTAGGAGTCTTTAAACGCGCCGGTCAACGTACTCTTTGCCGCGTCGAGCTGCTTTTCAACGGTGTCGGACTTGTAAGAAAGCAACGCGACGGTGGAATCCTTTGCAGCCGCAACTGATTCAATGCGGGCGACCTCCTGTGCACGAGCAGAGGATTCTTGCCACTTCAAAAAACCTGCGGCCGCCGCGAGTAACATCGCCGCAGCCGGGAGTACCCCGTAGACCACCACTCGCGACCAGCGGATCCGAAATTTGCGGCTCGCCGTCTTTTTCGGTTCGGCCACTTCAGCATTGGCGGATTCTGCGGCACCTGAACGCTCATTTGCGTCACCCTCGAGTGATTCCTGATCCCGCTCGTCAGATCCGGCATCGACGGCTTCTGTCCGCCTGACGCTGCGCGCCCGCGTCCGCGTCCGCAGCCAGTTGATCCCACGTTTCGCGTTGTCCGGCTCGCCACGTTGTGGCTCCTGCTCGAGATCTGCGTTGTCGGAAATAACGTCCGTTTGCACACGCACAGTCGCCGATTCCCTCTCTGATTCGTCGGATTTGTCGTCGGTGTCAGCAGAATGCAACTTGGTCATCGCACAAACGTCACGTCGGAGATCTTGACCTCAT
>Ga0075420_100003388_pt1 | contig 13921 bp, 11 predicted proteins | sample SoiMetdeltSBSDD4_FD_75296 | JGI IMG/M metagenome (GOLD analysis project Ga0075420, IMG submission 75296) | Bulk soil microbial communities from a Populus tree surrounding site in Tennessee, USA - Soil MetaG P. deltoides SBSDD4 | ecosystem: Environmental > Terrestrial > Soil > Tree plantation... | reverse complement strand
TCGACCCGCCCTCGTAGCTCGGCGGAGATCTCCGTCCTCGTCCACGACGACGCGGCCATGGCTGCCCTCCCACGCGAGCAGCCTACAGCACTTGACGAAAACTTACCAGCACCTACTTAGCCCGGAATTGGATGATCGCCCGGCGCGTGGGTCTGCGCCCACTCGGCGAGCCAGGCCACCTGGGGAAACGGCCCTCCGGCGAACAGCACGGACGAGGCGTATGCGTCCTCGAATGGCATGCCCTGGACCGCGTAGCGTGTGAGCACCGACATGGTGCCCGCCCGTCCGATACCCAGGTTGCAGTGTACGAGGATCGGCCAGTTGCGCCGATCGGTCACCAGCGCCAGGAACTGCTCCGCCTGCTCGTTCGTCGGCGGCGTGTTGTCGACAATCGGCAGGTACACGTACTTGCCGAAGCCGAGCGTCCCGACGACCGACGCGTCGTCATGCTCCTGTCGGAGATTGACGATCGTGGTGATCCCGTTCGACTTCAGCCAGCGAAACCCCGCGGCCGACGGCTGAGCCGATCGGTAGAGCGTGCCCGGCAAGACCTCGCCGTACAGCGGCACCGGTGCGTCGAGCTGGGGCATCGACAACTGCCGGCCGCCCGGCAGGGTGACGCCGTTGTTCGAGATGGTGACGCCGCCCCGGCCGTTCTTGCCGCCAAAGTGGAGGTCGGGGATGCGCACCCCGGCCGGGAGGGTCGGCAGCGGCGAGTCGCCCCCGCCGCTCCCGGGGACCGGGATCGGCAAGTCGCCGAGGTCGAACGCGGCGGCCGATGCACCAGCCGGGAGGAACGCGGCCATCGCCGCCGCCGTTGGGACCAGCGCAAGCCGCCGCAGGGCGTCGCGTCGGTCGATTCGACGGGCGTGTTGTCCTCGGTCGGACGGCTCGCTACGCTTCTGGGGAAGCATCATCTGCACCTCCGCTGACCGCTGGCACGGTCTGCTGGCCCGTCAGGCGGCACGACAAAGCTCGTCGCCTCGCGAGACGCGCTATCTAACGTAACGCGCAGATGCCTGCTTCGGTTCAGCGAATCCGGGCGATCCTCGTCGAACTGTTAGCAAACGAACAGCTCGCGGTCATCACGGGCGTGCCGGCCGCGCGCTCCTGCATCATGGTGAGCGCCCACAGGTGACGGAGAGCGCGTCGAGCATGGAACGCAGCGGCGATGGAGACTCGGAACACGGGCTCCAGCCCGGCCCTCGTCGAGCGACGTCACGTGAGACACCGCTGGCCAGGCTCGTGACCGAGATCCTGGCTCCGGCGCCCACGGTCGCGGTCCTCGTGCTCCTGGTCGCCTGGCACAGCGCACCGACGGCGGCCGAAGCCGTGCGGTGGGGGGCGCTCGCCGCGCTCTTCGTCAGCGTCATGCCGTTCCTGTACGTCGTCCGTGGCGTGCGTCGTGGAGGGCTGACCGACCACCACGTGGGCGTCCGTCAGCAGCGGCCGCTTCCGCTGCTGGTCGGGGTCGCCTCGATGCTCGTCGGGTTGATGGTGCTCGTCCTCTGGGGCGCGCCGCCCGATCTCGTCGCGCTGGTCGCGGTGGTGGCGATTGGCCTGGTAACCTCGCTCCTGGTAACCCTGGTCTGGAAGCTCTCGATCCACGCCGTCGTGGTGTCCGGCGCCGTCACCATCCTGGTGTTCGTCTTCGGCCCGCCGCTCCTGGTCCTGGCGCCCCTGGTGCCGCTCGTCTGCTGGGCACGCGTCGCCGTTCACGATCACACGGCTGCCCAGACCGTTGCTGGAGCCGTGCTCGGCGCCGGCGTCGCGGCGGTGGTCTTCTCCGCGCTCCGCTAGCCGTCACTTCCGCCGACGTTCGCAAGCGGACACCGCTGCTGTCACCTGTCGAACCGACCAGATGGCCCGGAAGCGCCTAGGCTCATGAGAAGAGACCGATCGGCCTCCCGTCTCGACCCCGATCGGTGGCGCAAGCTCTCGCCCGTCGTCCCGGCCGTGCCGGCGCCGACGAATACCCCCTTCAGTAGTCGGAAGCTCGGCGCTACACTGCCGGGAGGCAAGGCCGGGGAGGAGAGGACATGCCGGAGAACTATCGGCGGGGCAGCGAGGTCATCAGCCGGATGCTCGAGGCTCATTCCCTCGAGGAGCTCGGGCGCATGCTCTCGCCCAAGCCCGGGAACCTGCCGCCGCGCGTGCGCAACAGCTCCCGCGTGGACCCCCAGTGGATCGATCGCCGCTGGGAGCTCCTCTCCGCCGCGCAGGAGGCACGGCAGGCGCTCCTCGACGAGCAGGCGCTGGCCGACGCGCCCCGCTTCCAGCACAACATCGAGAACTTCATCGGCACGGTCAAGGTGCCGGTCGGCATCGCCGGGCCGCTCCGCGTCAACGGCGTCCACGCGCAGGGCGACTACTACGTCCCGCTGGCGACGACCGAGGCGGCGCTCGTCGCCTCGTACAGCCGCGGCGCCCAGTTGATCAGCGAGGCCGGCGGCTGCACGGCGGTGCTCTTCGACCAGGGGGTGACGAGGGCGCCCGGCTTCGCGTTCGCGAACGTCCGGGATTGCGGACAGTTCGTGGTGTGGGCCCTCTCGGAGATCGACGCGTTCCGCACCGCCGCCGAGCAGACGACGCGCCACGGCCGATTGATCGACCTGCGCTTCGCAATCGAGGGCAACCACGTCTACCTGATCTTCGACTACGAGACCGGCGATGCCTCCGGCCAGAACATGGTCACGATCGCGACCCAGGCCGTCTGCGAGTACATCGCGGAGCACAGTCCCGTCCAGCCCCGGCACATGTTCCTCGAAGCGAACATGTCCGGGGACAAGAAGGCCAGCGCGCTCAGCTTCACCAACGTCCGTGGCAAGAAGGTGACGGCCGAGGTCATCGTCCCCGCCGAGCTGGTGCGACAGTTCCTGCACACCACGCCGGAGAAGCTGGCGCAGTACGGCATCATGGCCGGCCTCGGCGGCGTGATGATGGGATCGATGGGCGTCCAGGGACACTACGCCAACGCCTTCACCGCCCTCTACATCGCCTGCGGGCAGGACGCGGCCTGCGTGGCCGAGTCGGCCGTGGGCGTGACACGCTGGGAGGTGACCGACGAGGGCGCCCTCTACGCATCGGTGACGCTGCCCAACATCATGGTCGGGACGGTGGGCGGCGGGACCGGGCTGCCGAGCCAGCGGGCCTGCCTCGACATTCTGGGCCTGGCCGGTCCGAACAAGGCCGACGCCCTGGCGGAGGTGGCGGCGGCCGTCTGCCTGGCTGGGGAGCTGTCGATCGCCGGGGCGCTGTGCGCCGGCCATTTCGCCCAGGCGCACCGGCGCCTGGCGCGCGGACCGGCCACGGCCCGGGACGGCTCAGGCAGCTAACGATGGTGGGCGCGTGGCTCGGCATCGTTCTGGTCCTGGTGACGCTGCTGGGGCTCCAGCTCGGCGTGCGCCTGTGGCGGCGTCGGAATCCGCGCCGGGCCGAGCTGTCGCGCAAGGTGATGCACGTCAGCCTTGGGCTGCTCACCCTCACGTTCCCCTGGCTCTTCGATCAGGCGTGGCCGGTCTTCGTGGTCTGCGGGGCGATTGCAGTGTGGATGGTCGCCGTGCGCCGGCTCGCCCTGGTGAAGAGCCACTTCGGCGGTGCGATCGACGTCGAGCGCATCTCGTGGGGCGAGGTCTACTTTCCGGTCGGCGTGGCCGCGCTCTTCGTCCTCAGCGGGGGTGACCCGATCCTCTACTGCGTGCCGGTGGCGATCCTCACGCTCGCCGACACGGCGGCCGCCCTGGTCGGCTCGGAGTACGGCCACTGGCGCTTCACCACGCTCGAGGGCGGCCGGAAGAGTGCCGAAGGCTCGGTCGCCTTCTTCCTCGTGGCGTACTTCGCCGTGCACGTCCCCTTGCTCCTGGCGACGTCGATCGAGCGTACTGACGTGCTGCTGGTGGCCACCATCCTCGCGCTGTTGGTCACCGTCTTCGAGGCGATCGCCTGGCGCGGCCTCGACAACCTGTTCATCCCGCTGGGGGGCTTCCTGCTCCTGCGCGAGCTGCCGGGCCTCGGGACCGAGCGGCTCCTGCTCCACCTCGGCGTCGTCGTCCTGATCGCGGTCGTGGCCGCGCTGCGCCGTCGGCAGACCACCCTCGACGACAGCGCGCTGCTGGCGGCGATGCTGACCGGCTACGGGATCTGGACGTTCGGCGGCTGGGAGTGGCTCGTCCTGCCGGTGATCCTGTTCCTCCAGGGCCGGGTTCAGCCGTCCCTGGCCGACCCGGACTCGCCGTACTTCCACCACGTCGACCTGGTCCTGAGCGTTGCCGCGCCGATGTTCTTCTGGCTGCTGCTGGCGCGCCTGCTGGATCGACCCGAGCTGTTCTTCCCGTTCGCCGTGGCGCTCGCGGTCCACCTGGGGGTCTTCGAGATCGCCCGGCAGCGCGGGCCACAGGCCGGTCATTCGCTCGCGCACGTCGCGCTGAGCTGCGGAGGGCGCGCCTGGGCGATGATCTTCGTCCTGTTCGTGATCCTCCAGCGGTTCTCGGCCGTTGCCCTGGTTCGGGCGGCCTGGGCGCTGCCGCTGGTCATCCTCGGCGTCGCCGGTCTCTGCTGGAGCCAGCACAGCGCCGGCAAGCTGCCGATGGACGCGCGCCGCTGGATCTTCCAGGCAGCCTGGGCGCTGATCGCGTCGCTGGCGGCCGCGGTGCCGTTGCTGGCGTTCGGCGGCTGAATCGCGGACGCCGGCTCCTCAGCCGATCGGGCCGGCCGGCCGGCGCAGTCTGGCGTTGGTGCTCCTGACGCGCTGGTCGGCGATCCACCGGAGTGACTCGAACGCCGGCCGGTGGCGGAGCAAATCCCCGAAGTCAGCCTCGCTCAACGTGTACGTCTCGACGGCGGTGAGCGCCCGAACGGTCGCCGACCGTGGCGCCTGATCGAGCAACGCCATCTCGCCGAACACGTTGCCGGGGCCGAGCGTGGCCAGGTGCCGCGACCCGCCGGCCTCCTCGCGGGACACGTCGACGTGGCCGTCGACGAGGATGTAGAAGCGGTCCCCCCGTTCGCCCTGGCGCACGATCGTATCGCCGGGCAGGTACCGCGTGACGAGCAGCCGAATGGCGAGGCGATCGATCTCGGGCGCGCCGAGGCCGTGGAAGACCGGCACGGCCATCAGCCAGTCCCGCCCGACGAGGCTGCGCTGGAGCGCCGTGACGACGCCCGGCCGGCCGGCGATCCAGCGTCGGACCCGACCGCCGCCCAACGTCAGCAGCCGAACGTTGGTTTCGGCGATGACGTTCGCCGTGCGGCGGACGCCGGCCAGGAGGGCCGTCTCGCCGAAGTAGTCGCCCGGCCCGAGCCTGGCCAGCGATTCCACGCGGCCGTCTGATCTCGTCCTGGTGACCTGCACCGTACCGGCCCGGAGCAGGTACAGGTCGTCGCCCCGGTCACCCTGCCGGATCAGGGTGGTACCGGCCGGCACCGAGCGCGGTTCGAGGTAGGCCGCGATCCGCGACAGCTCGGCTCGGGGCGCCGTGTGCAGGCAGGGCAGCGATGCCAGCAGCGTCACGTGCTCGGCCGGCACGCGGCCCCGCCAGGCACGCCAGCGGCGCCGGATCGGCGCGGTGGCCCACACCACGACACCGGTCAGCCGGTGGAGGAGGCTGATCGCCGCGGGACCGAGGAAGAGCAGCGCGACGACGACGGCCAGCAGGCGTCCCCCGCCCTGGGGCCGTGTCCAGAGCTCCTGGATGGCATCCGCGTAGCGCAAGTCGCGCGCCTCGAGGATCACGATCGGGATGAGCAGGTAGGTGAGGGCCGTGGCCAGGCCGAACATCGCGTATATCCGCTCGTCACCGCTGATCCTCCAGAGCGCGCCGAGGCGTCGGGGCAGGCCGTGACGGATGAAATCGGCGGCTCGTGCTCGGAGGCCCGGCAGCTCGAGGTAGTCGGCGAGCATGAGATAGCCGGCCGAGTCGATGACCGGCAGGAGGTTGAAGAGGGTGTTGGCGAGCCAGATCGTGGCCCCTTTGAAGAGGGTAGCTCCCAGCTCGGTACCCTCGAGCGGGAGCGAGAGGATCGCCAGCATGGCGCTCAGGATGAGCATGGCGTACGGCCCGGTCCAGGAGATCGCCAGGCGCTCGCGCCGTTCGGCCAGCCAGATGTCGCTCGTCTCGACATACGCGGCCGGGACGATGCCCGCGAGCATGACCCCGGCGCCGGCGATCTCGCGCCCGTGGCGCTTGATCGCGAGCCCCTGGGCGAAGCTGTACAGGCTGACCCCGAGGCTGTCGAGGACGATCAGCACGACGACGCCGAGCGCGTACGAGCCGCGCGCCTGGAGGAGCGGATGGGCGGCGATCTCGAACTGATACCACCAGATCGCCAGGCCAACCACGACGGTGAGGATCCAGAGCAGCTGCGCGGGCCGGGTGAAAAGGAGCCAGCCCGACGAGTGGTAGGCCGTCCCGAACAGCCGATCGGCGTTATGCAGCTGCGCGAGCGGCCGGGTGAACACGTGGCCGACTCGCCGGCCGACTCGTCGCCAGAACGAGCGCCCGAGCCGCTCCCGTGCCGCCTGGAAGCAGTTGACCGGCGGCGGTTCGAGAAAGCCGCCGGCGCGCAACGTCCCGATCAGGCGGGCGAGCCGCTCGGCCACGAACTCGCCGCGCTCGACGAACTGGGCCACGGCGATCTGGCGCACGGTCCTCCGGCCGTCGATGCGCTGCCAGAGCGCGTAATCGTCCGGGTCCAGACGCAGGTAGTGCCACCTCGGGCTGCGCAGCACGTAGTAGCAACCGCCATCCCGGCCGGTGAGTCCGCGCACCACGACGTTGGCGGCGGGTATCGGGACGAAGCTCCCGAGGTCGAGCTGGTCGTCGAGCTCGCGCCAGAGATCGCCGTCCGCATCGGTCGCAATCGACCGGGTCAGCGCGGCCCAGAGACCGGGAGCGCCGTTCGCGTCGGTCGCGATGGAGCGGGAGAGGGCCGCCCAGACATCTGGCGGCGTGCGGACAGAGGTCGTCGGCGTCAGGACACTACTGGTCGAGGGGTGTGCCCGCTCCGTCTCCATCTGCGACGACTACCATCTTCCACGGCCCCATCGTAGCACACCCGGCGCGGCTCACCGGCCCCCCCCAACTGCCGCTCCCTGCCCTGCGAGACCGGCGCCACGATCGCCAGGCACCGGCGTCACAGGAGCGGGCGCCCCGTCGCCTGGTCCAACCCCGAGTCGGTCAGCAGCGCCTGCCCGATCAGCTCGACGCTGCCCGGCGAGACCACCGAGTGCTGGGACGCCGTGTGGACGTCGCGGAAGTAGCGCTGGAGCGGGTTGCTCCGGTACACCGACGAGCCGCCGCCGATGGTGTACGCCAGGTCCACGGCCTTGACGGCGCTCTCGAAGGCGGCGGTATTCGCCAGCCGCGCCAGCGCCCGGCTCTCGGTGCCGATCCCACCCGTCGAGCGGGCCTCCTCCCAGACCTGGCGGGTCGCCTCCCAGAGGTAGGCCCGCGCCCCGCGTACCAGCGCCTCGGCCTGGGCCACCGCCGTCTGGACGTATGCCCGGTCGCGGACGAGCGCGTCCGGCCCGCCGCCCGTCTGCGGCTTGCTCCGGACCAGCGCCGTCAGCGCGTCGACGGCCGCCCGTGCGATCCCGAGCCCGTGGGCGCCGTGCGCCATCAGGAAGAAGCGCCCCAGGTAGAGCGGGCCGGGGTGGTGGGCCGGCTCGCCGGTCAGCCCGAACGTCCGCTCGTCGGGGATGAACAGGTCCGAGACCGTGTAGTCGTGGCTGCCGGTCCCTTGCAGGCCGGCGACGTGCCAGGTGTCCAGGATGGTGGCGTCGGCGCGCGGGAACACCAGCACCCGCGTGGCCGGGCCGCCGCCGGGCTCCCCGCGAAGCACGTCGCGGTCGTAGACCAGCGACCGGCTGATGAGCCATGAGGCGTGCAGGCCGCCACTCCCGAACGGCCAGCGGCCCGTCAGGCGGTAGCCGCCGTCCACCGCGACGGCCCGGCCGCCGCTCGGCAGCGCCAGGCTGCCGGCCAGGACGGCATGCGGATCGGCCAGGACCTCGGCGGCCACGTCCGGCCGCAGGAACGCCATCGTCCAGCCCGTCCCGGAGGCGATCGCCGTCACCCAGCCGACGGACCCATCGCCGCGCGAGATCGCTTCCAGCACCTCCATCTGGGTGACCGGATCGACCTCGCCGCCGCCGAGCGTGCGCGGCACGAGCATCCGAAAGATGCCGGCCTGGGAGAGCGCGAGCACCAGGTCGTCCGGCAATCGCCCGTCGCGCTCGATCTGCTCGGCGCTCGCGCGGATGCGCGGCTCCAGCGCCAGGGCCGCTCCCACCAACGGGTGCGTCGCCGCCATCAACGCCCGCCCCCACCGCCGAAGCGCTCGCGCCAGCGCGGGATCACCGCGCGGTTCTCGACGTTGGCCGGCAGCTCGCCCTCCATCACGCGGGCCACGTTCTGGAACGCCAGCTCCGCCCCGGACGGGCCGGACTCGACGTTGTGGCCGATGTTGTGGGGCGTCAGGATCACCCGGTTCGGGTCGCACTTGAAGAGCGGATTGTCCATGTCGATCGGCTCTTGCTCGAAGACGTCGAGCGCCGCTCCCGCGATCTGGTCCGTATCGATCGCCTCGGCCAGCGCGGCCTCGTCGATCACGCCGCCCCGCGAGGTGTTGATCAGGATGGCGGTCGGCTTCATCATGCCGAGCTCGCGCCGCCCGATCAGCCCCCGCGTCTCCTTCGTGCGCGGCGTGTGGATCGAGATGACGTCCGATGTCGTCAGCAGCGTGTCGAGCGGGACCGTGCCCGGGACGTACGGGTCGTACGCCTGGATGGTGACTTCCCAGCCCTGGAGCCGCTGCTCGACCGCCCGCGCGATCCGCCCGTAGGCGATCAGGCCGACGGTCTTGCGGCGCAGCAGCGTCGAGGTGGTCGGGGGGCGCCAGTTGCCAGCCCGCATGGTCGCCTGCTTCCGCTCCAGCTGGAGCAGCAGCGCCACCATGAACATCACGGTCGCCTCGGCCATCCCGATGATGATCTCGTCGGTGGGGCAGTTGGCGACGAGGATACCCAGCTCGGTGGCGGCGTCGACGTCGACGTGATCGACGCCGATGACCGGGCTGCTGACCATGCGGAGCCGTAGCGCCGCCCGCAACACCTCGGCGGGGACGGGCTGGCCCGGCGAGATGATGGCGGCATCGGCGTCCGCGACGACCGCGCTCAGCTCGTCCGCCGACCAGGGCTGGTCCATGCTGCCCGCCTGGACCACCTCGAAGCCGGCCGCCACGAGCTTCTCGTGCAGCCCGGCGGTCGTGGCAAACCGCGCCGGGATGACGACCTTCGGTGCATTCATCCGCATGACTCCCTGAGGGCGGGCGCGATGATTTACGCTCTGCGGGTGTTCCCCTCCCCCTCGCGAGGGGGAGGGGGTCAGGGGGTGGGGGCCCTTCCTAGATCGGGTCGATGATCACGTCGAGGACGGCCGCCTGCCCTTGCTTGACGGCCGCGAGCGCCCGCTCGATAGCCGGCCGGACCTCGGCCGGGTCCTCGACGCGCTCGCCGTAAGCGTGACAGCTTCGAGCGAGCGCCGCGTGGTCCGGCGGCCCCTGGAAGCGCACCCCCGGGTAGGCGTCCGCCTGGACCGAGGCGCCGTTCGGGAACAGCGAGACGACCGGGTTCTTGCTGGCGTTGTAGCCGCCATTGTTCAGGATCACCGTCAGGAACGGCGCCTTCGCGGTCTGGGCCGCGTAGAGCGCCGCCACCGGCGAGCCGAACACGAACGAGCCGTCGCCGACCACCGAGACCACCAGCCGATCCGGCGCCGCCAGCTTGACGCCGACCGCCCCGCCAAGCGGCCAGCCCAGGCCCGGCCCGATCGGGCTGATCAGCGTGCCGGGCTGCTCGCGGCGGACGTGCTTGCGGACCGCCGGCAGGTTCGTGACCGCCTCTTCGATGACGATGGCATCCATCGGCAACGCCTCGCCGAGGGCGGCGCAGATCAGCTCGGCGTGGATCGGGGTCCGGGTGCGCAGGCTCTCAACCCGCTCGGCCAGCTCGCGGCGCTGCCGGGCGCCTTCGTCCTCCAGCCGCTCGCGGCGCGCGGCCCAGGCCGCGCGGCGCTCCGGGGTCGCCCGGCGCTCGATCGCCGCGACGAGCAGCGGCAGCGCCTTCGCGGTGTCGCCGACCAGCGGCAGGTCGACCGGGAAGCCCCAGAGCGGGATCGACGCCTTGACCGGGTCGATGTCGATCTGGGCGATCCGCGCCGTCTGCGGCGGTCGGGTCAGCTTCGGGATCCACGGCACCAGGCAGTCCAACAGCAGGATCGCGTCGGCCTCGCGGATCGCCGCCGAGACGTCCAGGCGGTAGAGCGGGTGGCTGAGCGAGATGTTGAGTGGGCTGGCCCGGTCGCTGACCGGCGCCCCGACCAGCTCGGCGAGCCTGGTCAGGTACGGGACCGCCTCCGGGTGCCGCCCGACGTCGCCGGCGATGATGACCGGGCGCTCGGCGTCCGCCAGCCACGCGGCGATCGTCTCGATGCCGTCGAGGTCGCCCGGCCCGGTGATCGACGGACGGGTCCGCTCCGGCGGCAGGACCGTGACGCCGTCCATCGGCGACATCAGCACCTCACGGGCGACGGTCATGTAGACCGGGCCGGCCGGTTCGGACGCGGCGATCTGCGCGGCGCGCGGCACGAGGTAGTTCAGGGTGTCGGTCCGACCGAGCTCGTGCCACCACTTCACGTAGTTCCGGACGATCCCCGGCTGGTCCGGCTGGTCCTGGAGCCACTGGATGTAGGCGTCGCGTCCGCCGGGGACCGTGCCGTCGACGGTGTACGGCGTCCGCCCGGCGAAGACCAGGACCCCGGCGTGGGCGCGCTGGGCGTCGTGGAGCATCGCGCCGAGGTTCTGGGTGCCGGCGTCGACGTGCACCAGCACCGCCTGGGGGCGCCGCGTGACGGCGAAGTAGCCGTGCGCCGCCGCCAGCGCCACGTTCTCATACAGGCCGGGCACGATCTTTGGGACCGTCTGCCCATCCCGCCCGAGCGCGACGATCGCCTCCTGGACCGGCGCGGTGTCCGTGCCGGGGCAGAGGAACAGGTACTCGACGCCGTGGACGACCAGGAGCTGGATCAGCGCTTCGGCGCCGTTGCGGGCGGCCAGCAGCCTCGGCGCCGACGCGACCTCGGCGCCGGCGGTGCTCTGCGTATCGACGACCATCCGATCCCCCTCCCCGCTGAGGCCCCGAGACGGCCTCAACGCCGCGCGCTCGTGTTGAGGATAGATGCTACGCGATCCCGCCCGTCGACGCGACCGACCCCGCCGCGCGGCAGCGGACCACGAGCGCGCCCGGCACCTCCATCCAGACCGGTCGTCGCTCGGCGTGCGGCCCGGTCAGGCGCGGCTCGGCCATCCGCTCGATCGTCAGGCCGACCGCGACGAGCGCGTTGACGTAGGTGCTGAGCATCCGGTGGTACGAGCCGACCTTGCCGGGCGGCCCGGGCCGCGTGTCCGAGCGCCAATACCCTTCCGTGAAGTAGCCGGAGACCGTCCGAACGACTCCTTGCTCGGTCACCTGCTCCCCGGATGGCGCCGGGTTGTAGCAAGGGTGGATGATCGAGAAGACGAACCAGCCGCCGGGCCGGAGGATCCGCGAGACGGTGCGCAGGGCCGGTTCGAGGTGCGGGATGTCCATGAGCGCCATGGTGCAGAGGACGCCGTCGAACGCCTCGCCGGCCAGCGCATCCGGGCGCTCGACGTCGGCCTGGACGTAGGTGATGCCGCGCGGCCTGGAGGCCTCGTAGCGCCGCGCGATCTCCAGCATGTTCGCGGAGACGTCGACGCCGGCCACGTGCGCACCCTGATCCGCCAGATAGCGGGTGGCCTTGCCCTGCCCGCAAGCGAGGTCGCAGATGCGCAGTCCACGGATGTCGCCCAACAGCTCCTGGACGGCCGCGAAGAACGGGTCCCTGGCGATCGAGTCCCCGCCGATCCAGGTGTCATACCACTCGGCGATCGCGTCGTACGCGCTCGCACTCACGATCCGCCTCCCATGTGACCTACGTCAGCCCAAGCGCATCCCGCACCACTCGACGGACCGCTTCAAGGTCCAGCTCAACGAGATCGCGCGCCCCCTGTTCGAGCAACCGGAAGCCCGGCACATATCGCGCACGGAAGCCGACTGCTAAGAGGCGCTCATAGTGTTGCTGACACGGTCGCAGCCCGGGGTCGCCCCTGACGAGCAGGTTCCGACTTTGATGATCCGGCGGCTCGTAGCGACGAACCTCCCAGAGGTAGGCATTGACGTAGTGGACGGCGGCGTAGAAGGCGATGACGGCCGCCCACTCGTAGGCAGGCGGACGGACACTGTGAGCCTGGGTGTTCAGATGCGCCAGGGCAACTGCACGGTTCCGCTCGGCGGTCTGGATGTGGCGCTCAGTCTGCCACTCCACTTCAGGCTGCGCGCAATGCGAACTCTTCGGCACCCTGGGGCAGCAGCATGTCGAGGTCGAACCACTCATAGTATTGTGGGCTGAGAAGATGGAAGTGGAACAGTGCACCGGGAAATCGGTCCTGAAGATCGGCCGTAAGACCGTAAAGGCGCAGCTCGTCCTTAGACTCCATGTCCTCCGTCAGAAGCCAGAGGCTCGTGACGCCGCCATGGGAAGAGACCCACATCCGGAGGACCGATGGCTCGTGCCTGACCATCTCTGCCAGGGCCGCCGCGAGCTCGTGGGCATCGACGGGTCGGATCTCGGGCTGCCAGGGGATGGCCATACGGACTCCTTGCACGAAGCGCGCACTGACTCGCGAAGATCATACACCGTCACGACGCAGGTTCGGCGACTGACTCGGCGGCGGGCTCCTCGGCGCGGGCCGGCAGCAGCGATGCGACCGCCACGGCCGCCAGCGCCGCGGCCAGCACCCCCAGGAAGACCGCCTGGATCCCGCCCGCCAGCACCCCTTGCAACTCCGCCAGCACGGCCGGATCGAGGGCCGCGCGGGCCTGAGCATCCAGCAGCACCGTCGTGACGCCGACCCCGTCACCGCCGAACGCCCGGACGTCGTCCGGCAACGTCGTCGCCCGGCGGAGCAGCGTCGCGTTCAGGATCGAGCCGAGAATCGCGATGCCGAGCGTGCTCCCGAGCAGCCGCGCGAACATCGCCGATCCCGTCGCCACGCCGCGCGTGCTCCACGGCACCGAGGTCTGGAGCGCCACGATCGAGGTCGTGGTCAGGAACCCGAGCCCCGCCCCGAGCACCAGGATCGCGACGCAGATCCAGGCGACGCTGCCGAACCCCGTGCCGGCGCTTGCGCCGACCACCAGCAAGGCCACGCCGGCGACCGCCAGCGCCGCGCCCAGCAGCCCGGTCCGCCGAAACCCGATCGCCAGGATCACCCGCCCGGCGAACGCGCTCGCCAGCGGCCAGCCGATCGACATCGGGATCAAGGAGAGGCCGGCCACCGTCGCCGAGGCGCCGACGACCCCCTGCACGTAGAGCGAGATGAACGTCACCACCGTCGGGCTCATCGTGCCGGAGAGCACGAACGATGCGTCAACCACGGATACCACCCGGTTGCGGAACAGCCCGAGCGGCAGGATCGGCTCCGGGGCGCGGCGCTCTTGCCAGATGAAGGCCGCGATCACCACCAGCGACCCGACCAGCAGGCTGACGCTTTCCGTCGAGGTCCAGGCCCAGGCGACGCCGCCCTGGAGCAGTGCGAACAGCAGCAAGCTGACGCCGGCCGACAGCAGCGCCGCGCCGGCGTAGTCGACGCTGTGCCGCTTGCGCACGGCCGGCTCGCGCAGGCACAGGTACACCCCGGCAATCGCCAACGGCCCGATCGGCAGGTTGATCCAGAAGACCCAGGCCCAGTGGACCCGCTCCACCACGAACCCGCCGACCAGCGGGCCGACCAGCGACGCGATGGCCCAGACGCTGCTCAGCCAGCCCTGCATCCGCGCCCGCTC
>Ga0075420_100003386_pt1 | contig 13922 bp, 11 predicted proteins | sample SoiMetdeltSBSDD4_FD_75296 | JGI IMG/M metagenome (GOLD analysis project Ga0075420, IMG submission 75296) | Bulk soil microbial communities from a Populus tree surrounding site in Tennessee, USA - Soil MetaG P. deltoides SBSDD4 | ecosystem: Environmental > Terrestrial > Soil > Tree plantation... | reverse complement strand
GTCCGACAAGGTCGCGAAGGCGCTGCTCGGCCTCACCATCGAGACGCCGATCGGTCCGCAGACGATCCGCGAGAAGGACCACCAGGCCAACCGCGGTCAGCTCTACGGCAAGACGGTGAAGGATCCGAAGTATCCGTTCGCGATCATGAAGCCCGTGACCTACGTGGATCCCACCAAGTTCATGGATTGAGGCGGGCGATCCGAACGGTTGTCGGCATCGGAACGGTTGTCGGGGACCGCGTGAAACGGGGGGCAAATGGGGGGGCCGTCCAGCCCCCCCATTCCCAATAGCTTGCCGGATCCGTCGTTCGTCTTTGCCCAGTCCGTCAGCGGCCTCACGGCCGCGATGTTCCTCTTTCTCATCGCCTCCGGGCTGTCGCTGATCTTCGGCGTGCTGCGCGTCCTGAACTTCGCGCACGGGACGTTCTACATGCTCGGCGCCTACTGCGCGTACCAGTTCATGGTGTGGCTGCAGCCGGGCCCGGGAAAGTTCTGGCTGGCCGCGCTGGCGGCCGGGCTCGTCGTCGCGGCGCTGGGCGGGCTCGTGGAGCGCCTGCTCTTCCGGCACCTCTACGGCAAGGAAGAGCTCTACCAGCTGCTGTTCACCTATGCCCTCGTGCTGATCCTCAGCGACGCGGCCAAGATGATCTGGGGCACGCAGCAGAAGTCGGTGAGCCGGCCACCGGAGCTGACCGGAGCCTTCAAAGTCTTCGGCGCGACCATTCCCGACTACAACTTGCTGATCCTGCTGCTCGGGCCCGCCATCGCGCTGGCCGTGTGGTACGTGCTCCAGCGGACCCGGGTGGGGCGCTTCATTCGCGCGGCCGCGCTGGACCGGGAGACGCTCGGCGCCCTCGGCGTGAACGTCAACGCCCTCTACACGTGGGTGTTCGTGATGGCGTCATTTCTCGGTGGCCTCGGCGGCGCCCTGATCAGTCCCATGCGTGCCACCGTCCCCGGCATGGACACCGAGGTCATCGTCGAGGCGTTCGTGGTGGTCGTGATCGGCGGTCTCGGCTCCTTCTGGGGCACGTTCCTCGGCGCGCTGATCTACGGCCAGGTCCTCTCGTTCGGCATCCTGTTCTTCCCGCGCTTCTCGATCTTCGCCGTCTTCGCCCTCATGGCGGCCGTCCTGATCGTTCGTCCATGGGGACTTCTGGGACGGCCTCTCAAATGACGGCGAGGCTGGCGCGGCTGCCGTGGGGCCTGCTGGTGCTCCTGGCCGCCTTCCTCGTTCCGGCCGCGGGCTCGCGCTTCTACACCTTCCTCGCCAACGACGTGGCCATCTGGGCGCTGTTCGCGACCAGCCTCAACCTGCTCGTCGGCTACACCGGGCTCGTTTCCTTCGGGCACGCCGCGTATTTCGGGCTCGGCGCCTACACGACCGGTCTGTTGATGAAGAAGCTGGCGGTGCCGTTCCTGCTTGCGTTTCCGGCGGCCGGGCTCGTGGCCGGCGCCTTCGCGCTCGTGTTCGGATTTTTCTGCGTGCGGCTCACGCGAATCTACTTCGCGATGCTGACCCTCGCCTTCGCGCAGATCGTGTGGGCCATCTGCTTCAAGTGGAACGAGGTCACCGGCGGCGAGCAGGGCATGCCCGAGATCCCCTACCCCGACTTCGGCTGGCTGGAGCGCTTCGCCACCGTGCCGCTCGTCGGCGGCTGGCGCACGGCCGAGTACTTCTACTTCCTCTGCCTGATCCTCGTATCGCTGTGCCTGTGGACGCTGCGACGGATCGCGGGCTCGCCGTTCGGCCGCATGCTCACCACGATCCGCGAAAACGCCGAGCGGGCGGAGTTCATCGGCGTCAACGTCCGGCGATACGAGCTGGCCGCGTTCGTGCTGGCCGGTGCCTTCGCCGGGCTGGCGGGCGGACTGTTCGGCATCTTCAATCGCGGCGTCTTCCCCGACTTCGCGTACTGGACGAAGTCGTCCGAGGTGCTGATCATGACGCTGCTCGGGGGCATGGGGATGTTCTACGGTCCCGCGGTCGGCGCGCTGGCGCTGATCCTCCTCAACCAGCAGATCACCGCGTACACCGAGTACTGGCCGTTCGTGCTCGGCAGCATCCTGGTCGTCCTGCTGTTCGTGTTCCCGGGCGGCCTGGCCGGCGCCGCGCAGCTGATCGCGCGCCGCTTCTGGAGACCGCGCCGTGCTTGAGGTCCGTGACATCCGGAAGGCGTTCGATGGCTTCCTCGCCGTCGGCGGCGTGAGCCTGACGGTGGCGCCGGGCCAGATCGCCGCCATCATCGGCCCCAACGGCGCCGGCAAGACGACGTTCTTCAACCTCATCACCGGCCACGTGCGGCCCGACGCCGGCGCCGTCCTGCTCGAGGGCCGTGATATCACGGGCGTCTCACCGCACGACGTCTGCCGGCTCGGCATGGGGCGTTCCTTCCAGCGGACGAACATCTTCCCGCGCCTCACCGTCTTCCAGAACGTGCAGGCCGCCTACATCTCCCACCGCGGCCGCGGGCGCGATCTGTTCCGCCGGGTGGACCATCTCTACGCCGAGGAGACCGAGGCGGTGCTCGCGTCCCTGGGGCTCCTCGATCGCAGCGGCGAGGTCAGCGGCTTCCTCTCCCACGGCGCCCAGAAGCAGCTCGAGCTCGGCATCGCCCTGGCCAGCGAGCCGCGCCTGCTGCTGCTCGACGAGCCGACGGCCGGCATGTCGGCCACCGAGACGCGGGAGACGATCCAGCTGATCGACCGCCTCGCGCGCGAGCGCGGCCTCACGCTGCTGTTCACCGAGCACGACATGGAAGTGGTCTTCTCCATCGCGCAGAAGATCACCGTGCTGCACCAGGGCCGCGTCATCGCGGACGGAGCGCCGGCCGCGGTGCGGGCCAACGCGGAGGTGCGGCGCGTCTACCTGGGAGAGCGCGGGTGAGCGCGCTCCTCGAGGCGCAGGACCTCCACACGGCCTACGGGCTGTCGCGCGTGCTCTTCGGAATCTCGCTCGAGGTCCGCGCCGGCGAGTGCGTGTGCCTGCTCGGACGCAACGGCGTCGGCAAGTCGACGACCATGCGGTCGATCATGGGGCTCACGCCGCCGCAGTCCGGGCGCGTGCGCTTCCGCGGAACCGACATCACCGGCTGGGCGCCCTACCGGGTGGCGCGGGCGGGGCTCGGATTCGTCCCCGAGGACCGCCGGATCTTCGCCGATTTGACGGTGTGGGAGAACCTCGACGTGGCCCGTCGCGCGGCCGGCGGCAACGGCTTCACGCTCGAGCGGGTCTTCGACCTCTTCCCGAAGCTGCGTGAACTCACGGCGCGGCAGGGCGGGCATCTTTCGGGCGGCGAGCAGCAGATGCTGACCATCGCCCGCACGCTCATGGGCAACCCGCAGCTGCTGCTCCTCGACGAGCCCTCGGAGGGGCTGGCGCCGATCGTGGTGGATCACCTCCGCGACCAGATCGCGCGCCTGAGACACGAAGGGCTCACCATCCTGCTCGCCGAGCAGAACACGGAGTTCTCCCTGTCGCTCGCCGACCGCGTCTACGTGCTGGAGAAGGGCGCGATCAAGTTCAGCGGACCGGCCGCACGGCTGCGGGATGACGCCTCGCTCCGCCAAGAGCTCCTCGCCCTCTAGATTCTGGCCGCGCGTGGTGGGCATGGCCATGATAGCGGCGCTCGCTTTCGTGGCCTGGGAAGCGGTCAGATGGCCGAGCGTGGCCGGCCTCGCCACCCGCGCGCCCGCCAGCACCGCCTTCATCGACCGCTACCGGGTCCTCGAGCGCGAGGCCGGGCGATCGGGGCGCGTGCAGTGGACGTGGGTGCCGTACGGTCGCATGGCCGTGTCGCTGAAGCGCGCCGTCGTGGTGGCCGAGGACGCGAGCTTCTTTTCGCATCGCGGCTTCGCCACCGCCGAGATCCGGGAGGCGATCGACAAGGCCGTCCGGGAATTCGGGCTGCCGCGCGGCGCCTCCACGATCACGCAGCAGCTGGCCAAGAACCTCTGGCTGTCTCCCTCGCGCAATCCTCTCCGGAAGGCCAAGGAGGCGATGCTCACGTGGCAGCTGGAGCGCGCCCTCAGCAAGCGGCGCATCCTGGAGCTCTATCTGAACGTCGTCGAGTTCGGGCCGGGAGTGTACGGCGCGGAGGCGGCCAGCCGGCGTTACTTCGGCAAGCCGGCCGCCGAACTCACCGACGATGAGGCCGCGCAGCTCGCCGCCGGCCTCCCGCGCCCGAGCATCTGGCACCCCGGCGTGAGCACGCGAGCGTACCGTCGCTACGTCGACGACATCCGGCGCCGGATGGAGCGCATCGCGCTGCCCGTCAAGCAGCTGGAGTGAGGGCTACGCGGCCGGGTCGATGAGCGCCAGCCCGCTGTCGGGATCGTGGCGCTTGCGGAGGAAGGCGGGCGACTCGACCAGGATCACCTCGAGCGTCGGCCACACACGCGCGGCGAGCAGATGCCCGCCCCGAGTCTGGCCGTCGGAGAGGCCCACCACGACGTGCGCATGCGCCTTGGCCACCCCCGTCGGGTCGAGGGCGATGTCGCCGAGCAGCGAGAGGACCTCGACCTGCTCGGCGAGGACCATGCGCTTGTACGCCTTGCGGTCCCGCTGGAAGTAGCCGAGCGTCACCTCGCTGAAGGCGCCGATGGCCGTGAAGTGGGCGGCGCCGACATGCTCGGCCTTCGCGAACGCGGTGAGCTCGGCCACCACTTCATCGCCCTTGTCGAAGACGAGCGCGAACGTCTTCTGTCCGGTGGCATCGAGGAGCTTCGACTTCATCACACCAGCTCGATGAGCGCCTCGACCAGCACATCCGACGCCGTCTGACCCATGAGGTCCGAGGCGTGCATCGCCGATGCCACTGATTGAACATGGGGGCCCCGGAATGGCCCCCAACCCCCACCGCTCGGTCACGCCCCAGCAAAGCTGTGGCGCGCCTCGATAAACCGCCGGACGTCTAGCCGCGCGGCGTGAAGTCCTTGACGGGCTCGTAGGGTGGCGGCCAGGGCAGGTCGACGCCCTGGGCGCGGGCGGCGTGGCGGGTCCAGTACGGGTCGTAGAGGTGAGCGCGCGCGAGGACGCAGAGATCGGCACGGCCGGCGGCCAGGATGGAGTTGACGTCGGCGTACGAGGCGATGTTGCCGACGGTCATCGTCGGGATGCCTGCCTCGTGGCGAACGCGATCGCTGAATGGCGTCTGGAAGAGCCGGCCGCGCGCGGCCGGCGCGTTGGCGACGGCGTGGCCGGCCGAGACGTCGACGATGTCACAGCCGTGGGCCTTCAGCGCCCGCGCGGTTTCCACCGCGTCCTCTGGCGTGGCGCCGCCTGCCATCCAGTCGGTGGCCGAGATCCGCACCGAGATCGGCTTGGCGGCGGGCCACACCGCGCGGACAGCGTCGAAGACCTCCAGCGGAAAGCGCAGGCGGCCCGCGAGGGCACCGCCGTACTCGTCGCGCCGCCGGTTCGTCAGCGGCGACAGGAAGGTCGCGAGCAGATAGCCGTGCGCAAAGTGGATCTCGATGAGATCGAAGCCCGCCTCGTCGGCCATCCGCGCCGCCCGCGCAAAATCCTCCCGCACGGCGTCCATGTCGGCGCGCGTCATCTCGCGCGGGACCTGGCTCTGCGGGAGATACGGGATCGGCGAAGCGGCGATCAGCGGCCAGTTGCCCTCGTCGAGCGGCTCGTCCATCCCCTGCCACATGAGCCGCGTGGAGCCCTTGCGCCCCGCGTGCGCGATCTGGATGCCGATCTTCGCGCGGCTCGCGCCGTGCACGAAGTCGACGATGCGCTTCCACGCGCCGACGTGCTCGGGCTTGTAGAGGCCCGTGCAGCCGGGGGAGATCCGGCCCTCGCGGCTCACATCGGTCATCTCCGCGATGACCAGCCCGGCGCCCCCGACGGCGCGGCTGCCGAGGTGCACGAGGTGCCAGTCGTTCGGCGTCCCGTCCTCCGCGGAGTACTGGCACATCGGCGAGACCACGACGCGATTGTCCAGAACCAGCTCCCGCAGGCGAAAGGGCGTGAACATCGGCGGTGGCGGCGGCGCCGCCGGCACCACCCGCCCGCTCTGCGTGGCCGCCTTGGCCGCGAACCAGGCGTCCACCGTCGCCACCAGCTTGGGGTCCCGCGCCTTCAGATTGTCGTGGCTGACGCGAAGACTGCGGGTCAGCAGGCTGAACGCCATCTGCACGGGCTCGAGCCGGCCGTGATAGCGCTCCGCCTCCTCGAACCACTCGAGGCTCGTCTGCGCCGCGCGCTGGATGGCCTCCACCTGTGGCCGGCGCTCCGCCTCGTACGCAGCGAGGGCGGTCGGAACGTCGCGACCGACGCGGAGCGCCCCGGCCAGCGCGATGGCATCTTCCATGGCGAGCTTCGTCCCGGAGCCGATGGAGAAGTGCGCCGTGTGCGCGGCGTCACCGACCAGCACCACGCGTCCGTGGTGCCAGCGGTCGTTCCGGATGGTGGGAAAGGCGCGCCAGAGGGAGCGATTCACGAGGATCGGGTGGCCGTCGAGCTCGCGCGCGAACAATCGCTCGGTGAAGGCCTTGGTGGTCGCTTCGTCTGCGCGGTCCAGCCCCGCGCGCCGCCAGACCGCCTCCGTCGTCTCCAGGATGAAGGTGGAGTACCGGTCATCGTAGCGGTAGGCGTGTACGCGCCACAGACCGTGCTCGTCCTCCTTGAGCATGAACGTGAACGCGCGGAACGGGAACGTGGTGCCCAGCCAGACGAAGCGATTCCGCCGCCAGTCGATCCGTGGCCCGAACCACTCCGCGTGGGCGGTCCGGAGCCACGAGTTGGCGCCGTCGGCGCCGAGGATCAGGTCGGCGTCTGCGTAGTGCGCCAGGTCGGCCACCTCGACCTGATGGCGCAGCGTCACCCCGAGCGCGCGGCACCTATCCTGAAGGATGGTCAGCAGCGTCTGCCGCGACATGCCGGAAAAGCCGTGGCCGGTCGACGTGAGCACCTGCCCGCCATGATGGATGTCGATATCGTCCCAGTGGGCGAAGGCGCCGATGATGGCCGCGTGCGTCTCCGGATCGGACTCGCGGAAGTTGTCGAGGGTGGCATCGGAGAACACGACGCCGAACCCGAACGTGTCGTCGGAACGGTTGCGCTCGACGACCGTGATGTCGTGCGTGGCGTCGGCGTTCTTCATCAGGATGGCGAAATACAGACCCGCGGGACCGCCGCCGACGGAGACGAGCTTCACGCGTCAATTGTAGTGCACGTGACACCGGTGCCTACAATGGTGTGCCCGAACCATAGCCGAGCGGAGCCGGAAACCATCTCTTTCAGGCCACCGACGGGCGAGGTGGACACAGCGCTCCGATACAACAACAGAGGAGGCGCCGATGAAACAGCTACGATGCGGTGATCTGATGCCCGGCTGCAGTGCGATCATCGAGGGCAAGGACGAGGCCGAGGTGATGCAAAAGGGCTCCGAGCACGCCAAGAGCGCGCACGGCATGACCCAGATCCCTCCCGAGGTCGCGCAGAAGGTCCGCGGCGCCATCCGCGACAAGCCGTAACAACTTACACGGGCGGTCGACGGTCTGGGGTTTGCATGCCCGGACAACCGATGGCGGAGCTCATCCACGAGTTCACCACCCGGGTGAAGGACCGCGAGGTCGGCAGCTATGTCGCCCAGGCCTGGGGTCGTCGGATGGACGACGGTCGCTGGGAAGGCTGGCTCGTATTTCTCCCGCTCGCGCGCGGCTTCGCCCGGCGGACGGGACGCGAGACCACCCAGGCCAATCTCGAGGCGCTCGCCTACTGGGTCACCGGCCTCGAGCCGGTGTACCTGGAGGGCGCGCTCGAGCGCTCGTATCCGCTCCGTCTCGACGCCGTCGCCTGACCTGACGCCCCCGCATCCCGGCGGTACAATCGTTCGATGCCGCAGTTCCTGCCGTTCGTCCAGCGCTGGTTCGAGGACGCCTTCCGCGAGCCCACCCCGCCCCAGCGTGATGGCTGGAACGCCATCGCGTCGGGACGCGACACGCTCATCGTGGCGCCGACCGGATCGGGAAAGACGCTGGCCTCGTTTCTGTGGGCACTCGACCACCTGCACCGCCTGGCGGTGGACGGGCGGCTCGACGACAAGGTGTACGTCGTCTACGTCTCACCACTCCGCGCGCTGAACAACGACATCGAGAAGAATCTTCGCGAGCCGCTGGCCGGCATCCGCCGGGCCGCGGAGGCGGCGGGGCTCGAGCTGCCCGAGGTGCGGGTGGCCGTGCGCACCGGCGATACGCTCGCCGCGCAGCGACAGGCGATGACGCGGCGGCCGCCGCACGTGCTCATCACCACGCCCGAGTCGCTCTACATCCTGCTGACGTCGGCGGGATTCCGGCCGGCGCTGGCGCAGGCGCGCTTCGTCATCGTCGACGAGGTCCACGCGCTCCTCGGTGGCAAGCGGGGCGCGCACCTGGCGCTGTCGCTGGAGCGGCTGCAGGCGCTCGTCCAGGACGCGGGCAATCCCCGCCCGCAGCGTATCGGGGCCTCCGCCACCGTGCGTCCGGTCGAGGACGCGCTCGCCTTTCTCACCGGCGCGACCGCCGTCGCTCCGGTCGTCGTCGACGCCGGGTTCTCGCGCGACATGGACGTTCGCGTCACGTCACCCGTCGACGATTTCCTCACCACCCAGAGTGACATGGTCTGGGACGCCACGCTCCAGCAGGTGGCCGAGCTCGTGCAGTCGCACCGGACGACGCTCGTCTTCGCCCAGAGCCGCCGCTCGGCCGAGCGGCTGGCGCGCGATCTCAACGACCGCATCGTCGACGGCCGCGTGGCTGCACATCACGGCTCGCTCTCGCGGCGCGCGCGCCTCGAGGCCGAGAATCGGCTCAAGGCCGGCGACCTCAAGGCCCTGGTGGCCACCTCGTCGCTCGAGCTCGGCATCGACGTGGGCGCCATTGATCTGGTCGTGCAGCTGCAGTCGCCGCGCAATGTCGCGGCGGCGCTGCAGCGGGTCGGGCGCGCCGGCCACGCGCTGTCGCGTGTCTCGAAGGGCCGGATCGTGGTCACCAAGGGCGAGGAGCTGCTGGAGGCGGCGGCCGTCGTCCGGTCGATCCGCGAGCGCACGCTCGACCGCATGCACGTGCCGAATGCGCCGCTCGACGTGCTGGCCCAGCAGATCGTAGCGGCCGTGGCCGCCGAGTCGCTCGACGTCGACGCGCTGTACCGGCGCTTCGTCGCCGCCTCGCCGTACCGGACACTCGCGCGCGAGACGTTCCTCGAGGTCGTGCGCTCCGTGGCGGAGCCGCTGCCGCAGGAGGTCAAGGGCGCGGCACCACGCGTGCTGTGGGACCGCGTCAACGATCGGCTCCACGCGCGTCGCGGCACGCGGTTCCTGGCGCTGACGTCGGGCGGCACCATCCAGGACGCGGGCCTCTACGACGTCTACGTCGCCGACACGGATCTGAAGGTCGGCACGCTCGACGAGGAGTTCGTCACCGAGTCGCTGCCCGGCGACGTGTTCCTCCTCGGCTCCAACGCCTGGAAGATCGTCCGCGTGCGAGCCGACCGCGTGCTGGTGGAGGACGCGCACGGCATGTCGCCGACCATCCCGTTCTGGAAGGGCGAGCACCCGTCGCGCTCCTACGACCTCGGAGTGGCCGTCGGCCGTCTGCGCCGTGAAGCGGCCGCGCGCGTCGACGATGCAGACTTCGTCGCCTGGGCGGAGCGGGAATGCGGCCTGGAGGAGCGCGCGGCGCTCGCCATGCGTGCCTGGCTCACCAAGGCGGCCGAGGTGCTCGACGGGGTGCCGGACGATCGCGGCCTGGTGGTGGAGTCGTTCGCCGACGAGATGGGCGGACGGCACGCGATGATCCACTCGGTCTTCGGCATGCGCGTGAACGGGGCCTGGGGCATGGCCCTGAAGGAAAAGGTCCGCCGCGCGTACGGTCTGGTGGCCGAAGCCGCCCACGTCGACGACGGCCTCCTGCTGTCGTTCGCCCCCGGCCAGGTGCCGCCCTCCCCGGAGCGGCTCACCACGCTCGTGACGCCCGAGGAGGTCGACGATCTCCTCGGTCGCGCGCTGATCGGCTCGCCGCTCTTCGGCACGCGCTTCCGGCACGCCGCCGTGCGCGCGCTCTTCATCCCGCGCACCTACAAAGGGCAGCGCACGCCGGCGTACCTCCTCCGCCTCAAGGCCGATGCGCTGATGGAAGCGGTGGGCGGCCTGCCCGACTTCCCCGTGGTGGCCGAGACGCTGCGGGAGTGCTTCGAGGACGCCCTCGACGTGCCGCGCTTCAAGCGCCTGCTGGAGCGGCTGCATGATGGCGAGATGTGGACGCGTCACGTCGACACGCCCCTGCCCTCGCCGTTCGTCTATCCGCTCCTGCTGGCCTGGGACTGGGCCTATCTCGACGCCGGCCACGCCGAGGAGCGCCGCACCGACGCCGTCTCGATGCGCAAGGCGTGGACGGTGGCGCCGGGCCCGCTCGATCCAAAGGTGGTGGCCGCCGTGGAAGCGGAGCTGCAGAAGACGGCGCCCGAGCGTCGCGCGCGGGATGCCAACGAGCTGGCGGCCATCCTCGACGACCTGGGCGACCTCACCCATCAGGAGATCGTCGCCCGCAGCGACGCCGACGCCGACGCGATGCTCGCCGCCCTCCGCGCGGAGCGCCGCATCACCGAGGCGGAGTTCCCCGGGGGCCGGCGCGCGTGGATTCCCACCACCGATGCCATGCACTACGCCGCCCTCGCCACCGACGCCGGGGTGGAGCGCATCACCCTCCGGCTGCTGCGAACGCGGGGCCCCGTGACGCCGGGCTGGCTCGCGGAGCGCTACGGGCTCACCGCGGCCGAGGCGACGGCGGCGCTCGATCGGCTCGCGTCGCGCGGCGTCGTGCGGCGCGGCGATTACGTCGCGGGTGTCGCCGAGCCGCAGTACGTTCACATCGCGGTCCTGGAGGAGATCCAGCGCCGGCAGATGCACGCCCGGCGGCTGCCGCGGCCGGTGGCGACGGCCGAGCAGTTCACGGCGGCGCTGCTGCGCCGGCACCACCTGCATCCCGAGCACCGGCTCGTCGGACCTCCCGGGGTCCTCGACGCGCTCGAGCTGCTGCAGGGCGAGGACTTTCCCGTCCGCGTCTGGGAGCAGGACCTGCTCGCCGCCCGCGTCGAGGACTATCAGCGCGAGTGGCTCGATCAGCTCGGGCTCGCCGGCGAGATCGTGTGGACGCCGTTCGAGCCAAGACGCGCCGAGCGCGCGCGGAGCGGACGCGTCGGCGTGGCGCTGCGCGAGAACGTGACCTGGCTCCGGCCGGCGGCAACCGCCGCCGCCGACCTCGATCCCAAGGTGAAGAACGTCCTGCTGCACTTGCAGCTGCGCGGCGCCTCGTTCGCGCAGGACGTGGGACGCGTGGCCGGTCTCGAGACGCACGAGACGTTGACCGCGTTGTGGGAGCTCTTCTGGGCCGGCCTCGTCACGCCGGACACGTTCAGTGCGATCGTGGCCGGAAGCACGCCACCGCGCGGGGCCCAGGCACCGTTGCCCGTCCGGCGGCGACCCCGACGCGGCGCCCGGCGCGCGCCGATCGCGCGCGGGCCGGTGATCGGTCGGTGGAGCGCCCTGGCCGACGAGGAGCCGCTGTCGCCCGAGGAGCGCAGCGAAGCGCAGGCGCACCTGCTGCTGGCGCGCTACGGCATCCTCTCGCGCGAGCTGGCGCACGGCGACTGGTCCACGCTGCGCCACACGCTGCTCCGCATGGAATACGGCGGCGAGGTCGTGCGCGGCTATTTCGTCGAGGGCCTGTCCGGCGAGCAGTACGCGCTGCAGGAGGCGCTCACCGAGCTGGACGCTCCCGTGCGCCGTGCGGAGCCGCACGTGCTGGTCAACATCGCGGATCCGGCCAACCTCTGGGGCCGCGCGCTGACGCTCACGCGTCTGGACGGTGTGCGCGCCGCCGCCGCGCGCATCCCGACCACCTGGCTCATCGTGCGCCAGGGCCGGCCGATCCTGCTCGCCGAGGGTCAGGGCCGATCACTGACGCCGCTCGCCGGGTGGCAGGCCGTGGACTTTCCGGGCGCCATCCGCGCGCTCGCCTCGGCGGTCGAGCGCCCGCTTACGCTGCGGCCGGTGCGCCGCCTCGACGTCTTCGAGTGGGATGGCCGGCCCGTGCGCGAGAGCGACGCCTTCGATCCCCTCGTCGCTGCCGGCTTCACCGCGGACGGTCCGCGCTTGACGCGCGACGGCCACCCGGGGCCCCGCTTCCGCTGATCCGGTCGATGGCCCGCGCGTCGGCCGCGTCCGACACCTCTACGCACTGTCCACGCATCGCCGGCTCGGGATCGGCGCGGCTCGTCGCGGAGGTGTCTACGGCGCCTGGGATTCCGGCCCGCTGGCGGCGACCTGTACTGTACGCATATCATCGCGCTCGAGGGACGGCTGGAGGCTTCATGACGATTGTGGAGGTGCAGACCGAGGACTCGCCGGCGACGCGAACCCGCCGCGGGCCGGGGCTCCTCCTCCTGCCGGGGGTGGCGGCGGTGATCGCGGCCGGCGCCTCGCCGTCGATCGCCCATGCGTTGCCGCGCTTCTTCTTCCCGGCGGTTGCGCTGGTCGGAGGCGTCATGGCGACCGTCGGCCTCGTGCGCGCCGGCGTTCGCCTCGCGCGCGGCGACCGCCGCCCAGCAGACCTCGTGCGCTTCGGCGTGATCCTCGTCGCGTTCGTTCTGCTCGCGGTCCTGCCGTTCGTCCGGCTGCTCGGCGTCCTGGCGGCTCCGTCCACCGGCCCGCCGTACATCCTGGCCGGCTTCGGCGACTGGATCGGGGGCGAGGGCTATCCGCATCCGGGAAGGCATCGGGGCATCGACGTCAAGGGCCGGGTGGGCAGCGACGTGCTGGCGGCGGCCGACGGCCGCGTCGTGATGGCGCGTGAGCACGGCGATCTGTGTGGCTTGATCATCGTCATCGTCCACGACCCGCACGGGTACCGCACCGTCTACTGCCATTCGGCCACGCTCGACGTTCGGCCCGGCGACGACGTGCGACGTGGCCAGCGCATCGCGACGCTCGGCACCACGGGCCAGCTCGCGTGGCCAGGATACGAGCACGTGCATCTGGAGCTTCAGCGCGGGACCGATCGCAACGACCTCGAGGATCCGGTGCGACGGCTTGCCGGCTGCTTCGACGCGGCGGCAGCCTACCCGAGCGACCGTCTCGTGCTCACGTATCCGGTGCCGTGTCGTCAGCCCGTGCGCCGATGAAGGTCTGGCTCGACATGACCCAGGCGGAGCTCGATGCCGCCTACGATCAGAACGCCTATGCGTCGAATCGCGAGCAGATCCTCGCCCGCAATGCGGCGAACAGCGAGCGGGCGCGAGCGCGCCTGGGCGCGCCGAAGCGGTATGCCTACGGCCCCACGCCGGTCGAGGGCCTCGACGTCTACCCGACGGGCCGCGCGGGCGCGCCGATCAACGTTTTCATCCACGGCGGCGCGTGGCGCGCCAGCGTAGCGAAGAACAACGCCATCGCCGCCGAGCTGTTCGTCAACGCGGGCGTCCACTACGTGGTGCCCGACTTCGCATGGGTGCAGGATGTCGGCGGCAGCCTGTTCGCGATGGCTGACCAGGTCCGGCGCGCGGTCACGTGGGTCTATCGCAACGCCGCCGACTTCGGCGGCGACGCCGGGCGCCTCTACGTCTCGGGCTTCTCGTCGGGCGGGCATCTGGTGGGCGTGCTGCTCACCACCGACTGGGCGAAGGACTTCGGGCTGCCCGCCGACATGCTGAAGGGCGGGCTCTGCATCAGCGGGATGTTCGATTTGAAGCCCGTTCGCCTCTCCTCACGCAACCGCTACATTGCCTTCACGGACGAGATGGAGCAGGCGCTCAGTCCGCAGCGTCATCTCGACAAGCTGGTCACGCCGCTGGTGGTGGCCTATGGCACGTTCGAAACGCCCGAGTTCCAGCGGCAGTCGCGCGACTTCGCGGCGGCGGTGACCGCCGCCGGAAAGCGAGT
>Ga0075420_100003385_pt1 | contig 13923 bp, 15 predicted proteins | sample SoiMetdeltSBSDD4_FD_75296 | JGI IMG/M metagenome (GOLD analysis project Ga0075420, IMG submission 75296) | Bulk soil microbial communities from a Populus tree surrounding site in Tennessee, USA - Soil MetaG P. deltoides SBSDD4 | ecosystem: Environmental > Terrestrial > Soil > Tree plantation... | reverse complement strand
TCGGCACACATTGATCTGCTCCAGAACGCTGTACTATCTTTTGGTCCACCCGCAAAAAATCGTCCTTCTTCACCTGGTCGGGTGGATCAAGCTGGAGGTTCTTTGCTCCTGTACCGGAGAAGGCCCTGACTATTAGCTCCGGAAGAGGCGTTGCCGCTGACTCGAGTGTCAGAAAACCGGGTGGTGGCTTATAGATAGCGTCCTTTGCAGGATCTACAGCAATTAAGGAGGCCAAAGTTGAAGGGATAACGAGTAGAGGTGTCAGAGTCTCAAAGGGCAAGTCTTCCTGACGCTCGCCGGTCGGCGGCGCTGAAACCTGTGTTCGGCTGTCAACAATAAATGGGACTTCGATCCCATTAGCGACAATAAATTTAACCGGAACCCGTGCAGGTCGTGCCTGAAGCAGCCGGATTCCCAGCATGTCGAGGAACGCCAGGAAATTTCTTTCGGGCGCGCGGTTCAACCGGCTGATCACGCCCTCGCCGATGAAGGAGAATATCTTCAGAAGTGCAACACCCGGATCGTCGTCGTCTTTTGCAGGCCACTCGCGAACGTAGTGCGGAACCATCTCCCGCAACGACCTGAACAGATCGCTGGCTTTGCGTGGATCGATTACCGGTGGTGGGATCCTCTGACTCATCCTGCTCCTTCAGTCAGGTAGAAAGGAAACACGAGATTGAATTCGCTATTGGTGTCGCGAATCCGACATGAAATGTTGATTTCCAATTTGCCCTTATCAGGTTCTTTCGTGAAAACCTCCAGCTTCGTGATGTCGACTCTTGCTTCAAATTGAGTAATTGCTTCGCGCACGCGGCTCTCAAACAAACCGATCGTCACGGTGCTCATGCTCGAAAAGACGAGGTCGTGAATGCCACAGCCAAATTCAGGCCTCATCAAACGCTCACCCGGCGCCGTCGAGAGAAGGATCCAGATCGACTCCTTGATGTCCTGTTCCAATTCCGACATGGCGACACGACCCGTAGTCGGATCGATCCGAACAGGAAATTTCCATCCGCGACCAAGAAATGAATTCGGCATTGACTCCTTTTCTACCCAATCAGTACCGTCGGCTCTCCGAGAAGGATTGCGTTCGGCGCACCTGCTTCAACTATCTGGTCGCCCTGGCGAGCTGCCGGTAGGCTGTTGATCAAGACGCTCGTACTGCCGACGGCAACAACGCCGCCGACATGTGGCTTCACACCATCGACTAAAGGACAGGCATGGAAATCAGCAGTAGCTCTCCATGCGGGTTTGCTACCGATCAGGACGTTGATACTGCCAATGCCAGGCGCTAACGGAGTTCCATGGCTCGTCTGATCACCTAGTCTTGCTGCCGGCTGTCCCATTTTCTTCTGCTCCCTTAATTAATTCTGACCAGGGCACCCTGAATGCTGAGTGTGCCGCTGGCCTTTATGTTCATCGAAGCACCTGCTTCGATATCGATGGATTGCGACTTGATCTTCAGACTTAGACCACTTTCGATCGTGATACTGTTTCCAGTGGTGTTGATCGTGATCTTGTTTTGACCTGAGCTGTCTTTGATCTCCACTTGAGCGGATCCCGCTTTGTCGTCCATCAACAGCACGTGACCGCCCTTAGTTTTAATCTCAATTTTTTCTTCACCAGCCTTATCAAGAAACTTCACCTGATGTCCGCTTCGTGTCTTAATTAACTTCGTGTCGTTATTTCCGTCGTCGTTCTTTTCCGGCGGCGTATCCTTACCGTTCCAGAGCGAACCAATCACAAATGGATGTTCAATGCTCCCTTTGTCGAAGCTGAGCAGCACCTCGTCTCCAACTTCCGGAAGCCACACTGTGCCGCGGTCCTTCCCCGCCGCCATCACTGCCACCCGCGCCCAGTAGCTCTCACGAGGACCCTCTTGCCACGGATATTTCACCTTCACTCGGCCCATCTTCTCCGGATCCTGATTGTTCGTAACCAGACCGATGGCTACTCCTTCGACCGTGCCCGTTTCCTGTTTATCTTCGTCCTGAAGCAAGCCCATCAAACTCATGAAGTCGTATCCTTCGTTTTGAAAGTCGTCCGATAACCGGAATTGTTAATCGTATGGGTGCATTGCTCGATGTAATACAGTCGGCTAAAAAGTTGGCCCATACCCTTCAAGTCAATGTAGGTGCCGGCCCGGATTTCAGGCATACCTATCGATTCACCACTGCCTTTTACAAACTGCTCTGAGCGCTCTTTCAGAATGGCATCGGCCCGGCGCTTCGCTTCCTGTTTAGAGAAGACAGACTCACGAACTTTTAATTCCTTTTCCTCGCGACAAACCTTTTTCAAAATCTCGCCGCCGCTCTGACGTCCCTGAACGCGTCCAGGCTCTTGTCCCGCTTCCGCGATGCCAACAACTTCTTTCTTCGTACTGACGTCCCATCCGCGGACTTCAACTTTGGTGACCTGCTCAGCGATATTGATCTCGGGAGAAAAGCTCAGCAGTCCTTTGCCCCATTCAAGGCTTACGACTGGATCTGTCGGTCTTGTAGGACGCGGGCGAAACGTCAGGTCCTTCATAAAGGCGAAGCACTCGTAGCCATTTCTGGTGGTGAGTCTTTCGATAAATTGTGCATCGCTCTCCTGGCTTTGCTGCGTTGTTGGGTGTTCGACCACCGTGTCTACAACTTTTGGGTTCAATCCATACTCCCTCGCGATTTGTGACACTACATAGCTGTCCGTTCTGTTGTGCCAGGGCGGCCGTGATTTCTTGCCTTTGCCCATGCAGTAGGTGAGGTCGTACCCGCTGACATTGATCTGAGGGAGCCCCGTGGCAGGAAAGCTCGTCTGCACGGAAGTGATTTTTCCCATGATCATTTCCGGCAGCTTCTGGACGCCCGGCTTGCCGTTCTGATATCCCATCGAAATCAAAACCGCATTTCCAAACCCGAACGTATCTTCAAGATGCTCGAAGTCTTTCTCTTCGAAATTGAACGTACTGTTAACCGTGAAGGAAAAACGATCGCCACCCTTCAAAACGTTGTCTACCTGAACCGAAGAGATCTCCATGTACAGGTCGTGTAACAGATCCTTGTTGTTCACCAGGATCTCGAACGAAGGTACATAAAAACCGTTGTGCGTCTCTTCCAGTTGTACGAACGTCTTAGTCATGTGAGTGGCGGTAGTTCTAACAGGGTACCCGGAGCGATAAGCCGCGGATTGTCGAGTTGGTTGTGATTAGCGATTACTTTCCACTGCTGTGGATCGTTGTATTCTTTGCTCGCAAGCAGCCAGAGTGAGTCTCCTTCCTTAAACTCTCGTAGCTTGGTCCGATCGACCGACTCGCATTTCAGGTATGCAAGTTGGTCCTTGACAGTTCTGTATTCCTTGAAGGTGACATTGAGTGTTGCGCGAACAGGCGTACCGTCATTCAGAAAGAAAGTAAATTTCTGTGAAACCTTTTCGATGATGCCTTTGAACTCAATTTTTTCCGGAGTTCCAATAGCAGGCCCCCAGATGAACTCGACGATTGGGGGCGCGTGTAGCGTCGGATCAATCTCCATCAGGTTGGAGATTTTTCTTGTGTAGTTCCTGACGTCTTCTCGCTTCGTCACTCCCGGGTGCCGTGAGGATTTAGTGTAAGTATCGAAATACAACTCCATCGTTAGCGTGTCGGCATTTCCGGTTACAAACTGCGTAACAGGCGTGGACAAGCCGGGCAGCGAGGTGCTCTGAAAAGTGTTCCCCTTCTCAATCGAATATTCGGCAGGATTGAAAAGCACTTTAAACTCCTGACCCTCGCGACAGCCGTTGGTCACCCGGATAAATGCTGTGTTGAGACTCTCGCTCGTCATCGTCAGAGTCCTCTCCGCTCTCGTTCAATTCTTAGTTCACGCTCCAATTGATCCCGCACTTGGTTGGTCAATTGCTCGATCGTCGGCATTACCGGTGGCGGCGGCGCTGGTTTCGATTCCACGTACGGTGTACGAAGCCCTCGCAAGGCACTGATCATTTCTTCAGAGACAGCTTGCTGCCGTTTGATATGAGTCAATTCGGGTGAAGAGACGAACTGCGAGATGCGCTGAGCCACCAACTCCATTTCGGAGACCTTTGGCGCCGCAAAGTTCAGGGCCATTGTTGTGAACACGTTTGTTTCAAAATCAGATTTACCCTCCGCCCGAGCGTCTTTGGCTGAGAGGGCGCGCGTTATCAGAAATTGACGGTCCAGGCGCGGGTGCAGGTTTATTGTTCTTCGCCAATGGTTCGAAGTAGAAAGATTTGTAAGAGCTCCGGTGAAAACCGTCTTGCCATCAGCCGTCTCACGAGTCGAGTTACCCGCGAGAATCAACGGCGGCAAAGCAATGAAGTGGTTGTGTACTTCTGACGTTGCGGAGCTCGACCGAACAAGGGCGAAGTCTTTACGAAAAGAAGTTGCTTCCGAGATCCTTTGCACTTCACTCTGCAAACTTCTTTCGCTGTCGAACCGTGGCTCTTTACTCCAAAAGCTTCTTTCGGTCTCTCGAGATCGCGTGACTTCTCCAACCGTGCGGCTGAGAGTCGAGAACAGCGATGAAAGGAATTCCTTTAGCTTAGTGTTCTGCCGGTGGAATATTCGATCCAGAAGGCGATACTCGCGCGTGCGGTGATCAATTCCTTCAACTAAAACATTCCGGACAAACTCTTCCCGTGGTCCAGCCGGCTGATTCAGAGTGAGCGTTTGAAAGGTTCCTGTTGCGTCGACTTCGAAAAGCGAGTTGTTTACTTGCTGCGGGAAACAAGTCAAATGGATCGTCGGCGAGAACGTGTATCTCGTTTTGCCGGCTCTCTTTTGCTGTGGCCAACTTAGTAATGCAAACGGTTTCTTCTGTGTTTGAAAATCGCGGTCTACCGGACGAAACCAACCCGGGTTCGATAAGCCCCAGTGCTCGCGAATCCAAATACCAAATCCACGCCCAATGACTCCGCTGAAAGCTCTGTTGACAGACAACGGCCCTCGCCGGTAAAGACGCCGGGCTAATGCCGTGAATTCACGTTTTGTGCTGGTCAGGTCTTCCACTGTTTTGTCATTCCGTGATGGGCGAACTCGATGCTCTCAACGAAAACTGTGTTACCCGTGGCATTCAAATCTGTGCCATTCCACTTCACTGGATAGGCCTCGCGAAAAACAAACCGCCACCTGTCCCGACCGGTTTCATCAAGGACCACAACCGCAATTGTTTTGCGTTCGATGTTGCCGAGTACGATTTGCTGGTGCCAATCCCAAAGATCTGTCTTGTCGGTAATTCCTCGCTTAAGCGTGACATTCTGGTAACGCGTTTCCTTCGCAATCTTGTGCACGTAGTCGTTGACACCTCCTTCGCGATGTTCTTCGACTTCCGTGCGCACTTCCAAACCCGTGACTTCAGAAAAGCCGCCGACGCGCGTGTTATTGATTTCGACAGCAAAGCGGAAAGCCTTGTACGGATCAGGTGACCTCATTCCGTTCTCCTATACATTCGCGAAGATATTTGGCGGCTCATCATTCAACTTTCGATTAATGCGCGAGATCTCCTCACACCAGCGCCGTCGTTCGCGGTGTTCGGAGTTCATTAACTCGTCCTGAGACCAGTGAAAGTGGTAAGCGATAAAGGCCATCTCCTCGTAGAGCTGATTGAGGGGATAGCCCACTAAACTTCCCCCAGGATCTGGTCTCCAATGTCGATCTCTTCGCTACAGTTCGGACAAGCCACCTTTCTGTGTCCATTTCCATTGCCGTTCGTATTAAGCTTTTGGTAAAGCGACTGGAGGTAGGACACATCCGACGCGTACAAGTTTTCGATAATTCGAGTATTGACGTCCGGTAAGCCGCCGAGTTTTGTAACCACTCGCGAAAGTACGATCACAGTTAGATAGGCTGGGTTAGCCTGCACTCGCGGATCCTTTAACGGCAGAATTTCGTCTGCAGCGGTGGCGAGGCGCATAACACCTTCGTGATGAAGTGTTCCATCCTCATCCATGTATCCGCGTGGTAACCTGAACTCGGTCTCTGTTTGAAAAGGCATTTTTAGAACTCCTTAACCTGGTTGTGTCACTTCGTACGTTTCACACCTTCATTAGCGATCTCCAGCATCTCGATTGAAACATCATTGCCTTTAGCGTTGAGATCCATCGGGTCGTACTTGCTGGGCCACGCTTCAACGATCTCCCAACGAGCCTTGTCGGCTCCCGCTTCATCGACAACGACGATCGCGATGTTCTTGCGATCGATTGTTCCGTCGACGATCCGGCGGTGCCACTCATACAGCTCCATCGAGTCGGTGATCCCCCATTTCAAAGTCACGTTGCCATACTTAGTAAGGCCGGTTAATTTGCGAACGTGTGTGGCGTCAGTGCCTTCGCGGTAGTCGATCGGATCGACAGTAATGTCGAAGCCGCTGACTTCGCTGAAACCGGCTTGTTGGACTCCGTTAATTTCCAAACGGAATCGGAAATTTCTCAGTGGATCTTTCCTGGCTGCCATGGTTTTCTCCTCATTCGTAATTCACTTGCTGGTTTAGACCTCCGTTACTTCTGACCCACCTTGAAATTGAGTGAGTCGGAAGATCACAAACTCGGCAGGCTTGACCACAGCCAGGCCGATAATGCAGATCAGCCGGCCGTTATCGATGTCGTTTTGCGTCATCGTCGTGCGGTCCACCTTCACAAAGAAAGCTTCTGACGGCTTGGTCCCCATCAACGCACCATTACGCCATTCAGTGACTAGAAACTGTGTGATGGTCTGATTGACTCGGGCCCAAAGCCGCTCGTCATTTGGCTCAAAGACGACCCACTGTGTTCCTTCATCAATCGATTCACCGACGTACAAAAAGTAACGACGTACGCTGACATACTTCCAAAGCGTGTTCTTCGAGCAGGTGCGAGCACCCCAGAGACGTATTCCACGTCCTGGAAAAGCGCGGATGCAGTTCACCCCTTTCGGATTTAGAAAATCCTGGTTCTGTTTCGTGATTTGAAATTGAACTGCCCGGGCACCGACGACGACTTCGTTGGCAGGCGCCTTGAATACTCCACGTTCGATATCAGTCTTGGCGTAAATCCCTGCGACATGCCCACTTGGTGAAACAAGGGAGTCTTGAAAAATGAGCGGGTTGTAGACCTTGATCCAGGGAAAGTAGAACGCCGCGAATGTCGTATCTGGAGGTGGGGTGATGTTCTGAATGTTCGATAACGTATCCGAGGACTTGGAGTGCGTAATAGCGAACCGATCTCTCATCTTTGTGCAATGAGTGATTATGTGTGTGAAGTCTTCGTCGAGTCGTTCGTAATCGGGTGCGACAACGATCGCTATCTCATCGATTTGTTCAAATCCTGCCAGGCCAGTCTTATAAGAGGTACCGTCATCAGGAAAGTTCTTTTTCTCGCTACCGAGATAGTCGTCTTGCGTGACTGCCTGCGCCCCGTCTGCCCCGTTAGTGCCTAACATAGCGAGAGCCCGATTTTCGGGCCTGGTTCGGGGTACGTCTTCATCACTGCTTTGCACACGAACCAAACTCGAACTGCCGTTAACCACCGTTTCGAAAAAGTCGATTGACGTACTATCAACACTGAGGTTGTCGTACACTTCGAGTAAGGTGGGTTCCCGCCTGTTTGGGTTAGCGATTTCGTCGATATCCGTAGGATCAACAGGTGTATCTCCTGGAGGCACTTGGTCCCAGTACATAACAGTGAGCTTGAATCGCGCAGGTTCATTCAAACTGGCGTTCTCTATTTTTGCTGCAATGCGATTGGCCCAAGAGCCCGGTCCGAGTGACTGAAATGCAATCTTGTCGTCGTGCTCCGCGGTCATAAAAGCGGCGTCTGGCCTTCTAATGCGAGCTACGAAGCAACGCTGTCCGCCATTTTTGAAGAAACCGTCAATCGCAAACGGCAGGCTCGATTGGCTAATGGGCACATGTCCGCCGTACAGCCGCTTGAACTCTTCGAAACCCGTAATGAACCGCGGCTCATCAGGTCCACGAAGAGTTTCGCCAAGGAAACCCGCAGTGCTAGTCGAAACACCCTCGATCGGTCTTGGACCAAGTTCGATCTCCTCTACATAAACTCCGGGTGATAAATATTCAGGCATGTCCTTCTCCTTCTTTGACCGGCGCGCTTCTCGGCGCGCCGGCTCGTGATTTCATCTCCGGCGGCAGCCACTTCGCGATGGCTACTATTCCTACCTGCTCGTTGGGGCTGACTTGCCCACGTTGCTTAGTCCGCTCTTGATGCGGTCATCAAGACTCTTCTCATCGGCCTCGACTTTTGTCTTGATGAAATTGAGGTTGCTGGTTGCCTCCACAACTTTATCGGTCGCATCTTGAAGGTTCTGCTTCTTTTTGCGAGCGTAATCCCAGGCGCAGCAAATGAGCGCTGTAAGCGTTTCGGTTGGGATGGCGGACGGGTGCCAGTCACCAGGCTTGCAGCCCAAATGCTTAGCGGGTTTCTCAGTTTGCGGAGTGGTTTGATTCTGAGCTCCCTGCTCGGAACCTCGTGTCCCCCCGTATTGCTGAGGTGTTTGCTCGGTTGCTCCTTCGCCGTAGCCGTTGTCGTCACAGCAGAACGGAAACGGAAAGCACCGGCAGAGTTTGGGAACAAACTTCCAGTAGAAGAGGTAAAAAGCGACCTTGTGTTTTTGCGGATCGACGTCGTTCAGCGCCTGCGCAATTTGATCCTTAAACCCTTCGAGCTCTTTGAATCTTTCGTCTAACCACTTCGGAAGGTCCTTGATTATTTCAAGTGCCTTGTCTGCTTTCTCCTTTTCTTTCTTTGCTTCCTCTTGCTCCCAAATCAGCTTCGTGAATTTTGACAGCTTTCCTTCAAGATTCTTTTGACAACACTTGGCTTGCTCATGCAGGCAAAGTTGCTTGTTGATGTATTTGGTCACATCACCAGGGTCGAATTGTAATTTCTTGCTGAAAACCGCAGTGATATCGCGATGAAAGCCCTTGAGACAGTCTTCGCGACAAATAAGTTTGTGACGTTCGTCCTTGTAAGCCTTGACGATTCCGTCAAACTTTGTAATCAACTCAGTCAAAGCCTTGGCGCGCTCATCTCTCGCCTTAATGTCGGCTTCCAGCTTGTCTTTGGCGTTTTTCTGCGCGGTAATGCATTGGGCCAGCGCGTCGAGCTGCTTGCGCAGATCGTCCGATGTGCAGTTTTCGCGGCCAGGATCTTCGCATCCACCCGGGTCGGTTGGATCCGTAATCAATCCTTCACATGGTTTGCACGGCACGCAGGTGCCCTGCGGATAACTACTGCAATCCCATTCCTCGCAGTCGCACTCCTTGTTCGATGATTCGCACTTGCACGTTATTTTGGTGATTTGCAGGCCACAATCGGCTGAGGCTGCTCTCACGCAGGGATCGTCCACTGATTCCCAGGTGCAGCAATGTTCTTCACCCTCGGGACAACAAGGATTATGGGGACAACACCTCTCGATGATTTTCGGTGGCCCCCAGGGTGGCACTTCATCGCAGGGGTCGGGACAAGGCGTTGAGGGCGGTTCGTACCCTTGCTTCGGCTGGTTGTATCCCCCACCCTGGGACTGCTGGTTGTAATCGTCACTCATGGTGTCTCTCCTATCGTTGCTAACAGTTCACGGCGCCGTTGGGTCGCTCGCACCGTCTTAATTTCAATTGCGTCATGGAAAAGTGATATGTTGATCCTTGAGCGTGCTACCTTCGGTGATCACTGAAGTGATCTGGTTCTGGTCGCCGTTCTTCGTTGCAACAATTGTTAGGTTTTGAGTTTTTGCCGGCAGACTCTTAAAGAAGAGCACGTATTCGCCAGCCGGATCTGTGATCGTTTCTATCTGAACAGGAATCTGTTGCGTCGTATCTGTAGGATCTACCTTGTTGTAGGTCGTCTTCACTACGGCAGCTCCGACGGCAACACCAAATCTTTTGACCGTTCCGCGTACGAGCGTTGCATTTGCCGGAAAGGGATATGCCGGCGTCGGTGAAAGCGTGACGACCTCGAGCGGTTGAAGAGGATTCGGTAACGGCAAAACTATCGGGCGTTCGAATGTGGTGGTCCATGGTTGGCCCACTATTCGGGGCTGTAGGTTGAATTGGTTTCCCGAGGTCGGATCCGGCTCAACGACCAGCGTGTAGTTACCATTCGGAATTGGATTCGAAATAATTGTCGTTCCATCGAGGATTACCGTTTCTGTTCCCTCAAAACAGTAGAAACCGCTTTCTCCACGCAGTGGTCGAATCCTGGGCAGTTCCTTCAACCTCACTCTTAATGGCACCAAAGCGGGCTCTCCCGTAAACGCATCCATCACGCGAACGGCTAACGTCACATCGCTGGTTCGAGAGTCGCCGGCATAGGCGATGAACTTTTTGGTGATGTAAGGACGCGTGTAGATCATTGCGTTTGCTCCTGCGAGCTTATTGGCACTACCTGATCCGAATCGATTCGACGCGACACGACCCGAGCGCCACCTACTGTCCTGGCGGAACGAACTCTTGCCGGCGTCACGAGGTAACTTACCGATGGTTCCAGCGCTGTTTCCGGGAAGACACTCCAGATTCGTGTCAGGTCCTCATTCGACATCGGCTGGAGCGTAAGTCGCAGCTCTTCATCGCGCGGCAGATCTCCGCGCAACACGGACCCGCTCAAGTGACCGTTATCGAAGAACACACGCATTGCTTGTCCGAGGAGTAAGTGAGATTCCAAACTTCGAGTCGTCGGATCCTGGGGAGGGCTAAAGGCGGTCAATAGATAATAAAGATTCAGTGGCAAAGAAGGCGGTTTACTATCTATTGAATTGCCGGGAATCTCCAGTTCGTTTCGAAGCTCGGCAACTGGAGAGAGCGAGTACAAAAACAGAGTCAGTCGCACGCCACTCGAATTAGCTCCGGCAGGCGACATAAGTGCTATCTCCTGGTCCGGTATCGTAATGGTGGGATCGTTTCTGAGTAGCTCGATCAAAGTTTCACCTACATCACGAATTGCGGAACTCATGCGACCTCCGCAATACCGATCGTCTTGAAGGGCTCTTTAAATTGAAAATCGGCGAGTCCGTCGATCTTCCCGATCTTTTCGCTCTCTCGCTTCGCGGCTTCTACTACGCAGTCCATGTCAATCCGGCCGTTTCGTTCGAGGGCCAGAAATGCAGCTCGCAAACTGATGTTCTTGATGTTGCCGCCCGCGATCTTCAATTTCCGTGAAAGCCAACGGAAGTTAACGTCGTCTGCGAGCGGAGCATTGGATGGGAACACTTTGTGCCAGATACGTTCGCGATCATCGTCAGAGGGGAAAGGGAAGTGCATGATGAAGCGCATTCGGCGAACGAAAGCTTCGTCGAGATTCTGTTTCATGTTCGTCGCCAATATGACGATGCCGCTGTACTCTTCCATCCGTTGCAACAAATAGGCGGTCTCAATGTTTGCGTAGCGATCGTGCGCGTCTTTGACTTCGGATCGTTTTCCGAATAGCGCGTCAGCTTCATCGAAGAAGAGAACAGCGTTGCTGTCCTGCGCTTCGTTGAAGATGAGGCTCAGGTTCTTTTCTGTTTCTCCGATGTACTTGCTTACCACCGAGGAAAGATCAATCTGGTAAACATCCAATCCCAGAGCGCGGCCGATGATGCTTGCGGCCATCGTCTTGCCAGTTCCACTCTGACCTTCAAAAAGCGCCGCTATTCCTCGACCGTACGAGAAGGTCCGCGCAAAGCCCCAACCTTCAAAAACAATCTGAGAGCGTTTCGCATGTGTTGCGATCTCTCTTAACTGGGCCATCTGACCTTCGGGCAAAACGATGTCGGACCACGTGAACGGGGTTTCAACTTTGCGAGCCAGCCCTCCGAGTCTAGGCGTCGCGATACCGCGTGCTGCTTCGTTAACTAAGGTGGGAGTTAATTCTTTGACTGACCGGGATTCCCAGTAGGCAGTGTGCTCTGCAGTTCGGACGGTCTGATTTATTTGCCCTGCTGTAAAACTGAACTTGCTGGAGAGTTCGATGAGGTCGGCTTCCTGGAATTCTTTCGATTTACCCTTGAGGTGTTCTCGCCAAAAATCGATTCGCGACGTAGCGTCTGGAAGAGGACATTCCAAACTCAGGTAAAACTGTTTAGGATTTTGAGTTCTCCATCGCTGCGAGCCTGACAAGAAAGTAGCAGGCGAAAAGTAATTCGCCGCTTCCAGCAACGAATTCAGCTCGCGCTGTTTTCCGTCCTGTAGCAAGTCGTCAAAGTTTTCGACCAGAAGTACCGCCGGCAGAAGCAACGCTTCGCGACAGAGCCGCCAAAGCGGATCGAGATCGCTCGTTTCGCCGTTCGGCATTTTTCTGACATCGGCCACCAGTAGTGGAAGACCAACGTGTTTACTTGCGATCGTGGCAAGTAAACGTCGACCTGCTCCCTGCTTGCCGTAAACATGAATCACCGGACGGGGAAAAGGTCCATTAGCCGAGAAGCTGCTTTCGACCAGATCCAACGTACGTTTTATGATCTCGTCCGGTAGTGTCGTAGAAGGAGAAGGGCTGGAGGGCAGTATGATCTCCACCCAGTTCGACAGACACTCATCGATCTGCGGCGTGTGCAAGAGGAACGCAGCGATTCGATCGTCGAGTTTCAACGTCCGTTGCGGAAGCGGCAAAAACTTATCCGACGGCTGCGCGAGCTGAATTAATCGATTTCTGAATAAAGCAGATGATGACGAAAAGATACTTCGCGTAACCAACGACTCTTCGATATCCCTGGAAAATATTCTGAGCGCCAACTCGATACTTGGTTGTTTTCGTGTGACATCATCCTGAAGGAAAGCAAAAACGCGCGAATACCGCGGATCGATCTCCGGTGCAAGACATAGCAGCAGGCAAAGCTCTTCGACTCTTTCGAGTTGGAAAAGGGAGCTCAGTTGGCTGAGAGATGTATTTGGATGTTGCGTTCCATTCCGGGTACTAATTCTCTCCTGGAGCACTCTTGATTGTTCCAGATCATTGTCGTCGTCAGTTCCATTAGTGCCTGGCGGATTCCCCAGGATTTCAATTATTTCGCTTTCGTTCAGTACAAGGCCTTGAAGCAAATCCAACTGGCGGTTTTTCTGCGCACGCCGTCTCACATCGCGTAACAGACATGCGTTCAAAAGCTGGAGCTCATCCAGTAGATGTTCCCAACTGTCGTTAACCATCCGGCCTCCGAGGTCAACCCTTCTTAGGTGCGATCCGACTTTTTAATCATGCGTCGAATCTCCTGAATGCATTCGGCGTTGAGGCGATAGTGCTTGCGTGCATCAGATGAGCGGCTGGCGAGGACTAGATTTCGTTTGACCATTTCATCCAACGCGCGTTTCACGACCTTCTCTTCTTCGTAAAGCGACTGTTCAGGCAACCACCATTCGAGAATGCCTTCGACTGTGTCGGCGGCATTTGGATTTTGATCCAGGTAGCGCAGAATCTTCAGCGCGACCTCCGAGGTCGTGTCACGCTGACTTCTACCTCCCGATCGCTTCCGCTTCATTTGGAAGGCACCGAGCACGTTGTGTTCCAACGATAAATGGCTGATTTTCCAGAGGAGAAACGTGGTTACTAGGACCACAATCAGACCACGTTTTTGCGGGTGGACCGACAAGGTAAGTAGTTAATGAGTTTGGCGGGTAGGACAGATTTGTCCTAGTAAGGAGGATTAATGTCCGACCTTAGTGACCGCACGACTTGGACGCTAACGTTGGATTGTGTGGGCCATTACTAGTGGAGGAAACGGGAAGTGAGTCTCAGGAAAGCGTGGTAGGCGCGTGGGGGTTCGAACCCCAGACCTCTGCCGTGTCAAGGCAGCGCTCTACCGCTGAGCTACGCGCCTATCGTTTGACCGCGCAATAGTACGCGACATGGATGAGGTCTGCAACCGGCCAATTTTCTCTTGAAATCGAATCAATTCGTCCAGGATGAGGCTGGAAACTTCACGTAGGCACGGCCCTCCGTGGCCGCCCTTCCGTTTGAAAACGGCAACAT
>Ga0075420_100003383_pt1 | contig 13934 bp, 16 predicted proteins | sample SoiMetdeltSBSDD4_FD_75296 | JGI IMG/M metagenome (GOLD analysis project Ga0075420, IMG submission 75296) | Bulk soil microbial communities from a Populus tree surrounding site in Tennessee, USA - Soil MetaG P. deltoides SBSDD4 | ecosystem: Environmental > Terrestrial > Soil > Tree plantation... | reverse complement strand
TCACGCCCGACATCAAGCCCGACGAAAACGGGACGCTGCGGACGCAACTGCTCAAGCGCGGCACCTACAAGCTGCTCTGCGTCAAGCCCGGCCACGTCGCCAAAGGCATGCGGACGACGATCCGCGTCCGCTAGCGGATCTCGCGGGCGATGTCCGACAGTTCGACGACGTCGTAGAACGCCTCGACGACGTCGGGGTCGAACTGCGTTCCGGCGTTCGCGGCGATCACGTCGCGGGCGCGGTTGGCGTCCATGCCGGGCCGGTAGGGGCGATCGGTCGTCAGCGCGTCGAACGTGTCGGCGATGCAGAACACACGCGCCGCCAGCGGGATCTCGGCGCCAGCGAGCCCGTCCGGGTAGCCGCCGCCGTCCCAGCGTTCGTGGTGGTGGCGAACGACGAGCTTCGCCTCGGCGAGGAAGTCGACATCGCGCAGGATCTCCCAGCCGATGATCGTGTGGCGCTCCATCACCACGCGCTCGACGTCGGTCAGCCGATCGGGCTTGAACAGGATCGCGTCGGGGACGGCGACCTTGCCGATGTCGTGCAGCAGGAAGCCGAACTCGATCTCGGGATCATCGGCGAGCGCGAGGTCGCCGGCGCGCGCGATCGCCAGGCCGTAGGCGGCGACGCGCTCGGCATGCTTGCCGGTGTAGGCGTCGCGGGCCTCGACCGCGTTGGCGAGCGCGCGGACGGTCGCCACGTAGGAATCGCGCAGGCGTCGCACGTGCTCCTGCTCGCGCTGAAAGCTCTCGGCCAGCGCGGCCGCGTAGCGCCCGAGCTGCTGCTCGGTCTCCTCAGTCTGCTCGGCGAGCGCGGAACGCAGCGTCTCGAGCTCGTGTCGCGCTTCCGTCACGACACGAATCTACTCGCGGCGGCGGTCGGCCATGATGCCTGTCGTGACCGCCGTCGCGCTCTCGCTCGCAGCCGCCATCACGTGGGGCTTCTCGGACTTCGCCGCGGGGCTCAAGAGCCGCCGGCTTCCGGTCGCCGTCGTGCTGCTCTGGGTCGAGTGCTCGGGGCTCGTCGCCGGCCTGATCGCGATCCTCGTCACCGCCGAGCCGTGGCCGGACGGGCGCACGCTGCTGTTCTCGGTCATCGCCGGCGCCTGCGGCCTCGGCGGCCTCGCCGCGTTCTACCGCGGGCTCGCGATCGGGACGATGAGCGTCGTCGCCCCGATCTCGGCGGCGGGCGTGACGTTGCCGGTGATCGTCGGGATCGCGACCGGCGACGCGCTCGGCGCGGTGGTCGCGTGCGGGCTCGTCGTCACGTTCGCCGGCGTCGTGCTTGCCTCGCGCGAGCCGCCGCACGACGACCACGCGCGGCGCCGCGCCGGCCGCGCCGCGTTGCTGCTGGCGCTCGCCGCCGCGCTCGGCTTCGGCGGCTACTTCACGTTCGGCGACGTCGCCGCGGACGGCTCGGTCCTCTGGCTGCTGACTGCCGGCCGCCTGCCGCTGCTGCCGGTGATCTTCTTCGTCGTGCGGCGTCAGGGCCACGCGATGCTGGCGCCGCCGGCCGATCGCCTGCCGCTCGTCGCGATCGGCCTCGTCGACCTCACCGCGACGGGCCTCTACGCGCTCGCCAACACGCACGGCGCGCTCGCGATCGTGGCCGTTGTCGGCTCGCTGTACCCCGTCGTCACGATCCTGCTCGCCCAGCTGATTCTGCACGAGCGGATGTCACGTGTGCAGGGGCTGGGCGTCATCACGGCGATGGCCGGCATCGCGATGGTCAGCGCCGGATGATGCCGCTCGCGCACCTCGGCGGCCCGGTGCTCGCACCGGTGCAACTCGGGCCGATCGTCGTCGTCGCGCTGCTCTACGCGATGCGCGTGCGGACGCTGGCGATGACGCCGCGCGCCGTCCCGGTTTGGCGGCAGGCCTGCTTCTTCGGCGGCCTGACGCTGATCGTCGTCACGCTCGCGTCGCCGGTCGGACACGTTGCCGAGGAGCTGTTCTGGGTCCACATGGCCGAGCACTTGCTGATCGCCGACATCGGCGCGCTGCTGCTCGTGCTCGGCCTGACCGGGCCGCTGCTGGCCCCGGTCCTGCGGATTCGCGCGCTCGGCTGGCTGCGCGTGCTCTGCCATCCGCTCGTGGCGCTGCCGCTGTGGACGCTCGACTTCTACGTCTGGCACCTGCCGGGGCTGTACGAGGCCGCGATCGTGCATCCGTGGGTCCACGCGCTCGAGCACTTCCTCTTCGTCAGCTTCGGCGCCGCGATGTGGATGGCGCTGCTCGGCCCGCTGCCGAAGCCGGCGTGGTTCGGCAACCTCGCGCGGCTGCTCTACATCATCGCCGTACGGCTGATCGGGACGGTCCTCGCCAACGTGATCCTGTGGGACAACGCTGTCCTCTACCGCCGCTACGGGCCCGGCGAGGCGTACTGGGGGATCTCCGCGCACAGCGACCAGGTCGTCGCCGGCAGCGTGATGATGGTCGAGGGCTCGATCGTCACGATCTGCCTCTTCGGCTGGCTGTTCCTGCGCGCCGCCCGCGAGGGCGAGGAGCGGCAGGAGCTGCTCGACTACGCGGCGTCACGCGGTGTCCCGCTCGCGGACAGCCGTGCCGCGCGGGCGGTCGCCGCGGGTAGGGGACAGGAGCTGCGCGAGCGGATCGGCCGCGAGGGCGACGGCACCGCCGCGGAGTGAGCGTCGACCAGCCGCCGTCGTTGCATCTTCGCGTGCGAGCGCAACCTCTGGGTTCCAGGGCGGTTTGCTAGACCAGAGAGCGCGCCGCGATCCGCGTCCGCTCACCGGTCCATGGCTCGCCGCGTCGCGACATCCCTGCTCTCCGCACTGCTTCTGGCAGCGCTTGCCGTCGTGCCCGCGCACGCGTCGCACACGCAGTCGATGACGTTCGAGGCGCGCGACCTGCTCAATCCGGCGACGCGCGAATCGGCCTTCGGCCAGATCGCGGGCCTCGGTGCGCATCGCGTGCGGGTGATCCTCTACTGGAAGGACGTCGCGCCGAGCCCGACGGCGACCAAGAAGCCGAGTTTCGACGCGACCGATCCCGCGGCCTATGACTGGTCGAAGTACGACGCGGCGATCGACGAGGCGGCCGATCGCGGCTGGCCGGTGCTGCTGACGGTCACCGGCCCGGTGCCGTACTGGGCGACGCTCGCGCGTCGCGACGCGCTCACGCGCCCGTCGCCGGCGGAATTCGAGCGCTTCATGACGGCGGTCGCCAAGCACTACGGCGACAAGGTCGCGCAGTTCGCGATCTGGAACGAGCCGAACGACCCGCACTTCCTCAAGCCGCAGTACTTCAAGGGCCAGGTCGCGTCGGCGTCGTGGTACCGCAAGCTGTTCGTCGCCGGCCTCGCCGGGCTCAAGGCCGGCGGGCTGGCGAACCCTTCGGTGCTGTTCGGCGAGACCTCGCCGATCGGCGGGGCCACGACGGTCCGTCCGCTGACGTTCCTGCGCAAGGCACTGTGCCTGAGCACGACCTACAAGCGCGATCCGTCCTGCGGCAAGCTGGCAATGGCCGGCTACGCCCACCACGCCTACACCCGGCCCGCCGGGCCCTACTTCGTCCCGGAGAACAAGGACGACGTCACGATCGGCGCGATCAGCCGGCTCGTGACGGCGCTCGACAAGGCGGCGAAGGCCGGCGCGATCGCAAAGAGCATGCCGATCTACCTGACCGAGTTCGGGATCCAGTCGCTGCCGGACCCGATCGTCGGCGTCAGCCAGCAGAAGCAGGCCGAGTTCCTCGCGCTCTCCGAACGGCTGGCGTGGAATCAGCCGCGCGTCAAGGGCTTCTCGCAGTACCTCCTGCGCGACGACGACCCAGGTACGGGCAGCGATCGCTACGGCGGCTTCGAGTCCGGGCTGCGGTTCGCCGACGGTAGGGCGAAGATCTCGTACCGCTCGTTCCCGGTGCCGCTGGTCGCGCTGCGGACGAGCACGACGAAGGTCTCGCTCTGGGGCCTGGCGCGGCCCGCGGGCAGGCAGACCAAGGTCACCGTCCTCGCCGGCCGCGGCAGCAGCTTCACGCGCTACGCGACGTACACGACCGACGCTCACGGCTACTTCACCAAGTCGGTGCCGTACACCAAGAACCGCGAGTACCGGCTGCGCTGGACGTCGCCGGAGGGCAAGGTCTACACCGGCCCGCCGATCCGGGTATACACCAGGCCTTGATGGCGACCGAACTGTGGCTGCTGCGCCACGCAGATGCCGTTGCGCACGGCTCCCGGGTCGACGACGCCGCCCGCGAGCTGACCGAGCGCGGGAGGGAGCAGTCGGTCGTCGCCGGTGCCGCCCTGCGCGCGCTGGAGGTTGAGTTCGCCGCCGTCTATACGAGCCCGAAGCTGCGCGCCGACGAGACGGCACGCCTGGCCTGCGAGGCGCTGGGCATCGCCGCCCCGATCGTTCACGAGCCGCTGCGCGAGGGCTTCACCGCGGCCGACGCGCTGGCGCTGGCGCGGCAGGTCGACGGCGAGCGGCTGCTGGTCGTCGGCCACAACCCCGACTTCGCGCAGGTCGTCTACGACGTCAGCGGGGCGCGCGTCGCCTTCAAGAAGGCCGGCATCGCCGCCGTCGATCTCAGCGACCGGCTGCTGCTGACGCTGCTGCGGCCTCACGAGCTGCACGCGCTCGCATCCGGCTCATAGCGCCGGCGCGATCTAGCATGGAGCCGTGCCCGAGCTCCCGGAGGTGGAGATCACCGCGCGGCTGCTCGACGCTGCGCTGCGCGGCGCCGCGATCGAATCGGCGGTCGCGCCCGGCGTCAACGCGCTGAAGACGTTCGACCCGCCGCTTCGGGCGCTCGAGGGCGAGCGGATTGAGGCGGTGCGGCGCATCGGCAAGCACCTCGTCGTCGACGTCAGCGGCGACCTCTCGCTGCTCATGCACCTGATGTCGGCCGGCCGGCTGCAGCTCTACGACAAGCGCGCCGGCCCGCGCGATCGCACGTCGCGGCTGCTGGTGCGCGTCGAGCCCGACCGTGAGCTGCGGCTGCGCGAGTTCGGCACGCGGCAGCGGGCGTGGGTCAAGCTGCTGCGCAGCGACGAGGTCGCGACCGACGACGCGATCGCGGGCTTGGGCCCGGAGGCGTGGCCGGATCCGCCGGCCGACCTCGCGGCGCTGCTGGCGCCGCACGGAGCACGGCCGCTGCACGCCGTGCTGCGCGATCAGCACGTGATCACCGGGATCGGCAGGTCATGGGTCGACGAGATCCTCTGGCTCGCGAAGCTGTCGCCGTTCAAGCGCGGCGACGATCTCGGCCCGGAGCAGGCGGCGGCGCTGCGCAGCGCGATCGTCGAGATGCTCGGCGGCGCGCTGGCGCACTACGAGCAGGTCGTCTCGCTGCCGATCCCCGACAAGCTGCCGCTGCCGCTCCAGGTCCACCGCAAGCAGGGCGAGCCGTGCCCGCGCTGCGGTACCACGCTCGAAGCGGTCCACTACGAGGACTACGTGATGTCGTACTGCCCGCAGGAGCAGACCGGTGGCAAGGTGCTGAAGGACCGCCGGCTGTCGCGGCTGCTGAAGTAGCGGTCGCTCCGTTCCCACGCTGCGCAGGTTCGGTCGCGAGCCGCCGTAGGCTGTCGGCGCGATGCCTCCAAGCAACGTCGAATTCATCCATGGGACCGCGTCGATCGCGCCCGATCTGCGGATCCACTACGTCGAGGCGGGCCAAGGGCCGCGGACGTGCGTGCTGCTGCACGGCTTCCCGCAGACCTGGTGGGAGTGGCGACGCGTGATCCCGCCGCTGACGGAAGCGGGCTTTCGCGTGGTGGCGCCCGATTACCGCGGCGCCGGTGACTCGTCGCGGCCGGCCGGCGGCTACGACAAGCGGACGATGGCTGAGGACATCCATCGGCTTCTGCGCGACCATCTCGGCATCGATCAGCCGGTGTTCATGGTCGGTCACGACATCGGGATGATGGTGGCGTTCGCCTACGCGCAGCGGTATCCGGACGACGTTCAGGCGCTGGCCGTCGCCGACGCGGTGATCCCGGGGACGAAGGTCTTCGATTGGGTACGCACCGTCGCATGGCACTTCGCGTTTCACAACGTGGCCGCTCTTCCCGAGGCGCTCGTTGCCGGTCGCGAGCGGTTGTACCTCGAGCACTTCTTCACGACGTTCAGCGCCGAGGGCTGGACGATCGCTGACGAGGATCTGGACAGGTACGCGGCGGCGTACGCACAACCGGAGGCGATCCGTGCCGGCTTCGAGCTGTACCGGGCGTTCGAGCGGGACGCGGCGGACACGCGCGACGCGCTGAAGCAGGCCGGCAAGCTGACGATGCCCGTGCTCGCGATCAGTGGCGCCGCCGGGCAGGCACCGCCCGGCATGGTCGCGGAGATGATGCGAGAGGTCGCCGAGGACGTCACCGACCGGCCGATCGCCGGCAGCGGCCACTTCGTGCCGGACGAGCGCCCGGCAGAGCTCGCTCAGGCGCTGATCGACTTCGCGGCGCGCTAGCCGAACGCCTCGGCGGCGTGTGCCATGACCGCGGCGTTGCCCTCGGTCCAGCCCTGGTGCTGCTCGGTCCGGCGAATCCGCCAGCCGTCGTCGCTGCGCACGAGGAGGTTGACGTAGTAGCCGATCTGACGCTGCACCGGCTGATCGCCCGCGCTGGCCAGGAAGTGCTGGGCAGTCAACGTCGAGACGCATCGTGCCGTGTCGCCGTCGATCGTGATCTGGTGGTTGGCGCTGATGTGCTGCGTCGCGTCGAGCCGGCCGAAGAACCCCTTCGAGCTCACCAGCACGTCGTCGAGCGAGGTCGTCATCACGCCGGCGCTGTCCGGATAGTCGACTTCGACCGGGTCGGTGAAACAGCTGCGCACCAGATCCCAGTCGCGCGTGTCCAACCCGACGGCGAAGCCGGTGATGACGTCGGTGATGGCGGCGCGATCCGCCAGCCATCGCACCGTTTCCGCGAGTTCCTTGTCCATCGGCGGAGCGTAACGACAGCCTTCGCGGCGGGCTGTCGGCGACGGGTCGCTCAGCCGGCGTCGCGGAAGACCTCGGCGGCCGCCAGGTGAAACCCCGGGGGGACGCCGACCGCGTCGAACGTCGCAGCGATCTGCTCCATCTCACCCGTCCAGCGCCAGCCCTTCTCCGCTGCCGCCTCGGCTGCTCGCTGGGAGCGGGCGGCGAGCTGCGGCTGGCTCTCGGACCACTCGCGGTGCAGTGCGTCGGCGACGTCGAGGCGCTCCGCCGTCGCCTCGATCGCCAGCAGCAGCGCGTCGCTGCCCTTCGTCCACGCCGCGTAGGTCATCTTCAGCGCCGACGCCGCCGTCGCCGCTGTCGGCGAGATCACGCGGGCGTCGACGACCGAGCCGTCGAACAGCTTCGCGGCCTGATCGGCACCGCGGCCCGAGAGGTAGAGGCGCGTCGTCCCGGCCGTCCACGGAGGCGGGCCGATGACGCCGCCGTCGACGTACGTGCCGCCGCTCGCGCCGACCACCGCGGCGACCTCCTGCGCCGTGCCCGGCGCGATCGCGTTGGCGTCGACGTAGAGGCCGCCGAAACCGGTGAGCGCGCGTGCGACGCCGACGGCCGCGTGTGGCGGGCAGATCGACAGGATCACGTCGCTCTCGCTAGCGACCGCCTCGAGCTCGCCGACGTCCTCGAGGCCGTGCTCGCCGGCACGGGCCGCCGTCGCCGCGGACCGACCCGTGGATGCCCAGATCACACGGTTGTCTGCGGCCGTGAGCGAGGCCGCCAGCGCCACGCCCATCTCGCCTGGATGCACGACGCCCACGGTGGTCATCGGACCAGTATGCGGATCGGCGAGGCTCTGGTCATTCGTCCGGACCTGGTACAAGGCTCGTTGAGCATGCTCATGTAGCCCAGCATTCGGGGCAGGAGGTTCCAGCCGATGGATTTCTCGACGATGGTCCTGACGATGTGGTTCGATGCCGACGAGTTCTCCTACGAGAGCGAGGAGCGCGTCATCGCGGCGGCCGTCGATCAGTCGCTTCGGGCGTGCGAGCTCGGCTTCAATCCCTGGTACACCGAGCACCACTTCCGCGGTCCCTGGCACAGCTCCCCGTTGCAGCTCGGGGCGTACCTCGCCGCGCAGATCCCGGCTGAGCGCTATCTCGGCTTCGGCGTCCTGTCGGCTCCGTACTACCACCCGGTGCGCCTGGTCGAGCAGATGAACCTGCTCGACCATCTGACGAAGGGACGCACGCTCTACGGGGTCGGCAGCGGCTTCGCCGGGGTCGAGGCGCCCGCGTTCGGCCTCGCCGACGAGCACCATCAGTCGGGCCGCGCGGCGCGCGAAGGGCTCGAGATCATGGACCGGCTGTGGGCCTACGAAGGCGGCGAGCCCTACGAGTTCGAGACCGAGCTCTACCGCGGTCGCGTCGTCAAGCCCGTCGTCCCGTCTCCCTATCGCCGGCAGCGACCGACGATCATCCGCACCGGGCGTCGCGACGAGGCCGTGATCGAATCGGCCCAGCGCGGCCTGCCCGCCTTCCTCGGCACGTTCGGCGCCGACCTCACCACCCAGGCGGCGCTCTACCACGAGCACCTCGCCGGTTCCGGCCACCCGCCGGAGGTGGTCGAGGAGTGCCTGCGCTGGTCGACCGTCGACCTGCTCAGCGTCGTCGTCGCCGAGACCGAACAGGAGGCTGCCGAGGCCGCGCGTGAGGCCGAAGCCGAGCAGATGGAGCGTCGCCGGCGCTTCCTCGGCAACAGCCCCACGCCCGTCGTCGGGCCGTCGGTCGGCCCGCAGGGCCCGACCGCCGCCGGCTTCGCCAAGGGCACCGACTTCCTGGCCACGATCGCCGGCACCCCCGAGACGCTCGCGGCCGAGATCCAGCGGATCGCCGACCTCGGCATCAACCACGTCCTCGTGCGCTTCATCGGCGAATGGTCGGGCAACACGCGCGCCATCAACGAGACGTCGATGCGCCTGTTCTCCGAGCAGGTCATGCCGCGGTTCACCGAGCGCGCAGCGTCTCAACTCAACGTGCTGTAGGCACCCCACGCTCAGATCGGCGCAGGGCTTAGGCTGATCGGATGCTCGAATCCGGTCAGCCCGCCCCCGACTTCACCCTTCCGGACCAGGACGGCAACCCCGTCACGCTCTCGGATCTGCGCGGCGGCAAGGTCGTCCTCTACTTCTATCCCAAGGCCGACACGCCGGGCTGCACGACCCAGGCCTGCGGCGTCCGCGACCACCGCGGCGACTACGCGTCGGCAGGCGCGACGGTGCTCGGGATCTCGCCCGACCCCGTCAAGGCCGTGAAGAAGTTCCACGACGGCCAGGGGCTCAACTTCACCCTGCTCGCGGACGAGGACCACGCGGTCTCTGAGGCGTACGGCGTCTGGGGCGAGAAGACGAACTACGGCCGAACCTACTTCGGCGTCCAGCGCTCGACGTTCATCCTCGACGAGGAGGGCGTCGTCCGCCACGTGATCCCGAGCGCGTCGCCGAAGACGCACGACGAGGAAGTGCTCAAGGCGCTGCGGGAGCTCACGGCGGCCTGACCGTCATGGGCTTCACCTCGCCGCTGGCCGAGGCGCTCGCCGAGGACGTGCTCGAGCGCTTCCTCCGCTACGTCCGCATCGACACCCGCTCGGTGCTCGACCGCGCGGGGAGCCCGAGCACGCCAGGCCAGCTCGAGCTGGGGGCGCTGCTCGTCGAGGAGCTGCATGCGATCGGGCTCGCGGACGCCGAGCTCGACGACAACGGCTACGTCTTCGCCACGCTCGAGGGCAGCGGGCCGGTGATCGGGCTGATCGCCCACGTCGACACCAGCCCCGAGGTCTCGGGCGCGGGCGTCGAGCCGATCGTGCATCGCGACTACGACGGCGCGCGGATCGAGCTGCCGCGGGCCGCCGTCGTGCTCGATCCGGCCGAGCTCGCCGGCCTCGCGGACAAGGCCGGCGAGGACCTCGTCACGGCCAGCGGCGACACGCTGCTCGGCGCCGACGACAAAGCCGGCGTCGCGGAGATCATGGCCGCCGTCGCCCATCTCGCCGCGCACCCCGAGCTGCCGCGGCCAACGCTGCGGATCGGCTTCACGCCGGACGAGGAGGTCGGCGAGGGCGCGACGCTGTTCGACGTCGAGCGCTTCGGTGCGCGCTGCGCGTACACGGTCGACGGCTCGACGCGCGGCGAGCTCCAGGACGAGACGTTCTCGGGCTCCGAGGTGCTCGTGACGATCTCCGGCGTCGACGTCCATCCCGGCTTCGCGACCGGCAAGCTCGTCAGCGCCGCGCGGCTCGCGGGCCGCGTGCTCGCGGCGCTGCCGGCCGACCGGCTGACGCCGGAGACGACGTCTGGCCGCGAGGGCTTCATCCATCCGATCGTCGTCGAGGGCGGCACGCCGACGGCGACGCTGCGCTTCATCGTCCGTGACTTCGACGACGAGCTGCTGGCCGAGCACGTCGAGCTGCTGCGGCGCACGGTCGACGAGGTCGTCGGCGCGGAGCCGCGCGCGAGCTACCGCTTCGACGTGCGGCCGCAGTACCCCAACATGCGCGCGCATCTGGCGCCGTTCCCTGAGATCGTCGAGCGCGCCGCGCGCGCGATCGCGGCGGAGGGGATCGAGCTGATCCGCGAGCCGATCCGCGGCGGCACGGACGGCTCGATGCTCAGCGCCAAGGGGCTGCCGACACCGAACATCTTCGCCGGCGGGCACGAGTTCCACTCGCCACGTGAGTGGGTCACCGTGCAGGACATGGCCGCCGCCGCGGCGACGCTCGTGCGGCTCGCCGGCGAGTGGGCCGAGTGACCGCAGCCACGGGCGCGCCGCCGGCCGCGGTGGTGTTCGACAACGATGGCTTGCTGCTCGACACCGAGGTCGCGTGGACGCGTGCCGAGCAGGCGCTGTTCCTCGCGCATGGCTCGGTCTTCACGGACGAGCACAAGCGCGACATCATCGGCTCGTCTGCGGCCGTCGCGGCCGTCAAACTCGAGCGGATGCTGGAGATGCCCGGGGAGGGGGCCGCGCTGATGGCCGAGCTGCACGAGCGTGTGATGGCGACGTTGCTCGACGGTGTCGAGCCGATGCCCGGCGCCGTCGCGCTGCTCGACGCGCTGGCGGAGGATCGGCGGCCGACCGCGCTCGCGACGAACTCGCGCCGCGACTTCGTCGCCCGCGCGCTCGAGGTGTCCGGGCTGGCCGGCCGCTTCGACACCGTGCTGACGGCGCAGGACGTCGAGCAGCCGAAGCCGGCGCCTGACATCTACCTCGCCGCCTGCGCGGCGCTCGGCGCCGAGCCGGCGAATTGCGCCGGGCTCGAGGACACGCAGACCGGGCTGACGGCGCTGCGTGCCGCCGGGATGTTCGCGATCGCCGTGCCGTCGCTTCCGGGCGTCGCGCTCGACGGCGCCGATCTGATCGCGCCGTCGCTGGCGGACCCGGCGATCTACGCGGCCTTGGGTCTCGCACGATGATCGCTCTGCCGACGGCATCGATCGACGACTTCTTCGACGCCGTCGACACGTTCCTCTCCAACCTCGCGTCCGTGCGCTGGGTGCCGCTGCTGCTCGGTCTGGTGCTGTTCGGCATCTACCTGACGTTCCGCTCGCGCGCGTACTTCAACGTCCTGCGCGCGGCGTATCCCGACGAGCGGATTCAGTGGCGGCGGATCTGGGGCGCCTACGTCGCCGCCTACGGCTTCAACAACATCGTCCCGGCCCGCGGCGGCGACGTGATGAAGCTGTTCCTGGTCCGCACGTCCGTCCCCGGCTCGACCTACCCGGCCATCGGCTCCTCGTTCTTCGTCGAGGCCGTCTACGACGCCGTGATCGCGGTCCCGGTGCTGATCTTCGCGTTCACCCAGGGCGTCTTCCCGAAGCCCCCGGACTTCTCCTCGCTCGGCGCGTTCGACCTGTCGTTCTTCGCCGGTCACCTGCGCTTCACGCTGTTCCTCGTCACCGCGCTGGCGATCCTGGCGCTGATCGCGTTCGCCGTCCTCAGCCGGCGGATCACGCTCTTCTGGGCGCGCGTGCGCCAGGGCGTGACGATCCTTTTCGACCGCCAGCGCTATCTGCGCGAGGTCTTCGCCGTCCAGTTCTGCGGCTGGCTGTTTCGCTTCGCGGCGTTCTGGTGCCTGCTCGAGGCGTTCGAGGTCGGCGGCTCCGTGCGCAACGTGCTGCTCGTGCTCGGTGTCAACGCGATCGCCTCGCTGCTGCCGTTCACCCCCGGCGGGGCGGGCGTCCAGCAGGCGTTCCTCGTCAAGGTCTTCGGTGGCGGCGCGGCCGCCTACTCGGTCGGCCAGCAGATCGCGATCGCGATCTTCAGCCTCGCGCTCGGCTTCTTCGCGATCGTCGTCATCTTCCGCTTCCGCAGCTTCAGGGAAGTGATCGCCGCCGGCCGCGAGGCCCGCGTCGCCGAGAGCTAGGTGGTTATGCCAGGCCCTGGCGGGCTTCGCGCACGAGCGCGACAGCCTCGGGGAAGACCGTCGCCATCACCGCGCGGATCTGCTCGGCCTGCTGTTCCGGCGTTCCCTGCACGTTGATCCGGTTGATCGCCGCGACCGTCATGTTGACGGCGAGGCCGATCGCGTTGTCGGCCCAGGCGATCTTCTGCGATCCCTGCAACTGCTCGGCCATCTCCGCCAGCCGCCGCTGGAGCTCGTCGGGATCGCCGAACATGCCACCGAAGCCTTCCATGCCGACATCGTAGCTCCGCGGATGATCGGGCCGGCGCCGTTTCGCTGCGATCGCCGACGCCGAGTGCCGCTGCCCCATAGAATCGCCGCCGTGGCGCTTCCGACGACTGTCGACGAGACCCTTGCGTGGGAAGCCGAGCAGCGTCCGCGTGCGGCGATCGTGGCGATCCTTGCCGGCGTCCTGCTGATCGCGGGGGCGCTCGTCACCGGCGTGGCACTGAGCGATTCCCCGCAGACGACGCTGCTCGACGGGCTGCGCGACGCGGCCGGAGCGCCGCCGGCTGACGGCGGGCTGCGCACCGAGATCGCGCTGTTCCTGCACGATCACTCCCTCGTGCTCACGCTCGGCCAGCTGATGTGGGCGCTCGGCGGCCTGCTCGCCGCGGTGACGATCGTCTTCCTCTTCCTCTCGACCCGCGCGCGCAAGCCCGGCATGGGCCAGGCGGCGCTGATCGCCCTCGCGATCGGCGGTGTCGGCTACTTCGCCGGCACGATGACGCGCCAGATCGCGCGTGACATCTCGCTGTCGAACTTCGCCGGCTCGTCGGACCACGGCACGCTCGCCGCCCACGACGCGATGGCGTCTCCGGCCTACGTCGTCGGCTCGCTGATCCTCTACATCGCGATGGTCGCGCTCGCGATCGGCTTCGTGATGGTTGCGCTCAACGCCATGCGGGTCGGCCTGCTGACGCGGTTCATGGGCGTGCTCGGGATCCTCTCCGGCCTGCTCTTCGTGTTGCAGGTCACGGCACTGCCGATCGTTCAGGCGTTCTGGCTGGTCGCGCTCGGCGTGCTGATCTCCGGCCGTTCACCGCGGGCGGCGCCGCCGGCCTGGGCGAGCGGCAAGGCCGAGCCGTGGCCGTCGCGCCAGGAGCTGCTCGAGGCGCGCGCCGAAGGCGGCGGCTAGCGAGCGATCGCGATGGCGGCGCGCGAGCCAACGCTCGAGCAGAGGCTCGACGAGCTGCTGGACGTCGAGCGCTTCGATCCGCCCGCGGCCTTCGCCGCGGCAGCGAACATCAGCGAACGTGAGCAGGTCGGCGACGCGGTCGCGGTCTGGGCGCGGCGGGCCGAGCAGCTGCTCGATTGGGAGTCCGGCTGGGACAGCGTGCTCGACGACTCGCGGGCGCCGTTCTACAAGTGGTTTCCCGGCGGCACGCTGAACGCGTCGCACAACTGCCTCGACCGTCACGTCGACGCCGGCCGCGGCGACCGCGTCGCCTACCACTGGCGCGGCGAGGAGGGCGAGGAGCGCGACCTCACCTACGCCGAGCTGCTCGCCGACGTCCAGCGGCTGGCCAACGCGCTCAAAGGCCTCGGCGTCGCGAAGGGCGACGTCGTCGGGATCTA
>Ga0075420_100003380_pt1 | contig 13944 bp, 14 predicted proteins | sample SoiMetdeltSBSDD4_FD_75296 | JGI IMG/M metagenome (GOLD analysis project Ga0075420, IMG submission 75296) | Bulk soil microbial communities from a Populus tree surrounding site in Tennessee, USA - Soil MetaG P. deltoides SBSDD4 | ecosystem: Environmental > Terrestrial > Soil > Tree plantation... | reverse complement strand
CTCGCGGAAGCCGGGGGTCCCCTCGCGGGGGAGGCTCTTGCCGTCGGTCGTCGCCGGCGCCTCGACCTCGGCCCTGGGGCCTGCTCGGTCCGTCATGTCGATCGACACGTGATGCTCCTTCCGCGTGATCTCCGCCCGCCCGGAACGTCCCCGAGCCGGAAGGCGCATCCTAGGAGCGGACGTCGCGCGGGCGCAATGTCACGGGATTCGATTCGACATCGAACTGTTCGACGTCGGTCGATGCCGCTTGCCGAGCACGACACGCCCGAGGTTTACTCCCGAGATGATCGCCTTCGACCCCGAGGCAGCCCCCTGATGCTGGAGGGCCTGCGCGTCGTCGAGCTGGGCCAGGTGATCGCCGGGACGTTCGGCGGCATGATCCTGTCCGACCTCGGCGCCGAGGTCCTCAAGGTGGAGCCGCCGTCCGGTGACGCGGGGCGGCGCTCGGCCATCTACGGGGTCGGCGAAGAGAGCGCGATCCACCTCACGCTCAACCGGAACAAGCGCAGCGTGGTCATCGACCTGAAGACCGATCGCGGCCGGGAGGTCCTGCTCGACCTGGTCCGGAGCGCGGACGCCGTCGTCGAGAACTTCCGGCCCGGCGTCATCGACCGCCTCGGCGTCGGATGGGAGCGGATGCGCGAGGCGAACCCCGAGGTCGTGCTCGTCTCGGTGTCCGGCTTCGGCGCGGTGGGTCCGTATCGGGACCATCCCGCGTACGACCTGATCCTGCAGGCGATGACCGGGCACATGTCGATCATGGGGGAGCCGGATCGCCCTCCGGTCATCATGGGCATCCCGGTGGCCGACCTGCTCGCGGGGCTGTTCTCGGCGGTCGCCGTGCTCGCGGGCGTCGAGGGCAGGCGCCGGACCCGCGTCGGCCGCCACTTCGACATCGCCATGTTCGACGTGATGCTGGAGATGCTCGCGCACGTCGGCACCCTGTTCCTGAACACCGGCATTGACCAGGAGCCGCAGGGATCCGCGCATCCGTTCATCACGCCGTGGCAGGCGTTCCGGTGCGCCGACGACCGCTACGTCGTCGTGGCGCCGCGCGAGGAGCACTTCTGGACGCGTCTGTGCGAGGCCCTGGGCGCGCCGGATCTCGCAACCGATCCGGCGTTCGCCGACGCGAAGGCCCGCCAGGCCAACCGTGACGTCCTGCTCCCACGGCTGGAGGAGATCTTCCGCAGGAAGGACGCCGCGTCCTGGCTCCGCGAGCTCCAGGCTGCGGGGGTCCCCGCCGCCCCGGTGAATCGCATGGGCGACATGTTCGAAGATCCGCACGTTCGCGCGCGGGCGATGGTCCGGTCCTTCCCCATGGACGGCCGCGAGGTTCGCGCCGTCGGCAACGCGATCAAGGTGGAGGGCGAGGCGGAGCGGGAAGCGACCCCACCGCCGGATCTCGGGCAGGACACGGCGGACGTCCTGCGATCGGTGCTCGGGTACGACGACGACACGATCGCCGTACTCGAGTCCGAGGGCGTGTTCGGGGTGAGGACGTGACGACGGGCAACCTCGGAGCCGACGCGAAGTCTCCGCTCGTGACGGAAGAGCTCCGAGAGCTCATCGGCCACGACTGGCCGCCCGTCGTGCTCGAGGTGGATCGGCCGGGGATCCGGATGTGGGCTCGCGCGGTCGGGATCGCCGACGCGATCTTCTACGACGAGGACGTCGCCCGCAGCCGGGGCTTCGAGCGGCTCCCGGCGCCGCCCGGATTCGTCGGGTGGCCCCGGGCACGCCCGGGTGACCCGGAACCGGGTCCCCCGATCCGCGGGCTCCACCCGGCGCTGACGCGAAGCGTGAACGGCGGGACCGAATTCGAGTCCGTCTCTCCGATCCTCGCCGGCGACGAGCTCCTCGCCACGACGCGGATCGTCGATCTCAAGGAGCGCGAGGGGACGCTCGGTCGGATGCTGATCGTGAGCCGGGAGACGACGTATCGACGCGGGCACGAGACCGTCGCCACGATGCGGCAGACGGTGATCAACTACTGATGGAAGCGCCGGGCGACGTCACGACCCGCCAGGTCTTCGCCGAGGACGCCGCGCCCGGCCTGGAGATCCCCGAGCTCGTGAAACGCTGCACGCCGCGTCAGCTCGTGATGTGGGCCGCGGCGTCGGGCGACTTCTACGAGATCCACTACGACCCCGACTCCGCGCGTTCGGCCGGCCTGCCGGGTCTGGTCGTCCACGGCGCGCTGAAGCACGCGTTCCTCGGGCAGCTGCTCCACGACTGGGTCGCGCCGGGCGGGCGCATCGTGACCTTCGGGTGTTCGTACCGAGGGCTGGACGTGCCGGGCGAGGACCTGCGATGCCGCGGGGTCGTCCGGCGTGCGTACGAGCAGGACGGCGAGCACCGCGTCGAGCTGGAGGTCTGGATCGAGGACCCGAGGGGCGTGGTGACGACGCCGGGGACCGCGGTCGTCGCCCTGCCATCCCGGGCCGGTGGGGGCTGAGCGATGGCGATCGGACGTGACGACGCGGCGACCGGCCCCGACGAGCAGGTTCGGCGGCCTCGCACCGGACGCTTCGCCGAGGCGCCGCACGATCGGTCGCCGGACCAGGTCGACGTCGTCCTCGCCGAATGGGCGAGCGAGCGACCCGAACGGGAGCTCGATCCCGTCGCGTTCACCGCCCGGATCTCGCGGCTCGCGCAGATCCTGCAGCAGCGACTGGAACGTACGCTGTCGCGGTTCGGCCTGGACTGGGGCCAGTTCCTCGTCCTCGTGGCCCTCCGCGGCTCGGGCACGCCGTTCCGGATGTCGCCGCGCGAGCTCCATCGGCTGCTGCTGCTGTCGCCGGCGGCCGTCACCAACCGCCTCTACCGGCTCGAGGCCAAGGGCCTGATCGAGCGGATGGCGGATCCCCTCGATCGCCGGAGCCTGCCGGTGCTCCTCACACCGCTCGGGCTGAGCACCGTCGAACGCGCCATGGCCGCGTGTCTCGAAGTGGAGCGGGACCTGCTCGGAGACGGCGACCTGGACGAGATGGAGGTCACCCGCTCGACGATCCGACGACTCCTGGCCGCGTACGAGGAGTACCCGGCCAGGCCCTCCGGGCGCCGCGGGCTCTCCCTGGCCGTCGAGGCGGTCGATCCCGAGCTCGCGGAGGCGATCGAGCGGGCGGAGGTGAAGGCGGCGGCGGGTCGGGTCGCCCCGGCTGTCCTCGAGTCGCTCGCCTGGTGGCCGGACACCCATCGCGATCTCGAGCGCCTCCAACGCAAGCTCTCGCGGCACGCCGACGAGGCAGAGCCCTGGTCCCCTCCGGACGGGGGGACCCCCGCCGTCGGCGGGGTGTTCGTGTCGATGCCGACCGTGAAGAGCCGGGAGCTCCGCGACCTCGCGTGGGCGGCGGCGGTCGTGATGGAGGGTTCGACCGTGGTGGCGACCGCCACGGCGACACGGCGCCTGGAGCGGTCGTACCAGCCTGGGTACCTCGGCCTCGCGGTCGGGCCGATCCTCGAGGACGTCGTCCGTGCGCTCTCGGGCCGGCCGGACCTGATCCTCGTCAACGCCGCGGGTCGCGATCACGAACGCGGCGCGGGCCTGGCGATCCAGCTCGGCGCGGCGGTGGACGTCCCGACCGTCGGGGTGACCGAGCGGCCCAACGTCGGCCACGCGCCCGAGCCCGGGACCCATCGCGGCGACTGGACCCCGGTCCGGATCGACAACCGCCTGGTCGGGTTCCGGCTGCGCACGCAGTCCCGGGCGAGCGCGATCACCGCCCACGCGGGCTGGCGGACCACCCCCGAGGTGGCGCGGGACGTCGTGATCCGGACGACGGGACGGGGCCGCGTCCCCGAGCCGATCCAGCGCGCCCGGCAGCTCTCGCGCCGGCTGCGAAGCGAACACGAGCGTTCGGCCGGCGGGGGCCTACGGGACGGGATCCATCCGTGAGGAGCGCGGGCTATCGGCGAACGAGAGAGGGGGCGAGCCGGTGAAGGGCTCGGCGCGGCCCGTCGCCGTCATCGGCGCGGGGACCATGGGCCACGGCATCGGGATGGTCGTCGCGCGGGCGGGGCTCGACGTCCGCCTGCACGACGCCGATCCCCAGGCGCTCGTGTGGGCGAAGTCGCGGATCGAGTACGCCCTGGGTCGCTCCGTCGCGCGCGGCAACCTCTCGCGCGAGCAGCGCGAGGGCGTGCTCGACCGCATCCGCCTCGTCGACGACCTCGGCGAGGCGCTCGAGGGGGTCGCGTTCGCGATCGAATCGGTGACCGAGGACGCCGACGTGAAGCGTTCGGCGTTCGTCGAGCTCGATCGCCTCGCCCCCGCCGACGCCGTCCTCGCCTCGAACACCTCCGCGCTGAGCATCACCCTGATCGGGAGCTGGACGCGGTCGCCCGAGCGGGTGGTCGGCGTCCACTTCTTCAACCCGCCGGATCGCATGCCGTTCGTCGAGATCGTTCGCGGCGTACGGACCTCCGAACGAACGATCGGGTCGGCGCGCGCGCTGTGCGACCGGCTCGACAAGGAGACGATCGTCGTGGCGGACCGGCCCGGGTTCGCGACGAGCCGGCTGTCGGCGAGCCTCGGCAACGAGGCCTGGTACATGTTCATGGAGGGCGTCGCCTCGCCGGCCGAGATCGACAAGGCGGTCAAGCTCGCGCTCGGCCATCCCATGGGGCCGTTCGAGCTCGGTGACCTGATCGGGCTGGACGTGCGATTGAGCGTCCTTCGCACCCTGCACGAGGAGCTCGGCGAGCGCTTCCGCCCCTGCCCGCTCCTCGTCAAGTACGTCGAGGCGGGGCACCTCGGTCGCAAGACCGGCCGCGGCGTGTACGAGTACCACGACGGCAACGAGCAATCCGACGCCTGATCAGGCCGGATCGCCCGCCTGATAGCGACGGAGCGCAGGCACGAGCCACGCGACGACGCCGGCGCCGGCGATGCACAGGAGGCCGCCCGACACGACCGAGGCCATCGGCGAGAACGCCGAAGCCACGAGGCCGGCCTCGAGGTCGCCCAGCCTCGGGCCGCCGGCCACGACCAGGTAGTTGATCCCCGAGAGTCGTCCGCGGAGAGCGTCGGGTACGGTGACCTGCAGGATCGTGTTCCGGAACACGGCCGAGATCACGTCGGCCGCGCCCGCCACCGCGAGGAAGAACAGCGCCAGCCACAGGTTCGTGCGTACGAGCCCGAACGCCGTGATCCCCGCCCCCCAGACGACCACCGCCCAGACGACCGCCATGCCCTGGTGCCGGATGCGCCCGACCCACCCGGCGGTCGCGGCGCCGATGAACGCCCCCACGGCCGGAGCCGCGAAGAGCAGGCCGACCACCTCGGCCCCTTCGTGGAACTGGGTGAGCGCCAGCACCGGGAACAGCGCCCTCGGCATCCCGAACACCATCGCGATGATGTCCAAGACGAACGTCGACAGGAGCACCTTCCGGCCGCGGAGGTAGGCGAACCCCTCCCGAACGGCCTTCAGCCCCGTCGACACGTGCTCGCCCCGTTCCGGAGGCATCGGGCGGATCGCCAGCGAGGCGGCGAGGAGGAACACGATCGAGACGAGGTCGATCCCGTAGGCCCACACGAAGCCCAGTCCGGCGACCACCACGCCGGCGAGCGCGGGGCCGACGAGGCCCGCCCCGTTCCACGTGAGCTGGGTCAGCGCGGCCGCCGCAGGCAGCAGGTCGTGCGAGACGAGCCGCGGCGTCATCGCGCTCCGTGTCGGACCGTCGATCGCGCTCGTCGCGGCGATCCCGGCGACCGCGACGTAGAGCAGGGCGACCGGCGGATCCCCGGCGAGGGCCCCGAAGAACAGGATCCCCGACGAGAGGAAGTAGCCGACCTGGGCGCCGATGAGGACCTTCCTCCGATCGATCGCGTCGAGGAACGTGCCGCCCGCGAGGGTTCCGATCACCAGGGCCACGAAGCCGACCAGGCCGATGAACCCGACGGCCGCGGCCGATCCCGTCAGCCGGAAGACCTGGACGAACGTCGCGACGATCGTGAACTGGGAACCGAACGTCGAGGCGAGCAACCCCAGCCACAGCAGCCGGAAGTCGCGCGAGACGCGGAGAGGGGTGACGTCGATCGCGATGCGCCCGAGCCGTTCGCGCACGCGGGGCCGAGGCTTCTCGTCGCGCGGCCGGGCCATCCCGGCAACCTAGCAGCAGGTCGTCGTCGTCCCGAGACGATTCGATTCGGTCTCGAACGTCCGCCTAACCGAGCTTCGGCGATCGCGTCGGCGGCGTCGACGTCCTAGTCCGAGACGCCCTCCGCTCGCCACCGCCGGATCGCTTCCTCCCGGGCCGCATCGTGCGCCTGCGTGCCGGCGCGGCGAGCCAGGCGACGGTAGCGTTCGAAGGCCTTGCGGTAGTGCTCCCACAGTTCGACGAGTCGCCCACTGGGGTCGAGCTCCTCGATCGTCTGCGGCTGCAGGCCGTAGTGGCCACCGCCCCAGTCCGCGATCACGTTGGGCTCCAGAGCGAACTCATCGAGGATGCCGTCGAGACGGTCGGCGCCGTTCGACAATCGCACCCAGACCCTGTTGAAGGGGTTGTCGACGCTGGTCGCCGGCATGACGGGGTGGACGGGGTCCGCAACCGCTCGGCTCGGATCCTGAACATGGGGGTTGACCGCGACGGTCGGGGAGAACCACAGGTCGGGGTCCCGGAGCTCGATCGCGATCTCGCGCGCGCTCGCGCGCGTCGCCTCATCGATCGCGCGGCGGAGGGCTCGCGCCGTCTCGTCGTCGAACGCGTTGAACCAGGCAGCGTGATCGGCGACCAGCTCCTCCGTCTCTCGGCGGAGGGCGCTCTCGAGCGCCTGTTGCGCGACGTCGGCGAACTCCGACGCGAGCGCGATGATCTTCTCGCGGGCCTCGGCCAGTGCAGCATCCCGACCGAAGCGGAACATGCGCGCACGCTAGCACCACGCCCGTCGCAGAGGGAGATGCGTTCCTGCCGGTCGCGCTCGCCGGTCGCTTCGGTGGAGACGAGCGTGGCGCTGATCGTTGTCCGCCGTGGGGCCCTCACCGGGATCGGTCGGGATCGAGGCCGCTGTCCACCTCACCGAGCGCCTCGTCGAGGGTGGCGAGTCCCTCCTCGAGCAACGACTCGTCGATCGTGATCGGCGGCAGCAGCCGGATCACGTTGTCGTAGGTCCCGGCCTTCAGGATCACCACACCCTCATCCAGGCACCGCTTCACGATCGCGTTCCCCTCGGGCCCGCCGAGTGGCTCCCTCGTCTCGCGGTCGCTCACGAGCTCGATCGCCGTCATCATCCCGCGGCCCCGGACCTCGCCGACCACGTCGTGCCTCTCCTGCATCTCGCGCAGTCGGCCGACGATCTTCTCGCCGAGCGTCCGCGAACGCTCCAGCAACCCATCGCGCTCGATCTGGTCGAGCACCGCGAGCGCCGCGGCGGCGGCGACCGGGTTTCCGCCGTAGGTTCCCCCGAGCCCGCCGACGTGCACCGAGTCCATGACGTCCGCGCGGCCGGTGACCGCGCTGATCGGCAGGCCTCCGCCGAGCGACTTCGCGCTCGTGACGAGGTCCGGCACGACGCCCTCGTCCTCGATCGCGAACCAGCGGCCGGCGCGGCCCATGCCGCTCTGGATCTCGTCCGCGATGAACAGGATCCCGTGCTCCGAGCAGAACTCGGCGAGGCCCTTCACGAAGCCCTCGGCCGGGACGATGAATCCGCCCTCGCCCTGGATCGGCTCGAGGATCACCGCGGCGACGTTCTCCTCGCCGATGTGCTTGTGGATCTCCTCGCGCGCGTAGTCGAGCGCCTCCTTGGCGCAGCGCTCGGCCCCGCCCGGCCAGCGGTACGGGTAGGCGAACGGGAGCCGGTAGATCTCCGGCGCGAACGGCCCCATGCCCTGCTTGTACGGCATCACCTTGGCCGTGAGCGACATCGCGAGCAGCGTCCGCCCGTGGAACGCGTGGTCGAACGTCACCACCGCCTGCCGCCCGGTCGCCTTCCGCGCGATCTTCACCGCGTTCTCGACGGCCTCGGCGCCCGAGTTCGCGAACATCGTCTTCTTCTCGAAGTCGCCGGGCGCGAGCGCGTTCAGCCGCTCGGCGAGCTCGATGTACGGCTCGTTCGCGGTGACGTGGAAGCAGGTGTGCGTGTCGAGCTCGAGCTGCCGCTGCGCCGCCTTGACGACCTCGGGCGAGGTGTGTCCGACGTTCAGGACGGAGATGCCGGTCGCGAAGTCGATCAGGCGGTTGCCGTCGACGTCCTCGATGATCGCGCCCGAGGCGCGCGCCGTGACGATCGGGTGGATGTTGAACACGGCCTGCGGGACGGCGTTCGCGCGGCGCTCGAACCACTCGCGCGACCTCGGCCCCGGGATCTCGGTGACGACCTTGCGCTCCTGCGGGATGTCCACGCGTCGAGCCTCCTCGTGAGGGTGGCGCCAGTCTCCCACGCCGGCGAGACCCCTGGGCCGGGCGTGCGGGACGCTTACCAGATCGTGCGAACCGGGTAACGCCGGATGCGCTCGTCGCCCGTGACCACGTCGAGGTCCTCCACCAGCGCCTGCGCGACCAACATGCGATCGAAGGGGTCGGCGTGCACGGGTGGCAACTCCGGTAGGGCCGCGACGTGGCGCTGGTGAACGGGGAGAAGTTCGTAGCCGAAATCACGAACGAGCCCGTCGAAGTAGGCGTCCGCAGGTTCCGGCAGGTCCAGCCGACCCGCCATCGCTTTGAGCGTCAGTTCCCACGTGGTGGCGACGCTGACGACCATCACGTTCGAGCGGTCCTCGACCAGATCGAGCACGGCTGGAGGGAGCCGATCGTCGGCGAGCGTCGCCCACAGGATCGCGTGCGAATCGAGGAGGACCCTCACTCGAGCGGGAACCCGGGGAAGATCTGCCAGGGGAGCGGCTCGTCGAAGTCGTCCGACATCCAGATCTTGCCCTTGTCCCGGCCGATCGGGCGCTTCCCCGGCGCCGGCTCGATCGGGACAAGCCGCGCGACCGGTTTCCCCGCCTTCGCGATGACGACCTCCTCGCCGTGCTGCACCCGTTCGAGCAGGCGCGACAGGTGCGTCTTCGCCTCGTGCACGTTCACGGTGGCCTTGGAGGCCACGCCTTCAGCTCTTGCCATGAACCCGAATGATAGATGAGTCAAGTGGACTAAGTCAACATGACTCAGCCAAAGGCTCTAGTGCCTGCGCCTGCCCGAACTCGCGTGCTCCGGCTCGCCGACCACGTGCGTGACCGGGATCCCGTAGGCGGCCTCGCAACGGTGCGGCAGGTCCACCTTGAGCCACTTCGACAGGCCCTTGGGAAACGTGGAGATCACGATCCCGTCGAACGGTCCGTGGTCGCGGATCGCGTCCCCGATCGCGAGCATCGGGTTCCCGTCGCCGACCTCGCCCTCGAGCTCGGCGTCGAGGCCCGCGAACCGCGCCATCGCCGCGTCCAGGCTCGCCTTGGCGGTCGCCCGCGCCTCGCCCTCGGTCCAGACGTGGTCGCGGGGCGGGGTCGCGGGAACGACGAGGGTGAACGAGACGGGACCGTGGCGGGCGAGGTCGCGGAGCCGGTTGGCGAGGGTCTCTGCGCCGAGGGTCTGGTTGGCCACCACCAGGTAGCGCTGCACGAGCACCACCTCCCTGTCGATCCAGGGTACGACGGGCTTCGCCGTTGCGAAACCCCCTTGCGGTGGTACCCGAACTGTGGATTTCGGCATACTGGCAGGCACAGCGACCTGCGGGGCGACCCGTCCCCGCGTTCGAAGGGGAGGCATCGATGGGGGACGTGAAGAGCTTCAAGATGTTCATCGGCGGCGAGTGGACCGACGCCTCCGACGGCAACAAGCGCGAGATCGTCAGCCCCGCGCACGGCGAGGTGATCGCCGAGGTCCCCGAGGGCACGGCCGCCGACGTCGACCGCGCCGTCAAGGCGGCGAAGAAGGCCTACGAAGAGACCTGGTCCGACGCGACGCCGGGCGAGCGGAGCCGGGCGCTCCTCAAGATGGCCGACCTCGTCGAGGAGTACGGCGACGAGATCGGCAAGCTCGAGTCCGAGAACGTCGGCAAGGTGCACGCGCTCACGATGACCGAGGAGATCCCGGTCATCGCCGACCAGTTCCGGTTCTTCGCCTCAGGCGCCCGCGTCCTCGAGGGTCTGGCGGCCGGCGAGTACATGAAGGGGTTCACGAGCATGCTGCGGCGCGAGCCGATCGGCGTCGCCGGGCTCATCGCGCCGTGGAACTACCCGCTGTACATGGCCGCGTGGAAGCTCGGGCCGGCGCTCGCGGCCGGCAACACGGTCGTGATCAAGCCCGCCGAGAACACACCACTCACGCTCCTGAAGTTCGCGCAGCTGATCCAGGAGGCCGAGGTCTTCCCGCCGGGCGTGTTCAACGTCGTTACCGGCGACGGCGAGCCCGTGGGCGACGCGATCGTGAAGCACCCGGACGTCGGGATCGTGTCGCTCACCGGCGAGAGCTCCACCGGCCGGCTGATCGCGAGGAACGCGGCCGAGACGCTGAAGCGGGTGCACCTCGAGCTCGGCGGCAAGGCGCCGGTGATCGTGTTCGACGACGCCGACGTCGCCACCGCGGCCGAGTGGATCCAGGTCGCCGGCTTCTTCAACTCCGGCCAGGACTGCACCGCGGCCACGCGCGTGCTCGCCGGCCCGAAGGTCTACGACGACCTGGTCTCCGAGGTGGTCTCGAAGGTCTCCGAGATGAAGATCGGCGACATCTGGGACGAAGAGCACGCGATGGGTTCGGTCGTCTCGGACGTGCAGCTCGAGCGGATCCACGGGTTCGTCGAGCGCGCGAGGGGCTACGGCGCGAAGATCCGCGTCGGCGGCGAGGTGATCGACCAGCCGGGATCGTGGTACGCGCCGACCGTCGTCACCGACGTCGAGCACGAGTCCGAGATCATCCAGAACGAGGTGTTCGGCCCGGTCGTGACCGTGCAGCAGTTCTCCGACGAGGACCAGGCGCTCGCGTGGGCGAACGGCGTCGACTACGGGCTCGCCGCCTCGGTGTGGACCCGCGACGTCGGGCGCGCGCTGCGGATGTCGCGCAAGCTGCAGTTCGGCACCGTGTGGATCAACACCCACATCCCGCTCACCCCCGAGATGCCGCACGGCGGGTACAAGCAGAGCGGGTACGGGAAGGACATGTCCATCTACTCGATCGAGGAGTACACCAACGTCAAGCACGTGATGGCGTCGCTCGACTAGACGCTGCTCTCGACGCGAAAGGAAGTGAGCGCATCATGACGGCACGTCCGTTCCTGGTGAACGGCGAGTGGCGGACCGGCGAGGGCTCGTTCGAGGTCCGCAGCCCCTACGACGACGGCGTGGTCGCCGAGATCGGCGTGCCGACCGACGCCGACGTCGAGGAAGCGGTCGCGACCGCGGCGGCGGCGTTCGAGGAGGCGCGACACCTCCCGGTGCACGCGCGCGCGAACGCGCTCGACCACATCTCGAAGCGCCTCGCCGAGACCGTGGAGGAGAACGCCGAGCTGATCGCCAAGGAGGGCGGCAAGCCGCTCAAGTGGGCGACGGTGGAGGCGACGCGGGCGATCTCGACGTTCCGGTGGGCGAGCGAGGTGATCCGGCACGGCGACGACGAGCTCGTGCGGCTCGACACCGAGGCGTCGCTCGGCTCGCGGATCGGGCTGATCCGCCGGTTCGCGTTCGGGCCGGTGCTCGGGATCACGCCGTTCAACTTCCCGCTGAACCTCGTGGCCCACAAGGTGGCGCCGTCGCTCGCCGTGGGGGCGCCGATCGTCGTGAAGCCGGCCTCGGCGACGCCGCTCGGCTCGCTCCGGCTGGCCGAGTTCTTCGCCGAGACCGACCTGCCGAAGGGCATGTACCAGGTGTTGCCGGTGTCCTCGAAGGTGGCGGACGGGATGGCGCGCGACGACCGGTTCCGCAAGATCTCGTTCACGGGCTCGAGCGAGATCGGGTGGTACCTGAAGGGCCTCGATCCCAGGAAGCGCGTCACGCTCGAGCTCGGCGGCAACGCGGGCGTGATCGTGCACTCGGACGCCGACCTCGACCTCGCGGCGCAACGCGTGGCGTTCGGCGGGTACTACCAGGCCGGGCAGAGCTGCATCAGCGTGCAGCGGGTGCTCGTGCAGTCCGAGGTCTACGAGGACTTCTCGGCTCGCCTCGTGAAACAGGTCGAGAGCCTGAAGGTCGGCGACCCGATGGACCCGACGGTCGACGTCGGCCCGGTGATCCAGAAGAGCGAGGTCGGCCGCATCGACGAGTGGGTGCAGGAGGCGGTCTCCCAGGGCGCGACGATCCTCACCGGCGGCAAGGGCGAGGAGCCCTTCTACCAGCCGACGCTGATCGCCGACGTCACGCCGGACATGAAGGTGTGCCGCGAGGAGATCTTCGGCCCGGTCGTCACGATCAGCCCGTACCAGACCTACGAGGAGGCGATCGCGACCGTGAACGACTCGCGGTTCGGCCTGCAGGCCGGCGTCTTCACGAACGACGTGAACCGCGCGTTCCAGGCACACCGCGACATCGAGGTCGGCGGCATCATCGTGAACGACGTCTCGGCGTTCCGCGCGGACCAGATGCCGTACGGCGGCTCGAAGGACTCGGGGTTCGGCCGCGAGGGCCTGAAGTACGCGATGGAGGAGATGACCGAGCCGCGGATCATGGTCCTCTCGCACGTTCCGCTCTGACCCGTTGAGCCGCATCGCGGTCCTCGGGGCCGGCGCGATGGGGAGCGCCGCGGCAGTGCTGCTCGCCCGGCACGGCGACGCCGACCTGCTCGTCCTCGACGTGGACGGCGGACGCGCGGCCCGGGTCGCCGAGCGCGCCGGGGCGGAGGGCCGCGGGTTCGACGCGAACGCCGGAGAGTTCGCGGCGGTGCTGAAGGACGTCTCGGCGGTCGCGGCGTGCTTGCCGTACCGGCTCAACCTCGAGGTGATGGAAGCGGCGCTCGCGGCCGGGACCCATTACGCGGACCTCGGCGGGCTGTACCACGTGACCCTCAAACAGTGGGAGCTGCACGAGCGGTTCCGGGACGCCGGGCTCTCGGCCGTGATGGGGATCGGCTCGGCGCCCGGCATCACGAACGTGCTCGCGCGACTCGGCGCCGACCGGCTCGACGAGGGCTCGGTGCGTTCGATCGACATGGTGGACGGGTCCGTCGACCTCGGCGAGGACGCCGCCGGGTTCGGCGTGCCGTACTCGGCCGAGACGATCGTCGACGAGTTCACGCTGCCGGCGATCGTGTTCGAGGACGGGGAGGCGCTCGAGGTGCCGGCGGGCTCGGGCGTCGTCGAATGGGAGTTCCCCGAGCCGGTCGGGACGCAGCCGGCGATGTACACGCTCCACTCGGAGCCGGCGACGCTTCCTCGAACGATCCCCGGCGTCCGCGACGTGCGGTGGCGGCTCGCGCTGCCCCGAGCGATCCACGACGGGTTCGCGTTCCTCGTTGAGACCGGCCTCGCCTCGCGGGATCCGGTGATGACCTCGACGGGCCCGGTCGTGCCGCGCGAGGTCCTCGTCGCGGCGCTCGAGCGGCTGGGCGGGGATGGCGGCGAGGACGGCGAGCCGAACGACGAAGAGACGATCGACGTCCGGGTAATGGGGACCCGCGACGGCGAGCCGGCGACCTACCGCTCGCTCGCGCAGATCCGCCCGGCGCCGGAGGGCCTGTCCGCCGGCGCGTTCGGCACGGCGATCCCGATCGCGATCACCGCCCGCTGGCTGGCGGAGGGCCGGGTCCCGCCGGGCGTGCACCCGCCCGAGACCGCGTTCGAGCCCGAGGCGTTCGTTGCCGACCTGGAGCGCGAGGGCGTCGAGGTCAGGGGGGACTTCCTGCCGGCCGAGACGTAGGCTGTGGGCGTGGGCACGCTCGGGTTGATCCTGGCCCCTGCGGCGATCTTCATCGCGATCGCCGCGATCATCGTCGCGTTCCGCAACCGGTGGATCGGCGACCCCGAGCGGCCCTGGTACTCGAGCCCCGTCGCGTGGGTCGCCGGGTCGCTCACGTTCG
>Ga0075420_100003378_pt1 | contig 13944 bp, 7 predicted proteins | sample SoiMetdeltSBSDD4_FD_75296 | JGI IMG/M metagenome (GOLD analysis project Ga0075420, IMG submission 75296) | Bulk soil microbial communities from a Populus tree surrounding site in Tennessee, USA - Soil MetaG P. deltoides SBSDD4 | ecosystem: Environmental > Terrestrial > Soil > Tree plantation... | reverse complement strand
ACGGTCATGCGGTTCCGCAACATCTGGTTCAGGCCGATTCCCCCGGGGCGGTGAGTAGAAGCGAGGGAGGCGATATGCAACAGAGGCTGGCAGCGATGGCGATTGGGCTCCTGTGCACCCTCACAGGCGCCACCGCCGATGCGCAGATCACGACCGGCGTGGTCAGTGGAGCGCTCAAGGACGAGCAGGGGGCCGTGGTGCCTGGCGCCACCGTGACCTTGATCAGCGACACGCGCGGCACGCGTGTGGCCGACGCGCACACCAACGAGAACGGCAACTTCGTGTTTCCGAACGTGCCGGGAGACACCTACACGGTCGAGGTCACCCTGGAAGGCTTCAAGACCTTGCGTCGCGAAGGCGTCCTGGTGAGCCCGGGCGATCGCGTGGTCGTGCCGACGTTAACGTTGACCGTCGGCGGGCTCGGCGAGACGGTGAACGTCAAGGCGGAGGCGCCGCTGATCCAGGCGGCCAGCGGCGAGCGCGCCTTCACGGTGACCACCGAGTCGGTCGAGAACCTGCCGATTCTCAACCGCAACTTTGCCGGGTTCGCCACGCTGGTGCCAGGCGCGATCGCGCAGAGCGGGACGGCGATTGCGGGTGGCGTCTTCCGGCTTGGGGGCGGCGGCCAGAACAACATCATGATGGACGGCGTGTCGACGATGGACACGGGAAACAACGGGCAGTTGATCTCGATGAACGTCGATTCGATCGCCGAGGTCAAGGTGTTGACGCAGGGGTACCAGGCCGAGTTCGGCCGCTCGAGCGGTCTTCAGATTTCAGCAGTGACCAAGAGCGGCACGAACCAGCTCCGCGGGTCGCTCTACGACATCGAGCGGAACTCTGACTGGAATTCCAACAGCTGGGTGAACACGAAGAACGGCGATCCCAAAGCGGTGTCGAAGCAGCGCGACTGGGGCTATTCACTGGGCGGACCGATCGGCAAACCGGGCGGCGCCAACCGGCTGTTCTTCTTTTACAGCCACGAGTACCGCCCGCGCGAAATCGGCGGCGACATCAACCGCTTCCGGGTGCCGACGGTGCTCGAGCGTCAGGGGGATTTTTCGCAGACGCGCGACAACAACGGCGCGCTGTTCAACACCATCCGTGACTCCAGCACCAACCTGCCCTGCACGGCCTCCGACACGCGAGGCTGCTTCCAGGACGGCGGCGTACTCGGACGGATTCCGCAGTCGCGGTTGTACCCGACCGGCATGAACATCCTGAACAGGCTCTGGCCGCAGCCCAACGTCGAGCAGGTGCCCGGGCTCGGCTACAACTACGAAGTGCAGGTGCCAGTGACGAAATCGCTGCTGCACCAGCCGGTCATTCGCGCCGACTATCAGGTGTCCTCGACGCTGCGCTTCACGGCGAAGTATGCGGGACAGCTGCAGGGGCAGGACACCGATCCGGGCAGCCTCCCGGGCTTCAACGACCTGCTGCGATGGAACCGCAATCGGCATGCGCCGTCGGTGACGGTCAACTACAACCTGTCCTCTTCGATGTTCGTCGAAGGCACGTATGGGTACAGCTTCAACGAGATCGCCAACCTTTACGTGAGCCCGCTGTCGAACCGCGCAAACGCCGGGCTCGCCGACCTGCCGATGCTGTTCCCGCAGGCCGGGCTGGTCGATCCGTCCTACAACGCCGCACGGGTATTCGGTGCCGCGGAGTCGCCGTTCTATGCCGACGGGAAGGTGATGTATCCGCCCAACTTCACCTGGGGCAATCGCATCGCCAACGCACCACCGAACCTCGGCGCGCAGCTCGCCAACATCAACCCGTCGCACGACGCCTCGTTCAGCATCACGAAGCTCGCGGGGCGGCATACGCTGAAGGCGGGTGCCTACTGGAATCACGCCTACAAGGCGCAGCAGCTCGGCACCGCCGGTGCGACGCCGTTCCAGGGAGCGCTCAGCTTCGCCAACGACACGCAGAATCCGCTCGACAGCGGCTTCGGCTACGCCAACGCGGCGCTCGGGATCCTGAGCTCGTACGCGCAGCAGTCGGTGGTCGTGGAGGGCGGCTACATCTACAACAACGTCGACTGGTACCTGCAGGACAACTGGAAGGTGAACAACAAGCTGACGCTCGACTACGGGATGCGGTTCGTCTACATGCAGCCGACCTACGACACCCGCGTTCAGGCGTCGACGTTCTTTCTCGATCGATGGCAGGGATCGCAGGCCCCGCTGCTCTACCTGACGGGCTGCGTCGGCGCGAGCCCGTGCTCGGGGACCAATCGCCAGGCGCTGAATCCTCGAACCGGTCAGCTTCTCGGACCCACGTCGGCCGTCCTGATCGGTCAGATCGTCCCGAACTCGGGGGACCTGATGAACGGCATCGTCCGGGCCGGTGACGGGATCTCCAAGTACAACTACACGTGGCCGACGGTCGTCGCCGCGCCGCGCTTCGGGCTCGCCTACGACATCAGCGGGACGCAGCGGACGGTGCTGCGTGGCGGGATCGGGTTGTTCCACGATCGGCCTGCCGGCGACACGATGTACTCCCAGGTCGGCAACCCGGGCTTCTCCACGTCCCGAACAGTGCGTTACGCGCAGTTGCAGCAGCTGGCCTCCGGCCTCGAAATTCTCGGTCCGCCCCAGCTGACGTCGGTGTGGCCGTACGAGGCGGACATCCCTTCCTCCACGCAGTGGAACGCCGGGATACAGATGACGCTGCCGTGGGCATCGACGGTCGACGTCTCGTACGTCGGTCAGCGCGGGTTCAACCAGTTGCGTGAGATTCGCGGACAGACCCAGGTCGACATCAACGCCGTGGACTTCGGCGCGGCGTTCCTGTCGCAGAATCAAGATCCCACCCTCGCCGCCAGCAGCACGCCCGGGGCGTCAGCGTATTCGACCGACATCCTCCGGCCGTACCGCGGCCTCGGCCAGGTCGGATACAACTTCCCGGATTTTCACGAGACCTACCATTCGATTCAGACGTTGCTGAATCGGCGATTCCGCGACGGCATCGCGTTCGGCCTCGCCTATACGCTGGGCCTTGCCTGGGAAGGGAACATCGGCCTCACCCAGCGGCTGCAGCACAGCACCGACGGGACGTATGTGATTCGTGCGGACCAGGCAGAGTACGAAGAGCTGAACAAGGACATGGGCAACCGACGCCATCTGCTGAAGGCGAACTTCCTGTGGGATCTGCCGGACCTCCACGCGAGCAGCGACGCGATGAAAGTCGTCGGTTTGCTCGTCAACGACTGGCAGCTCTCGGGGATCTTCACGGCGGGCTCGGGCGCGCGCTACGACATCAGCTACTCGTACCAGAATGGTGGCTCGAGCGTGAACCTGACCGGGTCGCCCAGCTACCCGGCGATGATCCGCATCGTCGGCGATCCCGGAAAGGGTTGTTCGGACGACCAGTATCGTCAGTTCGACGTGACCGCGTTTGCAGGACCGCAGACCGGGAGCCTGGGCCTCGAATCGGGGCGCAACTACATGGCCGGGTGCCCGGACCACACGCTGGATCTCTCCATCGCACGAAACATCAGGCTCGGAGGGTCGAAACAGATCCAGCTGCGGGTCGAGGCGTACAACGCGCTCAACACGGTCGTCTATAACGGGCGCGTCACGACGGTGCAGGTGAACAGTCCGACCGACCAGACCGTGCGCAACCCGCAGTTCCTGCCGGATGGCAGCGTCGATCCGAATCGGCTGACGCCGCGGAACGCGGGATTCGGCGCGGTCACGACCGCGCAGGGGATGCGATCCATCCAGGCCCAGATACGGTTCTCGTTTTGATTGTCGTTTCCAGTTGCCAGTTTCCAGTTGAAGAGCAGCCTGACTGGTAACTGGCAACTGGAAACTGAAAACTGACAGCGAAGAGGCCTTCAAATGCCCAAGCCGACCTACCCTCTCACCCGTCGCCGTTTCTTCGACCTCGCCGCAACAGCAGCGGGTGTTGCCGCAGCGGCAGGCCGCGCTCGCGCGCAAGGGCCGAAGGGCGCGAACGACAGGATTCGTATCGGCCTGATCGGATCGGGGAGCCGTGGCCGCTCCGTGGCCGCCCAGTTCGTCCGCAGCCACGCCGACGCGCAGTACGTCGCCAATTGTGACGCTTATGCGATGCGGCTCGAGCAGGGACTGCAGCAGCTGACGGAGTTGCAGAAGGACGTGAAGGTCGAGGGCTACGAAGACTACCGGCGCATTCTCGACCGCAAGGATGTCGACGCGGTGCACATCGCGACGCCCGATCACTGGCACTGCCAGATGCTGGTCGACGCGATCGCGGCCGGCAAGGACGTGTACGTAGAGAAGCCGCTCTCCAATACCGTCGAACGTGCTGTTGAAGCGCTGCAGGCCTACAAGAAATCCGATCGCGTCATCCAGTTCGGTACGCAGCAACGTTCCGGCGCGCATTTCCAGGAGGCCGCGAAAATCATCCAGGAAGGGTCGCTTGGAAAGATCACCCACGCGGTGATCCAGTTCGGCGGATCGGGTTACGGAACAGCGCCGGAACCCGAAGTCGCGGTGCCGCAGGGACTGAACTGGGATCTGTTCCAGGGTCCCGCCCCACGGCGGCCGTTCAAGCAGGGACGCCTCCGCTGGCGCGGCTGGTGGGACTACGGCGGCGGACTTATTACCGACTGGGGTGTTCACCTCACGGACGTCGCATTGTGGTACCTCAAGTCGCAGCACACCGGCCCGTTGCTCACCAGCGGGTGTTCCCAGTACGTGAACTTCGTGAACCCGGAGCGCGATCAGTCTCCCGACGCATTCTCCGTGAGCTGGCAATATCCGAACTTCGTCATGACGTTCACCAACGCCGTGCCGCAGGACTGGGAGTTCGCGCGGCATGGGAACTACTTCTATGGTCCGGGCGGCAGCCTGCTCATTCATCGCGCCGGCTACGAGGTGCGGCCCGGAACGACCGGGCAGGGCGGCGGCCGCGGCCGCGGAGCAGCGGGTGCCGCGAACGCGCAGGGAAGCGCCGCGGCAACGCCGGCACCGCCGCCGCCCCCGCCGATCCAGCCACGCCGGGTGCCGTGGCGTGAGGCCGATGGCTCGGACAGCAACAGCTCCACCGTCGCCCACGGCCGGAACTTCCTCGACTGCATGAGATCGCGGAACAAGCCGGTGAGCGATCTGGAGATCGGCTTCTACGCATCGCTGCCGTGCCTGCTCGCGGTCAAGGCGGTGCGGGAGGGACGGTCGTTCAAGTGGGACGACGCCGCGAAGAAAGCCGTGACGGTGTAGGGGCGCCGCCCCGCAGGCCTATAATCGTCCGCACACCGCTTTCCTGAGCAGGCCCATACGACGCGGGGCAACCCCCAGTCATCGTGTCTCCTCACGCGCGCGTTGCGCGTGCGATCCGTCCCGGCGCTCGTCGTCTGTCTGACGCTGCTCACGGCCCTCGCCCCACCCGTCTGCGCCCAGAACCGGTTCGACTCCTGGAACACCGAAAACGGACTGCCGCAGAACTCGGTCAACGACATCCTGCAGACTCGCGACGGCTACCTCTGGCTGGCCACCTTCGGTGGCCTGGTGCGATTCGACGGGATTCGATTTGCGATCTTCGACCGGAGCACACCAGGGATCGAAAGTCAGCGGCTCACGGCGCTACATCAGGACCGCAATGGTGTGCTCTGGGCAGCGAGCGAGGACGGCATGCTCGTCCAGTACGACGGGAACCGGTTCACGACCTACTCGAGCAGGGACGGGTTGCCTCCTGTCAGCGCCGTCAGAATCGAAGAAGACGAGGAGGGTTGCTTGTGGGTGACCTGGAGAGACCGGATAACGAGGTTCGACGGGCGGCGTTTCGAGACCCTGGGACCCGACCATTTTGCGAAGGGCCTCGCGGTTCCGCCGCCTGCCCACTACTACGACGCCTGGTGGGCCCAGGACGTCGATGGTCTGCACGTTCTCGTCAAGGGCGGCGTGCGAACGTTTTCCAACCACCTCGTGGGACCGGGGGTCAGACGCGTCACGCCGGACTGGCGTGGAAACGTCTGGATCGTCACCCGGGACGCCGGCGTGATCAGGGCGTCGGGCGATCGGCTCCGGCGGTTTACGACGCGCGACGGCCTGCCGACCGATCATCCTGACGGTCTGATTGCCGAAGGACGCGACGACGACGTGTGGGTCATGGATCGGGGCGTCGTCTATCGGGCGAGATACGGGAAGGCGGACCTGGTCCGGCTTCCGGGCGCGCCGATTTTCGGATGGAGAAGCTTCTACGTTGACGATGAAGGGTCGACGTGGCTGGGCTCCACCGCGACCGGGTTGCACCGGGTCATCGATGCGACCATCACGGTCCACTCCGAGACCGATGCATTTTCGCTGAAGGCGGCGTACTCAATCCTCGAAGACAGGACCGGCGCGATCCTGCTGAACGCCGGAGGGCTGAAGCGGTATTCGAAAGGCCGCTGGACGGCGTTGTCGTCTCCTCGAATCGTGGAACCCGACGCCGTCAGATCGATTTACGAAGACAAAGCAGGGCGCGTATGGGTGGGCACCAGCAGCGCCGTCGGTTTCATCGATCGCGGCAGGTACCAGCGGTACGCCGAGGACTCCCCGTTCTTGAACGACTGGATTGCAGCAATCCTCGAGGACCGCTCCGGAGCCTTCTGGTTCGCGGCCGGCTCGGGGCTGGTTAGATCCGCCGAGGGGCGCTTGACGAAGTTCACCACCCGGGATGGCTTGTCGCACGACCGGGTCATCTCGTTGTTCGAGGACCGCAGCGGCGTCCTGTGGATCGGCACGTTTCGAGGGCTCACGCGTCTCGAGGCGGGGAGATTCCGCACGTATCGCGAGTCCGACGGGTTCATTGGAAACGCGGTCCGCGCGTTTCACGAGGATGCCGATGGCTTTCTCTGGGTTGGCACCTACGACGGCGGTCTCTATCGGCTCGCGAACGGCCGGCTGACGCGCTTCACGAGGACGGAGGGGCTCCACGACAACGGCGTGTTCCAGATACTGGAGGATGGGAACGGGTTCTTCTGGATGGGCTCGAATCGCGGAATTTCCCGTGTCAGCCGCAAGGAACTGAACGATGTTGCCGAAGGACGGCGCCGTTCAGTGATGGCCGTGGCACTGGGTCCGGCAGACGGGCTGTCGAGCGTGGAGGTGAACGGCGGCGCGCAACCGTCAGGTCTCGTGGCGTCGGATGGCAGACTCTGGTTTCCAACCATGGGTGGCGCGGCGGTGATCAATCCCGCCGTGTTCGAAGTCCGATCGAAGCCACCGCCCGCGCTCATCGAGGAGTTCCGGCTGAACGGAGAGCCGGTCGAGTTCGCTGGCGGTGTCAGGTTCTCCGCCGGAGGGGCGTTCGAGATTCGGTACACCGCGCCGAGCTTCGTGAAGCCCTTACAAGTGCGATTCCGCTACCGGGTGCTCGGCCTCGGCGATGGATGGACGGACGCGGGGGATCGTCGATCAATCAGCTTTCATGGCCTCGCACCGGGCAGCTACCGGTTCGAGGTGAGGGCGGCCAGTCACGACGGCGTCTGGAACACGACTGGTCCGCACGTCGAGATTGTCGTCGTGCCGCCGTTCTGGCGCACGTGGTGGTTCCTCGGGCTTGCGTTCGCCGGGGCGATCGCTCTCGCGTTTGGCGGCCACGTGCACCGGGTCCGGCGGCTGCAGGCGCAGCATGCGCTGCAGGAGCAGTTCTCGCAGCGGTTGATCGATGCGCAGGAGCGCGAACGCCGCCGCGTTTCGAGCGAGATGCACGACTCGCTGGGGCAGCATGTCGCGCTCATCAAGCGCACCGCCCGCTCGGGCCTGGCAATCGCCGCGGACGGTCCGGCGGCGGAAGCAGCGTTCGATGAAATTGCCGCTCTGGCCGAGGCGGTAAATGCCGAGATGACGGAGATCGCCTACGCCGTGCGCCCGCATCAACTCGACACGATCGGTTTGTCGAGGACCATCGAGACCATGGTCACGAAGGTCGGCAGGGCCTGTGACCTTCAGCTCGAAGCGGACGTGATGCGGATCGACGATCGGTTTCCGGAAGCATCACATATTCACATCTTCAGGATCGTCCAGGAGGCTGTCAGCAACATTGTCAAGCACTCGCAGGCGACGTCAGGGCGGGTGGCGATTTCGAGGAACGGGCGATCGGTCGAAATCACGGTGCAGGACAACGGCATCGGCTTCGGCCCGGACGAAATCGAGAGTGCGCGTTCGGCGTCACATGGTGCCGGCCTGGTAGGCATCCGGGAACGGGCACGAATCCTCGGCGGGCGCGTCGAGATCCGTTCCCGCGTCCCGCGCGGAACAACCATAACGGTGACGCTTCCACTCGAGGGCGCGACGCATGGCTGACGACATCCGGCTGGTGATTGCAGAGGATCACCCGCTCTTCCGGGACGCGTTACGACGGACATTCGAAAAGTGTGGCTCGATGCAGGTTGTCGCGGAAGCGCAGGATGGTCCGTCGGCACTGGAGCACATTCGTGCGCTCGCGCCGGATATCGCGCTCCTCGATATCGGCCTGCCGCGGATGAACGGTTTCGCGGTGGTCCGCGCGCTGCGCCAGGAACGGTCGCCGGTGAAGGTCGTGTTCCTCACGGTTCACGAAGACGAAGCGACGTTCGAAGCGGCGCTCGAGCTCGACGTGCGAGGCTACCTCCTCAAGGACTGCACCGAACCGGAGCTGGTCAGGTGCATCAGTGCCGTCGCCGCGGGACAGCACTATACGAGCCCGTCGATGACGACGTTCCTCGTGAACCGGACCCAGCGGGTTCGCCAGTTCGTCGAGGACACGCCGGGCCTGCAGCTGCTGACGCCGCAGGAACGAAACATCCTGAAGCAGATCGCCCGCGACAAGACCAGCAAGGAGATCGCCCAGGAGATGGGGATCGCGGCGAAGACCGTCGATGGCCATCGCTCCAGCATCTGCCGCAAGCTGGACATCCACGGCCAGCACGGCCTGGCGCGGTTCGCCGCGCGCCATCGAGCGGATCTGTAACCGTAATCGTCCGCTCGAAACCGGGTGAACGTTCCCGGTGAACCAGGTGATTGCCCGGATTCAATCCCGGCGTGCGCCGGCCTATAAAACCCTCAGCCCAGCTCAATCACAGATCGGCTCGGTCGAAAGGCTGCGCAACGCGACGAACCTCTCTATGACCGGTTCGTACTCGCTGACACGCGGGTGTCAATGATCAACGGAGGCAATCAGATGCGATCTCTGTCCGGCGGCCTGCCTCGATGGGCCGGAATCAGCCTGCTGGTTGTGGTCAGCGCAAATATGCCGCACCCGCAGGAGGCGTGGACCGTCAGCGATCTCGGCACCCTCGGCGGATTCGCCGGCGACGCTGACGACATCAACGACGCTGGCCACGTCGTCGGCGCAAGCAACGCGGCGAGCGGCAACGAGCGTGCGTTCCTGTGGACGCCGTCGGGCGGCATGATCGACCTCGGCACCCTTGGAGGTCTGCGGAGCGAAGCACGCGCCATCAACAACGCCGGCAGGGTGGTCGGCAGCAGCAGCCTGCCGGGCCAGCCGGGTCAGCCGGACGGCGCAACGCATGCGTTTCTGCGGACGGCAACCGGCATGATGATCGATCTCGGCACCCTGGGCGAGATCTTCCCTGGATTTTCCTTTTCGGGTGCGAACGACATCAACGAGCTCGGGCAAATCGTCGGGGAGAGCAGCACGCCCGGCGGCTCTCACGCGGTTCTGTGGACACCAACCGGCAGCATTGTCGATCTTGGCACGTTGGGCGGCTCGCAAAGCTCCGCGTGGGCCATCAACGAGGGAGGGCAGGTCGTAGGCCGGAGCGACACGGCCGATGGCGACCAGCACGCCTTTCTGTGGACGCAGGCTGACGGGATGGTCGACCTCGGTACGCTCGGCGGTTCGACCAGCAGCGCGCTCGATATCAACGAGGCCGGTCAGGTGGTCGGTCGCGCCGCTACCGCGAATGGCGACGAGCATGCGTTCCTGTGGACGAAGGCCGGCGGCATGATCGATCTCGGCACGCTCGGCGCACCTGGTTCGAGGAGCCAGGCGGAAGGCATCAACGACGCGGGGCAGGTCGTCGGCCTTTTCAACGACAACGACGACCATGCGTTCTACTGGACGCCGGCCGGCGGAATGATCGAGCTCCCCACGCTGACCGGTATCGAGAGCGGCGCCAGGGCCATCAACAACGGCGGGCAGATTGCCGGTTACGGCGACATCTCGACTGGCGACGCTCATGCCGTTGTCTGGAACAATGCCTCGACGCCGCCGACCCCGGAGGAGCAGATCGAGTCTCTGACGACGTCAATCATCGCGCTCGTCGAGGAAGGCAGTCTCAAGTCAGGCCAGGCCAATGGCCTGATGCGGCCGCTGCAGAATGCTCTGCGGAGCGTCGCGGCGGGCCGCCCTGCTTCTGCGTGCTCGCAACTCTCCGACTTCCTGGCGGAGGTCAGTCGCAAAGTTCTCGACGGCGCGCTCACGCCTGGAGAGGGTGCCGCTCTCAGTCAAGCGGCAACGAGCATCCAGTCGGCTCTCGGCTGTTGACCCTTGCGCTGGCCCGGTCCCGGAAACCGGCTCGACTGGCCCGGCTGCCGGGTGGTTCAACCCATCGAAGTGGCTGCGCATCGCTCCCTGGCCTAGCCTCGCAGCGTTCAATAACGTTGCAGCCCTTCGACGGGCTCAGGGCTGGCCCGAGCTCAGTCGAGGGCCAGGGGGTCTGACATGCGCAGCCTCACACTCACGCGTCGGACAATCACCGGGACGTTCCTGCTCGCGTTTGCCGGGTGGATGCCATCGGCGGTCGCGGGCCGCGCCGCAGCCACGGACAAGATTCCGATTACGACGTCGTCGACCGAAGCGCATGATCTCTATGTGAAGGGGCGCGAGCTGGCGGAGAAGCTTCGGGCGACGGACGCACGGAAATTCTACGAACAGGCAGTCGCGAAAGACGCCGACTTCGCCCTCGCCCACCTTGGCCTGGCGAACACCGCGGGAACCACGAAGGAATTCATCGACGCGGTCACCCGCGCTGCCACGCTGGCGGGCAAGGTCAGCGAAGGCGAGAAGCACATGGTGCTCGGGTTGGACGCCGCGATGAAAGGGAACCCCGCGGAAGTGCTGTCGCACTACACGGAGCTGGTCCGGCTGTTCCCGAACGATGAACGGGCACACACGCTGCTCGGCAACCTTTACTTCGGCCGCCAGGACTATGACGCCGCGGTGAAGGAATTCGTCAAGGCGACGACCATCAACCCTTCGTTCTCTCAGCCATACAATCAGCTTGGCTACGCCTATCGCTTCACTGACCGGCTGGACGACGCGGAGGCGGCGTTCAAGAGGTACGTGCAGCTGATTCCAGACGATCCGAATCCGCACGATTCGTATGCGGAGTTGCTGATGAAGCGTGGCCGGTTCGAGGAGTCGATCAAGGCGTACGAGAAGGCCCTGTCGCTGGACGCCAACTTCGTCGCCTCGCATGTGGGGATCGGCAACAACTACCTGTGCCAGGGTCGCACCGATCAGGCCCGGACGGCGTTCGCGCGCATCGCGGCAGTCGCCCGGAATACCGGTGAGCGGCGGCTGTTGCATTTCTGGACCGCGGCCGCCTACGTCCACGACGGTGCGACGGACAAGGCGCTCGGCGAGTTGCGCGCGGGCTATGCGCTTGCCGAGGCGGAGCGGGACCCGGCCTCGATGTCGGGCGATCTCGTGCAGATGGGCGACATCCTGAGAGAGGCGAACCGCCTCGACGATGCGTCGGCCTCGTATGCCGAGGCGGTCAAACTCATCGATCAGTCGGATGTGCCGCAGCAGGTGAAGGACGCCAGCCGCAGGAACAGCGTGTTCGAGGCGAGCCGGCTCGCTGTCGCCCGCGGCGACCTCGCGACGGCCAGAACGAAGGCGGCGGAGTATGCGACGCTGATCGCGCCGCGCAAGGCACCGTTCGAGGCGCGGCAACTGCAGGAGCTGCGCGGGTCGATCGCGCTTGCCGAGAAGCGCGGCGCTGACGCCGTCAAGGAACTGTCCGGCGCCAACCAGCAGGATCCGAAAGTCCTCTACCTGACCGCGCTCGCGTTCCGCGAGTCCGGTGACGCGCGGCAGGCGGCTGTTTTCGCGAAGAAGGCGGCCCGGTTCAACGGCCTGGCGTTCAACTATGCGTACGTTCGGACCAGGGCCGCGGCGTTGATCGGTCCAGCGACCGAGTGACGAGCCACTAGAAGCGCGACGCTCGGATCCAGGTATCCGAGCGGCTCCAGCTCGCCCGGAAATCGGCCTCGGCCTCGCCGACCGGCTTGCCCTGTGATTTGAGGGCGAGCTGCAGGCCGACGAGGGCCCATCCGTTGTGAGGATGCTGTTTCAGGTCGTCGCGATAGACGCGTTCGGCGTCGGCATGACGTTTCGCGTCGAGCAGCGCGGCCCCGAGCCAGTGGCGCGCGGGAAACGGCAACGGCTCGGGCTCGTCGACCTCGAGCTCGTCGTCCAGTGCGACGGCCCGCTCGAAGGCTGCCAGGGCGGTTGCAGTGTCGCCGGCGCTTCGCGCGATTTCTCCGTCGAGGATTTCGGCGAGCACCCCGAGAAGGCGCGGTGCCGGGTGACGAGCGCCGAAATTAGTGGTCGCGGAGGAGGACCGGGCGACCCTCCTCAGGTTCTCGAGGTGTCCCCGTGAGGCGTCGGTCTGGCCGCTGCGCAGCTTTGCGTAACCGTGCGCGAACTCCCACGCACCCAGCGGAATATCCCCTTCAGGCCGCGTGGCAATCTCGAGGACTTCGTCGAACCGGCCGAAGCGAATCAGCGCCAGGAGCTGGAACATGGTGTCGCCGCCCATGAGCTTCGCGTAGTCCTTGCCCGCACGCATCGCGATTGCCCCCTGTCCGTCCATCGCCGCCGCATACACGAGCATGTGGAGGTTGTGTGAGGGATAGATGGCGAAGCCCTCTCCAGCCGCCGCCTTCAGGTCCGAGTGCCAGGCTTCGATGTTGGCGCGGACGGAATCGCCCCATCGCCCGACCTCGTTGAAGGTGTGCGAGGGCATGTGGTTGATATGGCTGGCGCCGGGAATGGACCGGCCGAGGAACTCGGCGCACGGCTGCGCCGCCGCCACTTTCGCGGTGGCCTCGGTGGCATGGACATACCAATGGCAGGCGCCCGGGTGCTTCGGATCGCGCGCGAGCAGACCTTCCAGCACCTGGTGGATCCGCCTCACGTTGGGAGAATCGAGGTTCTGGAGCCGCGGCCGGCGCCCGGGCGGGGGGCCGGGCCGCGGTTCGAGATGAAACAGCGCATCCGCATAGAGCGTCCCGATGTCGAGATCATCGGGATAGGTCTCGAACACCTTTTCCATCGCGCGCGCGTACTCCCGGTCCTGCTCGCCTCGGGTCGTCGGATTGAAGTGCTCGACGTACCGGTGGGCGAGCGCTTCGATCAGTGCCCGTTCCGACGGCGAGGCCTTCGCCTTCAGGGAGAGCGCCTTTTGCACGGCGGCATGGGCGGACGGCGCTTCAGCAGGTGTGATCACCTGATTCATGTTGGTCCCCCACGCCCACGCCTCGCCCCAGTAGCAGATGCCGCACTCGGGGTCGCGCTTCTCGGCCTCGCGAAACGACCGGATCGCGTCGTACTTCGCGAACGCGTACATCAACTGGAAGCCCTGATCGAAGTAGGCCTGCGCTTCGGCGCTGCGTGACGAGATCTTCCGGGAGAACGAGCCCAGGCCCACCTTATAGATCGGAATCGGCTGGGCCAGGAGCTCGGTAATGTAAGGAGGTAGCGACGGTGGATCGCTCGACTGCTGCCGGGCCCCCGGCAGGGCCACCCAGATCACCGTCGCGATCGCCACTGCTGCGCATCGAATGTTCATGAGGCGCAGTACATTACATCTTCCGGCGGTTCCCCGCGGAACGAGCTGCGCTGCTATTCGCGCGGTCAGCCCACCTTGTCCCAGCTCGTACGCTGTTCGAACTGCCGCAGCTGCGAGTCGAAGCCTGATGTGATCGCCGTCATCGATCGCCCATCCACTGATACGAC
>Ga0075420_100003377_pt1 | contig 13945 bp, 14 predicted proteins | sample SoiMetdeltSBSDD4_FD_75296 | JGI IMG/M metagenome (GOLD analysis project Ga0075420, IMG submission 75296) | Bulk soil microbial communities from a Populus tree surrounding site in Tennessee, USA - Soil MetaG P. deltoides SBSDD4 | ecosystem: Environmental > Terrestrial > Soil > Tree plantation... | reverse complement strand
CGACCACGTCCCGGGCCTCGGCGTCGGAGCGCACGACGATGCCGCCCTCGGGCAGCGGTCCCGCGGTCCCCCACTCCTCGCCCTTACGGATCGTCACCCGTCCGCCGCCCCGCCCTCGGCACCGTCCGCCCCGCCATCGCCATCGCCCTGCGCGGCCGCCAAGTTGTCGCCGTCCTCGCCCTCGCCCTTGCGGATCGTCACCCGTCCGCCGCCCCGTCCGCCTGGCCATCGCCCTCGCCCGCCGCGGCCACCACGTCGTCGGCCCCGTCGGCCCCATCGCCATCGCCCGCCGCAGCCGCATCGCCGTGGGCGTCTACGGCCGCTACGTCGTCGTCCTCGCCTTCATCGAGCGTCGACGACGCGGCCACCACGCCCCGCCGCAACGCGTCGGCGGCCTGGCGGGCGGTGGAAGCGGTCGCGGCGACCGGCGCGATGTCACCCACTTGGCGCAGCAGGTCGATCAAGGTCTTGATGTTGCGGACGAAGTCCCCGCCCGACAGCTCCTCGTCGTCCAGCACGTCGGCCAGCGGCTCGCCGGCCGCCCAGGCATGGGCCAGGGCCAGGAACCCGGCATCAGGCAGCCGGGTCACCGGCAGGCCGGCCGCCTGCTCGTCGTTGTTGAGCTCCTCGGCCAGCTGGGAGATCCGGGCCCACCGCTCCCGGGCCTGGCGGGACGGGAACCACGGTGGCGGGCTCGGCGTCGGCCCCCGGTGCTCGTAGGTGAAGCACGACACCAGCCCGGCCAGGGTCGCCGGGTCGAGGTCGTCGAGCGCCCCACTGGCCATCGCCTCGGCCACCAGCAGGTCGCACTCGTGGTACGTCCGGGCGAGCACCCGGCCCCGCTCGGTCAGCGACCACCCGTCCAGGTAGCCCCACGACTCCAGCAGCCGCAGCACCCGGTCGAACCGTCGGGCCAGCGACTCGGTCCGGGACCGCACCTCCCGCTGCAGGTCGTCCAGCTCCTTCGCGGCCCGTTCGGCGTGGGCCGCCGACCGGAGGTGGCGATCCCGGTCCGGGCACCCGTCCACCGGATGCTGCGACACGAGGTAGGCGAGGTCCTGCCCCGAGGCGTCATCGTCCGACGCGGAGACCGCCTCGTCCTCCTCCTCCTCCGGCTCCGACTCCCGGTGCCCCTTCCCGAACCGCCCGGTGCGCAGAGCGTCCGCGACCTGGTGCTGGAACGCCCGGTTGTTGGGCGCGTACGGCACCGGCAGGTCGATCGTGCCGACCCGGGCCGGCACCTCCCGGAGCGAGTCGCCGTCCAGCGTCACCCGCTGGCCCGACGAGTCGATCGTCTGGGCCCGCACCGCCCCGCCCTTGCGGAACGCGACCGACAGGACCGCGAGCCGCTCCCCGTCGACCTCGACCACGACCCCCGGCGCCAGCCGCGACAGGGCGAACTTCAGGCCGCTGGTGGTCGCCGTCCGTCGCACCCGCTGCTGCTCCAACGCCGCCCGCACCAGCGCCCGGTACTCGTCGACGTCGCCCCGCTCGCAGCGGGCCTCGGCCTCCAGCGACTTGAGCCGGTCGGCGGTCCGTTCGATGCGGGTCTCCAGCCGCACCACCGCCCGGTCGGCCTGGAACTGGGCGAACGACAGGTTCAGCAGGTGGTGGGCGTCGGCCGGCTCGTAGCGCCGCACCAGGTTGGCGGCCATGTTGTAGGTCGGCCGGAAGGCCGAGCGCAGCGCGTAGCTCCGGCTCGACGCCAGCGACGCGACCTGGTCGAACGGCACGAACGGCGACCACAGCACGATGGCGTAGCCCAGATCGTCGATGCCCCGCCGCCCGGCCCGCCCGGTCAGCTGCGTGTACTCCCCCGGCGTCAGGTACGCCCGGGCCTCACCGGTGAACTTGGTCAGCCGCTCGATGACGACCGACCGGGCCGGCATGTTGATCCCCACCGCCAGCGTCTCGGTGGCGAACACCGCCTTCACCAGCCCCTGGGCGAAGCACGCCTCGACGGTCTCCTTGAACGGCGGCACCATCCCGGCGTGGTGGGCGGCGATCCCCTCCTCCAGCGCCAGTAGCCAGCGGTCGTAGCCGAGGACATCCAGGTCGTCGTCGGTCAGCGTCGCGGTCCGCTCCTCGGCGATCGCCCGGATCTTGGGCCGCTCGTCCGGGCTCGTCAGCCGCAGCCCCGCGTCGACGCAGGCCGACACCGCCTCCTCGCAGCCGATCCGGCTGAAGATGAAGTAGAGGCTCGGCAGCATGTCCCGCTCGTCGAGCAGGTCGACGACGTCGGGCCGCCGGGGCGTGAAGAAGCGGCGACGACCCCGGGCGGGCCCGTGCCGGCTGCGGCGGCCGCTTTGACCCCGAGAGCCGTCGCCGTCGAGCCGCTCGGCCTCGGGGTTGGGCTGGCCGTCGACGAGCGTCGGCATGAGGTGGGGCTGCTCGCTGGAGCGGTCACCCGCCAGGTAGAGGTTGCGCAGCTCGACCGGCCGCTGCTCCTCCAGCACGAGCGCGGTGTCGCCCCGCACGGTGGTGAGCCAGTCGGCCACCTCCTCGGCGTTGGACACCGTGGCCGACAGGCACACCAGCTGCACCGTCTCGGGCAGGTGGATGATCACCTCTTCCCACACCGGCCCGCGGTAGGTGTCCTGCAGGTAGTGGACCTCGTCCAGCACCACGAAGCGCAGGCCCCGCAGCGCCGGAGCTCCCGCGTAGATCATGTTGCGGAGCACCTCGGTGGTCATGACCACCGCCGGGGCGTCGCCGTTGATGGCGTTGTCCCCGGTCAGCAGGCCGACGTTGGCCGAGCCGTGCCGCCGCACCAGGTCGCCGTACTTCTGGTTCGACAGCGCCTTGATCGGGGTCGTGTAGAACGCCTTGCCGCCGGTCGCCAGCGCCCGGGCGACGGCGTGCTCGGCGACGACCGTCTTGCCCGAGCCGGTCGGGGCGGCCACGAGCACCGACTCACCCCGGTCGAGGGCCGCGATGGCCCTCAGCTGGAAGGGGTCGAGCTCGAAGTCGTAGTCCGCCACCCTGCCGGCGTCGCTCACCTCGCGTCGGCGCCCTGACGCCGTCCTCGGGTGAGCCAGCTGCCGATGATGATGGCGATCTCGTAGAACAGCACCATCGGGATCGACAGCGCCAGCATGCTGATCGGGTCACCCGACGGGGTGATGATGGCGACCAGCAGGGTGATGCCGACGATGGCGTAGCGCCGCACCTGGCGCAGCTGGCTGGCCTTCAGGATCCCGGCGAGCTGCAGGAAGATAAGCACGATCGGGAACTCGAAGCCGACCCCGAACGCCAGCATCATGTAGAGGATCAGCTGGAAGTACTTGCCCGGCTGGTACTGCTGCTCGAACAGCCCGCCGCCGCCGATGTCGCCCAACCAGTCGAGCGCCTTCGGCATGGTCCAGTAGGCCAGGTAGGCGCCGAGGAGGAACAGGACGATCGCCGACAGGACGAACGGGACGGCGTAGCGCTTCTCGTTGTCGTAGAGGCCCGGGCTGATGAACCGCCAGATCTGCCACAGCAGCACCGGCATCGCCACCGCGATGGCGCCGTAGGTGGTGGCCTTGATCCGGACCCCGAAGCCCTCCATCGGGTCGATCTGCAGCAGCCTCCCCTTGTTCTCGGGGAACGCCTTGGCGTAGGGCTCGACCAACCAGTGGATGATGTCGTTGTAGAAGATCGTCACGATCACCATTCCCACGGCGATCGCGACCACGCTGATGATCAGCCGCTTGCGCAGCTCCGCCAGGTGCTCGACCAGGGTCATCTGGCCGCCGGGGGCGGCGGCTGTCTTGGCGCTCACGACGCGGCGCGTTCATCGCCGGACGACGCGGTGCCGTCGTCGAAGTGGTCGGCGCCGTCGATGAGCTCGTCGTCGGCATCGTGCTCAGCGAGATCGTGTGCCTCGACCGGGCGATCCTCGACGACCGGGATGTCGCCGTCGTCGGAGGCCACCGTTCCGTCGACGTGCTCGACGCCCGTGGCCTCGCTGACCGTGGCCTCGGTGACGTCCTCGACGGGCCCCAGCTCGGGGCGGTCGACCGCTTCGGGCCCGGTGCGCAGCCGGTCGAGGTCCCGCTCGACGTCGTTGTCCTCGAGCGCGCTGCGCAGCTCCTCCTGGAAGCCGCTCGAGATCCGTCGCAGCTCACCCATGAGGCGCCCGGCCGATCGCACCGCTTCGGGCAACCGGGTGGGCCCGAGGACGATGAGCGCCAACGCGAGGATCGCGATCAGCTCACCGGGGCCGACGTTCAACATCTCGCCGAGTGTAGAGCTAGGCCACATCGCGCCGGCCAGCCCCGGGTCATGGTCGTCATGTGGGGTCTTCGGTGCCGGGGCCCTCGGTGGACCAGTGGTCCCACACCCGGTCCACGAGGGGGCCGCTGCGGTCGAGGTGGCGGCGCACCTCGGCCAGCGGCGGGCGCAGCTCGGCGGTGCGCCGGACCTCCTGCGCCAGGTCGACGCTGAGGTCCTCGAGCGCCCGCAAGCGGCTCAGCAGCACCGCCACACCCATGGCCACCGCCACCACCGGCACCGCCCAGAGCAGGCTCATATCAAGAGCTTGACAGTTGAGGCGCTGTGCGCGGCAACTGTCGCCGATGACGGGTGGTTGGTCGGGGTGGTTGGCACGGGCCCGGCAGGACCAGCGAGGCCTAGCGGCCCCGACGGTGGGCGGCCAACAGGTCGTTGAACCAGCCCTTGCCCTCGAGCAGCTCGTGGAAGTCGAGCAGGTCGTCGTGGCTCAGCGGTGGGCCGACCGGCCGGGGCTCGATGAGCTCCGCCGGCAGGGTCCACAGCTCGAGGCGCACGCCTGACGAGACCAGCAGGTCGATGGTGGGCCGGTCTGCGTCGCGCACGACCGGTCGGGTGCAATCGGGGCACCGGAAGACGTAAGTTCCCGACTCGGTGTCCTCGCACAACCGCACCACCAAATCACAGATGCCGAGCTCGACGTCGCCGCATTCGTTGCAAGTGGCTCTGATCAACGTGGCCATGTGCTTCCCTCCGCCCCAAAAGAGGGCAGGAACGGCCGATCATGACGCAGCTTCGGCCCATGGCTTTCTCTACCCAGCCACGGGCGGTTGAAAGGACCAGCATGACGCGCTTGCCCGCGCTCCTCGATCCGCCGATCGCGTTCGCCCACCGCGGGGCCCGGGCCCATGCCCGGGAGAACACGCTCGAGGCGTTCGAACTGGCGCTGCGCCTCGGGGCGACCGGTCTGGAGAGCGACGTGTGGGTGACCGCCGACGGCGTCGCGGTGCTCGACCACGACGGCTACGGCGAGCGTCGTGGCCTCCGCCGCCGGCCGATCAGCAGCCTCCGGCGTGCCGAGCTGCCCGGCCACATCCCGGCGCTGGAGGACCTCTACGCCACCTGCGGGACCGCGGTGCCGATCTCGCTCGACATGAAGGACCCGGCGGCCTTCGCCCCGGTGATCGCCGTGGCCCGGGCGGCCGGCGACGACGCCGTGGAGCGCTTGTGGCTCTGCCACCACGACTGGGAGCTGGTCGCCGGCTGGCGTCCCGACGCCCACGGCGCCCGCCTGGTCGACTCGACCCGGCTGCACCGGATGAAGCAGGGCCCCGAGCGCCGGGCGGCCGCCCTCGCCAACGCGGGCATCGATGCCGTCAACCTCCATCACACCGATTGGACGGGCGGGCTGACGACGTTGTTTCACCGCTTCGGTATCTTCGCCTTCGGCTGGGACGCGCAGCACCCCCGGATCCTGGACGAGCTGCTGGATCTCGGGATCGACGCCGTCTACAGCGACCACGTCGATCGCATGCACGACGCCATGAACCGCGCTTATTCGGTCAAGGACTAGGTCGAGTGCTCCGCCGGAAGACACGTTGCGTTCCCTCTCACAGCCCGCCGATGTCGTCGAGTGGATAGATCCGCGAGAAGGCGCGACCGACGATCAGGTCGCCGTCGATCGGGCCGAAGAAGCGGCTGTCCTGGCTGTTCCCCCGATTGTCGCCCATGACGTAATACTTGCCGTCGGGTATTACCAGCCGCTGAACCGGGGGTGAGTCGCTGCGGGTGCCCTTGGGCAGGTACGGCTCGGGCAGGGGCTTGCCGTTGACGTAGATGACGCCGTCGACGGTCTCGATGGTGTCACCCGGCAGGCCGATGACCCGTTTGATCAGGTCCTCGATGTCGTCGTCGCCCGAGTCGGCCGCGGCCGGGCGCCGGAACACCACGATGTCGCCCCGGTGGACGTCGTGGAGCTTGTAGGACAGCTTGTTGACCAGCACCCGGTCGCCCTCGTGGAGCGTGGGCTCCATCGAGTCGGACGGGATCCAGAAGGCCTGGACGAAGAACGTGCGGACGATGAGCGCCACGAGGAGCGCGCCGCCGATGACCAGCGCCCACTCGACGATCGTCCGCAGCCGGGTGCGGGGGGCCTTGGCGTGCCGCAGCTCCTCGAGCGGGAGGCCGATCTCGTCTTCGTCCTCCGCCCGACGGTCGTCCGGTGCTTCGGGCGACTCCCGGTCGGTGAGCACGGTCACGGTGGGCACGGTGACGGTGGGCGCGCCGAACGGTGTGTCGGTCGATCGATAGCCGGCGCCCGCGCGGGGGCGAGGGCCGGCTGGGTCGAGACCTTCGCGAGGGGAACGCGACGGCAGGGGCTGGTCGGGCACGGCGGGAAGAGGCTAGCGCTTGCGGGCTCGCTGAGCGCGGCTCCCCCGTCGGGCCGATGGGGCGGTCGCTAGAGCCAGCCGATGTCGCCCAGCGGCCAGAACAGCACGAAGGCGCGGCCGACGATGAGGTCCTCGTCGATGGCGCCGAAGAAGCGGCTGTCGGCGCTCTCGTCGCGGTTGTCGCCCATCACGAAGTAGTGGTCCTTGGGGATCTTCGTGCGTTGGACGTCGGGGCCGGGTGGCTGGTCCTTCGGCAGGTAGGGCTCGTCCAGGGCCTTCCCGTCGATCTCGATGTGCCCGTCGACGGTCTCGATGGTCTCACCCGGCAGTCCGACGACCCGCTTGATGAGGTCGTTGATCCCCTCCTCGCCCGCAGGGGAGCCCTCGGGCCGCTCGAAGACGATGACGTCGCCCCGGTGGACGTCGTGGAGCTTGTACGAGAGCTTGTTGACGAGCACCCGGTCGCCCTTGTGGAGCGTGGGCTCCATCGACTCGGACGGGATCCAGAACGCCTGGATGAAGAACGTCCGCACGATGAGGGCCACCAGCAGGGCGCCCCCGATGACGGCCACCCACTCCAGCGTCGAGCGGCCCCGCTTGCGCTTCTTGGTGGCCTCGGAGTCGTCCTCGGCGGCCTCGCTGTCGCTGCCGTCGTCGCCGTCATCGCCACCGTCGGCCTTGGCGTCCGGTTCGGTGTCGCCGTTGGCGCCGACGTCACGGTCGGGGTCGGTGTCGGGCTCGGGGCCGACGCCGCCCGCTCCGGGGGCGTCGGGGGTAGGGCCGACGAGCTGGTTGGTCTCGTCGGGCTCGTCCTGGATCAGGTTCATGGTCCGTATCTGGCTAGCACGCGGCGGGCGGCCGCAGGTGCCACCTCGTGCAAGCTGGGGTCGGTGGCGTCGACGAGCGGCGCGTCCGGGCCGAGGCGCAGCAGCAGCCGCTCCAGCCACGGTCGCGACGCCACCGCCAGGCGAACCCGGGTGCGGCCGCCGGGGAGGTCGATGACCTCCTCGACCGGGTACGTGTCGACCACCCAACGGGCGTCGGCCGGGAGCTCGAGCGTGACCCGGGGCGCGTCGGGCGCCGCGGCGAACAGCTCCGGCGGCTCGTCGCTCGACCCGGGCGGTCGTTCGAACCTCTCGTCGCCCAGCTCCGCCGCCGCGACCCGGTCGACGCGGAACAGGCGCTCGCCCCGGGCGACGTGGCAGTGGCCGAACAGGTACCAGGCGCCGTCCGCGGCGAAGACCCGGTACGGATCGACCGCCCGCTCGCTGCGCCGGTCACGGCTGTAGGTGAAGTAGTCGATGACGACCCGGCGCTGCTCCCGGACCGCCTGGCGCAGCGTGTCCAGGATCTCGGGGCGGGACGCGCCCAGCTGGATGCTGAGGGCTTCCTGGGGGGCGACGTCGAGCAGCTTCGCGAGCTTCGCCAACCCCGTCGCCAGCGGGCCTGCCAGCGCGGCCTCCCCAGCACTCGCCAGGGCCGCTCCCGCGGCGACGAGCCCGAGGGCCTGCTGGGGCGTCAGCCGCAGCGGTCGGGAGAACACGTCGGCGTAGCGGACCCACACCCGGTCGTCCTCGAAGACGACCTCGATCAGCATGTCCGGGGTGTAGGGCGGCAACCCCACGAACTGGACGACGTTCAGGTCGTCGACCAGCTGGCGCCGGCTGATGCCGAACAGGGCGCACACCTCGTCGACCGTCGGCCCGTCCTGCGCCGCGATCCACGGCACGATGCTGAGCATCCGCAGGACCCGGTCCGACGCGGAACGCCGATCGTGGGCACCGGGGGCCGGCGTGTCGCTCATGGACGGACCCGTGAGCGGGGATGCATCGGACGGAGCGTGCTCATCCGGCCAGCTTGTCCAGCCAGGCCACGAGGTCGGAGCGCAGCTCCGGGGGCCCGAGCACCTCGGCGTGGTCGAGGAACGTCAGTGCGAACGAGCGGAAGCTCTCGGGGTTGCTCACCGGCAGCTCGACGACGACCGAGCCGTCGTCGCGGTGCTCGATCACCGACACGCCGCCCAGGTGGTCGACCACCCAGGGGGCCTGCTCGGCGTCGACCGCCAGCTGCGCCAGCACGGGCTCGCCCCCGCCGAGCTGCCACGGGTCGAGGGGGCCGCCGGCCCGGTCGCCGCGGGCGCCGGGCGGCCGGGTGAACTGGGGGCCGTCCAGCACCTCGACTGCGCCCTCCACCCGGTCGAGCCGGAACAGCCGCTCGTCCTGCCGGGCATGGTCGTAGCCGCTCAGGTACCAGCGGCCCCGCTGGAAGTCGAGGCGGTAGGGGTCGACGGTCCGGACCTCGCCCCGGTAGGTGAACCGCAGCGGCCGCCGGTCGAGCACCGCACCGAACGCGTCGCCGAGGTCGGTGCGGCCCGGCAGGGCCAGGGCGTCGATGGCCGGCCCGCCGCTCCCCGGCTCGTGGAGGTCGCCGTCGCCGAGGGCGCCGAGCTTGGCGAGCGCGTCGCCGGCGGCGCCGCCTTCGAGCTGCACGAGCGACGCGGCCAGGTGCAGGGCCGCCAGCTCGTCGGGGTCGAGACCGGGGTCGGCGAGGTAGTAGCGGTCCTTCGGGATCCGGTAGCCGTCGATGGTCGGCACGACCCCCGGCACCGGCTCGACGACCAGCGGGATGCCCATGTCCCGCAGGTCGCGCTTGTCGCGCTCGAACGCCTGGTGGAAGGCCACGGAGTCGTCCGGGTAGCCCTCCATCCGCTCCTGGATCTCCTGGGCCGGCAGAGGCCGCCGGGTCTCGATCAGCAGGGCCGTGAGGTTCAGCAGCCGCTCGAGCTTGACCTTCGACACTGGGGCCAGACTAACGCTGGGCCAGCCAGGCCCCCGCGGCACCGGCGGCACCGAAGAAGGCCGGGTCCTCGGCCGGGCCGCGGCCCATCGAGGTGATGACCGCCAGGTCGAGGCTCTCCAGGACCTTCTCGACGTCGGGCCCCTCGACGGCGACCGCGCCCTCGACCTCGTCGGCGAGGTCGGGCGGCAGCGGGATGGCTGGGCGGGTCCGGGCCAACCGCAGGACGGTGGCGCTGTGGTGGCTGACGCCCCGGTGCCGGTTACGGGGGTCGGCCTCGGACACCCGGACGCACAGGGCGGCGTCGCCCCCGAGCGCAGCGACCGTGTCGACCACCCAGGCGACCTCGACGGCGGTGGTGCCCAGCGACGAGCCGGTGCCGACGACCCCCGGCCCCATGCCGACGATCGCCAGGTCGGCGTCGGCGACGTGGCGGGCCAGCGCCAGCGCGGACGGCATCGAGACGGCCTCCAGATCACCGCCGAACGCGTGGCCGGCGGTCACCGTGGCGTCGAGGACGCCCAGCCGCCGCAGGTCGTGGACGAGGTTCGACAGCGCCAGCGGCAGCGCCGCGCCGTCGGTCATGACGTAGGCGATCCGGGCTTCGGGGCGCAGGGTGCGGGCCACCGCGGCGACGATGCCGACCTGGCTGTGCAGCGAGCAAGCCACCACCGGCAGGCCGTCGAGCGCCTCCGGCAGGTCCGGGTGGTCCTCCTCGGCCGCCCCGGTGTCCGCCTGGAGGCTGGTGTAGCGCAGCTTCATGATGTGGCCCGGCCCCGGCTGGTCCCAGCTGTCCCGGGCCAGGTTCCAGTGCACGACGTGCCAGCCGCCGGTGCCGAGGCCGAGGCCCACGGCCGTGGTGTTGAGGACGACCCGGTCCCCCACCGCGACGGGCCCGACAAGCTCGGTCAGGACGTAGGCCCGGCCGCCGTCGGTGGCGACCCGCTGCAGCCCCGGCCGCTCCTCCAGGAGCTCGGTGACCGTCGCGGTGACGAACTGGGGCATCGGGGCGCGGGCCTCAGAGGCTCGCGATGAGGCGCTCGACCCGTTCGTCGCGGGAGCGGAAGGGGTCCTTGCACAGCACGGTGCGCTGCGCCTGGTCGTTGAGCTTCAGGTGGACCCAGTCGACGGTGTAGTCGCGCTTGCGCTCTTTGGCCCGGCGGATGAACTCACCCCGCAGCCGGGCCCGGGTGGTCTGGGGCGGGGTCTCGACCGCCTCGTCGATGACCTTGTCGCTGGTGACCCGCTCGACGAGGCCGCGCTCCTGCATCTTGTAGAAGAGGCCGCGCTCCCGGTTGACGTCGTGGTACTGCAGGTCGATCAGCGACACCTTGGGGTGCGAGAGCGACAGGTCGTTGCGGTCGCAGTAGCCGTCGATCAGCTTGTGCTTGATGACCCAGTCGCACTCGCGGTCGAGGGTGAAGGGGTCGTCGGCCAGCCGGGTGAGGCAGTGCTCCCACATCTGCAGGGCCTGCTCCTCCAGCGGCGAGAGGCCCTTGGTCTCGGCGTAGCGCTGGGCCCGCTCGAGGTACTCGCTCTGGATGTCGAGCGCGCTGGCCTCGCGGCCGTTGGCCAGCCGGACGGTGCGCTTGCAGGTGAGGTCGTGGCTGATCTCCCGGATGGCCCGGATGGGGTTCTCCAGGGTCATGTCCCGCAGCACGAACGTGGGGTCCTCCAGCATGCGCAGGAGGATCGACGTGGCCCCCACCTTCAGGAACGTCGTGTACTCGCTCATGTTGGAGTCGCCGACGATGACGTGCAGTCGCCGGTAGCGCTCGGCGTCGGCGTGGGGCTCGTCCCGGGTGTTGATGATCGGCCGGGAGCGGGTGGTCGCCGACGAGACGCCCTCCCAGATGTGCTCGGCCCGTTGGGCGATGCAGTACATGGCGCCCCGGGCGGTCTGCAGCACCTTGCCGGCGCCGGCGTAGATCTGGCGGGACACGAAGAACGGGATGAGGACCTCGGCGTAGTGGCCGAAGTCGTCCCGCCGCGAGGTCAGGTAGTTCTCGTGGCAGCCGTAGGAGTTGCCGGCCGAGTCGGTGTTGTTCTTGAAGAGATAGATGACGCCCCGGATGCCCTCCTCCCGCAGCCGTTGCTCGGCGCTGACCAGGAGCTGCTCGAGGATGCGCTCCCCCGCCTTGTCATGGGTCACCAGGTCGAGGATCGAGTCGCACTCCGGCGTGGCGTACTCGGGGTGGCTGCCGACGTCGAGGTACAGCCGGGCCCCGTTGGCCAGGAAGACGTTCGAGCTGCGGCCCCACGACACCACGCGGCGGAAGAGGTACCGCGCGACCTCGTCGGGGCTGAGGCGTCGCTGCCCGCGGAGCGTGCAGGTGACCCCGTACTCGTTCTCGAGACCGAAGATGCGCCGCTCCATCACCGCACGCTACCTCCACATCCCGCCGCCGAAGGGCACGCTTCCCCGGCGATTCGGACGCGATCCGGCGGCGGTTCGGAGTCCTAAGCCCCCGTGCCGACCTCCCCGACCCCCACCCCTCGGTGGCGACCGGCAGGCTGGCGCCCGCCGGTCATGCTTTGAATGGGTACTTGTCCTGCTCGTCCTGGCCGACGGTGCCCTCGAACGTCTGCGTCTCGCCCGCCACGGTGATCGTGAGGACGTAGTCGCCGTTGCCGCACGGCTTGCCGTCCGCCGGGGTGATGCCGAACCCGTAGACGATCGCGGTGAAGTCGCCCTGGGGCGCGGCGCCGCTCGGCCAGAAGACGTTCTCGACCGAGGCGCCCGGGTCGCACTGCGCGTTGGAGTCGACGTCGAGCTGACCGCCGCTCGGGGACGGCCCCGGTTGGTCGTAGAAGATCTCGGTCCCGTCGGGTTCGAAGATGTGCAGGTCGAGGTCGGCCCCCGAGCCCCATTGCAGGGTGACCTGAACGTCGCCGGTGCCGAGCTTGCCCACCTTGCAGGTCGGCGACTCCTCCAGGCCCTTGCACACGGTCTCGTCGCCGACCACCACGAACTCGTCCTGGCCGACGTCCTCGCCGACCTTGCGCTGGAACAGCCGGCCGGTCTCGATGTCGACCAGGGTGAACGAGGTGACCTTCTTGCCGGGCTTCACGGTGACGGCCTTGTTCGGGTCGAGGCCCTCCCAGGCGTCCTTCGGGTTCTCGGCGACGAACTGGATGTCGAGCGTCTTGTCCTTCTCGTTGCTACGGACGTCGCCGAGCGGCTCGGGCTCGAGCAGCGGGTTGCCGCAGTTGCACTTGACCCGGGGGACGCCGGTGTCGTCGATCAGGACGGCGGTGCCGGCCTGGAGCAGCGACTGGTGGGGCGTCGCCTTGCCGTCCTTGAAGCCGTGGTTGGTGACCCGGGTGTCGAAGCGCAGCCGCACCGGGGTCAGGCCCTTCAGGTAGGTGGGGATGTCGGCGATCTCGACCCCGAGCGTCTTCGCCCAGGCGCCGGCCTTGGCCTTGTTGGCGGGGTTGGTGAGGAAGTCGATCAGACCCTGGATGTTGCAGACGGCCTTGTTCTGGCTGCCGCCGTAGAGGCCGGGCGTGTCGCCGTTGGTGACCCGGCCGGCGAGCGCCGACACGACGTCCTTGCCGAGGTCGGGGAAGTCGGCGAGGGCGATGCTGAGCGGCCCCTCGAAGCTCTCCTCGTCGAAGCTGTCGGTGAAGGCGTTGGCCCCGAGCGTGGTGATCGGCTCGAGCCGGATCGTGCTGCCGACTGTGGCCCCGGTCGTGTCCTTCTTCAGGACGATGAACGTCGCCGCCCCGAGCGAGACGACGAGCAAGAGCCCCAACAGCGCGTAGATCTTCCCCCGCCCCTTGCGCCGCTTCCCCTCGTCGGAGGGTGCGGCCGGCGGATAGGTCGGATACCCCCCAGTGGGTCCCGCCCCGTAGCCCGGCTCACCACCTGGCGGCCCTCCGGGCGCTCCGGGCGGCGCCCCCGCACCCCACTGACCCGAACCCGGTGGCCCCGCACTCCACTCGCCCGAAGACGGCGCGGGCGCAGCTGGACCGACGGATGCGCCCAACGGAGGTGCCGCACCCGGTGCCTGCCCCGCACCCCATTCACCAGACGAAGGCCCGGCCGCCGGCTGCCCACCACCCCACTCCCCTGACGGAGAAACGGCCGGCCCCGGCGGCGGTGCGCCACCCGAAGGCGGCGCGGCCGGAGGCTCGCCGACCGATGGTGGGCCGAGCGGTCCTGCGGCAGTGCCGGCTCCTCCCGACGACGGCGCCCCGCCCCACTCGGTCCCTGTCGGAGCGGCGCCACCCCACTCTCCCGAAGACGGCGCGGGCGCAGCTGCACCGGCAGATGGCGGGCCCGACGGTGGTGCCGCACCCGGCTCGGCTCCTGGCGGAGGCCCCGGTGGCGGGGCGGCCCCTGGGGTGGCGTCACCCCAGGAGGCGGGTTGCGGGGGCGTGGCGGTGGTCCAGCCCGCGGGTTGCTGCGGGGGCTCGGGGGGCGGCGGGGCGTCCGGGGGCGGAGGGGGCGCCAACGCCGATCCGCACTGGCTGCAAAAACGCGCGTCGGACGCGTTGCCCGCTCCACATGATGGACAGTTCATCCCGCTCCGCTCCGCCATGTC
>Ga0075420_100003376_pt1 | contig 13947 bp, 9 predicted proteins | sample SoiMetdeltSBSDD4_FD_75296 | JGI IMG/M metagenome (GOLD analysis project Ga0075420, IMG submission 75296) | Bulk soil microbial communities from a Populus tree surrounding site in Tennessee, USA - Soil MetaG P. deltoides SBSDD4 | ecosystem: Environmental > Terrestrial > Soil > Tree plantation... | reverse complement strand
CTCGCGCGCTGGCTGCTCGCCTACGCCGGCCCGGCGGTCGCGCTGGCGGTGCCGGTGTTCGTCGCGCTCGTCGACGTCTGGAGCGTCGTGCTCGGGCCCACGTCGCGGCTCGCGGACGGCGACCCGCGCGGCGCCGCCGCACTCGCGTTCGACCTGCCGTCGTGGGGTGGCGCGCTCGCCGGGCCGGCGGCGCGGCTCGGGTTGCCCGACGCGATCTTCCTCGCCGCCTTCGCGACCTGGGCACTGCGACTCGACCTGCGCCCGCGGCTGACGACCGTGACGATGGTCTGTGGGCTGCTGGCGACGATGATCGTCTCGATCACGACAGACCGGACGATCCCGGCGCTGCCGCTGCTCGTCGCCGGCTTCCTGCTGCCGAACGCCGATCGGCTCGGCGCGCTGCTGCGGGACCCCGGCCGGCGCTAGACGGGCGCGCCGGCTGCTCGTCAGCCGACGCGATCGAACCGCAACGGCGCGATGCCGGCGAACGACCGTAGGACGACACCGGCGTCTGCGAGCGCATCGCGCACGCGCGCGTCACAGAGCGTCGCGGTCTCGACCGTTCGCTCGTCCGAGTACGACGACCCGGAGCGATCGTCGAGCGCCGGATGACAGCCCAGCTCCGTCACGCCGAACGGCAGCGCCCTGACGAGCGCGCACAGCGACGCGACCGAGATGCCCTCCAGCCACGGCTCGCCACGGCCCGCCTGCCCATAGAAGCCGCCCTCGTAACGAACCGCCGGCGTGCAGTCGCGGACGACGACGCCGAGCCGCTCCGCGTGCCGCAGCACCGATGCCCGCACCGGCTCGTCGCGCTGGACGTGCTGGTGGCCGTCGATGTGCGTCGGCGGCCGGCCGAGCAGCCGTTCGAAGCGCTCGAGCTGGGCCGCGACCTCGGCATCGACGGCAGCCGGATCGTCGCTCGCGACGACCTCGTAGGCGGCGTGCCAGGTGCCGCCCGCGTAGCGCCACTCGCCGAGGTCGACGTGCAATCCGACGCCGAGCCGCGGATGCGTGAGCGCGAGCGCGGCGGCTGCAGGCGCCTGGACACCGCGCACCATCAGGCTCGCGCTGGTGACGACGCCGCGCACGTGCGCCTCGGCAATGCCGCGGTTGACGCCCTCGCTGAGGCCGAGGTCGTCGGCGTTGACGATCAGCTCGCGCATCGGATCACAGCCCGAGCCGTTCGGCTGCCGCCTGCGCCTCGTCGATCCAGTCGCGCGCGTGCGGCGCCGGCGGGCTCCAGTGGCGTGACCATCCGATCCATTGCAGCGCGACCTGCAGGCGGGCGTACTCCAGCGCCTCGTCGAGCTCGGCCAGCGATGCCCGGCCGCCGATCGCGGTCGCGGCCGCGTGGTAGGCGGCGACGAGGCGATCGCGGCCGCGCTGGTCCCAGCCCGCGGTCAACGCCGCGAGGTCGAGCAGGCCGGCGCCGACCCCCGCCATCTCCCAGTCGACGACGCGCAACCGCGCGGCGCCGTCGGCGTCCTCGACGAGCACGTTCGACGGGTAGAACTCGCCGTGGACGACAGTGCTCGGCCATGCTGCCAGCCGCTGCCGCACGCGCCAGTGCGCCGCCGCGATGCGATCGAGCGCCCCGCACGGCGCGAACGCGACGGCACGGCGCAGCCAACGCTCGTACCAGGCGTCGTCGTAGCTGCGCAGCGCGCTCGAACGCGGGATCGACGCTCCGTGCAACCGTGCCAGCCAGCACGCCGCCTCCTCCCACATCCCGGGCGCACCGAGCTGCCACAGCGGCACGCCCTCGATCTGCTCGAGCAGCATCCAGGCGCGGCCGTTCGCGGCGTCGGCGACGCCGCCATACAGCGCCGGAACGCCGTCGCCGAACGCGGGCAGGACCTCGCGATAGATCGTCAGCTCGTGGCCGGCGTCGCGCAGGAACGCGGGCCGCGCCAGCTCGGCGACATCCGACAGGCCGGCCGAATCGAGCCGCTTCAGCAGGACGCGGACCGGGGCATCGCCGCCGATCGCGATCTCGAGCGCGTCGATCGCGAAGCTCGACCGATACGGCAGCGGCCGACGGGCCAGCAGCTCGACCGTCCGGCCGAGCGTCCGCGACAGCTCGCGCTCGAGCGCGAGATCGGCGCTCGGTCCCCGGGTGACGGAGAGCGCGAACGAGGAATCGCTCATAGCGCCTCGAGCAGCCGCGTCAGCACCCGGTCGGAGGCAAGATGCTCCTCGGCGATCGCGCGCGCTGCCAGTCGCTGACGCTGGTAGTCCGAGCGGACCTCCTCGATCGCAGTGACCGCCTGCTCGACGGTGACGAAGGCGTGCAGACCCTCGCCGCTGGGCAGGAGCCCGGGAAAACCCGTGTCCTGCGCCACGACCGGCCGTCCGGACGCCAGATAGCAGGCGCTGCGATCGCTGAACCAGCCACAGGCGGAGGCGACGTAGCCGCTCTTGGCGACGCCGAGCTCGGCCCACGATCGGCCCACGAAGTTCTCGTAGCGAGACGGCGTGCCGGCGGCGCGATCGGGGTCGGTCAGCGTCCAGCCGTAGCGACGCAGCGAGGCGATGTCATCGGACTCACCATCGTCGATCCCCAGCGCCAGCGCGACGCCCACCGGCGCCCGCGCGGCGAGGTCGAGCAGTCGACGCAGCGAGTGCGCGCGCTGACCGTAGAAGACGCCGCCGTGCTCGACCGAGCCATACGAGCGCCAGTTGCCGACGCTCGTCATCACCTCCGGCGGCGAGCCGGCGGCGAACGGCCAGTGCTCGAGCACGATCGGCTGCGGCGTCGTGATCCAGGCCCTGTCACAGGTCGGCACGTCGCAGCCGTCGTCGCCGATCCGCAGCCCGATCGTGACGAACCTGTCGTGGCGGTCGAGGCCCATGTCGACGCCGTCGACGGCATGCCAGAGCTGCGTGAAGCCGGGATCGAGGTCGACGTAGACACGGCATGCGACGCGACCGAGCAGGCACTCGTCCGTCAGCGTCCCCGAGATGTTCAGCAACACGTCGGCCGCGTCGGCGCGGCGCTCGATCGCGGCGCGCGAGAGCCCGACCGTTGCCTGGGTGGCAGGGTCGAGCAGCGCCGCGTCGTGCTCAAGGCCGAAGCGCCGCACGATCTCGGCGAACGCGCGCGCGGCGACGTCGAAGCCGTCGCCGTCGAAGGCGAGCTGCTCGACGACGAGGACCTCGTGACCGAGCTGCCGTAGACCGAGCACGTACTGGAGCACCGCCCACGTCGCTCCGCCCTGGCGTGGAGCGCCGACGAGCGTGCCGCTGACGACGATCGCGAGTCGCTCACCGCTCACGACGGCGCACCGATCTGCTCGAGCAGCGGCGCCAGCGCCGCTCCCGGCGAGAACCAGGCCTCGGCCAGCTCGCGCGCGGCGGCGCGGTGGTGCGCGTAGTCGCCGGCGATCGCACGGGCCCCTGCGCACGCCTGCTCGAGGTCGCTGAAGGCGAGCAGCCCGGCGCCGACGGGCAGGTGCTCGGAGAAGCCGGTGTCCTGCACCAGCGCCGGGCGCCCGGCGGCGAGGTAGCGCACGGTGCGATCGCTGAACCAGCCGCTGCGCGTCTCGACGTAGACGCCCTGAGCGGCGGAGAACTCCGCGCCCGAGCGCTCGACGAAGCGGCGGAAGCCATCGATGCCGCACATCGTCGACGGGTCGACGATCGTCCAGCCGCCGGCGTCGAGCCGCTCGCGATCGGCGACATCGGCTCGGTCGATGTCGAGCGCGATCGCGAACGGCGCCCGCACGAGCGCCGGCAGCTCGGCGTAGCCACGGAACTGATGCGCCTTGACGCCGTAGCTACGGCCTTTCCACTCTGCCGGCCCGAAGGCTCCTCGCCAGCTGGCGACGGTCGTGAAGCCGGTGAAGCCGTCGTCCGGCTCGACGTTCCAGCGCTCGAGCACGACGGGTTGACGGATCGCCCGCCAGCGGACGCCGCCGGTCGGCAACGTCCAGCCGGCGCCACCGACGTTGGCGCCGACGCTGAAGTGCAGGTCGTGTCCGCGGAGGTTGCCGGTGTCGGCGCCGGACGCGTCCCAGATCTGCGTGTAGCCGGGGTCGAGGTCGACGAACACGTGGGGTCCGCGCACACGGCAGACCAGCTCCGGCAACCGCAGATGCCCGCTGATGTTGACCAGCGCGACGGCACCGTCGAGCAGCGCGCAGAGCTCGTCGCGCGGCATCCCGACGACGCGGCCGTCGTCTGCGCGAACGAGCGCGGCACGCCCAGCGAGGCCGAACGCCTCGGTGGCCGAGCGGAACGCCTCCAGGTTGGCCGAGCGCTCGAGCGGCGCCGGCGTGCCGGCGGAATCGACGCAGTCGGCAGCGGCGATCTGCTCGACGAAGACCGCGTCGAAGCCGAGCGACCGCAGCGCGTCGACCCAGCTCATCCTGACCCAGGCGCTGCCGCCGTGGCGATGCTTGTTGGCGAGCGCTCCGGCGACGACGACGGTCGTCATCCGCCGTCGAGCAGATCGAGCATGCGCGCGGTCGCGCTCGCGTTGTAGGAGCTCGTGTAGTGAAACGGCTCGAGCTTCCAGTGATGCGCCGCGTCGGCGACGTCGCTGGCCGGGTCGACGGCAAGCGACGCCGTCGACCCGAACGCGTCGGCGAGCGCGTCGTAGCCTCGCGTCAGCATCGCGTTCTGCAGCCGGCAGAGCTCGATCCGGCGCTCGTCGAAGTCGACGATCGCGTCGTCGTCGCGATAGCGCGGGCACCACAGCGCGCGGTGCAGCAGGACCCGCTCGGCGGGCACGATCGCGGTCACCCGCTCGGCGAACGCGGCGACAGCACGGTCGAACAGCTCGCAACCCTCGGCCGACATCCGCCGCAGATGCTCGCCCTCGAGCGTCTGCCCGTCGAGATCGGCGGCCTGAAGCGCCGACGAGTTCGTGACGAACGAGTCGCCGACGCACAACAGGTCGAAGCGCTCGTCGATCAGGTCGATCACGAGCCAGTCGGGACGCGTGGCCGCGAGCGAAGCGAAGAACGTCTTCTCGAAGTCGGCCAGCAGCGACCGCCGCTGCCAAGCGGAGTCGAGCCGGACGCGGTCGGCGTCGATCGCGACCGGCGGCGCGACGGCGCTGATCATCGACGTTCGCGCCGCGTAGTGGCCGAGGCGTGGCCGCAGCGAGGGATCCTCGAAGAGATCGCGCGTGACGCAGCTTCCGAAGATCGCGACGGTCATCGGACGGACCACTAGAAGCGGGTCATGCCCGCCTGGTAGATCCGCGACGTCAAGCTCGACGGCGCCCGGTAGAAGCCCTGCTTGGCGTAGACGGTCTGGCCTCTGTAGAGCGTCGCCATCGCCGTCCGTGGGACGACGACGGTGCCGTCGATCGCCAACTCGACGAAGCCGACCGACGCATCGGGCGACCAGCGGACGTGGAACGCGAAGTCGTACCAGCGCCCGAGCGCGAGCGCGACCGTGTCCTTGCTCCATATCGTCTGCGAGACGCAGGCCGTGCGGTTGAGCGAGCCCCCGCGCACCGCGAGCCGAATCAGTGCCGGAGCGGTCTTCGTGTTGACTTGGAAGGCGACGTTCGGCGGGCAGCTGTCCTTCGTGGCATGGAGCTGGTGGAACTGCGTGAAGACGTTGAACGTCGTCGCCGGCGCGGGGTTGAGGTCGCTCGGGAAGTACGTCGACCAGACGTACCAGGACTCGCCGCCGTCGACGCCCGCGGTCGCCTGCGCCGAGGCGGCGACCTCGGCGCGCTCGCCGCCGGCGCCGACGGGGACGTCGCCGGGGCGGACCGTGAACAGCGTCACATGACGGCGGCCGGTGCGCGGACCGCGGACGACGCGAATGCCACCGCCGAGAGCCTGGCGCTGGGTCCAGCCGGCGAGTCGCGACGAGGCCATCCGGCCGGTCCACGAAGGCAGATGGACGAGCCCGTCCGCGAGCAGCGACATCCGCTCGGCGGGAAGGCAGCGGGGACGGCGATGCAGCCTGGCGGTGAACGCGGAGCGGCACTCGATCGCCAGCGCGCTCGCGCGCGCCGCGGGCGGCCGCTGCGTCGCCGTAGCCGATGCTCCGGCGCCGACGGAGAGCGCCGCGGTCAACGTCGCGGCGATCGCCGGTGCCCCGCTCACAGGACCTCCAGCAGCCGGCTGAGCACCTTGTCGGAGTCGAACTGCGCCTCGGCGAGCTCGCGAGCCGCGCGCGCGTGTCGCGGGTAGTCGGAGGCGATCGCCTCGACGCCGGCGACGGCCTCGTCGACGTCGGAGAAGGTCAGCAGCCCGTCACCGGTCGGCAGCTCGCCGAGGCCCGTGTCCTGCGCGAGGACCGGGCGACCCGACGCCAGGTAGCAGATGCTGCGCTCGCTGAACCAGCCACCGCGGCTCTCGACGTAGATGCCCTTGGCAACCATCAGCTCGGCGCTCGACTCCGTGATGAAGCCGCGGTAGCCGCCGGTCGACGAAGCGATCCGTCCGGGAGAGATCAGGCTCCAGCCCTTCCTCCGCAGCAGCCGCACATCCTGATGGTCGCGCGGATGGATCGACAGCGCCAGGTCGAAGTGCCGGCCGGTCATCCGCGGCAGCTCGGCGAAGCGCCGGAACTCGTGCGCTCGCAATCCGTAGCGGCGACCCTCGTAGTCGATCGGGCCGTAGGCGCCACGCCAGCTCGCGACGCTCGTGAACGGCCGCGCCGGCGCCGCGGTGACGCGCGGCCAAGCGTCGAGGACGACCGGCTGCCAGGTCGTGCGCCAGTCGATACCGCAGGTCGGGATCGAGCAGTCGGCCTGGCCGATCCGTCCGGCGATCGTCACGTGCACGTCGTGACCGCCCATCGGGTCGGCGAGGCCGAGCGCGTGCCACATCTGTGCGAAGCCCGGATCGGTGTCGAGGAAGACGCGCCGCTGCGCGTCGGCGAGCAGCTCGTCGTCGGTCAGGAATCCCATCACGTTGAGCAGCAGGTCCGACGAGCGGACGTGCTCGCGCGTCAGCTCGCGCGAGCGGCCGGCGTGCCGCCCTTCGCCGAGATCGACGGTCCAGGCGCCGGCGAGCCCGTGCGACCGCATCACCTCTTCGACCCAGCGGACGCCGATGTGCGCGGCGTCGGGATCGAGCTCGGCGACGCTGTCGACGAAGAGCACCTCGTAGCCGAGTCGTCGAAAACCGAGCAGGTACTGCAGGAACTGCCACGCGTGACCGGCGTTGCGGGGCTTGGCGGCGATCGCCCCGGCGATCGCGATCTGCTTTGTCATCGCGGCGGCGCCAATCGATAGATCAGGCAGTCGTCGTCGGTGTGCGCCGCGGCGCCGAGCCGCGACGCGAAGCCGTCGTAGCGCTCGAGCCACCAGCTCCAGGCACGCGGCAGCACGAGGTGGGTGAGACCGTCGGCGACGAGGCGATCGAGGTGCGCGACGGCTGCCGCGCCGTCCGCCGGATAGCCCTCCGGCAGCAGCCGCCGGTCGGGGAACTGGCGGCCGTCGCGAGCGCACAGCGAGAGCAGCGTCGGGTCCCACTTCGTGACCGTCGCGACGACCGCCGCGGCCGGCGTGACGTCGCGCACGGCGGCGGCGATGCGTACGAGCGTGGCGTCCCAGACGGGATCGCTCGCGCTCGCGGCCGCCACCACCGCCCCGTAGCGTGTGCCTTCGAGCAGGTCGGCGATGCGGCGCAGGACGACGCGCGTCGTCCGGTGTGCGGCGGGCTCATCGTCGCGGGCGACCGCCGTCAACAGCGCCGGCAGGTGCCGCGATACCGGCCGCGGCGACAGCCACGCTGCCCGTCGCAGCGCGCGGACGGCGGCGATGCGATCGCCGCGGAGGCGTAGATCACGCGCCTGCAACAGCGCCCGCGCCGCGAGCGCCGCGTGAGCACGACGCGCGATCGCGGGCCGGCCGTGGACACCGGCGGCGGCACGAAGCCCGCTTCGCACGGCTCGAACGTCGCACGCCAGCCGTCGCAGCGGCGGCGTCGACCGCGAGATCGTGCTCGCGTGCTGGCGATAGCAGGCGACCTCCCCGGCGACGTAGGCGACGTCGCCCTGCAGCGCGAGCCGCAACCACATCTCCCAATCCGAGCTGCTCGGCCCGAAGCTGCGAAACGCGCCCGCCGCGAGATGCGCCGATCGGCGCGCGACCACCGTCGACGTCGTCAGCTCGTTGGCCAGCGCGAGCTCCGCGAACGCGGCCGGCCCGGACTCGACGACGCCGCGATCGAACGGCCGCCGCCACTGCGCCATCGCCACCCCGTCGGCGTCGACGATTCGTGCCGCGCCGTGGGCGAGGGCGACCGCCGGGTTCGCCTCCAGCAGCTCCACGCGCGCGGCGAGCGAGCCCGGCAGATAGACGTCGTCGGCGTCGAGCCAGGCGATGTAGCGTCCGCGCGCCGCGGCAACCAGGCTGTTGCGGTTCGCGGCGACGCCGATCTGCCGCGGATGGCGCCGGCAGCGCACGCGCGGATCGCTGATCGCCGGGTCGCGCGCGTCGTCCTCGCCGTCTATGTGGACGAGCACCTCGAGCTCATCGACGCCCTGGCCGAGCGCGCTCGCGACCGCGCCGGCGACGTACGCCCCGTGTCCGGCCGAGGGGATGCAGACGCTGACCAACGGCGCGCTCATGCGTGGGCCAGACCTTGGTCGACGGCCTCGTCCTGAGGCTCCTGCAAGCGCCGGATCCGCAGCTCGTAGATCGCGCAGGCGTCGGGACGCGCGGCGAGGCGCGCGTAGCGATCACCAAGATGGCGCGCGAAGTCGCTGTAGTGCTCGAGCCACCACGCCGACGCCGCCGGCACGACGAGGTAGTCGGCGCCGCCCGAGCGCAGCGCTTCGAGCGCATCGATCGCGGCGTCGCTGTCGGTCGGCTGGACGCGGACGTGGGCGCCGTCGGCCGCTCTCGGGAAGTGCCACGCCTCGCGCCCGCCGAGCTCGAGCAGCTCGTCGTCACCGCGCGACACGACGAGCACGCGCGCGTCGGGCGGCACGAGCCGATCGACTTCGTGGCAGACGGCCTCGACCGCGCGCCGGGACTGCAGCTTGCGATCGAGCGTGGCGATGCGGTCGGTGAGCTCGGTCAGCTCGCGCTCGAGCTCGGCCGCCGCCGGCCTGGCGACGGCCGCGTCGTGCCCATCGGCCGCAGGCCGCCGTTCGGGCTGCGGGGCGGCGAGCGTGCGGTACATCGCCTCGAGGCCGTCGAGCTGGCGGGCGATGTCAAAGCGCCGCTCGGCACGGGCGCGCGCGGCCGTGCCCATCCGCTTGCGCAGACCGCGGTCGCCGGCGAGCTCGACGAGCCGCTCGCCGATCGCTCGGCCGTCGCGGCGCCCGACGACGAAGCCGGTCTCGCCGTCGGCGACGTTCTCGCTGAGCCCGTCGGCGTCGGTGCAGACGATCGGCAGCCCCATCGCCTGTGCCTCGATCACCGAGACGCAGAAGCCCTCCGAGATCGAGGCCTGGACGCAGACGTCGGCCCAGCGCATCGTCTTCTGCACCTCGGCCGAGCTGCGCGCTCCCATCAGCTCGACATGGCCCTCGAGGCCCAGATCGTGGATCGCGAACAGAATCGGCTCGCGGTCGGGACCGTCGCCGATGATCCGGTGCCGAGCGTGGACACCGCGGTCGAGCAGCGTCCGCAGCGCGAGCAGCGCCTGCTCGTGGCCCTTCTTCCAGTGCAGCCGGCCAACGCTGACGAGCCGCAGCGGGCGCCGTTCGCTGCCGACGTCCTCATAGCGGCGCGACGGCGCCGTGAAAGCCGCGACGTCGATCGCGTCGGTGATCACACGGTGCGGCGTCCGTGGCGGGCAGCCGCGCCGGACGGCACGGCGCCAGACGTCCTCGGAGACGGCATGGACCATGTCGACTCCGGCCCAGACGTCGTCGTAGCAGTGCGGGTCGTCGAGGCCGAAGTAGTTGATGTCGTAGCCGCGCAGGCTGACGACGACCTTGCAGCCGAGCTGTTCGCCAACGTGCATCCGCCCGCGCGCGAGCGTCCCGTAGCCGAAGTGGACGACCTCGGGCCGCAGCTCTGCGAGCTGGGCGTCGAAGTCGGTGATCACGTGGATCCGCTCGCGCGCCTCGAGCTCGTCGCGCAGCTCAGGGAAGTACTGCCACTGGTCGCGGTTGCTGCGGTTGCAGAGGACGTGGATGTCCCAGCCGCGTCGGCGCAGCCCCGTGTACTCGCAGGCGAAGAACGTCTCGGAGAACTTCGGGAAGTGATCGGTGACGAGGACGACGCGGCCGGCATGGACCGCGGCCGGCCGCGGACGCACGCGCCCCGGGGTGGCGGCGGTGTGCCCGTCGAGCTCGAACAGCGCGCCGTACTGCGGATGCTCGAGCAGCTTTCGGTGGTGGCGCTCGAGGTGGCGGCGAAGCTCGCGGTAGTGCTCGAGCCACCACAGCGCGGTCCACGGGAAGTAGATGTGCCCGACTCCCTGACGCAGCGCTGCTTGCAGCTGCGCGATCGCGGCAGCGTCGTCGCGAGGGTGGTAGCCGATCCAGCGCCCGTCCGTAGCCACCGGGAAGTGGCGGCCGCCGTCGCCGGCGGCAGCCACGAGCTCATCGTCGCCGCGGCTGACAATCGCGACCGTGCTTCCGGCCGGCAGATGTTCGGCGAGCACATCGCGCGTGGTCTGCCGCGAGCTCGCGAGCGTCCGCTGCGGCGCCGGAAGCGGCTTGCCGATCAGCTCGCGGCAGAGAGCGCGCGCCGTCGCGCGCTCTTGTGCCAGCGGATCGTCGGCGACGACACGCGGATGCCCCTCGCGCGCACGCAGGCCGCTGAGCGGACGCAGGCATTCGCCGCGGTACTCCTCGCCGACGAACTCCAGGGCCGCGCGCACGACCTGCTCGGGCGAGGCGACCAGCGCGTCGAAGTCGATCCGCAGCATGCGGCCGTCGCCGAGACGGCGCTCGGCGTCGAGACAGGCACGGTTGGCGGCCGTCCACTGCGCCAGCGCGTCGCCCTCGTCGAGTGCGACGCGCAGCCGCGCCGGGACCTGCGTTCCGCCGGTCGCTCCGGCGGCGCCGAGCGGCGGATCCGACATCACCGCGATCGCCGCGTCGACGTCGCGGACGACGTGGATGAAGCGCGCCTCGGGAAACGTGTCGGCGAGCACCCCGATTGCGTAGGTGTGCTGCCAGGCGCCATCGACCCAGCGCGAGGCGGCGCCCGCCGCGAGCTCGCTGGCGGCGATGGCGAAGGCGGCCGCGGCGTCGGGCAGCGCCGCGCCGTCCTCGCCGAGCGTCGCGCCGAGCGCCTCGTCGAGCCTTCCCAGCCAGGCGCCGTCGGGAACCGCGGCGAGCCCCGGATGCTCACCGAGCGCCCAGGCGAGCGAGCTGACCCCGGAGCGGTCGGCGCCGACGACGAACACCGGCCGCGGCGATCCTTCCGGCCGCCGCTCGAGCGTCGGCGGCGAGGCCGGTCGCGGCGGCGCCGGATCGTTGCCGCGCCCCAGCAGCGGCGGGCCGGTGAGCTTCTTCAGCCCAACAGGCCGCGCCGTCTCGCACGGCTCGAGGTGTGGCGTGCCACCCAGCTCGGCAAGCTCGGCGTTGTGCCGTGCCCGCTGCCACAGCATCTCCATCACGCGCTTGCGCTCTGGCGACTGCAGGCCCGTCGCCGGAGCGGTCGTCAGCGACCCCTGCCGGATGCGGCGGAAGTAGAGCAACTCGGGAACGTTGACGACGTCGGAGACGAACCGCGCGCGACGAAGGAACTCGGCGTCGCCGCTGAAGCGCAGGCCCGACGCGAAGCCACCAAGACGCATGACGAGGCCGCGCGAGACGATGCTCGTGGGGTGCAGCAGCGGGAAGGCGGTCGGCTTCTCGGCGAACTGGGCGTTGACGTCGAGCGGCCACTCGATCGGCGTCACCTCGGGCTCGTCGCAGAAGACCCGCAGCTCCTGTGTGCCGATCAGCTCCGCGCCGGTCTCGGCGGCGTGGCGCAGCAGCGCCTCGAGCCGCTCGGGCCCAGACCAGTCGTCGGCGTCCTGGAACAGATAGCCGTCGTAGTCGGTCTCCTCGATGATCTGCTGGACCAGTCGGTACGGACCGACGTTGCGCTCCGCGTGCAGCAGCGTGACCTGTGGGAAGCGGCGCACGATCTCGGTCGGCGGATCGTCGGAGGCATCGTCGATGACGACAATGCCGTCGAGCGGCCGCGTCTGCGCGGCGAGCGACGCGAGGCAGTCGTCGAGCCACTCCTCGCACTTGAAGTGCGGGATGATCGCCAGCACGGTCGAGTCGGGATGCAGCGGCGGCAGCGGTCGCGCGGCCAGCTCGACCTCGACCGGCTGCTCGGCCGCGGTGGCGGCCGCCCGCCTCGGCAGCGCCGGGGGTCGGCGCCGGCGCCACACCGACCGGCCGCGCTCGGCGCTGACGCCGCACTCGTTGAGCATCCTGGCGAGGACGCGTTCCGCGTCGAAGTACTCATGCGCGATCTCCGTCGCCGCGCGCCGGTGGCGAGCGTAGTCGCCGTTGATCTCTGCGATCGCGGCGACCGCCTCGTCGAGCGTGGAGACGGCGAACAGACCCTCGCCGACCGGCAGCACGTCGCCGAAGCCGGTGTCCTGGCTGACCACGGGGCGGCCGGCGGCGAGATAGGTGGCGCTGCGATCGCTGAACCAGCCGGTGCGGAAGCGGACGTTCTGCTCCTTGGCGACCGTGAACTCACCGCGCGAGCCGGCCACGTAGTTGTGGTAGGCGGCCATGTTCGAGCCGAAGTCGAGCGCCGGGCGCACCGACCAGCCGAGGCCCTCGAGCGCGTCGACGCTGCGTTGCTCGGCCGAGCTGAGCGCGAGCTCGAACGATTGCTCTGTGCGCTTGGGCAGCGGCAGGAAGTCACGCCACTGCGCGTCCTTGCTCCAGCCGTAGCTCGTGCCGAGGTACTCGACGTCGCGTCCCGCCTGGTGCCAGTTGCCGACGCTCGTGAACAGCGCCGGCTCGTCGGGACCATGGCCTTCCCAGAAGTCGAGCACGACCGGCTGGCGCGTCGGCGCGAACGCGAAGCCATCCGGCACGGGCAGGTCGCAGCCAGGTCGTCCGAGATTCTCCGCGAATGTGAAGAAGGCGCTGTGCTGCTCGAGGAACTCGCGGCTCGCGGGGTTGCCGTCGTGCAGTTCGATCTGCAGCCGAACGGGATCGGTCTCGAGGTAGACGAGGTTGCCGCCCCGGGCGTGCTCCGGACGCGGCAGCGTCGCCCCGTGGAGGTTGACGACGAGCTCGGCGTCGCGCAGCAGCCGGCGTAGCGCTCGCTCCGACATGCCGTAACAGCGACCGTCGTCGTGGAGCGCGTGATAGGCCCAGCGGTCGCCGAGGTCGAAGCGGCGCATGACACGGTCGATCAAGCCGACCGCGAGCGCCGTGCCGTCGTCCTCCGGCGAACGCATCAGCATCGACGGCGTGCAGGCATGGGCCTCGACGTAGTAGACGTCGAAGCCGAGCCGCCGCAAGCCGAGCAGGTAGTGGATCGTCTGCCAGATGACCCCCGGCACCGGGACCTTGGTCATCATCCCGAGGACGACGATTCGTCGCGCCCGCACCGCCATCACCTCGCTTGCCCCGGCGTGATCGCCACCGGTTCGGTCGCCGTCGTCAATCCAAGGTCGCGCAGCAGCCGCTCGGCCATCCCGCCGCCCGTGGTGTCGGCCTCGGCGAGCTCCCGCAGCGCATCGGCCGAGCCGTCGTGCAGCAGCGCCCACGCCGCGGCGACGAAGCGCCATGCGGCATCCCGCTCGTCGCGGTCGTGCGGGCCACGGTCGCCGCCGGCGACGGCCATGGCCCGCGCCAGCTCTGCCAGCGCCGGACCGCTGAGGTCGCTGCCCGACTCCGCCGCGTCCGTGATCGCGCGCGTCATCTGCTCGAGATCGTCGGCCGAAAGCCGCGCCGCGGCGCCACGACGCCGCGCGCCCTGCTGCGCCTCCCACAGCTGGCGGTAGAGGCCGGAGCGCGCGATCAGCTCGTGATGCCTGCCGTGCTCGACGATCCGCCCGTGGTTCATGACGACGATCAGGTCGGCGTCGAGCACCGTCGACA
>Ga0075420_100003375_pt1 | contig 13951 bp, 15 predicted proteins | sample SoiMetdeltSBSDD4_FD_75296 | JGI IMG/M metagenome (GOLD analysis project Ga0075420, IMG submission 75296) | Bulk soil microbial communities from a Populus tree surrounding site in Tennessee, USA - Soil MetaG P. deltoides SBSDD4 | ecosystem: Environmental > Terrestrial > Soil > Tree plantation... | reverse complement strand
GAGCTGCCCGCGCCCGGCAACGATCCGCGCGACGCGCTGCCGCACATCGCCTTCACCGTGCCCTACAACATGTCCGAGCAGCCGGCCGCGTCGATCAACTGGGGCACTAGCGCCGATGGGCTGCCGATCGGCGTGCAGGTGATCGGCAAGCGCTTCGACGACGCCGGCGTGCTGCGGCTGGCGGCGCTGCTGGAAGAGCTGCGGCCGCAGCAGCGGCCCTGGCCGCAGTAGCGCTCAGCGCGACTTTTTCAGGTTGGGATTGAGCCGATCGATATCGGCCTGCACCTGCTCGCGGCTGCGCTCGTACACGATCTCCCGGCCCATGATTCTCCCGGCGTAGGCCATGCCATTGCGCGTCGGCGTGAGCGTGCACCTCACGTTGTGCACGCCTTCGCCGAGCACCACCTCGATCGCGTCGGCGCGCTTGCTGAACACGACGACCTCCACCACCTGGCCGGTGTCGGTGTTTCTCACCCGGATTTTCTCGTTGTTCATGCGTGCACCCGCCCGAGCGGACGCAGGCGCACGCCCTTGCGCAGCTTGGTCCACTTGAATTCGGTGGGGTCGGCGAGCGCCGGACCCGGCGACTTGACCACCAGCACCTCGCGCGCGATCGGCTCGAAGTCGGCGCGAAAATGCACCGAGCTCTTGAGCGCCACGATGCGTTGCTTGCGCGGCTCGACGCCGAGGTGGCGGAACATCTCCTGGTCGGCGGCCTGGCACTTGCGCGAGGCAAGCACCACGCGCACGCCGGGTGCCGCGCGGCTGCGCAGGAGCGCCATCGGCCCGAGCGTCATGCGAAAGCCCTTGAACATCGGCCCGGTGCAAGTGAAGCGGCCGTCGCCCAGGCGCTCCACCGTGAACTCGCCGGCAAGCGGCGCATCGCCCGGAATGCGCGACAACCCACCCAGCGAAAAGACCGCCGAATTGCCCTGCCCCACCTGATGCGCGCGCGCCGCCGAAGGCGGATCGATCAGCATGCCGAGCACGGCGTCATGCGCATCCTGCTGGATCAGTGTCTTCAACAGGCCGGTGGTATCGCCATTGCCGCCGGCGCCGGGATTGTCCTGCGTGTCGGCGAGCACCGCCGGCGCCCCCGGCTCGCCGCGCGCCTTCGCGCGCCGCACCGCGTCCGGCGCGTCGTGCAGCTCCATGGCGAAGTCCTTCTCCGCGTCGGCGACCGCGCCGCGCAGCCGCTCGACCGCGTCGGTCGAGCCGTAGCCGAAGACCGCCATCCCGCAGTCGGCGAAGTCCGCCATGGGGAAGCCCGGGGTGAACGAGAGCACCGCACCGGTCTTCGCCTCCAGGCGCTCGAGCTCCTGATAGATGCCTTTACACGGCTCGATGAACGAGCACTGCGACGGGATGCCGGTCAGGTAGTCGAGCTGATGGAAGCTGCCCTCCGGTCGCTTTCCGCTTGCGAGCATTTGATGCAAAAGCCGGCCGCCACGCGCGCCGGTTTCTGCCATGTCCACGTGCGGGTAGGTACGGTACGCGACGAGCGCGTCGGCGCGCTCGAACATGGCGCGCGTGACATTCGCGTGCAGGTCGAGGCTCGCAACCACGGGTACGCGCTCGCCGACCACCTCGCGCACGCGTCGCAGGAGCTCACCCTCGCCGTCGTCGTAGGTCTCCACCACCATCGCGCCGTGGAGATCGAGGTAAACGCCATCAACCGGCAGCGCCGCCTTCAGGCGCTCGACGAGCTCGGTGGTAATTCTTTCGAAGGCACCCGCGGTCACGTGCGCCGACGGGCTGGCGGCGCCCCACGCGGTGCCGACCAGGCCGTGGCCCAGCGCGCGCAAGGCGTCGATCGCGCCGGCGGCGGGAATGTTCGCGCCGGCCACCGCGGCGAAAATGGGCTCGCCGTACTGCACGCCGGGCCAGCCGCCGCCGGCTTCGAACGCCGCGTAATCGGCCTTGGACGGCGCGAAGGTGTTGGTCTCGTGCTGGAAGCCGCCGATTGCGATGCGTGCCATGCCCTGCTAACCTGCCCTTTCTCCTAGAGGAGGAGATTCTCGCATGCGCACTCGCGTTTTTGCCGCCGCGCTGGTCCTTGCCGCTTCGAATCTGCATGCGCAAGACAAGGTGCTGCGCGTCGTTCCGCACTCGAACCTCAACATCCTCGACCCGATCTGGACCACGCAGTACATGGCGCGCAACCACGGCTACATGGTCTACGACACGCTCTTCGCCACCGACGAGAAGAGCCGCATCCAGCCGCAGATGGTCGACAAGTGGAGCGTGAGCAAGGACCAGAAGGAATGGAGCTTCACGCTGCGCAGCGGGCTCGCGTTCCACGACGGCCAGCCGGTGACCGGCGAGGACGTGATCGCGTCGATCCAGCGCTGGGGCAAGCGCGACGCGATGGGCCAGAAGCTGATGACCTTCGTCGAGCGCATGGATTCGCCCAGCCCCGACAGCTTCCGCATGTTCCTGCGCGAGCCGTGCGGCTTCGTGCTCGAGGCGCTCGGCAAGCCCTCGTCCAACGTGCCCTTCATCATGCCCAAGCGCGTGGCCGAGACGCCGGCCGACAAGCAGATCGAGGACGCGATGGGCAGCGGGCCCTACATCTTCAAGAAGGACGAGTTCAAGCCCGGCGACAAGGCCGTCTATCTGAAAAATCCAAAGTATCAACCAAGAAAGGAGCCGCCTTCCGGGACTGCCGGCGGCAAGCACGTGTACGTCGACCGCGTGGAATGGAACCTCGCGCTGCGCGACGCGCAGTCGCAGGTGAACGCGCTCGCCAACGGCGAAATCGACGTGCTCGAGCGCCCGGCGTTCGAGAGCTACGAGCAGCTGAAGAAGGCGAACGGCGTGCAGCTCGTGACCAAGGACCCGCTCGGCTTCCAGTACATGTGCCGCTTCAACCACCTGCACCCGCCGTTCAACAACGCCAAGGTGCGCCAGGCGGCGCTCGCGGCGATGCAGCAGGAGCCGTTCCTGCGCGCGCAGGTCGGCATCAAGGAGTTCTATCGGCCGTGCGCGTCGATGTTCACCTGCAACACGCCCTACGGCTCGAGCAAGGGCAGCGACATCCAGTCGAAGTCCAACATGAAGAAAGCGCAGGAGCTGGTGAAATCGTCCGGCTACGACGGCACCGCGGTGGTGATCATGAAGCCCACCGATCTCGCGGCGATCCAGAAGCTGCCCGACGTCGCCGCGCTGCTGCTGCGCCAGGCCGGCTTCAAGGTCGACCTGCAGGCGATGGACTGGAACACGGTGGTGAGCCGGCGCGCGAAGAAAGAGCCGCCGGCGCAGGGCGGCTGGAACATCTTCTGCACCGCGTGGGTCGCGCCCGACATCTGGAACCCGCTCACCAACGCCGCGGTCGGCGCGCAGGGCGAGAAATCCTGGTTCGGCTGGCCGAACGACGACCAGCTCGAGAAGCTGCGCGATGAGTTCGCGCGCGCGACCGACGATGGCAAGAAGAAGAGCCTCGCCGAAGCGATCCAGGCGCGCGCCTTCGAGATCGGCACGCACGCGCCGCTCGGCGAATACGTCAACCCGCTCGCGACGCGCAAGAACGTGAGCGGCTGGGTGATCGGCCCGGGCGACATCTACTGGAACGTTAAGAAGAACTAACTGGTCAACTTCATCGCGCGGCGGCTGGCGGCGACCGTCCCGGTCCTGCTGGTCGTCGCGGTCTTCGTCTTCCTGCTCCTGCGCCTGACGCCGGGCGATCCCGCGGCGATCATGGCGGGCGACGCGGCCACTGCCGAGCAGATCGAGAGCATCCGCGCGGGCCTCGGCCTCGACCGGCCGCTGGTGGTGCAGTTCGGCATCTGGCTCGGAAAAGTGGCGTCGGGCGATCTCGGCGAGTCGTTCTACTACCGGATCAAGGTCGCCACCCTCATCGGCCAGCGCCTCGAGCCGACTCTGGCGCTCGCCACGCTCACGATCCTGATCGCGGTGTTCGTCTCGATCCCCTTGGGCGTGGCCGCCGCTTGGCGCTTCGGCGGGTGGTTCGATCGCTTCCTGATGGGCTTCTCGGTGATGGGCTTCTCGGTGCCGGTGTTCGTGCTCGCCTATATGCTGATCTGGCTGGTATCGCTGAAGCTCGGGTGGTTTCCGGTCCAGGGCTACCGGCGGCTGGCGGACGGCTTCCTGCCTTTCCTCCACCACCTCATCCTGCCGGCGATCACCCTGTCGGTGATCTACATCGCGCTGATCGCCCGGGTCACGCGCGCTTCCGTGCTGGAAGCGCTCGGCGAGGACTACATCCGCACCGCGCGCGCGAAGGGGCTGCCCGAGCTGCGCGTGCTGGTGCGCCACGCGCTCGCGAACGCCGCGGTACCGATCGCGACCGTGATCGGCATCGGCATCGCGATCCTGATCGGTGGCGTGGTGGTGACCGAGTCGGTGTATGCGATACCGGGCCTCGGCCGCCTCACGGTCGATGCGGTGCTCGCGCGCGACTTTCCCACCATCCAGGGCGTGATCCTCTTCTTCTCCTTCATCTATGTCCTGGTCAACCTGCTGATCGACCTGTCCTACGTGTTTCTCGATCCGAGGATCCGTTACTGATGCTGTGGCGGAACTGGTCGGTGCGCATCGGTGGCAGCACGCTGCTCTTGCTCCTGCTGGTCGCGGTGCTCGCGCCCTGGATGGGAACGGTCGACCCGACCCTGTTCGATGCCGCAAGCCGCGATCTCGTGCCCGGCGCGGCGGGCGAGATCATGACCCTCGAGGGCGAGGTGAAGAAGCACACCTTCGTCATGGGCTCGGACTCGTTCGGCCGCGACGTGTACAGCCGCGTGCTCTACGGCACGCGCGTGTCGCTCGTCGTCGGTATTGCTTCTGCCTTGTTGGCAGTTTTCTTCGGAGTCCTGTGCGGTCTCGCGGCAGGCTACATCCGCTGGCTCGACGGGCTGCTGATGCGCGTGATGGACGGGATCATGGCGATCCCGGCGATCCTGATCGCGATCGCGGTGGTCGCGCTCTGGCGCGCGAACCTGCCGACGGTGATCGTGGCGATCGCGATTCCCGAGATCCCCCGCGTCACCCGCCTGGTGCGCGCGCTCGTGCTGTCGATCCGCGAGGAACCCTACGTCGAGGCGGCGGTCGCGCTCGGCACGCCGACGCGCAAGATCATGTTCGGCCACATCCTGCCGAACACGGTCGCGCCGCTCCTCGTGCAGGGGACGTACATCTGCGCCTTCTCGATCCTGCTCGAGGCGATCCTGTCCTTCCTCGGCGTCGGGCTGCCGCCCGACATCCCGACCTGGGGCAACATCATGGCCGAGGGGCGCGTGCAGTTCGTCGCGTACCCGCACAACGTGTTCTTCCCCGGCATCTTCCTCGCGCTGACGGTGCTCGCGGTCAACATCCTCGGCGACGGCCTGCGCGACACGCTCGATCCGAAGATGGCCAAGAGGGTATGAGAGGCGGCTCATGAGCGTCCTTGAGGTCCACAACCTCACGGTGAAGCTGCCCATGAGAGGGGACCGTCCGGAGGCAGTGAGCGGCGTCTCTTTCAAGGTCGAAAAGGAAGAGATCCTCTGCCTGGTGGGCGAATCCGGCTCGGGAAAAAGCGTGATCGCGCAGGCGATCATGGGACTCCTGCCGAAGACGCTGCCCGTCGGGGGCGGAAAGATTCTTCTGGAGAACGAGGACCTGCTCGCGGCAAGCGCAAACCGCCTGCGCGAGCTGCGCGGCGCGCGCATGTCGATGATCTTCCAGGAGCCGATGACCGCGCTCAACCCGGTGATGCGCTGCGCCGATCAGATCGACGAGGTGCTGAGCCAGCACACGGAAGACGCCCCGGATGCCCGGCGCCGGAAAACCCTGGATCTGCTGCGCGAGGTCGCGCTGCCGGACCCGGAGCGCATCCTGGCGGCGTATCCGCACCAGCTTTCCGGCGGCCAGCGCCAGCGCATCATGATCGCGATGGCGCTCGCGCTCGAGCCCGCGCTGCTCATCGCGGACGAGCCGACCACGGCGCTCGACGTCACCACGCAGGCCCAGATCCTGAAGCTGGTGATCGAGCTGCAAAGAAGGCACGGCATGGGCGTGCTCTTCATCACCCACGACTTCGGCGTGGTCGCCGAGGTCGCGCACCGCGTCGCGGTGCTGCGCGAAGGCCGCCTGGTCGAGCTCGGCGCGAAGCTCGAGGTGCTGCAGCGGCCGCGACACGAGTACACCCGGATGCTGATCCGCGCGGTGCCCAAGCTCGAGCCGCACGAGCGGCCGGCCAAGGCGGATGCGCCTCTGGTTCTCGAAACCCGGAAGCTCACGAAAACCTATGTCGACCGCGGCTGGTTCGCTCGGCGGCACGAAATACCGGCCGCGGCGGCGGTGGACCTCCAGGTGCGCAAGGGCCAGACCCTGGGCATCGTAGGCGAGTCGGGCTCGGGCAAGTCGACGGTGGCGCGCTGCATCGTGCGCCTGATCGAGCCGAGCGGCGGCGAGATCCGCCTGGGCGGCACGGACCTCGCGCGCATGCGGCCGCGGGCGCTGCGCCCGCTGCGCCGCCGGGTGCAGATCGTCTTTCAGGACCCGTACCGCTCGCTCAACCCGCGGCGCAGCGTGGGCGAGGCGATCATCGAGGGCCCGGTGAACTACGGCGTGCCCCGCGCCGAGGCGCTCGAGCGCGCGCGGCGCCTGCTCGCGCTGGTGCACATGGACCCGGCGTCGCTCGAGCGCTATCCGCACCAGTTCTCCGGCGGCCAGCGCCAGCGCATCTGCATCGCGCGCGCGCTCGCGATGGAGCCCGAGCTGCTGGTGGCCGACGAGCCGGTATCGGCGCTCGACGTCTCGGTGCAGGCGCAGGTGCTCGCGCTGCTCGCCGAGATCCGCGCGCGCCTCGATCTCGCGATGCTCTTCATCACGCACGACCTGCGCGTCGCGGCCCAGGTCTGCGACCAGGTCGCGGTCATGCAGCACGGCCGCGTGGTCGAGTACGGGCCGGCGCGTGAGGTGTTCCTCGCGCCGCGCCACGAGTACACCCGAGCGCTCTTTGCCGCGGCGCCGGGCCGGGGGTTCGCGTTTGGCGGCTAAACTAGCGGCATGGATCGGCTGGATGCGGCCGCGATCGTAGTCCCGGGCGTGGAAGTGCGCGTGCTGGAGCGTTGCACCTCCACGAATGACGTTGCCCAGAAGGGCATCGCCCCTGTTCTGATTGCGGCCGAGGAGCAAACCGCCGGGCGCGGCCGCCGCGGGCGGCGCTGGCACAGCGCGCACGGCGCCGGCGTCACGTTCTCGCTCGCCCGGCGCATCAACCGTCCCGCACGCGAGCTGCCCGCGCTGTCGCTCGTTGCGGGAGTCGCCGTCCTGCGCGCCCTCCACGCGCTGGGTGCGCATCCTGCGCGACTCAAATGGCCGAATGACCTGGTGGTCGACGGCGCCAAGCTCGGCGGCATCCTGGTCGAGACGCGGAACGCCAGCCACGCGGTGATCGGCATCGGTATCAATTGCCGCCGTACACCCGGGCTCGAGGGGAAGGTGCAGCGCAGCCTTGCCTTTCTGCACGACTTCGCTTCCGTCTCGAGGAATGAGGTGATCCGGCAGGTGGGCCTTGCGCTGGTCGCGGCGCTCGATCAATTCGAAAAGCACGGACTCGCCGCGTTGCGCAGCGAATGGGAAGCGATGGACGCGCACGCCGGCCAGAAGCTGCGGGTGCGGCTCGCGGACGGGCGCACGCTGAGCGGTATCGCCTCGGGCCTCGGTAGCGATGGATCCTTGCAGCTCAACACCCGGCAGGGCATGCGCGCCGTCACAAGCGGGCGCGTGGTATCGGCGAGGGCGGCATGATCCTCGCGATCGACGCCGGCAACTCGCGCGTGAAGTGGGGCTGGCACGACGGCCGGGAGTGGCAGAGCATCGCCACGGTATCGCTGATCGAGTTCGCCGCCTCGAGCGACCACGTCAACCCGTTCTCGGTGACGCACGAGGACCCGGAGCGCATCATCATCTCCAACGTTGCGGGCGAAGGCGCGCATCACCTGATCATCAACTGGACCAGCATCTTCGACGTCGAGCCGTTGTGGCTGCGCGCCGAGACCGAGCGCTGCGGCGTGCGCAACCTGTACGAGCGGCCGGAGCAGCTCGGCCCCGACCGCTGGGCGGCGTTGATCGCGGCGCGCGCGCTCCATTCCTCGGGACCGACGCTAGTGGTGAACGCCGGCACCGCGACCACGGTCGACATGCTGTCGGGCGACGGCCGCTTCCTCGGCGGCGCGATCCTGCCGGGCGTGGAGCTCATGCGCTTCGTGCTGCACGAGCACACCGGCCGCCTGCCGCTCGACAACGGCGAATACCGCGACACGCCGCGCAAGACGAGCGACGCGATCGAAAGCGGCTGCCGCCACGCCCAGGCGGGCGCGGTGGAGCGGATGTACCGCGTGCTGCGCGATCTCGAGCTCAATCCCCTGTGCATCGTGGCCGGCGGCGCCGGGCGCAGCCTGGTCGACCAGCTCTCGATGCCGCGCCGCTACGTGGAAAACCTGGTGCTCGAAGGCCTGGCGCACATCGTGCTCAGCGAGCGCGCGCTCGCGAAATGAGGGCGCTTTTCCTCCTCCTCGTCTGCGCCAACCTCGCCTTCTACGCCTGGTGGCGCTACGGCGCGCCCGCCGACGCCGCAGGCTCGGAGCCGCTCTCGCGCCAGATCGATCCCGAGAAGCTCAAGGTCATCGCGCCCACCAACCTGCCGCAAGCCCCGGCGCCGAAGAAACCGGCGTCGGCTTCCGCCGCGGTGTCGTGCCTCGAGTGGGGCAGCTTCACGGTAGCCGACGCGTCGCGCGCCCAACAGGCGCTCGAGCCGCTCGGCCTGGGCGCGCGCCTAGTGCAGCGCCGCGCCGAAGAAGTCGCCAGCTGGTGGGCGTTCATTCCGTCGATGGGCAGCCGCCAGGGCGCGATCAAGAAGGCGCAGGAGCTGCGCAACCTCGGCGTCGACGAATTCTTCATCGTGCAGGACGACACCGAGCACCGCTGGGCGCTCTCGCTCGGCATCTTCCGCACCGAGGAAGCGGCGCAGGCGCGCCTCGCTGCGCTGCGCGCGCAGGGCGTGCGCAGCGCGCGCGTCGGCCCGCGCGAGACGGTGGTGCCCAGAGTCTGGCTGCAAGTGAAAAGCGTCGATGCGCCGCTGCAGGCGCGCCTGAAGGAAATCGCGCGCGAGGTCGAAGGCAGCGAGCTGAAGGACTGTCCCTAGGCGCTAGCCGATCGGCAGCGCACCGCCGGGCACGTGCTTCGCGACCAGCTGCAGCAGCCGGTCAGCACGCACCGGCTTGGTCAGGTAATCGACCGCACCGACCTGCTTTCCGCGGTCGTCGCCCTCGTCGTAGGAAGTGAGAAAAATTACCGGTATGCGCGGCAGGGTCGTGTCGGCCTTGAGCGCCGCGACGAACTCGAAGCCGTCCATGTGCGGCATGTGGATGTCGCAGATGATCAGGTCCGGCGGGCTGCGCAGCACGAGGTAGCCCGCGTCGATCGCGTCCGGTGCGACATTTACCTCATAGCCAGCGGCGTTCAGATGCAGCCGCAGCAAATCGCGGATGTTTTCGTCGTCGTCGACGACCAGGATCGTCGCGGCCATGGGGATGGCGCCGATTATAGGGTGATATGATTTCCGCATGATCGCGCGCAGCACACTTCTCACCGCCGCGCTCGCGCTCGCCGCCAGCGCGGCGAGCGCGCAGATTTATCGCTGGACCGATGACAACGGAAAAGTGCACATCACCGACACGCCGCCGCCGGCGGGCGCGAAGAATGTGAAGAAGCAGCGGCCGGCGGGCGCCCCAGCGGCTGAAGGAGAAAACGACCCCTTCGTGCTGCAGCAGGCGCGCAAGAAAGCGCCGGTCACGCTCTACTCTGCGCCGAGCTGCGGCGAGCCCTGCAGCATCGCGCGCAAGCTCCTCAACGAGCGCGGCGTGCCCTTCAAGGAAGTGAGCGTAGTAGAAGAAGCGCAGTTCGAAGAGCTGACCAAGGCCGTCGGCGGAGGCGGCGTCGTCCCGTCCCTCGTGGTCGGCGCGAGCACGCTGCAAGGGTTCCAAGCCAGCACCTACCACGCCATGCTCGACGCGGCGGGCTATCCGAAGACCGGCGTACTTGCGCCGCGTGCGCAACAGGAACCCAAGGCGCCTGCGCCGCAAACCGAACCGACGCCGCAGGCTGAAGCCGCACCCACCGGCCCCTACGCTCCCGGCGCTCGTCCCCAGCGCCCGCCTAGAAAGCCAGCACCGTAAAAGAAAAAGGCCCGGGATGTCCGGGCCTGGTCAAGAAGTGCTTGGTCTTCTTAGTCTTCGTGGTCTTCCGGCACAACCTTCAGGTCGCCGTGGCCTTCGAACGCCTTGCCGCCGTCGAATGTGCCCGTCACTTTGCCGACGCTGTCTCCGCGCCGGAAGCCGGCCTTTTCGTTGTAGAAGTGGCACACGCGGTCCGGCTTGCCGTCGCCGTTCAAGTCTGCCCCTTCTTTGCTGCAGCGGGCGTAGCTTGCCTCGCTACCCATGCGACCGAACCTGAGGCTGGCCACGTCGACCTTGAACGGATCGAAGTCGGCGTTCGACAGAAGCGCCACCGGAACCACGCCCTTGGACTTCGGATTGATCGGAGCGAGCTCGTTGCTGCCCGGCTTGATGTCGATGTTCATCCCCACCATCGACGACTTCAGGCCCGAAACGATGAGCTTGTATCGCCCGCTGGTCGAGCCGGCTTTCTGCAAGAAAGCACCCTGGTGAGTCAGGAAGGTGCCTTCCCGGGTAACCGCGACCTTCCACACACCGGGAGCGTTGATCGAGTACTTGATGAAAGAGTCGCGGCTCATCGGCGGATTGCTGTTCGGCACCGGGTCGGATCCCGCCTCGGGCGGCGCGTTCCGGCTCATCAGCACCATAGTCCCAGCCGGATTGAAGAGATGCAGCACGCTATCGAGTCCGTCTGCGAACTCGTTGGTGTCGATGTCGACCGACAGGTCAGGATTCGCCGGGTCGCGCTCGAAACAGTAGTAGTCCACGTCCGGCGAACCGCCATTACCGATCCTGCCGAGGATGGTGACGATCCCGCCGGCACCCACCTCCAGCGTCTGGGCACAATTGAAGGTGTCGTTCCCGTCGACCGGCTCCGCTTCCTTTACGTCGGCCAGCGCGGGTGCGCTGACGCCGAGGGCAGCGGCAACGGCCATTGCCAAGAGCGTGCGTTGAATCATTCCCTGTTTGTTCATATGCCACTCCTCTTCTTTCATTAGTTCTCGTCACGGCCACCGACGTCTTCTCGGTGACTCCCTGCGTGCGCAAACATTAGGCGCGTTGCGTCGCCAGGGTGTCGATGAAGAAGTGCGCACACCTCCTGACCGCTGCCGCCGCCCATCCCCGCAAGTGAGCCGTTTGTCGGGTACAGGGTCCGAGACGGTGACGCAGATCACGCAGCGACAAGCTTCGTCACTTGACAAGAAATGTCAGAGCGAGTGTCGAAAATCGGCAGTTGCGAGGAGACGGTGCTGGTGGCCCGACTCGAACGGGCGACCTACTGATTACGAATCAGTTGCTCTACCAACTGAGCTACACCAGCGCGGGGAGAGGCGATTATAGCGTCCGGGTGACGGCGCCGTGATGCGCTTCACGGATCGCGCGCCCAGCCACACCGCTTATCCCCAATTCCAGCCGCCGGTCGCCGTAGTTGGCGCCCCGCCCGCGGTCTTCTTAGGATGCCTGGAAAACAAGGGAGGCAGCATGCGGGTGGCTCGGGGTCGGGGTTTCACGCTCATCGAGTTAATGATCGTGGTCGCGGTGGTCGGCATCCTGGCCGCCGTCGCGTATCCGTCATACCAGAACTATCTCCGTAAGGGCGCCCGCGCCGCAGCGCAGGCATCGATGATGCAGATCGCTGACCGCCAAGCGGCCTATCTGCTCGATGCGCGCACCTACGCGGTCGGGGCCACGGCGATCACCGCGCTCAACATCACCGTCCCGCCCGACGTCACCGCCAAATACACGGTCGCGGTCACTGCCGCGGACGGCACGGACACGCCGAGCACGCCGCCGAGCTTTACGGTCAAGGCGACGCCGTTCGGCCGTCAGTCGCCAGACGGCGAGCTCACGCTGACGCACACGGGCGCCAAGACCCGCGCGGGGCAGTCCGGATGGTAGGGACCCGCCTCTTCGTCCGCTCCGCGCGCGGCTTCACGCTGCCGGAGCTCCTCATCGCGATCGCGGTGCTGGCTATCCTGCTCGGCGTCGGCGTGCCGAGCTTCACCCAGTTCGTTCGCGATCAGCGCGTAAAGACGGTGAGCTTCGAGCTGTTCTCGACGCTGGTGCAAGCGCGCAGCGAGGCGATTACGCGCAACGGGAGCGTCACCGTCACGCCGGTGAGCTCGGCCTGGACCAATGGCTGGACGGTGACCGATGCCGGCGGAACCGTGATCCGCACCGCGGGCGCCGTATCCAACGTCACTATTGCCGGCCCCACTAGCGTCGTGTTTCGCGGCAGCGGCCGGCTGAACGCGGCGAGCACGCCGACCTTCGAGCTCAACGCAAGCGGCAGCGGGATCACCACCCGCTGCATCAGCATCGACCTGAGCGGCCGGCCGATCAGCAAGGCGGCGACATGTTCATGACCCGCAGAATCTCCATGCCGCGCAAGGTGCGCGGCGTCAGCATGCTCGAGGTGCTGGTGGCGATCTTCATCCTGACCGTCGGCCTGCTCGGCACCGCGAGCATGCAGGCTCAGATGCAGACCACGCAGGTCGAGTCCTATCAGCGCGCGCAGGCCATCGTGCTGCTCCAGGACATGGTCGACCGCGTGAACGCCAACCGCAAGGACGTGGCGAACTATGTCGCCGCCGACCTGGGGCTGAGCGCGCAGGATTGCAGCGTCCCGACCACCGTGGCCGGCAAGGACGTGTGCGAATGGAATAACGCCCTCTTCGGCGCGGCCGAGATGAAGGGCACCCAGACCCTGGGTGCGATGACCGGCGCGCGCGGCTGCATCACCAATCCGGTGGCCACCATGCCGCGCGAAGTGATCGTGGCGGTGGTCTGGCAGGGCTTGCGGCCCACGGTCGCGCCCGGCTCCACCACCTGCGGCCAGAACCAGTACGGCGCCGGCGACACGCAGCGGCGCGCGATGATCGCGCGCATCACGATCGGCTGCCTGGAAAACAACCCGACCACCGGCCTCTGCGTGACGCCATGACCAGCCGACGCCTGCAACAAGGACTCTCCCTGATCGAGCTGATGGTGTCGATCACGCTCGGGCTCATGATTCTCTCCGGGGTGATGGTGGTTTTCGTGAATGCGAGCGCCGCGCGCAACGAGGTCGAGCGCACCAGCCGCCAGATCGAGAACGGCCGCTATGCCTCCGATCTGCTCACCGAGGACCTGCGGCTGGCGGGCTTCTACGGCGAGATGACCGCCGCGGCGGTCACGCCGCCGGGCGCGCTGCCGGCGGACCCTTGCTCCCTTGACGCTGCCGACTGGCGCTCATGGGTGCCGATCCACCTGCAAGGCTACGACGACGCCGGCTTCGCCTCGGCCAACTGCGCCCTCACCAACCTGAAGGCAAATACCGACGTCCTGATCGTGCGGCGCGCACGCAGCTGCATCGCCGGTGTCGGCGGCTGCGATCCCATCGCCGCCGGCAAGCCCTACGCGCAGGTCTCCCTCTGCCCGAATCAGGTGGCGCCGAGCTACCGGCTGGGCCTCGAGGGCACCGAAACCTTCGACATGCAAAAGAAGAACTGCCTGACGACGGCGCTCGCCAGCAAACGCGAGTACCTGGTGCGCATCTATTTCATCGCCACCGACAACGGCGCCGGCCAGAACATCCCGACCCTCAAGCGCCTCGAGCTGACCGGATCGGGCTGGACTACGGTGCCGCTGGTCGAAGGCATCGAGGAGCTGCAACTGCACTACGGGCTCGATACGAATGGGGACGGCCAACCCGACATTTACGTCGCAAATCCCAGCGACCACCCGTCCGGCTGCACCGGCACCTGCCCGCGGGACAACTGGATGAACGT
>Ga0075420_100003373_pt1 | contig 13955 bp, 14 predicted proteins | sample SoiMetdeltSBSDD4_FD_75296 | JGI IMG/M metagenome (GOLD analysis project Ga0075420, IMG submission 75296) | Bulk soil microbial communities from a Populus tree surrounding site in Tennessee, USA - Soil MetaG P. deltoides SBSDD4 | ecosystem: Environmental > Terrestrial > Soil > Tree plantation... | reverse complement strand
GCACGCCGCTCAACGCCATCGTCGGCTTCGCCGACCTGATGACGGTCGACGCCGCCCATCCGCTGCCCGGCGCGCAGGCCGACCGCCTGCGCCACGTGGTGGAGGCGACGCGGCAGCTGCGCGACCTGGTCGACGAGATGCTGGACCTCTCGAAGATCGACGCCGGGGCGATCGCGGTGTCGGTGCGGCTCATCGATGCGGCCGCGGTGGTGCGCAGCGCGATCGCGCTGGTGGAGCCGGTGGCGCGGCAGTTCGCCGTGACGCTCGTGAACCACCTGGGCGAGCAGCCGCTGCAGGTCTATGCCGACCCGCAGCGGCTGCAGCAGGTGTTCGTCAACCTGCTCACCAACGGCTGCAAGTACAACCACCGCGGCGGCGAGGTGGTGGTGAGCAGCGAATGGTCCCCCGGCGGGCTGGTGGTGCGCTTCGCCGACACCGGCCTGGGCATCGCCGCGCAGGACCTCGCGGAGCTCGGCCGGCCGTTCAAGCGCGCCGGCCCGCAGACCTCGCAGGTCGAGGGCACCGGCCTCGGGCTCTACATCGTCAAGCTGATCCTCGAGCGCATGCACGCGACGCTGGAGGTGCGCAGCGAGCCCGGGCTGGGCTCGTGCTTCTCGGTCGTGCTGCCGATCCGCCCGGGGGCCTGACGGCCGCGACACCTCCGCACGCTGCCGTGGCCGCGGACGGCGCAGGCGTTGCCCGGCGGGGAACGGGCCCGCGCGGTCGCTACGGGGGACAGCCGTCGGCGCGACGCGTCACCGCCGCGATGGTGTCGTGGCTGAACCAGAAGAAATAGCCCTTGCCGGAGATCTTCACCTCCTGCATCGTGGCCGTGGCGATGTCGTCGGTCGCGGGGACGACGACCACCGGACGGGCCGCCGCACCGCGCGTGCCGGCGCCCGACGTCTTCGGGCCGGCGGACGGCGTCTTCGCTCCGGACGGCCTGGCCGCCGTCTGGGGCGACGTGTCGTAGATCACCGGCACCATCCAGCCCTGGTGCCGCCCGCCCGTGCCGAACAGCGCGCAGTCCGACGCCTCGGGCTCGCCGAACGCGAGCCGGCGCGGTGCCTGCGGGGCCGGCATCATGATGTCGAAGTAGTCGGCGACCGTGCTCTGGAAGTGAGCGGGCGGCCGGGTGCGCACGGGGGTGGGCGCCCCGTCGCCGGCCGGGCTCGTGGCGCAGCCCGCCACGATGCACGCCGCGCATGCTGCTGCGAATGTCCTCATGGGTGTCCTGCCCTCGATGGCCGCCACGCGGCCCTGCGTGGTTTGTCGCACAAGGACGCCCCGCTTGCCAAGAGCCGGCCCCTCGACCGGGGCGGGCGCCGCGCTCTCGAGGAAACGCCGGGCCGTCCCCCGTTTCCTCGACCCCCGCGGGGGCGGGCTGGGCGCAGCCCGGCCCTGGGGGCGCTCAGGAGGCCGGCGCGGCGCCGTCGCGCGCGGCGGCGCCGGGCTTCGAGCTGCCGTCGGGCTGCGGCACGGCGATGGGCGCGACCTCCACCGGTGCGATGCCCTCCTCGCGCGTGAGGCCGATCTTCTCGGCCGTGGCGGGCGACAGGTCGACGATGCGGCCCTTCACGTACGGCCCGCGGTCCTGGATCGTGACCACGGCGCTGCGGCCGGTCTCGAGGTTGGTCACGCGCGCCGTCGTGCCGAGCGGCAGCGTCTTGCTGGCGGCGTTGTCGTCCCGCGGGTTCATCGGGGTGCCGTCGGCCATCTTGCGGCCGAAGAACTTGCGTGCGTAGAACGACGCCTTGCCGACGCGCTTGCGTCCCGAGTGGTCGAGCTTCGGCTTGGCCGGCGCGCTGGCCGCGGGCCGCGCGTCGCGCGCCGAGCCGTCCGCGGCGGCGGCCCCGCCGCTGCCCAGCAGCGCGGCCGCGATGCAGGCGAGCAGGACGGGGGGCAGGGCGGCGGGCATGGCCCGAGTGTGGCCGCGCGCGCGAGAGGCGTCGGTCGGCCGGGGGCGCGTCCGCGTGTCGGAAGAGTGGAACCCCGCGGCGCCGAGCGGTCGTGTGGGGGGCCGGAGGGTCGACGCCGGCTTGCGGAACGGGCTCCAGGCCCGCGCGTGAAACAAGCGGACGCATGCTCGCAGGCATTAGGGATATCAATCGGCCCCGCCAGGATTAATCTGGATCAAGAGCCCCTCGTCGCGGAGCCGCCGTATGGAAGCCACGATGCATGCCCCCCCGACCGCGGACGCGCCCGAGCAGTCTGCCGGGCAGCGCTGGGGGCTGTTCGCGGCGGCGGTGACGGCGGCGCTCCTCGGGCTCACGCTGATCGACGTGGAGACCGCACCGGCCAAGCCGGTCGCCGACAGCGAGCGCACCGCCGAATGCATCGTCGCGTCGGCCGTGTTCGTCGGCGTCGCGCGCGCGCCGTCGCCCTGAGGAGCCGAGCCGACCCTTCGCAGGCGAATCGTTCGCAGGCTCTGAGGCCGCAACGCTTCCGCGCTTCCCCTCGCGGCTTGTCCCTGCCCGCGGCGCTGGCATCGGCGCCGCGGCCCCTGCAGCGTTTTCTTGCGAAGATACGCAGGCCGCCGCTGCTCGCTCGCGATGCTGAAGACCGAGACCCCGAATGAACGCCATGCCGACCTGGACCAGTACCCGGTCCCCGAGCTGGTGAAGGCCTTCATCGACGACCAGGTCCAGGCGCTCGACGCCGTGCGCGGCGCGACCGACCGGCTCGCGCAGGCGGTGACCGCCGCCGTGCCGCGCATCGCCGCCGGCGGGCGGCTGGTCTACGTGGGCGCCGGCACGTCGGGACGGCTGGGCGTGCTCGACAGCGTCGAGCTCTTCCCGACGTTCTCGTGGCCGCGTCCGCGCGCGATCGCGCTGCTCGCGGGCGGGCGCCAGGCGATGTTCGAGGCGGTGGAGGGCGCCGAGGACAGCCACGAGCAGGGTCGCCTGGACGTCGAGGGCGTGCGCGTCGGCCCGCAGGACGTGGTCATCCTCATCGCGGCCTCCGGCGCCACGCCCTACGTGATGGGCGCCCTCGAGGCGGCGCGCGCGGCCGGCGCGCTCACCGTGGGCATCGCCAACAACCCGGCCGCGCCGGTGACGCTCGGCGCCGACATCGCGATCACTCTGAACACCGGAAGCGAGGTGATCTCGGGCAGCACCCGGCTCAAGGCGGGCACCTCGCAGAAGATCGCGCTCAACACGCTGTCGAGCGCCATCATGGTCCGGCTCCACAAGGTCTACGGCAACCTCATGGTGGACCTGCGGCCCACGAACGCCAAGCTGGTGCGCCGGGCCGTCAGCCTCACCATGCGCGCCACCGGCGCCGACGAGGAGACCTGCCGGCGCACGCTGGCGCAGTGCGGCTACCAGGTGAAGACGGCCATCGTCGCGATCGTCAAGGCGGTCGACGCGACGTCGGCGGAGGCTCGCCTGGCGCGCGCCGGCGGGAGCGTGCGCCGGGCGCTGGGCGAGCCGTGACCGGCGCGCGCCCGTCGCCCCTGCGCGCGCCGCGCCGCGCGGCGAGCGCGTCCCACTCGAGCGCGGCGTACACGCCGGCCGCGAGCAGCAGCGGGCCGACGAAGTAGATCGCGCGATACGCCACCAGCGCGCCCAGCACGTCGTGGGGCGCGGCGACCGGCGCGAGCATCCCGACGAACACCGTCTCCATCACGCCGAGGCCGGCCGGCACGTCGACCACCGCCAGCGCGAGCGCGCTCGCCATCAGCGCGAGGAGCACCGTCTCGTAGGGCACGTGGCCCGGCATCAGCGCATGCACGACGGCGCCCAGCAGCAGCCAGTTGACCGCCGACAGCACGCATTGCAGCAGCGCCACCGCCACCGGCGGCAGGCGGAAATGGACGCCGCGCACGACGAGCGCGCGGTTGCGCGCCACGCGGCAGGCGACGAGATAGAACGCGACGGCGCCCAGCAGCGCGAAGCCGACGGCCTGCAGCGGCGCGCCGGGCGCGTTCCAGGCCGCGGGCAAGGCGATCCAGCGTGTGGCGAGCGCCGCGCCGGCGAGTGCGGCGAAGCCGATCCAGTTGGTCGCCACGTTGAACAGCCACAGCGCGGCGTTCAGGTGCATCGGCAGGCCGTGGTGCGCGTACAGCCGCAGGCGCACGCCCGCGCCCGCGGGGCCGAGGCTGAGCGCGCAGGCGTGGCCCACGAAGCCGATCGCCAGCACGCGCGTGCGGTCGATCGGGTGGCCCGTGGTGCGGCGCGCGAGCAGGTCGAAGCTGCAATACACGGCATAGCTCGCCGCCGACAGCAGCCCGGCCATGAAGAGCGACGCGCGCGGCATGTGCGCGACGACGTCGCGCATCGCGGCCCAGTCGACGCTGCGCAGGTGCGTGAAGAGCAGCAGCGCACCGAGGCCCACGAGGCCGAGCGTGAGCGCGGGACGCGGCCCGCGCGCATAGCCGCGCCACGACGCCACGCGCGGCGCGGGCCGCAGGTCGTCGGGCAGGGCATCCGGCGTGTTCTCGCGCGAGGGCATCGAGGCGAGGGTCTCCATCGGGCAGCGTGAAAGGACGCCACGCATTTCGCCTCAGGCGCTGAAAGGGTGGCGTAGGACGAGCGCTCGCGAGCATATCGGCGCGGCGCCCAGGCACGGGGGGCGGCGGCACGACGCCCGCGAAGGCACGCCCCTTGCCCACAACTTCCATTGCCAAGTCTTTTGGCGCACCTGCGGACAAAGCGGAGCGCTGAGCGGGCAACCTGCCGTAACCGACCTTTCACTCTGCTACAGGAGATCCACATGAACAAACTGCCAAAGAGCTTGACCCTCGCCGCCATCGCTGCCGCGCTGGTCTCGATGACGGGCGTCGCCTATTCGCAAGGCGCCGGCGCGGGCTCCACGGGCGGCTCGTCCTCGTCCGGCGGGTCGTCGGACACGGCGGCCAGCAATTCCGGCACGGCGGCCGGCACGTCGGGCACGGGCGCCACGGGCGCCGGCAGCGTGTCGGGCAGCGGCGCGAGCCCCAGCTCCTCCACGGGCGCCACCTCGGGCGCGGGCACGAGCGGTGCCGCGGGCACGAGCGGCACGGGCAGCACGACCTCGGGCAGCCCGAGCACCTCGAGCCCGAGCACCACGTCGCCGAGCACCTCCTCGTCCGGCGCGGGCACGACCACGAGCGGCGCGGGCACGGGCTCGTCGACCGCCACCACCCCGTCGACGTCGGGCACGACCTCCGGCTCGACGATGGACAGCTCCACCACGACCACGCGCTCGACGACCACCTCGGGCTCGACCAGCGGCCGCGCGTCGCGTGCCGACCGCAACTGAGGCTCCTGCACTCACGTGCGAAGGGCCCCGTGGCGGGGGCCCTTTTGCGAAGGGCCCCTCGACGGGGCCCTTTTTCATGGGCGGCGCGGCGCCGCCGCGATCACGGGTCGATGACGGGCATCGGGCCGTCGAGCGGACCGGCGCGACGCAGGGTCGCCACCTTGGTGGGCCGCGTGCCGCGGGCCGCGCCGGTGCCGGCGGTGTTCGTGCGCGACGCCTGCACGAACGGGAAGACCTGCTGCGCGGGCCGCGTCTCCGGCAGCACGTAGATGATGGTGCGCGTCTGCGCCACGGTCGGGCCCACCCACGTCTCGTAGAACGCCTTGGGCAGGTTCACGCAGCCGTACGAGATGCGGTTGTCCTTGGCCGTGGGCGTGGCGAGCCGCTGCAGGCGACGCTCCTTCGGGTTCGTCGTGACCACGCGATGCATCGACACGGCAGCGTCGTAGTCCACCCACACCACGTCTTCGCCGCGGCTGCTGCTGTGCCCGAACTCCGCGACGAAGCGGCCGGCCGGCGTCGTGCGCTCCTCGGGCTTGATCTCCGAGAGCTTCTTGTCGCCGATGCCCGGCACCGTGTGGTCGCCCCTGGCGATGCCCAGCAGCGCCGGCGCGGACGCGAGCAGGCGCCCCGAGGCATCGAACACGAACACGCGCGCGTCGAGCTTGTCGAGGATGATGAACGGCGCGCCCTGGTTGTCGCCGGAGCGCACGACGCCGTTGGCGACGGCCACCGTGTCGCGCGAGGCGCGCGCCGCGCCGAACTCGGCCTGCTTCGCCGCCGGGCGCGTCTGCATGACGGCCTGCGCACCCAGGGGCGCCAGCGCCATCGCGAGCGCGAGAGGCCACGCACGCAGGCCGCGTGCGCGGCCCGCAGATCGGATGAGGGAGTCGTGGAGGAGATTGCGCATGAAGGTCGGTCCCGAGACCGATGGGCAAACGGGATTCCCGCCGCCAAAGATGCGGGTCACAGTGCAACAGGGGAGTGTCGCGCGCTTTGCACCTTCGTGTAGAGCCGTTTACCTGTCGGTTCCCCGCTGACGGCCCCGATTCGAAACGATGTGTGAGCGCGAAACGGGCCGGCGCGTCACAGCCGGCGCAGGTCCGACTTCACGTACCACGCCTCGATCGCCTCGCCGTTCCACTGCAGCGTCACGTGCTCGCCCTGCACCGCGCGGTCCAGCGCCTTCGGCCGGAAGATGCCCACGCATTCGCCTCCGGGGTCGCGCACGCTGTCGTACACGACGCCCCAGCTTCCGGCCTCGCGCAGCGCCGCGCCGAACGCCTGCGAGGCCGCATAGTCGTCGGGCGCGTACACGCCGGGCAGGCGATCGCGCGCGCCGCGGATGTCGTGCAGCGGCTGCCGCACCTTGGCGCGGTAGCACCGCAGGTCGATCGCGATCGGCGGCTCGCGCGTCGCGGCGAGGAAGCGTCCCTGGTGGTGGCTCACCTCGCGCACCGCGGTCTCGAGCCGCCGCGCCGCGTAGTACACGCCGTAGCGGCCGGCCGTGAAGCGCGATCCCGCGGGGTTGAGGTGCGTGAACGCGGCCATGACGGCGCTGCTGCCCGGCCCGCTCACGCGCTCCTCGCGCGGCACGAGCGAGATCTCGCCGGCCTCCTGGCGCAGCCGCGGGTTGGTGAGCGCCTCGATGGCGAACACCACCTCCAGGTCTTCGGCAGCGGCGACGCGCTCGAACAGGCTGATCGGAGGGAAGCGGCTGGGGACCAGCCGGTGGGTGGGCTCCCAGCGCAGGCGCGCCACCGCGACGTCCGCGGGACTCAAGAGCCGCCGCCCCGCACCGCGTCCAGGTAGAGCCGCACCTCGAACAGATCCGCCACCTGGCCGCCGAGCATGCGCGACAGCGCCGTGTCGCCGCCGAACAGGGGCGCGCTGTTCGGCCGGCGCAGCCACGCGTCGGCGCGTTCGGCGAGGGGGAACAGGACGTTCAGCGCGCCATAGATGCCGAACAGGTAGCTGAGGCGCTCCAGCGTGTCGGCGTCCAGCCGCGCGGGGAAGTTGCCCGCGCGCCAGGCGTAGAGGGTGGAACGCTGCACGCCGAGCAGGCGCTGCTCCTGCGCCGGCGTGAGGTTCCAGGCCCGGGCGATGTTGAAGAAGGTGCGCAGCGCCGCGGCGGAGCCGGCCGGCGAGGCGATCGACGGGGCGCTGCGGGCAGGAGCGGGAAGCGAGGCCATGGCGTGCGGTGGACGGATATGTTCCCATCCTAGTCCATGCCTGGATGTCTATCAAGCCAGAGTCCGATGCCGGACACATCGACGCTTGCCCCGGAGCCGCTGCCGGGCGGCGCCTCGTCCGCGCTGCCGCCTCGCGCGCGCCGTGCGGCGGATCGGGCCAGGCCGAACGCGCCCGGGCCCGTGAGCGAGGGCGAGGGCTCGCCCTCATCTCACCCAATGCTTTCATTGCCCCGGCCAAGTCCTTATTTTTGAAACGTTTCTTGCCTTGCGGAACCGTGCACGAAATCACATTCAAGTTCTTGATTTCATTGGGATTTCCTGCCCCGTTTCATTGACCGTGGTATTCGCGCTGCGGTACAGTGGGAGGAAGTGCATTTTTGTGGGTCTTCGTGGCAAACATTGTGTTTCAGGGGCCTGCGGCCTTGACGCTGGACGGCAAGGGGCGAATCGCCATGCCGGCGCGTCACCGCGAGGTGCTCGCCGCGATGGGCGTCCACCAGCTCACCGTCACCAAGCATCCCGAAGGCTCGCTGATGATCTTCCCGCGCCCGTCCTGGGAGGCTTTCCGGGAGAAGGTCGCGGCGTTGCCCATGGCCGCGAGCGGATGGAAGCGGATCTTCCTGGGCAACGCCATGGACGTCGAGATCGACGGCTCCTCGCGCGTGCTCATCGCGCCCGAGCTGCGCGCCGCGGCCGGCCTCGCGCGCGACGTGATGCTGCTCGGCATGGGAAGCTACTTCGAGCTGTGGGATGCCGCGCGCTACGCCGAACACGAGGCGAAGGTGATGGCATCCGAGATGCCTGACGCCCTCAAGGACTTCAGCTTCTGAGGCCATCGTGAGCCCTCGGCCCCCCGCGTCGGTGCATGCCACCGTCCTCCTTCACGAGGCGGTGGACGCGCTCGTCACCACGCCGGACGGCACGTACGTCGACGGCACGTTCGGCCGCGGCGGGCACAGCCGCCTGATCCTCGAGCGGCTGGCCGAGCGCGGGCGGCTCATCGCCTTCGACCGCGACCCCGAGGCGGTGGCCGCGGCGACGACGGGCGACACGCGCATCGACGACCCGCGCTTCTCGATCCGCCATGCCCGGTTCGGCGATCTGCTGGCCACGCTGGCCGCCGAAGGCGTCGCGCGCGTGCACGGCGTCCTGCTGGACATCGGCGTGTCGTCGCCGCAGATCGACGATCCGGCGCGCGGCTTCTCGTTCCGCTTCGACGGCCCGCTCGACATGCGGATGGACCCGACGCGCGGCGAGAGCGCCGCCGATTTCCTCGCCCGCGCGGACGCGCGGCACATCGCGGAGGTGATACGGGACTATGGGGAAGAACGGTTTGCTATACAGGTTGCAAAGGCGCTTGTTGCTCGGCGCGAGAGCGGGCACCCTGTGCGCACCACCCGCGAGCTGGCCGACGTCGTGGCTCGTGCGGTCAAGACGCGCGAGCCGGGGCAGGACCCTGCCACGCGGACCTTCCAGGCGCTGAGGATCCTCGTCAACGCCGAGCTGGCGGAGCTCGAGCAGGGCCTGGACGCGGCGTTGCGCCTGCTGGCTCCGGGCGGGCGCCTGGTGGTGATCAGCTTTCATTCGCTCGAAGACCGCATCGTGAAGACCTTCATCGCCCGGGAGAGCAGGAGCGAGGTCGACCGGCGCGCCCCCTTCGCCGCGCCGCGCCCCACGCGGCTGAAGGCGCTCGGCCGCGTGAAGCCCGGCGCGCACGAGCTGCAGGCCAATGCGCGCGCGCGCTCCGCGGTGATGCGCGTGGCCGAGCGCACGGAGGTGCCGGCATGACGCGCTTCAACGTCGCGCTGCTGCTCGTGCTGCTCGCGTGCGGCCTGTACCTCGTGCAGGTCTCCTACGACGCGCGGCGCCTCTACACCGCGCTGGATCGCGCGCGCGACGAGGAGCGCCGGCTCGACAGCGAGTTCGAGCGCCTGAAGGCCGAGAAGCAGGCGCAGGCGACGTCGCTGCGCGTCGAGAAGGCGGCGCGCGAGAAGCTCGGCATGCGCGGCGCGACACCGGCGATCACGCAGTACGTCGACCTCTCGAAGCCGGAGGGTGCCCGATGAACTGGGTCGCCGGCATGGAGAAGAAGAAGCGCGCCAAGCCGGGCGGCGGCACCGTGCGCAGCGTCAACTACGCCAGCAGCCCGCTGCTCGCGTCGAAGACGCCGCCGTGGCGCTCGCGGCTGTGCGTCGCCATGGTGGGCCTCGGCTTCGCCGTGCTGCTCGGCCGCGCGGCCTACGTGCAGATCGTGGGCCAGCCCTTCTTCGCGAAGCAGGGCGAGATCCGCTACGCGCGCACGCTGGAGCTGCCCGCCAGCCGCGGGCGCGTCATGGACCGCAACGGGCTGGTGCTCGCCTCCAGCGTGCCGGCGCCTTCGCTGTGGGCGATCCCGAAGGACATCGACGCCGACAAGGCGCAGCGCGCCCAGCTCGCGCGACTGCTCGGCATGACGAGCAGGGAGCTGGACGCCCGGCTCGACGACAGCCCGAACTTCGCCTGGCTGCGCCGCCAGGTCGACGACAAGGTGGCCCGGGAAGTGCTCGCGCTCAAGCTGAAGGGCGTGCACGTGGTGAGCGAGTACAAGCGCAAGTACCCCGAGGGCGAAGCGGCGGCGCACGTCGTCGGCTTCACCGACCTCGAGGACAAGGGGCAGGAAGGCGTCGAGCTCGCGTTCCAGCGCGACCTCGCCGGCCGCGACGGCACGCGCCGCGTCATCAAGGACCGGCTCGGCCGCGTGGTCGAGGACATCGGCGACACCGTGCCCGCCGTCGACGGCCGCGACATCTCGCTCGCCATCGATTCCAAGGTGCAGTTCTTCGCCTACCAGCGCATCCGCGACGCGGTGGCCGCGCACAAGGCGCGCGCGGGCAGCGTCGTCGTGCTCGACGTGCAGAGCGGCGAGGTGCTCGCGCTCGCCAACTACCCGAGCTTCACGCCCGGGGAGCGCCGCAACCTGTCGGGCGACCAGTTGCGCAACCGCGCGCTCACCGACACCTTCGAGCCCGGCTCGACGATGAAGCCGTTCGTCGCCGCGTGGGCGCTCGAGAGCGGCCGCGTCACGCCGAACACCGTCATCCAGACCGCGCCCGGCTCGATCACCATCACCGGCTCGACGATCCGCGACGCGCATCCGCACGGCGCGCTCACCGTGGCCGAGGTGATCCAGAAGTCGAGCAACGTCGGCACCGTGAAGATGGCGATGCAGATGCAGTCGCGCGAGCTGTGGGAGCTCTACTCGCAGGCCGGCTTCGGGCAGAAGCCGCAGCTCGCGTTCCCCGGCGCCGTCACCGGCCGCCTGCGCCCGTACAAGACCTGGCGACCGATCGAGCACGCCACCATGAGCTACGGCTACGGCCTGTCCGCGTCGCTGTTCCAGATCGCGCACGCGTACAGCGTGTTCGCGCGCGACGGCGAGCTGATCCCCATGTCGATCACGCGCGCCGCGCAGCCGCCGGCGGGCAGGCGCGTGCTGTCGCCGCGCACGTCCCAGGCGGTGCGCGAGATGCTCCACCTCGCCGCGGGCCCCGGCGGCACCGCGCCGGCCGCGCAGGCCATCGGCTATTCGGTGGGCGGCAAGACCGGCACCGCGCACAAGCAGGAAGGTAAGGGCTACGCGGACCGCAAGTACCGCGCGTGGTTCGTCGGCATGGCGCCGATCGCCAAGCCGCGCATCGTGGTGGCGGTGATGGTCGACGAGCCGACCAGCGGCGGCCACTTCGGCGGCGTGGTGGCCGCGCCCGTGTTCCGCGACCTCGTGCAGCAGACGCTGCGCACCCTCGGCGTGCCGCCCGACCTGGAAGTGCGCCCGCAGATCGTGGCGCACGACATCCCGGCCGCGGAGGAGAGCTTCTGATGGCGCATCCGCTGCACTCGGTGCGCGAGGCGCTCGACTGGCTGGCCGCGCGACGCGTCGTCGGCCTCACCACCGACAGCCGGCAGGTCGCGCACGGCGACGCCTTCATCGCGTGGCCGGGGGCGACCACCGACGCGCGCCGCTACGTGGGCGCGGCGCTGTCCGCCGGCGCCACCGCCTGCATCGTGGAAGCCGACGGCCTGCAGGCCTTCGAGCTGCCCGAGGACGACCGCATCGCCGCGCTGCGCGGCCTGAAGGCCGCCACCGGCCCGCTCGCGAGCGGCTTCCTCGGCGAGCCGAGCGGCCGCCTCGACGTCGTCGCGAGCACCGGCACCAACGGCAAGACCTCCACCACCTGGTGGACCGCGCAGGCGCTCGCGGCGCTCGGCCGGCGCAGCGGCGTGATCGGCACGCTGGGCATCGGCGAGCCGCCGGTCGGCGACGACCCGGGAACCATCGCGCAGACCGGCCTCACCACGCCGGACCCCGTCACGCTGCACGCGGCGTTCAAGGGCTTCGTCGAGGCGGGCTTCGTCGCCTGCGCCATCGAGGCCTCGTCCATCGGCATCGTCGAGCAGCGCCTCGCCGGCACGCGCATCGCGGTGGCGCTGTTCACCAACTTCACGCAGGACCATCTCGACTACCACGGCACGATGGAGTCCTACTGGCAGGCGAAGGCACAGCTGTTCGCCTGGCCGGGACTCGCGCATGCCGTGATCAACCTCGACGACCCCACGGGCGCGGAGCTCGCGCGCCGCATGCAGGGCGGACCGGTCGACGTGTGGACCTATTCGGCGCGCGAGGACGCCCGGCTCTACGCGCACGAGGTGGCGTACCTCGACGGCGGGCTCGCGTTCGAGCTGTGGGAAGGCGACGCGCAGGCGCAGGTGCGCACCGAGCTCATCGGCGACTACAACGTCTCCAACCTGCTCGCGGTGATCGGCGCGCTGCGCGCGCTCGCCGTGCCGCTGCAGGACGCGGCGCAGGCGTGCCGCCGGCTCACGCCGGTGCCCGGCCGCATGCAGCGCGTCGTGCCGAAGGCCGCGTACGACGACGAGGCGCCGCGCGCCGCCGGCGCGCCCGAGGTGGTGGTCGACTACGCCCACACCCCCGACGCGCTGGAGAAGGCGCTGCACGCGCTGCGCCCGTTCGCGCAGGCGCGCGGCGGCGAGCTGTGGTGCGTGTTCGGCTGCGGCGGCAACCGCGACGCGACGAAGCGGCCCCTGATGGGCGGCATCGCGCAGCGCCTCGCCGACCGCGTGGTGGTGACGAGCGACAACCCGCGGCTCGAGCCGCCGTCGACCATCCTGGAGCAGATCGCCGCCGGCATGACCGGCACATCGAAGCCGATGATCATCGAGGACCGCCGCGCCGCCATCGGCCAGGCGATCCGCCTCGCCGACGCGAGCGACGTCATCCTGATCGCCGGCAAGGGACACGAGGACTATCAAGATGTTGCTGGCGTGAAGCACCCCTTCTCCGACGTGACCGAGGCCCACGCGTGGCTCGTGCGCAAGACCGGCCTGCGGAGGGTCCATCCATGATGACGCTCGCCCAGGCGCATGCGCTGCTGCCGGCCTCCGCGCTGGTGGGCGACGGCGCGGTCGCGATCCGCCGCGTGCATAGCGACACGCGCACCCTGCGTCCGGGCGACCTGTTCGTCGCGCTGCGCGGCGAGCGCTTCGACGCGCACGAGTTCCTCGCGCAGGCCAGGGCGGCGGGCGCGGTCGCCGCGATCGCCGAGGGCGGCCTCGCGCAGGCCGGCCTGCCCGGCCTGCAGGTGCCCGACACGCGGCGCGCGCTCGGCGATCTCGCCGCCGCATGGCGGCGCCGCTGCCACCTGCCGCTCATCGCGGTGACCGGCAGCAACGGCAAGACGACGGTCACCCAGATGATCGCGTCGATCCTCGGCGCGTGGGTCGCCGACGCCGCGTTCTCGACGCAGGGCAACCTCAACAACGACATCGGCGTGCCGCTCACCCTGCTGCGCCTGCGCCAGGACGACGAGGCCTGGCACCGCGCCGGCGTGGTCGAGCTGGGCATGAACCACCCGGGCGAGATCGCGCAGCTGGCGGCCATCGCGGCGCCCACGGTGGCGCTGGTGAACAACGCGCAGCGCGAGCACCAGGAGTTCATGGCCACCGTCGAGGCGGTGGCGCGCGAGAACGGCGCGGCGCTCGAGTCGCTCGGCCCGCTCGGCGTCGCGGTGTTCCCGGCCGACGACGCGTTCGCGCCGCTGTGGCGCCGCATGGCCGGCGCACGCCCGGTGCTGACCTTCGCGCTGGAAGGCGCGGCGGACCTGACCGCCGAGGCGGCCTGGACGGGCGAGCGCTGGTCGGTGATGCTGAAGACCCCCGCGGGCGCCGCCGCGGCGACGCTGGCCGCGGCCGGACGGCACAACGTGAAGAACGCGCTCGCCGCCGCGGCGTGCGCGCTCGCGGCGGGCTGCCCGCTCGAGGCGGTCGTGCGCGGTCTCGAGGCGTTCGCGCCGGTGAAGGGACGCTCGCAGGTCACGCGCCTGCGGCGCGACGGGCGCGACGTGACGCTGGTCGACGACACCTACAACGCCAACCCGGACTCCGTGCGCGCCGCGATCGACGTGCTCGCCGGCCTGCCCGGCCCGCGCTGGCTGGTGCTGGGCGACATGGGCGAGGTCGGCGACC